>OFHO01000830.1_pt1 | contig 25959 bp, 20 predicted proteins | sample 1521531 | NCBI WGS metagenome assembly OFHO01 (sample SAMEA3504124, study PRJEB24116) | mouse gut metagenome | biome: mouse gut; feature: mouse-associated habitat; material: faeces | place: Denmark | collected 2011
CGCCGCCGCGGTAATCACGGAAGCCGTATTTGGCGTCAAAGGTGTAGTCTGCATGGCCGGGCCGGTAACAGTCCGCCAGATTGCCGTAATCCGCAGAACGCTGGGAGGTGTTTCGGATCATCATGGAGATGGGCGTGCCTGTGGTCCGACCCTCAAAGATGCCGGAGAGAAGCTCCACCTGATCCGTTTCCCGACGCTGGGTGGTGATGGCGGAGCTGCCGGGTTTTCGCCTGTCCAGATAAGCCTGAATATCCGCCTCCTCCAGGGGCAGTCCTGCCGGACAGCCGTCCACGACGACGCCCAGCGCCGCACCGTGGGATTCTCCCCAGGTTGAGATTTGAAAGAGTGTTCCATAAATTGAACCTGCCATGATAATAATCCTTTCTTGCATGTATTTTTGGAATTTTACATAAAATACAGTAAATAGAATTAAAAATTTGCAAATAAATGTCGAAATATGCAATTGTCAGCAAAAAGATTGCAGGATATCCTGCACGAATAAAATATCAACTGTTATTGGCAATGTTAATTAAATTCTCGTGTCGTATTGATCGCAGAGCAAAATCTGAAATTCTGCTCTCAACCTCAGCGTAAAACGCTTCGGAATGGAGGAAAAACAAAAAATTAACAGGGGCGAAAAGAGTTAACATAATGTCTTTCCTATATTTTACTGCACTATAATAACACAGACAGTATCATAATGTACATGACTAATTTAGGTAATTGAGACAGCCACAGCTGTTATTTTGCTACAGTTCATGGCCTGACCGGCCCTAAACTGTAACGCATCCAGCCCATTGGTTAAATTTCCCTGAAAAATATAAGTAGATTTACATAAAAAAAGGTGTACAAATAAATTTTATATGTTATTATTATTAAACAGCACTTGTTTTTGGCAAAACCAGATGGACAATTTACATTTGAGCAGACTTGAGGATCCCTATGAAAAAAACATTCCGAGAAAGAGCAATTATTAAATTTACTACAATAGCAAAGACATATAAAAAACTGCACTATCCCTGCCTGATCTTATTGTCTGTCATTTTAGGGATATATCATGCAGGCCGGCATTTTGCAACGAATTCCAAGAGATATGCCAGTGTGGCGTTTGTTGTCGGCTTTTTTATGAGCAGCTGCAGTTTTTCTTTTGCAGTATTTGCGGAGCGGACAAGCTTTACGAAAGCACAGGATGTGTACGGGGAGATCGTGGGGGACTCCGATATCTCGCTGGCGGTAGAGGCGGAAGAGGTTCCGACAGAACAGATCCTGCTGGAAGATGAGGATCTGGATGTAGAATATGACATAGAAGACGATACGGAAGGAATAGATACTTATACGATCGATGATATTTTGGAGAGCCAGACCCATGCGTCCGAAAGCGGACAACAGAAAGAACTGTCGGAGGATCATGAGTTCAGCGAATCGGATTGGCGGCTCGTGCTGATCAACAAGCAGCATCCAATTCCGGAAGGATACAGTTTTGATTTCGGAACAATCAAGGGCAATATGAAATGCGATGAGCGTATTATCGATGATCTTCTTTTGATGATGCAGGCGGCAAAAGAAGAAGGAATCAATCTGGAAATCTGTTCGCCTTACAGAGATCTGAACAGACAGGAATTTCTTTTTAATAAGAAGATAAAGATTTATATGGGACAGGGAATGTCCTATATGGATGCCTATAAGATTGCGTCTCAGACAGTGACAGTGCCGGGAGCCAGTGAGCATCAGATCGGACTGGCACTTGATATCTTCTGCGATACATACAAATATCTTGATGAAGGGTTTGGGGAGACCGAGGCCGGTAAATGGCTGGCAGCACACAGCAGTGAGTATGGGTTTACTCTGCGCTATCCCAAGGATAAAGAGTATATTACCAGTATAGAATATGAGCCATGGCATTTCAGGTATGTCGGCAGAGAAGCTGCATCCGTGATGCAGGAGGAGGAAATCTGTCTGGAGGAATTCTGGGACAAATATTTGTAAAAGCCGGGAGTGTATATGGATGCGTTGACGTTTCACGTTAATATATACAAACTTACTCTGTTGATCGCAGAGCAAAATCGGAGTATTCCTTCGGAAAACTCCTGAATTCTGCTCGCGTCTTCAGCGCAAAGCGCTTCGGCACGGAGGGAAAGATGTATAAAATATTAAAAATGGAAGGCAGGGCTAAGCGTGCGCAGCTTACAACGGTGCACGGTACGATTCAGACCCCTGTATTTATGAATGTCGGTACTGCGGCTGCGATCAAGGGAGCCGTTTCCACAGAGGATCTGGAGGGCATTAAGACACAGGTAGAGTTATCCAATACCTATCACCTGCATGTTCGACCGGGTGATCAGATTATAAAGCAGTTGGGTGGTTTACATAAGTTTATGTCATGGAACAGGCCGATCTTGACGGATTCGGGCGGTTTTCAGGTTTTTTCACTGGCCGGACTTCGTAAGATCAAGGAAGAGGGCGTTTACTTTAATTCTCATATAGACGGCAGGAAGATTTTCATGGGACCGGAAGAAAGTATGCAGATCCAGTCCAATCTTGCATCGACGATTGCCATGGCATTTGATGAATGTCCTTCCAGTGTGGCAGACAGACGTTATGTGGAGGCCTCTGTGGCGCGTACAGCCAGATGGCTGGAACGATGCAGGAAAGAGATGGTCCGGTTAAACAATCTGGAGAGTACGATTAACAGGAATCAGCTTCTGTTCGGCATTAACCAGGGAGCTGTTTATGATGATATCAGGATTGACCATGCGAAAAGAATCACGGAAATGGACTGTGACGGATATGCGCTTGGTGGCCTGGCCGTAGGAGAGAGCCATGAACAGATGTACCATGTGATCGAAGAAACCGTTCCGTTCCTGCCGCAGAACAAGCCTACATACTTGATGGGAGTAGGTACGCCGGCCAATATTCTGGAGGCAGTAGAACGCGGGGTGGATTTCTTTGATTGTGTGTATCCTACCAGGAACGGCAGACATGGACATCTTTACACCAATAACGGAAAGATCAATCTCTTTAATGCAAAATATGAGCTGGATGCCAGACCGATCGAGGAAGGGTGCTCCTGTCCGGCATGCAGCAGATATTCCAGGGCATATATCAGGCATCTGCTGAAAGCAAAAGAAATGCTTGGCATGCGGCTATGCGTCCTGCATAACCTGTATTTCTATAATACGATGATGGAAGAGATCCGGCAGGCGTTGGAAGATGGTGCTTTTTCCACTTACAAAAACCGAAAGTTGGAGCGCATGTCCGGTCATTCGGAAGACTGACCGCGGAGTAGAAACTGAAATTCTGCCTGAGTCCCTGGCGTAAAACGCTTTGGAATGGAGGAAAAAATAAAAAAAGCTTGTTTTTGAGGATTATAAAGTGTATAGTATGCTGTAGATTGCTTACAACAATATATTTATAACAGTGGAGGAAACAATATGGAACTTTTAATGACAGCGGAACCGGTTGCTGCCGCGGGTGGCGGTATCGTAATGATCTTGTATATCGTGGTTATTGTGGCTTTTATGTATTTTATCATGATCCGTCCGCAGAAGAAGGAACAGAAGAGAGTTGCGGCAATGCTGGCAGATATGAGCGTTGGGGACTGTGTCCTTACGACCGGCGGTTTTTATGGGATCGTAATTGATATTACCGATGATACGATCATTGTCGAATTTGGGAATAATAAGAATTGCCGGATTCCGATGCAGAAGTCAGCGGTTGCACAGATTGAGAAAGCTGAGGCAAATTAATAGAAGAACATGTGTTTTGTACAAAAGAGCTTGACTGGAAGGCCAAAGCTCTTTTTTTTGTGAATTAATTCAGTTTCTGCGGCCGGGAATATCACAAATGTATAAAAAAAGCAGGGAAAGAGACGACTGGATGCACATATTGCAATAAAGATAAATTCGAGTTGGTTTAAAGAATATGTGTTAAAACATTAAAATTATGTTAAACGAAATATTTGGATATTGACAAGCAAAATGAGGTCTTGTATAATCACAGATTGTGTGAAGGAGCAGTATGCCGAGTACATTAGTTCAGAGCATGTTGTTCATATCATATCAGTAAAAGGAGGAGAAGTACTATGAAAAGGAAATCTTTAAAAGTTATCGCTTGTGCAGCGATCATGGCAATGACATTGTCTGTTACAGCCTGTGGTGGATCTGATGATGCAGCACCTGCAGCAGAGACAGAGGAAACAACCGAAGCTGCGGATGTGGAGGCTGAAGTTGAGGAAGAGCCGGCAGAGGATACGGAGGCTGAAGCTGATGCAGAAACTGAAGCAGCAGATGAGGCAGATGAGGTTGAGGAAGAAACAGCAGAAGAGGCAGATGAGGCTGGGACAGATGCAGCGGATGCTTCTGATGTGACGGTAGAAAGCCTGATGAACGATCCTGCTGTAAAGGAATAGTATGAAGAGGCGTTTGCGTCATACGAAGAGCAGGGGATGACCGTTGCAGTTGAAGCTACGGGTAATGAGTTAATCATGTCCTTAACGATTACAGACAGTTCTCTGATACAGGACGGTGCAGCAGAACAGCTTGAGACTGGTCTGGATGCTGTGGCTTCCAGTTTTGAGACATTGGCAGGATCTCTTGATCAGGCGGTAGGAGCAGATGCGGGTACATGCACATACACAGTGCGCTACCTTGATACTGACGGTTCTGTACTTGTAGAGAGATCTTTCACAGCAAAATAGTAAGTTTGCTGGATGGCAGGGATCAGCAGGACAGAAGAAGAACATAAGACAGACAGGAAGAGACAGACCGTAAATGGTTTGTCTCTTTTTTGTGGCAGTTTTCCTGCTTTTTCCGGTTAACCGCCAATTGTACCGGATCTGTTACGTCCACTTTTACGTAACAGTTCAGCCTTCGGCTTCACTGTCACGCGTGGTTACCATGTAACCACAATGCACACAAAATGCATCCAAAAAAGTAAATTCCTTCGGAATTAACTTTGCATTTTGGCGCCTGCATAACTCACAAAATCGCATACAGAGCGATTTTACCCGCGGAATAGTGCATGGCTGAACTGTTACACTTTTACTTATTTGTTCTTTCTCTTGAAATTTGAGTGAGAATAGACTATGATAAATAAGTGATATTTTGGTTTTTTGCAATAGATGTATAAGATGAATATTTATAAATAGAACAGAGGATGATTCTGTATTTTTATACAATAATTGCTGCTGAAATAAACGTATCGCAAATATATCAAAACTTTAAGGGAAAGGAAAGATAAGAATGGAATTAAAGATTACTTGTATTCCTGGCGATGGTATCGGTCCGGAAATCGTGGGGGAAGCCAGGAAGGTATTAGATGCTGTTGCCGCAAAATATGGACATGTGATACATTATACGGACATTTTGATGGGTGGTGCTTCGATCGACGCCTGCGGCGTCCCTCTGACTGAGGAAGCAATTGCCACTGCAAAGAGTGCGGATGCTGTTCTTATGGGTTCTATCGGGGGTGATACCTCTACATCTCCGTGGTATAAGCTTCCTCCGAATCTGCGGCCGGAAGCTGGACTTCTTGCGATACGGAAAGCATTGAATCTGTTTGCCAATCTGCGTCCTGCCGTACTGTATGATGAGCTGACAGGAGCGTGCCCGTTGAAGGAAGAAATAGCTGCGGCCGGTTTTGATATGATGATCATGAGGGAGCTGACAGGAGGACTTTATTTCGGTGAGCGCCGGACGACAGAGTCAGATGGGGTGAAGACGGCCGTGGATACGCTGGTCTATAATGAAAATGAGATTAGAAGAATTGCCGTTAAGGGCTTTGAGATCGCCAGGAAGCGGCGTGGGAAGGTAACCAGTGTCGATAAGGCCAATGTTCTGGATTCTTCCCGTCTGTGGCGGCAGGTCGTTGAGGAAGTGGCCGGAGATTATCCGGAGGTGACGTTGGAGCATATGCTGGTGGATAACTGCGCCATGCAGCTGGTGAAGGACCCGGCACAGTTTGATGTGATTCTGACGGAAAATATGTTCGGCGATATCCTGTCCGATGAGGCAAGTATGGTAACCGGTTCCATCGGCATGCTGGCTTCCGCATCTTTAAACGACACGAAGTTTGGGCTTTATGAGCCGAGTCACGGTTCAGCTCCTGATATAGCTGGGAAAGATATTGCGAATCCCATCGCCACAGTGCTGTCAGCAGCTATGATGCTGCGTTACAGCTTTGATCTGGATACGGAAGCAGATGCCATCGAGCAGGCGGTGAAGCAGGTGCTGAAAGAAGGCTACCGCACATCGGATATTATGTCAGAGGGGTGTACGCCGGTGGGCTGCAGACAGATGGGAGATCTTCTTGCAGAGAGGATTTGATCGTATTATGGAACAACGCTGTAAGCGACGTAAATTTGATAAAGAGAGAACGATGTTTATTCTGTTTCTCGTTTTTATGGCATGTTATTATGGCTGGCGGATGTTTGCGCTGACACCATGGTATGATGAGCTGTATACCTATTATTACTTTATAAGCAGGGGACCTGTCTATGCAGCAATCCATTGGCCCCTGCCGAATAATCATATCGGTTATTCCGTGCTGTCGGCACTGCTTGGTCTTTTCGGGAATCCGGTGGTTGCGCTGCGGGGGATTTCCTATCTGTCTTCCCTGGGGAGTCTGGTGTTGATTTTCGAGATTGGCAGGAAATGCCTGAGCCGTGGGACGGCGCTTATCCCTGTATTTATCTACGCCGGCATGAAGATAGTCAATCAACTGGCTGTTCAGGGCCGGGGATATGCCCTGGTAACATTTTGCTGTTTGACATCGTTCTATGCACTGCTGCGCATTGCAGCGGGGCGTCAGGAGCTGATCAGGGATCACCTGCTCTTCGGGGGTAGTCTGATACTGATGCTGTATGCCATACCGAGCAGCGTTTATGTAGTTGTGCCCATGTGCCTGACCGGCGGTGCAGTGCTGCTTATGCAGAGAAAATTCAACAGGCTCGTGCGGCTTATTCTTACGTCTCTGGCAAGCGCCGTCTGCACACTCGGTCTCTATGGGGTTGTTTGGCTGGCGATCGGTTCCAATCTGCTGGTCAAGACAGAAGGAAGCGCCTGCTATGGCATGGGACATGCCACCGTCATACTGCACGCCCCATTTGACGCGCTTGGAACCGGAATAGAGTATATGCTGGCCACACCCTATATACAGAGTGTCGGAAGAGACGGATATCTGCACAAATTCCTGGAATGGATGCGGAATCTGTTGAATGAGTATTATATGGGCGGCGCGGCACTGCTCACGGCACTTTTACTATCAGGCATACTCTTCTTATCAGTTCGGATCCGGCAAAATCTGAAAAATGGCAGATACAGGCAGGAAAATTCAGAGCAGGAGTGCGGAAGGATCCTGGAAATTTTTCTGGCAGTGAATATCATCTGCATCCCATTAATGCTCTTTGTGCAGTGTGCGCTGCCCTATTACAGAGTCTTTTCCTTTGCAGGAGTTATTTTCGCCTTTGCTGCCGCCTGGCTGTGCGGGAATCTGGTGGAATATGTGCGGCACAGGTATGCCGGGCTGACAGACAGTGGCCGGCGTCTGTGGAAGTATCTTCCCGGTACAGTGTCTGTTTTGTGTGGTATACTGTGTGTGGGATTGTTGATTTCAGCTCCTTACAGAGCGCAGTACAGCGACAGGGAAGCGGCGATAGAAGACGCCTATGCACAGATAAACTGGGAGCAGATTGAGCGGGTGGCGGTTACAGACTGTGACCAGGAATATCTGCTGTTATTTTTATATGATATGGGGCAGGAGCGCATTGCGCAGCAGCCGGAAGAAGCGGATGCAGTTCTGGCGGACAAGTACCTTCTGCTTGGGATGGAAAGTGGTGATGCCGGTTTTGATCCCGCCGGGGATACATGGAAGCTGTATTCGTCAGAACCTGAATTTGCAGGGTTTCTGGAGGAATCCGGTTTGTCGGCGTATTATGAAAATGACAGATTTATCCTGTTTCAATAACGGATGCTTTTCAATAGAAATCAGCTTTTTGACAGAAATTTTATCGGTGTTTCCGGTGGTTGGATATTGATAAAGTACAATCGGATCACAGCTGAGCGCAAAAGGTTTCCATATATAAAAGAACTATCGTTATGCGTAAATACAAAACGGAAAATACTGCCAAACGTTATAGCCAATGATGTTTTACCAGTATAAACCACTCTATAAATATAAAAGATAAAGGAGAAGAATATGAGAAGCGACAATGTTAAAGCCGGCGTACAGCAGGCGCCTCACAGAAGTCTGTTTAATGCACTTGGATTCACGGAAGAAGAGATGACAAAACCGATGGTCGGTATCGTAAGTTCTTACAACGAGATCGTTCCAGGCCATATGAATCTTGACAAGATCGTTGACGCCGTAAAGCTTGGCGTGGCACAGGCAGGCGGTGTTCCGGTGGTATTTCCGGCGATTGCGGTGTGCGATGGTATTGCCATGGGACATATCGGTATGAAATATTCACTGGTAACGCGGGATCTGATCGCGGATTCTACGGAATGTATGGCACTGGCCCACCAGTTTGATGCTCTGGTGATGGTTCCTAACTGCGATAAGAATGTGCCGGGTCTTCTGATGGCGGCAGCGCGGATCAATGTGCCTACCGTGTTCGTGTCGGGCGGCCCCATGCTGGCAGGACACGTGAAAGGACAGAAGAGAAGCCTTTCCTCCATGTTTGAGGCAGTGGGTTCCCATGCGGCAGGCACCATGAGCGATGAAGAGCTGCGGGAATTTGAAGAGAAGACCTGCCCCACCTGTGGTTCCTGTTCCGGGATGTATACTGCAAATTCCATGAACTGCCTGACGGAGGTTCTGGGGATGGGCCTGCGCGGAAACGGAACGATCCCGGCAGTCTACTCGGAGAGAATTAAGCTGGCCAAACATGCAGGCATGGCAGTTATGGAACTGTGGAAGAAGAATATTCGACCGCGGGATATCATGACGAAGGAAGCTGTCTTAAATGCGCTGACGGTAGACATGGCTCTTGGATGTTCAACCAATTCCATGCTGCATCTTCCGGCAATTGCTCATGAGATCGGATTTGATTTTGATATTGCCTTTGCCAATGAGATCAGTGAGAAAACACCGAATGTATGTCATCTTGCACCGGCAGGTCCAACGTATATGGAGGATCTGAATGAGGCGGGAGGCGTCCATGCGGTCATGAAAGAGCTGGCGGACATCGGTCTTTTACATACGGACTGCATGACGGTGACAGGCAATACGCTGGGAGAGAACATTAAGGATGCGGTCAACAAAAATACGGAAGTCATCAGAACCGTAGAGAACCCGTACAGCAGAACCGGCGGCCTGGCGGTACTCAAGGGGAATCTGGCGCCGGATGGCAGTGTGGTGAAGCGCTCGGCCGTGGTGGAGGAAATGATGGTGCATGAGGGGCCGGCTCGTGTATTTGAATGTGAGGAAGATGCGATCGCGGCAATCAAGGGCGGCAGGATTGTGGCCGGCGACGTGGTAGTCATCCGGTATGAAGGACCCAAGGGCGGCCCCGGTATGCGGGAAATGTTAAACCCCACTTCCGCCATTGCCGGTATGGGTCTGGGTTCCAGTGTTGCGTTGATCACGGACGGTAGATTCTCCGGCGCATCCCGTGGTGCGTCGATCGGGCATGTTTCTCCGGAAGCGGCTGTCGGAGGCCCCATCGCACTGATTGAGGAGGGGGATATCATCTGCATAGATATTCCGAATATGAAACTGGATGTAAAGGTATCCGAGGAAGAGATGGCAGCCAGAAGAGAGAGATGGCAGCCCAGAGAGCCGAAAGTTACGAGCGGTTATCTGGCAAGGTACAGAGAGTTGGTGACCAGTGGCAACAGAGGCGCGATTCTGGAGATTCCACGATAAACCTTTATGTGGGATAAGGTTGAATAAATTCTCTGATGAGCAATTTATTCAACAAGGAGTTTGTGACGCTTCGGAATGGAGGAAAGAATAAACGGATACGGACAGGAACAACAGACAGGAGGAAAATTATGATACTGACGGGAGCGGAAATCGTTGTAGAATGCTTGAAGGAACAGGGAGTAGATACCGTATTTGGGTATCCTGGCGGAACGATTCTTAATGTATATGACGCTTTATATAAACATAGTAATGAAATAAACCATATCCTTACGTCTCATGAACAGGGCGCGGCACATGCCGCGGACGGATATGCAAGAGCGACAGGTAAGGTGGGCGTATGTCTGGCGACAAGCGGACCGGGCGCCACGAATCTGGTGACAGGCATTGCAACGGCCTATATGGATTCCGTGCCGATGGTAGCCATTACCTGTAATGTGGTGCTGCCGTCTCTTGGTAAAGATTCCTTTCAGGAGGTAGATATTGCCGGCGTCACCATGCCCATCACGAAGCATAATTATATTGTAAAGGACGTGACGATTCTGGCCGATACGCTTCGCAGGGCGTTTGCCATTGCAGGAAGCGGCCGGCCGGGTCCGGTGCTGGTGGATATCACAAAAGATGTGACCGCCAACAGCTGTACATATGAGAGAAAAGAGCCGGAAGTGCCGGACCGTCCGGTCAGCTGTACCGAGGAAGAGATGCAGGAAGCACTGACTCTGCTGCGCAATGCGAAGAAGCCTTTCGTCTATGTGGGCGGCGGTGCGGTCATCTCCGGCGCTTACAGGGAAGTCAGGGAATTTGCACGGATTATGGATACGCCAGTCTGCGATACGCTTATGGGGAAAGGCGTCATGGACGGACATGATCCGCGTTATACCGGTATGATCGGAATGCACGGCACGAAGAGCTCCAATTTCGGCGTCAGTGAATGTGACGTTCTGATTGCGCTGGGTGCAAGGTTTTCCGATCGTGTAGTGGGTAATCCGGAGAAATTTGCCCGGAACGCGAAAGTACTGCAGATCGACATAGATGCGGCGGAGATCAATAAAAATATCAAGACGGATGTTTCCCTGGTAGGGGATCTGAAGGAAGTTCTGGACAGAATCAACAGGGAACTGGAGCAGCAGGAGCATTCGGCGTGGATGCAGCATATTGCCGATCTTCAGGAAAGGTTTCCGTTGAATTACGATCCGGCGGCATTATCCTGTCCGTATATTATAGAGGAAGTGGATCGGATTACCGGAGGAGACGCGGTGATCACGACGGATGTGGGACAGCATCAGATGTGGGCGGCACAGTATTACAAATATTCCATGCCGCGTACACTTTTGACATCAGGCGGGCTTGGCACGATGGGATACGGGCTGGGAGCCTGTCTCGGAGCCAAGATGGGCCGGCCGGATAAGGTCTGCATCAACATTGCGGGCGATGGCTGCTTTAGAATGAACATGAATGAGCTGGCGACGGCAAGCCGTTACAATATTCCGATCATACAAATTGTGATTAACAATCATGTACTGGGTATGGTCAGACAGTGGCAGACTCTTTTCTACGGGCAGAGATATTCTCAGACCGTATTGAATGACAGCGTAGATTTCTGTAAGGTTGCGGAAGGATTGGGCTGTGAGGCCATCAGGGTGACGAAGAGAGAGGAGGTTGCTGCCGCCATCGAGAAAGCGGTTGCCTTAAAGCGACCGGTGCTGATCGAGTGTCTGATTCCGGAAGACGACAAAGTATTTCCGATGGTGCCGGCCGGAGCTCCGATCACGGAAGCTTTTGACGCACTGGATCTGGCACAGGAGACTGTATGAGCGCTGAAAGGTTCGGTGCGTCCTGCGCAGAGAACGGAAGAGAAACTGAATTTAAGGTGACTGGAAACGTCTTATGAGGAAAAGATTTATAAAACATTTTTTGATTATTTTGGGTATCATTATGGTCAGTCTGATGGGAACCTATATCGGACTGGCCATTTACTACCATAATGCCTTTGCATATGGTACGTGGATCAATGGCGTATATTGTACGGGGAGAAGTATTGACGATGTCAATGAAGAACTGGCGAAAGGATTTTCCTACAGTGGGATAGTTATTCATGACATAGACGGCAATTCGTGGCAGATTTCCGCGCAGGATATCGGATATCGGTATGATTTCGCAGGAGCGCTGGAGATCTATCTGCAGCAGCAGAACGCATGGGTATGGATCGACAGCCTGTTTCATGGGGAGAATACGGAACTGATGCCGGTAGTATCTTATGACAGACAGGCATTGGAGGATATTTTGAGCAGAATTCCGTTCCTGTCGGATGCCGGGGCACAGACGGATGATGAACGAAGGATATCCATTATTAAAACCAGACAAGGCTACGAACTGCTGAATGAAAGAACGGATGTTTTGTCTTTGGCGGAAGCGGAGGCGGCGATTTTACGTGCCGTGGAAGAGTCCAGAACGGATGTTTTTCTGGAAGAGGAAGGATGCTATCACGATCTTGAACTGTCCGCGCAGATGGAAGATACCTTAAAGCTTTGGGAGAAGGTCAGTAAGTTCCAGCAGTGCGGCATTATCTATCAGATGGGGGAAGAACAGATTCCGGTGGATGCATCGGTGGTCTGCGAATGGATTGAATTGCAGGAGGACGGCAGCTTCGCACAGGATGAGCAGGGGAATCTGAAGCTGCGGGAGAACGCGGTGGAGGAATTTATCGATACGCTGGCGGAGGAATATGATACGGTAGGCGTGAGCAGGCGGTTCGAAGCCACGAGAGGCGAAACCGTCACGATAGAGGGCGGCATATACGGTAATAAGCTGGATAAAAAGGCGGAGATCACCTATCTCACCGATGCATTCTTAAGCGGCAGAAAAGAGGTCCATGAACCGGCTTATACGCAGAAAGCGTGGAAGCAGGGGAAAGATGATATCGGCGATACTTACGTGGAAGTAGATATGGGCGAGCAGATGATGTATTACTATGCGGACGGTATTTTGAAGCTTGAGACACCTGTTGTAACGGGAAATACTTCGCGCAGGATGGGAACGCCTTCCGGTGTCAATTATGTCTATCTGAAACAGAAAAACCGCGTGCTGCGGGGGCCGGGCTATGCTTCACCGGTGGATTTCTGGATGCCTGTCAAAGGCGGGATCGGGATACATGACGCATCCTGGAGAAACAGGTATGGCGGAACAATCTATCAGACCAACGGTTCTCATGGCTGCATCAATACGCCCCGGGATGTGATGGTGGAACTTTATGACAGTGTGGAGGTGGGTACACCGGTAGTGATGTTCTATTAAAGTGTGTTGTCTGCAACAGTATTTTTAAAAAATTTGCTGTGGTAATTGACTAAAGTGTTTTGAGAAGGTACAATGAGTTTTGGTTTTTATAGGTATGGAGAGAAAGATGCAAGGAAAGTGAGAGGAGAGAAAATGGCCAGAGTATACAATTTTTCGGCGGGACCTGCAGTGCTGCCGGAGGAAGTTCTGAAAGAGGCGGCAGAGGAGATGTTGGACTACAGGGGAACCGGTATGTCGGTTATGGAGATGAGCCACCGTTCCAAAGCCTACGACACGATTATCAAAGAGGCGGAGACAGATCTGCGCAGTCTGCTTGCGATTCCGGAGAATTATAAGGTATTGTTTTTACAGGGAGGAGCCAGCCTGGTGTTTGCTTCTGTGCCGATGAACCTGATGAAGAACCGCAGGGCGGGTTACATATTGACAGGACAGTGGGCGAAGAAAGCGTTTGCGGAAGCCAGAATCTATGGGGAGGCAGTGGAACTTGCTTCTTCGGCGGATAAGACATTTTCTTATATTCCGGATTGCTCTGATCTGCCGATCACGGAGGATATGGACTATGTCTATATCTGTGAGAACAATACGATCTATGGCACGAAATTCCACAAACTGCCTGATACGAAGGGGAAAATTCTGGTTTCCGATGTCTCTTCCTGCTTTTTGTCGGAACCGATGGACATCTCGGCATACGGTATGGTATATGCCGGTGTACAGAAGAACGTAGGCCCGGCGGGAACACAGGTGGTGATCATTCGGGAGGATCTTCTCACGGATGATGTGTTGCCGGGAACGCCGACGATGATGAAATATAAGATCCATGCTGATAATGATTCTCTATACAATACGCCGCCCTGCTATGGGATCTATATCTGCGGCAAGGTGTTCAAGTGGCTTCTTAAGAATGGAGGCCTGGAAGCCATGAAAGAGCTGAATGAGAAGAAAGCCGCCATATTATATGATTTTCTGGATGAGAGCAGTCTGTTTAAAGGGACGGTAAGAAAAGAGGACAGATCGCTTATGAATGTGCCTTTCGTGACAGGCAGCGATGAACTGGATGCGAAATTTATCAAAGAGGCGTCAGCAGCCGGATTTGTAAATTTGAAGGGGCATCGAAGCGTAGGCGGTATGCGGGCAAGCATCTATAATGCGATGCCGCTGGAAGGTGTGGAGAAGCTTGTGGCGTTTATGAGGACTTTTGAAAAAGAAGCCTGACGGACAAAAGAGCATGAAGGAAAAGAGGATGGATGAATGTTTAAATATCATTGTTTAAATCCCATTGCAGAAGTGGGACTGGAGAAATTTACAGAGCAGTATTTGAAGACAGATCAGGTGCAGGAGGCTGACGGTATTTTAGTGAGAAGCGCCGCCATGCATGATATGGAACTGCCGGAGAACCTTCTTGCCATTGCAAGGGCCGGTGCCGGGGTCAATAATATTCCGCTGGACAAATGTGCGCAGCAGGGGATCGTAGTCTTCAATACGCCAGGGGCCAATGCCAACGGTGTCAAGGAACTGGTGATTGCCGGTATGCTGCTTGCTTCCCGCGATGTCGTGGGCGGCATTGAGTGGGTGAAAGAGAACCAGAGTGACGAGAATGTCGGGAAGAATGCGGAGAAAGCCAAGAAAAATTTTGCAGGAACGGAACTCGAAGGGAAGAAGCTGGGAATCGTAGGTCTCGGTGCAATCGGTGTCAGAGTTGCCAATGTGGCAAAGCATCTGGGAATGGAAGTGTACGGCTACGATCCCTATGTCTCCGTAGACGCGGCGTGGAATCTGAGCCGCGATGTAAAGCATGTGCTGAATGTGGAGGAGATCTATGAGGAATGTGATTATATCACCGTTCATGTACCATTGCTGGAATCCACGAAGGGGATGATCGGTCAGGCAGCCATCGATAAGATGAAGGACGGCGTGATCCTGCTTAATTTCGCGAGAGATCTTCTGGTGGATGAGCAGGCGGTGCTTGCGGGTATTCAGGCTGGTAAGATTCGCAAATATGTATCTGATTTTCCCAATCCGGTTACTGCCGGTCAGGATGGCTGCATTGTGATCCCGCATCTGGGAGCTTCCACGGAGGAATCGGAAGATAACTGTGCGGTGATGGCGGTAAAAGAGTTGAAGAATTACCTGGAAAACGGAAATATCATTAACAGCGTTAATTATCCGAAGTGTGATATGGGTATCTGTGCGCAGGCGGGACGTGTGGCCATCTTCCATGAGAACAAGGCTAATATGATCACCAAATTTACGGCTTGTTTTGGTGATATCGGCATTAATATCTCTGATATGACAAACAAATCCAAAGGAGAGGTCGCATACACGATGCTGGATATTGAGACGCCGGCTTCCACACAGATTATTGAAAAGCTGCAGTCCATAGACGGTGTATTCAGAGTGAGAGTTGTAAAATAGCACTGTCGGATTGATGTTATGTGTCGGTTTACAGATTGTATCCTGACAGGACATTGACCGTACGGCAGAAAATAACCCCGACATGATGATCCATACTGGTCAATCATGCCGGGGTTATTTGACTGGCAAAGTCAATTGAGACGGTTGGCGATCTGAGAGAAATCAGCGCTCCCGTCCTCCTCCAAAGTTGCCTGAAGCTGATTCTCAGCTTCCACAGAGGCTTCACTGGCAAGATCCATATAAAGAATGAAAATGTCTTCCACCGACACCCCCTTTTCGTCGGCAATTTCCTGCATGACAGGCTTCAATGCCTCCAGCTGAAAAGAGATCCTTGTCTTCTGTGGATCAATGTCTGCCAGCGCCTTCTCTGCATAGGCATTGATTCGATCCAGAATTTCCTTATTTTCAGATGTCATTTATGCGTCACCCTTTCCTGTTTCTGATAGGATAATTTTAGCACTTCGCGCTTGTACTGCATAGCCTAATTTGATAAAATAAAAAAGATATATAGTTGTGATTGTTCAGACAGGAGGCAAGATGGCAGATATTAAACCTTTTCGGGCGATCAGGCCCAGAGCCGATATGGTGGACCAAATCGCGGCGCTGCCGTATGATGTGTACAGCAGGAAGGAAGCATATGAGAAAGTACGCGGAGATGTCTGCAGCTTCCTGAGAATAGACAGACCGGAGACACAGTTTCCTGAGGAGCATGATATGTATGCATACGAAGTCTATGAGAAAGCGGCTTCCATGCTGCAGGAGATGCAAAGTTCAGGCTTGCTGCTGCAGGAGGAGACGGAAGCTTATTATATCTATGAGCTGGTCATGAATGGACACTCACAGGTGGGAATAGGCGCATGCGTATCGGTGGATGATTATGAGCGGCAGGTGGTAAAGAAGCATGAAAATACCAGAGCGGAGAAGGAAACCGACCGAATCAGGCATATAGACCACTGTAATGCGCAGACAGGTCCGATCCTGCTGGCCTATCGAAGGCGGGAACGGATAGAGCAGGTGGTGCGGGAAGTCATGCAGACAAGCCCGATATATGATTTTACGGCAGAAGACGGGGTCATACACAGGCTCTGGATCATGGACGGAACAGAGCAGATAAAATTTATCCGACAGGAGTTTGCACAGGTGGAGGCGATCTATATCGCGGACGGGCATCACAGATGTGCTTCGGCAGTCAGGGTTTCCGGGATGAGAAGGGCAAAGAGGCCTGTCTGTACCGGTAAAGAAGAATTTAACTATTTTCTGTCGGTGCTGTTTCCGGATGATCAGTTGATGATCATGGACTATAACAGAGTGGTCAGAGATTTAAACGGGTATACAGAAGCGGCATTTATCGAGGCGGTCAGTGGTATCTGCACTGTCACAGTCATGGGATCAAAGCCCTTTCGCCCGGCGTGCAAAGGCCAGATCGGCATGTATCTGAAAGATACATGGTACTGTCTGACGGTCAGAGAGGACTGTTATACCGGTGATCCGGTAGAAGATCTGGACGTGGCGATTCTGCAGCGCGAGATTCTGGAGCCGCTGCTTGGCATCTCAGATCCCAGGACAGATAACCGGATTGATTTTGTGGGAGGTATCAGAGGTCTGGAAGAACTTGTCAAACGGGTACATGCCGATGCGGCCGTCGCTTTTGCCATGTATCCGACGGATATACATGAGTTGTTTGCGGTAGCTGATGCGGGCAGATTGATGCCGCCTAAGTCTACCTGGTTTGAACCAAAGCTGCGGAGCGGCATATTGATTCATAAGATAGAAGGAGAACAGGGAGGGGTACTATGAACAAAAAACTGTATAAATTGATGAACTGGCCACAGATTGAGGAAATCGTTTATTCCGAATCGGATGATCCGCATGCGATCCTGGGTGCGCATGTGGCTGGGAGTTCCATACTGGTACAGACATTTCAACCGGGAGCGAAGAGTATACGGCTGCAGCTTCCGGAAGGTGACAAAAGCTATCAGATGGATCTGGTCGATGAAGAAGGCTTCTTTGCGGTTCTGATTCCCGGGAAGAAGATTCCGGAATATGAATATGTTATCGAGTACGAAGACGGAACCCTGAAAAAGGTGCGGGATGCCTACAATCATGCGCCGCAGATCACCCGGGAGGATACCGAGAAATTCAATGCCGGGATTCATTACATGATTTATGAGAAACTGGGCGCGCATCCCGTAAAGATCGATGGGGTGGAGGGTGTATTATTTGCCGTGTGGGCTCCCAATGCCCTGCGTGCCAGCGTGGTAGGAGATTTCAACAGGTGGGACGGCCGGGCGCACCAGATGCGGCGCCTCTGGGATTCCGGTATTTTTGAACTGTTTATCCCGGGTGTAGAGCAGGGGGCGTGTTACAAATTCGAGATCAAGGCAAAAGGCGGGCTTACCTTCCTGAAGGCAGATCCCTACGCCTTTGAACAGCAGCTGCGTCCTGAAAGCGCTTCGATCGTCAGAGAGATCAACGGTTTTAAATGGGACGACGACAAGTGGATGAAAAACCGTGCCGGCATACAGTCAGAGGACAAGCCGATCAATGTATACGAGATCTATCTGGCATCTTTTGCAAAACCGGACGACGGAAGGGAATATTATAATTATCGGGAACTCGTACCGAAGATTATAGAGTATGTAAAGAAGATGGGCTATACGCATATTGAGCTGATGCCTGTCATGGAGCATCCGCTGGATGCTTCCTGGGGATATCAGGTGATCGGCTATTATGCCCCCACATCGCGTTACGGCAATGCGGAAGATTTTATGTTCTTCATGAATGAGATGCATAAGGCCGGTATCGGTGTGATCCTGGACTGGGTGCCGGCGCATTTTCCAAGAGACACATACGGACTTTCCAACTTTGACGGGACATGCCTGTACGAGCATCAGGATCCCCGGCAGGGCAGTCATCCGCACTGGGGTACGCTGATCTATAATTACGGCAGACCGGAAGTGCGCAACTATCTGATTGCCAATGCGCTGTACTGGGTGGAACAGTATCATGCAGACGGTATCCGGATCGATGCCGTTGCGTCCATGCTGTATCTTGATTACGGTAAGAATGACGGTGAATGGGTGGCAAATATGTACGGCGGTAACGAGAATCTGGAAGCGGTCGAGTTTCTGAAGCATCTTAATTCGATTATGAAGAAACGCAGCCAGGGTGTTCTTATGATCGCGGAAGAGTCTACGGCATGGCCGAAGATTACGGGCAGTCTTGACGAGGACGGCCTGGGATTTGATCTGAAGTGGAATATGGGATTTATGAATGACTATCTGGATTACATCAAGACCGATCCGTATTTCCGTTCCGGGCGTCATAACGAACTGACTTTCAGTATGATCTATGCCTACAGTGAGAAATTCATGCTGGTGTTCTCCCATGATGAGGTGGTACACGGCAAGGCAACATTGATCGGTAAGATGCCGGGTGAGCGTTCCGAGCAGTTTGCCAATATGCGTCTGACGTATGCCTATTATATGACTCATCCCGGCAAGAAACTGTTTTTTATGGGACAGGATATCGGCGAGTATAAGGAGTTTAACGAGTCAAGAGAAGTTGAGTGGGATCTGCTGCAGTACGAAGAACATGCAAAATTAAATCGTCTGGTGGCAGATATGAATAAATTGTATGCTTCCAGGCCGGCTCTGCATGAGAAGGATACTTCCTGGGAAGGATTTGAGTGGATCAACTGTATTACTCCGGATGCCTGCATGTTATCTTATCTGCGGAAAGCGGACAAACCGGAGGATTCTCTGGTGATCGTGGCCAATTTCGCCAATGTAAGACAGGAATTCCGGGTAGGTGTTCCTTATGAAGGCAAATATAAAGAGATTTTGAACACGGATGCCAGGATCTATGGCGGAAGCGGAGCAGTCAATAAAGAGATCTGCAATACACAGGAAACAGAGTGGGATGGTAAGCCTTATGCGATTGATCTGGTGAGCGCACCGCTGTCGGTCAGCATTTTCTCCTATACACCGTATACCAGGGAAGAGAAGGCACAGATCGAGCAGGAACGCGAAGAAGAACGCCGCAGGGCCAGGGAAGCGGAAGAGAGAAGGATCGCCAAAGAAGAGGCAGACGCTATCGCTGCCAAAGCGGCTGAAGCCAAAAGACTGGCGAAGCTGGCGGCGGCGGAAGCCCGGCTGAGAGCCAAAGAGGCGGAAGAGATGTTAAAGAAGGCGAAAGACGCCGAGGTGAGACTGCAGAAGATTCTGGAGACGCAGGAGAAGGAACAGAAACTGCAGGAAACCACTGCCAGGAAGAAGGCACCGGAAAAGAAGAGTACCGGTTCAGGCCGGACAACACGTAAAACACAGAAATAGAAATTCATAAAATTATGAAGACAGGGAATGTGCTATGGATGATTTGAAAGGGTTAGAGCAGATCGCACCGGAAGAGATCGATATGGGATTGATACAGAGCTATTTACAGCAGCTTCCCGATAAGGCACTGCGCTTCGGGGTGAGAGTTTTGCTGGCGCTTGTGGTGTTTTTGATCGGTATGCAGGTCATTAAACTGATACGCCGGATTGTCCGTCGTTCCCTGCAGAGAGGAAATGCCGATATCGGCGTCACACAGTTTCTTGATTCCTTTATTAAGGCGGTTATGTACAGCCTGCTGTTGTTCATGATCGCTTCGGGATTCGGTCTGGATGCCACAAGCGTGGTGGCGCTTCTTGGATCGGCCGGTGTGGCGATCGGTCTCGCAATCCAGGGAAGCCTGTCGAACTTTGCCGGCGGTGTGTTGATCCTGCTTTTGAAACCATTCCGGGTAGACGATTATATTAAAGTGGATGATAACGAACATGAAGGTACTGTAAAGGAGATTCAGCTCTTTTACACAAAATTGTCAACGCCGAATAATCATGTGGTTATTATCCCCAACGGAACTTTGTCCAATTCCAGCATCCTGAATATGAGCACGCTGACGGAGCGGAGGATGGACATTAAGGTGGGGATCTCCTATCAGGCGGATATCCGGCAGGCCAGGGAGGTTATCATGAAGGTGCTGGAGGAGGATCCTGCCGTTCTCAGTTCCAAAGACCGCAGGGTGTTTGTGGAGGAGCTGGCGGACAGCAGTGTGATTTTAAATGTACGCTGCTGGGCGGATAATGATGAGTACTGGGAATGTAAGTGGCGGATCACGGAGAAGGTTAAATATGCGCTGGATGATGCCGGTATTTCCATACCGTATCCGCAGATGGATGTCCATTTGGGATAAGATTTTTTTACTTGAAATTATGCCTTAAGCTATTATATAATAGATATTGTATCGCATCATGTATTGGACGGCATATTTAGTATGGGAGGGGACCCTATGTCAACAAAAACAGATACAGAAGTTATTATTGCCGGTAAAGTATTTACCTTAAGCGGTTACGAGAGTGAAGAGTATCTGCAGAAAGTCGCGTCTTACATAAATAACAAGATCGCAGAATACAGCAAAGTTGACAGCTTTAAAAGACAGTCTCTTGATACCCAGAATGTTTTGATGCAGTTGAACATAGCGGATGACTATTTTAAGGCGAAGCATCAGATCACACGGCTGGAAGAAGAGATCCAGAATAAAGAGAAAGAGATGTATGATCTGAAGCATGAGTTGATTGCCTCCCAGATTAAGCTGGAGAATATGGAGAAAAATATCCGCAGCCTTCAGACGGAGGCCAACGAGACAGCCAAAAAAATTGTCCGTCTGGAAACAGAACTGAAAGAGAAAGAGAAGAAGAAGTAAGGACAAATAGAAGAAAAAGCCCTGTTGGGGAAACCCGCAGGGTTTTTGCTGTCATAGGGAAAATGGTAAATACAGCGGGAATACAGGGAGACGATGGAATTGGCTACGGAAAATAAGAAGACAACAGGAACACGGGTAGAATTGCTGGCTCCGGCAGGAAATTACGAGGCTTTCCTGGGGGCCGTCAACGCGGGCGCGGATGCCGTATATCTGGGTGGTGAGAAATTTGGCGCCAGGGCCTATGCGGATAACTTCACAACGGAAGAGATCTGCAGGGCTATTCACACAGCACACTTTATGGGACGTAAAATCTATCTTACCGTGAATACCCTGATAAAAGAGTCGGAATTTGGTGAATTGATCCCATATCTGCAGCCTTTCTATGAAGCCGGCCTGGACGGAGTGATCGTGCAGGATATCGGTGTATTGATGCAGATCCGGGCGCATTTTCCGGGACTTGCGCTGCATGCCAGTACGCAGATGACGCTCACCGGACCCGCCGGCTGCAGCTTTCTGCAGGAACAGGGCGTGGAACGTGTCGTGCCGGCCAGAGAACTGTCGCTGGCAGAAGTGCAGAGGATCAAGGAACAGACCGGTCTGGAGATAGAGTGTTTCGTGCATGGAGCCATGTGTTATTGTTACTCGGGACAGTGCCTTTTCAGCAGCGTGCTGGGCGGCAGAAGCGGCAACAGGGGACGCTGTGCCCAGTCCTGCAGACTGCCTTACCGCATCTGTGACGATATGGGTAAAAAGGCGGCTTCCGATATTGAATATCCGTTAAGCCTGAAAGATCTGTGTACGATCTCTCACCTGCCCCGGCTGATCGAAGCCGGAATCGATTCCTTTAAAATAGAAGGGCGCATGAAACGGGCTGAATATGCTGCCGGAGTTACGGCTCTGTATCGCAAATATATTGATCTCTATTATCAGAAGGGACGGGCAGCATATCAGGTCAGCAAAGAAGATATGGACAGGCTCAGGAGTCTCTATATACGCAGTGAGATACAGACAGGGTATTATGAGCGGCATAATGGCCGGGAGATGATCACGCTCCACAAACCAGGTTATGCCGGAAGCGACGAGCGTCTGCTTACCCGGATCCGGGAACGGTACCTGCATGATCCGGACAGAGCCGCGGTTTCGATGACGGTAACTCTGGAAGAGGGCAGACCGGCCCGTCTGCAGATTACGGGAAGCATTCCGTCCGATACTCGAAAGAGGCCGGAAAATACCGGGAAAAATACTGCCGGAACGCACAGCACAGAAGAAGGCGGCAGGGAGCAGATGCGTGTCCTGGTGGAAGGAGCCATAGTAGAAACGGCCAGGAAGGCTCCTCTGCAGGCGGAAGATGTACGGAAACGTTTTCTGAAAACAGGAAATTCCTGTTTGTCGGTGCGGGAATGTGAGATCGTCATGCCGGGAGAGGTCTTCCTGCCTGTGGGTGCGTTAAATGAGCTGCGGCGGGCAGGCATAGAAGCGTATGAGCGGCAATGTATCTTACAGCGCGGTATGACAGCCGGCAGAAATATGAATTGGCATATACCGACCGAGTCGGTCAATCGCACTGGCCTGGTCGATGAGAAATCTGGTAATACTTTAGCTGCTGCGTCCGTGGATATTTTGATCTCTACCTGTGAGCAGTTTGCTCAGGCGCTGCGTTTTCCCTGCCGCCGGATCTATATTGACAGTGATTTATATCTGGAGCAGCATGCGCGTATCGTGGAATGCATAGCGGAGCATAAAACAAAAGGCCTGTCGGCAGAAGCTGATTACTATCTTGCGCTTCCCTATATCCTGCGGGCAGACGACGATACTTACATGGAGCGGTTGACCGCATTATTGTCCAAAGAGACAGGTTGCCCGGCTGGCAGGGGGTATGAGTGCCGGATTTGTGGGTTTCTGGTACGCAATTATGAGGAGGCAGCCTTCCTGCAGAATCTTCCGGGTAATTATGATATGGTTCCGGATGCTGGATTGTACTGTTTTAATGCTGAGAGCGTGCGGTTTTGGGCACACTATTGTAAAGAGTATACGCTTCCCTGGGAATTGAACCGGAAAGAAGCCGAAAATCTTGCCGGCCATGCAGCACAGATCGGCATGCGTACTGCAATGATTGTATATGGCAGAATCCCGATGATGGTTACCGCCAACTGCATCCGCAGAACCGCCGGCCAGTGCCAGGGCGCACAGCGGGCAAAGGAATCGGCGTCCGGATCGCATTTTCAGTTAAAGGATCGTTACGGTGTTATTTTTCCGGTGGAAATAAATTGCAGGCACTGTTATAATATCATCTATAATTCGGTTCCTTTTTCTTTACACCAACAGGAGCAGGTGTTAGAAAAGATCGGGGCAGATGTAAGACGTTATGATTTTACCACGGAGACGGCCGGGGAGTGCAGGCAGATCCTGACGGATGGGAAGACCCGTGGCGGATCCTATACCACAGGACATTTGAAAAGAGGCGTGGAATAGTTTGGCATGGATGGCCATGCGGGCCGCCATGCGGCAGGCTGAGCATGATGAGGGTTTACTATGGAAATATATATTACTGAGCTGTCCAAATATCTTATTACATTATTTATGGCTTTGTATACATTAGAATGCTTCCTGGTATTCCGCTTTCAGGAGGAAGAGGACAGGAGCGGCTGTTATATCCGTCAGAATCTGTTAATGTTTCTGGTACATTTTTCATGTTTTCTTGTCATATGCTTCGAGACGGGAAACATAGAATATCTTTTTTTCTATGTGCTGCAGCAGATCCTGCTTTTTGCCACAGTGATGCTTTTCCGGATGGTCTATCCCAAAGGGAACAGGCTGATCGTCAATAATATGTGCCTGCTGTTGAGTATCGGTTTTGTGATCCTTACCAGGCTGTCTTTTGAAAAGGCCATCAAGCAGTTTTTTATCGTGACGGTGTCGATCGTAGCGGGGATGCTGATCCCTTACTTTATTCATAAACTGAAATTTTTAAAAAGTCTCACATGGGTCTATGCGGCAACAGGGATTGTGGCACTGGGTGTCGTGCTGATCCTGGGAGCCGTGACTTACGGCTCGAAAATTTCCTACTCCATAGCGGGAGTGACTTTTCAACCTTCGGAGTTTGTGAAGATCGTGTTTGTGTTTTTTCTGGCCAGTGCTCTTTATGAATCCCATGACCTGCCACGGGTCATATTGACGGCGGCGCTGGCAGGGATCCATGTGCTGATCCTGGTGGCGTCCAGAGATCTGGGCAGTGCTTTGATCTTCTTTATTGTCTATGTGATGATGGTCTTTATCGCCACGGCCAGGTGGATCTATCTGCTTCTTGGCTGTGCGGGAGGATGTGGAGCGGCGGTGCTGGCCTACCAGTTTTTTTCCCATGTGCAGGTGCGTGTCCAGGCCTGGAAAGATCCTTTCAGCTGCATTGACGATGCCGGTTATCAGATTACGCAGTCTTTGTTTGCCATCAGCAGCGGCGGCTGGTTTGGGCTTGGGCTGTTTCGGGGTACCCCCACATCGATCCCTTTTGTGGAGGCGGATTTTGTTTTTTCGGCGGTGGCGGAGGAGCTGGGGATCCTGTTTTCCATGTGCATGATCCTGGTATGTATCAGCTGTTTCATCATGTTTATGGATATTTCCGTCAGACTGCAGGACAGATTCTACAGGCTGATCGCATTTGGACTGGGTGTCACCTACATTTTCCAGGTTTTCCTGACGGTTGGAGGCGGAACGAAGTTTATCCCCATGACCGGTGTTACGCTGCCGTTTATCAGTTACGGCGGTACTTCGGTGGCGATCCTTCTGACCGAGATGGGACTTGCGCTGAGCGTATCCCGCGGAATAAAACTGGAGATGGTATAATATGGGAAGTAACAGGTCGATGTCGATACGGGAAAAAAAGCGAAAGCAGAGAAGAAGAAAAAAGATTCTTTTTGTTCTGCTGGCATTCCTTTTGACGGGGTCCGCCGCAGCTTTGATCGTGTGGAACGTTTTTACCGTAAAGACGGTTCTTGTGGAAGGGAACGAATACTATTCGGACAAGCAGATTCAGCAATTTATTTTAAACGATGAATATTCCTGGAATTCTCTTTACGTATTGTTAAAACACCGGCTGCTTGAAGGCGAAGAGATTCCGTTTATCGATACGGTTGAAATTTCCTTAAAGAATCCGCATACGTTAAATGTTCACGTATATGAAAAGGGAGTGATCGGTTATCTTTATATATCGGCGATCGGACAAAACGCATATTTTGATACGGACGGTTTTGTCGTAGAAACGTCGAAAGAAGTGATCAAAGATACGCCTCAGGTGGAAGGGCTGGACTGCGATAAAGTGGTTTTATATGAAAAGCTTCCGATCAAAGACGAGAATGTATTAAAAAGCCTTCTGACTACATCCAGGGCTCTGGAGAAAAACGGAGTCATACCGGCAAAAATAAAGTTTGACGAGACGGGGGATATTTCTCTGGACTACGGGGCGATACAGGTTCTGCTCGGTTCATCCGAAGAACTGACGCAGAAAATACTGCGGCTTTCCTATATTCTGCCGGAGCTTTCCGGAAAACGGGGAGTCCTGCATATAGAAAACTGGACGGAGAATACGCCGAATATTATCTTTGACGAGGCAAAATAAAAAAAATCCAATTTCTAGTTGATTAATTTGGTAAAAAACTA
>OFHO01000831.1_pt1 | contig 25858 bp, 27 predicted proteins | sample 1521531 | NCBI WGS metagenome assembly OFHO01 (sample SAMEA3504124, study PRJEB24116) | mouse gut metagenome | biome: mouse gut; feature: mouse-associated habitat; material: faeces | place: Denmark | collected 2011
CTTCTTTTTCTTCTTACGAAAGAAGAAAAAGAAGCAAAAAGAAGAACGGCCCAAGTCCTTGATACAAAAGTGGAGAACAAAAGGCCGTTGGGATAGGAAAACCCGGATGGTGATGAGCCGAGTGGGTAGTTATTTCCTCAAAACTTCCCGCCCGGTGGAATATATCATCATAGAAGCATTCCGAAAAAGAGAAAGGAGGCTCCGCCTGTGAAGCAACTTCTTGCCAGCCTGCTGGCCCTGGCCCTCTGCCTGCTGGCGGGGTGCGGCCTCAACTTGGCCCGTTACCCCAAGGTGGAGCCCTCCTTCCCTGTGATTGAACCCCAAACCCTCACCATCGACCTGCCCCAGGATGCCGGACCGGTGACCTTAAGCGCCGTCAACCAGCTGGGGTCTGCCCTGCTGGAGCTTTCCGATGGGGCCATCACCCTGGAGATTGTCTCCTCCAGCGACCCCGCCGGGGCCCTGGCCCACAAGGCCACCCACCTGGCCCTGCTGGAAAACCAGGACCTTATCGAAGCCGACCCCTCCATGGGCTTTTTGGACTGGCCCTTCCTCATGGCGGACGCGGAGAGCTACCTTACGGTGATGGGGGCGGAAAACGGCGCGGTGCGGGGCAGCGCCTCCCTCCGGGAGGCCTTGGGGGGAGAGATTATCGGCCTGTGGTACAGCGGGCGCACCGTCCTCCTCGGCCGGGGGACCTTCTACCCGGAAATCGCCTTTTCCGGCGTCTCTCTGGGGACGCTGAAGGGGCGGGAGGGCTCTGGATTCTTTGAGGGGATGGAAAAGGAGCTGCGGGCGGGAAAGGTGTATACCGACGGCCCGGATGAGCTTTTGAATTACATGAAAAACCGGACGGTGAAGTTCCTGGAATACCCCCTGGACCAGCTGGATGGGGAGAACCCTCCCCAGGAGCTGAAGTATCTGGAGAACACCGCCCACCGGGTGGGCGGGGCCTGGCTGGTGTTGGGGGAGGAGGCGGTGGACGAGGAGACAGCCCAGATTATCCGGGCGGCCGCCGCCTACGTTCCCCAGTCGGTTTTTACCACCTGCATCCGCCAGGAAGAGGAGCTGCTCCAGGCCCTGGAGGCCCAGGGGGTGCAGGTGCGCCAGGGGGATTACACCATCCTGAACCGGGCGGCGCGGGAATACTTCCGGAAAAATTACCAGGAGCTGGGAATGAGCCAGCGGGCCTGGGAGCAAATCCTTCCGGTAATTTCTTAAAACTGCATATGGCTGGGGGCGGGGCCGCCCCGTGTCCAAAAGGAAAAGCAGGGTGTTTACCCTGCTTTTTTCCGTGGGATAAAGAACCTGTATTCACAACCATCCAATACCATCTGGCCGGCTTTTTTTCGCCCTGCTGTGTTAAAAATCCTTGAATTACACCAAGTAGTTCTGCGGATTTTTGCCTTGCAGGGCGGAAAATCTCTCGCCCATCCGGCATTGTCCGGCTATGAATACAGGCTCTAAGAACTTTCCGCCCCATGGGAAAATCCCTGGCGGTACTGCTGAATCTCCTCCAGCAGGCCGGGGAGGGAGGTGCGGGGGATGGGCAGCTCCAAACCGCCCTCCATCCGCAGCACCGGTGGGGAGGCCTTTTTGTCCACCTCCCGGAGGTAATCCAGGTTTACCAGCTGGGCAGCGGAAACCTGAGAAAAGTTCTGGTGCAGCAGCATAGAGCGCACCACCTGGGGGAAGGGCCGCCGCAGGGTGGAGCTGCGCACCGCCTCCCCGTCCGCCATCAGGCAGGTGACAATATGGTCGTCATAGGAGAGGTGGACCACGGCGGAAAAGGGCAGCTCCCGCGGCCCCTCCGGGGTGGGGAAAAGCAGCACCGGCCGGTCCGGCGGCGGGGGAGCGGCGGGGGGCGGCTCCCCCTGGATAAGCTGCTCCAGGGCCTGAAAGAGAAGGTAATCGTCCACCGGCTTGCAGAGGCAGGCGGCCAGCCGCAGCGGGTCGCTGGGGATAGGCTGGGGGAAGGCGGCGGAGGGAAGGGTGGTGAAGCCCACAATGGCCCCGTCAGGGAAAAATTTCCGCAGCAGGGCCTCCGGGGTCAGGTTCCCCATCCAGGACTGGTGGCTGTGGTCCAAAAGGCAGAGGGAAAAGGAGCAGCCCGCCGCCAGGCGGTCCAGCAGGTCGTAGAGGGAGTGGAACCGGCGCACCTTCAGGGCGGGCTCCGGGTGGGCTTCGCCGTAGGCCGCCAAAAGACCGGCCAGGTGCTCCAGCTGGGTGACGTTATCGCTGCAAAGGGCAAGATTCAGCATAGAGGCGCACCCTCCCGTTCTTTACTGCCCAAGGGCCTGGCCCAGGTCCCACAGGATGTCGTCAATGTGCTCGGTGCCGATGGAAAGGCGGATGGTGTCGGGGGAGATTCCAGCCGCGGCCTGCTCCTCCCGGCTCATCTGGGCGTGGGTGGTGCTGGCGGGGTGGATGACCAGACTCTTCCCGTCCGCCACGTTGGCCAGAAGGGAGAAAATCTGGAGGCGGTTGCAGAAATCCAGGGCGGCCGCCTCCCCCCCTTTTACCCGGAAGGTGAAGATGGAACCGGCCCCCTGGGGGAAGGACCGGCGGTACAGCTCCTGGCAGCCGCATTCCGGCAGGCTGGGATGGCTCACCGATTCCACCCTGGGGTGATTTTTCAGAAAATCCACCACCGCCAGGGCGTTTTTAACGTGGCGCTCCACCCGCAGGGAGAGGGTCTCCAGCCCCTGGAGGAGCAGGAAGGCGCTCATGGGGGAAAGGCATGCCCCCAGGTCCCGGAGGATGACCCCCTGCACCCGCGCGATGTATGCTGCCCGGCCGGCGCTTTTCACATAGCTGAGGCCGTGGTAGGCCGGGTCCGGCTCCACCAGGCAGGGGAATTTGCCGCTGTCCGCCCAGTCGAAGGCGCCGCTATCCACCAGCACCCCGCCGATGGTGGTGCCGTGCCCCCCCAGGAATTTGGTGGCGGAGTGGACCACAATGTCCGCCCCGTGCTCAAAGGGCCGGAAGAGATAGGGGGTGGCGAAGGTGTTGTCCACCATCAGGGGAATGCGGTGCCGGTGGGCGGTTTCAGCCACCGCCTCCAAATTGATGAGGTCCGAGTTGGGGTTGCCCAGGGTCTCCGCAAAGATCAGGCGGGTATTTTCCTGGATGGCCCCCTCAAAGGCCCCCTCTTCGTGGGGGTCCACAAGGGTGCAGGTGACGCCGTACCGGGGCAGGGTGTTGGCAAAGACGCTGTAGGTGCCGCCATAGATATTGGTGGCGGCAACAATGTGGTCCCCCGCCCCGCACAGGCCCAGAACACCCCCCGCGATGGCGGCGGCTCCGCTGGCAAAGGCCGCCGCCCCCACCCCCCCTTCCATGGCGTTGACGCGGGAGGCAAAGACATCGCAGGTGGGGTTGCTGATGCGGGAGTAGATATACCCTTCCTCCGCCAGGGCGAACCGCTCCGCCGCCTGCCGGGCGTCCTGGAAGACAAAGGAAGAGCTTTGATAAATGGGCACCGCCCTGGCCCCGGTGGCGGGGTCGGCCAGCTCCTGCCCGGCGTGGAGCTGGATGGTCTCAAATTTCATCTGGTGCTGGGACATGGCAAAACGCTCCTTCCAATTGGATATACCATGATTATACGGCATTGGAGCGGTTTCGGCAATCTGTTTTTCGAGAAAATCCAATTGCTTTTCCCCTGCAAAATGTGTAAAATAAATGAATAGAAGAAGCGATACCCAAACTTTTACCATGAAAAGGGGAGAGGCTCATGCGGGAAATCCCAGAGGTCGTATACACCCACGCCGGAAGGTTTCACGCCGACGACGTCTTCGGCGCGGCGCTGCTGAAGATACTGAAGCCGGAGGTTGCCATCCGGCGGGTCTTCCAGCTGCCGGAGGACTTTGACGGTATGGCCTTTGACATCGGCTGGGGGGAGTTCGACCACCACCAGTCCGGCGCCCCGGTGCGGGAAAACGGCGTCCCCTACGCCGCCTTTGGCCTGCTGTGGCGGGAATACGGGGCCTCCATCCTGGGGGAGACAGAGGCCGGGCGGCTGGACGAGCGGTTCATCCAGCCCATCGACCTGGACGACAACACCGGCTGCGGCGGGGTCATCCCGGAGATGATCGCCGACTTTAACCCCCGGTGGGACAGCGAGGAGGAGCCGGACCAGCGCTTCGCCCAGGCGGTGGAGCTGGCCCGGCAGATCCTCCAAAACCGCCTGGACTGCATCCTGGCCACCGGCAGGGCCTACCGCCTGGTGAAGGACGCCATGAAGGCCATGAAGGACGGCATCGTGGTGCTGAACACCTACTGCCCCTGGAAGCCCTTTGTGCCCAAAAGCCCCGCCAAGTTTGTGGTCTATCCCTCCCAGCGGGGGGGCTGGAGCGGCCAGGCGGTGCCAACACCGGAAAAGGATGGGACGCTGAAATGCCCTTTCCCCGCCGCCTGGAGCGGCAGGAGCCAGGAGGAGCTCTTCGCTCTCACTGGCATCCCCACCCTGCGCTTCTGCCACAACAACCGCTTCCTGGTGGCGGCGCAGACCATGGAGGACGCCCGCGCCGCCTGCCTGCTGGCCCTGGAGGAAGCGAAAAAAAGCGGTGGGAACCGCTGAAGGAAAATCGAGAGGCCCCGGTCCTCCCTGCTTTGGGGATGACCGGAGCCTTTTTACTGCTCCTGTTTTTTCTTCTCCCGCCGGAGCTCTTTGCGCAGCTGGCGTTCCGAAAAACAGAGAAGCTCCCGCTCCGCCCATTGCCGGAAGGGGGCGGAGCGCCTGCACAGGAGCAGGAGCGCAAGGCCCGACAGCAGCAGGAGCAAAGAGGCCATGGCCCATAGCCCGTTTACCAGGGGAATATTATAAGCCTCGTGGTTTTGGGGCAGCTGGTTGACAAAGAGGAGGAGCAGAAGGGAGGCGCCGCCGCACCCCATCAGTGTCCTTCCAACAGCCTCGTAAAACGCCGTTCCTGGATTTTCTCCCTTCGGCGGGGAGCGTTTCTTTTTTACCGGCTTGCGGTCCATAAAATCCTCCTAGTTTATACTATAAGTATAGATGCGCAACAACATTACAACTCAAGGCGCTTTTCCCCAAGAAAATCCTCTAGGGAATCCCGCCAAACCAGGGGGCCGAAGCACCGTTCCAGCTCCGCCTTCATGTCCCACTGGGCAAAGAGGCTTTCAAACCACACCTTGGGACCTTCCGTCTCCTTCTCCACCGCCAGCAGCGTATGTCCATCGCTGAGGGTAATGCGGTAGAGGCGCTTGGCGTTGGAGAAGCGTGGCCCCTGGGCGCACCGGGGGACGTCCGGCTCCTCCCGGTTGTAGCGGCGGGCCTCCTGGGTCAATATCGGCTCCTGCACCCGCTGGAGGAAAAGCGCCTCGAACTCCTCCAGCTCCACAAAGAACTGCGCCAGCCCCGCCTCCTCCGAGCCGGTGAGTTCCAAAAGGAGATTGGCCCACCCCATCGAGGCGGAGCGCCGGTATTTTTGGGCCAGGTGGTAGCCGAAGTACCCCAGGGGGAGACCGTTTTGGGTGTGGAGCCGCCGTCCGGGTTTCTCCCACAGGGCCATGCGGTAGCCGGTTAGGAAGGTGAACAGGTCGCTGACCCGGTTGCTCCCAATGTACATTCCCGGCCGCGTTTGAATCTGCCGCAGGTCGTCAAATACCGTCCCCATAGCCTGCTCCCTTCTCCCCCGCGCCGCCGCAGGGGCTTCTATAGTCCGGCGGGCAGAGGTGTTCTTCCCCCCACCGCACCATCTGTTCCAAAATAGGGACAAAACTCTCCCCCATAGGGGTAAGGGTGTACTCCACCCGCGGCGGCACCTCCGGGTAAACCTCCCGGTGGAGAAAGCCATCCCCCTCCAGCTCCCGCAGCTGCTTGGTGAGGGTGGATTGGGTTATCCCTGGAAGACGGCGGGACAGCTCCCCGAACCGCTGCATCCGGTAATGGGCCACATACCACAGGATAAGCAGCTTCCATTTGCCCCCCAGCACCCCCTGGAGGAGGCTCATAGGCAGGCACCGGGCCAGGGACTCCGGGGCCTGGAACTTGTTTTCCGCCATGGATTTCTCTCCTTCCCCTGTACCAAAAAAGATAGCAGCATCAAAAAAAGACCGTACTTGTCTTTTCCATTGTACCATCTTATGATAGGGAGCACAAGGGAACCGGAACGGGATGAACACTATAAAAGCCTATTCAAAAACTCCCAGCCCACCGCCTTGACAGGTCTTTATCCGTCCTGCTGCGTTAAAAAATTTTGGAAGACACTAAGTATTCCGGTAATTTTTTACCTTGCAGGGTACAAAAATCCCTGCCAATTCGGTATACCTGGAGAACTTGAACAGGCGCTAAGACTCCAGGCAGTCACTTTCGCCCTTTGCGTAGGTAAGGCCGAAGGCCGTGCGGGGCGTGACAGCGGGGGCACCCCGTCGCTTTTCTTTTTGCTTCTTTTTCTTTTCCCGCGAAAAGAAAAAGAAGGCCGGGCGGCAGCCCAAAAGGTTCCCGCAGAAAGGAGAGAAGATGTATGCACTACACAGGGACCATCTGGCGGCCCCCCTACGAGGCGGGGTCGCTGCTGCTGGAGGTCACCGCCGGCTGCACCCATCACCGGTGTAAATTCTGCACCCTTTACAGGGAGCTGCCCTTCCCCTTCCGGATGAGCCCCCTGGAGACGGTGGAGGCGGACCTTTTGGAGGCCCAGACGGCCATGCGGAGCCTCCGAGAGGGGGAACTGCTTCTCCGGGGCCTGGGGGAGCGCCCCCAAATAAAGCGGGTGTTCCTCACCGGCGGCAATCCCTTTGCCCTGGAGTTCCGGCGGCTGCGGCGCATTGGGGAGCTGGTGCGGCAATACTTCCCGGAATGTGAAACCATCGGGTGCTTTGCCAGGGTTACCGACGTTGCCCACAAGAGCGGCGAAGAGCTGGAGCAGCTGGCCCGGCTGGGGTATAACGGCATCTCCATCGGGGTGGAAACAGGGGACGACAAGGCCCTTGCCTTTATGGACAAGGGCTATGAGGCGGCGGACATCCTGCGGGAAACCAAGCGGCTGGAGGAGGCCGGCATCGGCTACCACTTTCTGTACCTGGCGGGCATCGCCGGTGCCGGGCGGGGGAAGGAGGCGGCGAAGAGGAGCGCCGCCCTCTTTAACCAAACTCACCCCGGCATCATCGGCAGCTCGATGCTCACCGTCTTTCCCGATTCCCGGCTGCAAGGGGAGATCCAGGCGGGGAACTGGCGGGAGGCGGGGGAGCTGGAGAAGCTGGAGGAGCTCCGCGCCTTGGTGGAAGAGCTTTCCATCCCCGTCTGGTTTGCCACCCTGGGCTCCTCCAACGCAGTCTTTGTAGAGGGACGCCTGCCGGAGGAGCGGCAGCGGCTGCTGGGGGAGCTGGACCACGCCCTGGCAAAGGGAAGCGAAGGGGCCCTGCGCTCCTATCGGGAGGACTTTACAGCGGCGGGATGGTGATGCTCCGGGCGCCCAGCAGCTCTGTCTCCTCCCGGTGGTGGAGCACCGCCGCCACCGCCGCCCCGGCGAACCGCTCCCGAAGGAAGGCGGCCGCCCGTTCCCGGTTTTCCGGGTCCAGGCCGGTGAAGGGCTCATCCAGCAGCAGGAGGGAGCTGCCCAGGGCCGCCGCGCGGGCGATGGCAACCCGCCGGGCCATCCCGCCGCTGAGGGCAGCGGGGTAGCAGTCCCCCTCCTCCGCCAGCCCCAGGGGGGCCAGAAGGGCCAGAAGGGCCTTCCGGCTGGAACGGGGGGAGACCAGGGCCAGATTTTCCAGAACGGTGAGGGAGGGAACCAGACGGTTTTCCTGAAAGACCATGGAGACCCCCTCCGGGGGGATACCGGTGAGGCTCCCGGAAAGGGGCATTTCCAGCCCAGCCATCAGCCGCAGGAGGGTGGTTTTGCCGCAGCCGGAGGGGCCTGTCACTGCGATAGTCTCTCCAGGGGGCAGGGAAAGGGAGAAGTCCCGGAGGAGCATCCGGCCGGGGTAGCCGAAGGTGATATGGGAAAGCTCCATCAGCTCCCCTCCTTTCCGGGAAAGATACGGGCCAGCAGGGCCACCATCCCCCGCTCCAGGGCCACCGAAAGGAGGATGATGAATCCCGTCCAGGCGAAGAGATCCACCATTTCCAGGCTGGTTTTGGCGTCGTGAAGCTGCCGCCCGATGGAGCTGGGGGCGATGGCCAGCACCTCCCCGGCAATGCCCGCCTTCCAGGCGAAGCCGAGGCCCACCCGCAGGGCGGAAAGGAGATGGGGGAGAGCCGCCGGCAGGTAGACCGCCCGAAGGACAGCCTGGGGGGAAAGGCGGTAAACGCGGGCCATCTCCAGCAGCTGGCGGTCCGCCCCGGCGATGCCCTGGCTGGTGTTCTGCCACACCAGGGGCAGCACCATCAAAAAGGAGATGAAAATGGAAAGGTTCTCCCCCCGAAGCCACACCAGGGCCAAAATGACAAAGGAGGCCACGGGGGTGGCCTTCACCGCCGCCATGGCCGGGGCCAAGAAGGCCCCCGCCGGGGGGAAGCAGGCGGAAAGGACCGCCAGCAGGCAGCCCAGCGTCACCCCCAGAAGAAAGCCCAGAAGGATTCGCCCCAGGGAGTGGCCGCAGGCCAGCCAGAAGCGCCCCTCCCCCAGGAGAGCCGCCATCCGCCCCAGCACCGGCAGGGGGGCGGGAAGGAGCAGTTCTTCCCCCACCAGGAGGGCCGCCCCCTGCCACAGCAGCAGCCACAGGCCGGGAATCCAGGCCCGGCGGAGGATAGGAAGGGTGTCCATGGCAGAGCCTCCTTTCATGGTTATTTATGCCTATCTGGGCTACCGCCATCTCCGTGCTAAGAGGTCCGCCTTCTTTTTCTTTTCACGGGAAAAGAAAAAGAAGCAAAAAGAAAAGCGGACAAAGTATTTAGAAGCTGTACCAATAGCCGAAGCGTGCAGATTTGCCGTCAAGATACATGCGGTGGCTATTGGTACAGCTTCTTACGCCACAGTAGATCGCTCCGAAATCTGCGTGCGCAGAAAACGTACTCTTTTATTGAGAACAGGGGTTGACAACCTTCCTTTTATGTGGTATATTTATAACAACAAGAGCGAAATACACCACATTTTTAAGGAGGACGATTTCTATGACCAAAGAAGTAAAACCAAAAATTAACTGTTTGGGATTCCTGTCACTGCTGTCTCTCATTGCGCTCCTTGGATGGAGCACCGGCAACGAAGGGCTGTATGGCTTCTTCGGCTTCGCCTACTACCTGCGCTATTTCTGGGTTTTGCCAGATGAGCTGTTCCGGCAGAACCTGCAAAAGGCCGCCACCTGCGCCTTTTTGACAGAGCTGCTTGCCCTGGTGCCCTTTATGTTCCTTTGCACCGCCTTTTCCGACGGCTGGCGGGCTGTCCCCGCCGCCTTCGGCCTCAGCTTTGCCGCCGCCATCCTGGTCTTTACCATCGCCCTGCTGGTGTTGGAGTGGCGGGAGCAGAGGGGAGCGGAGCCATGATTCACAACCGGATGAAGGAGCACCGGGCCCGCCTTGGGCTGAACCAGGAGGAGCTGGCAAGGCGGGTGGGGGTGCGGCGGGAGACCATCGGCAACCTGGAAAAGGGGAAATACAATCCCTCCCTGGTGCTGGCCTGGAACATCGCAGGGGTGTTCGGGGTGCCCATCGAGGAGGTCTTTACCGTGGAGGACGAGGAATAAAGCTGCAATCCAGAAGACGGTGCAAAAGCACAGCCTTCTGGCCTTTTTTATCCCAGGTAATACAGCCCCTCATCCGGCAAAGCTCCCCCCACCGACTTGGGGTCGGCGGCGTGGAGCACCGCCAGGAAGCCGGAGGCGGTCTTCTTCATCTCCTCCCCGGAAAGGAAGGTGATGCCGCACTGGGGCAGGGCGGCCTTGGCTACCGGCTCCTTGGGGAGGATGCCCGCCTGTACCACCAAGGCGGCGGCAGCGTCCAGGTTGGCCGGCTCGGTGACAAAGTCCACCGAGGCCTTGTATTCCGCCAGGAAGGCGGCGGTAGCATCGGCGTTTTCCTCCAGGAAGGAGCGCTGGGCGATGACACAGCCCATGGTGAGGCCGCTGGCCCCTTGGGCAACCTTATCCCACTCTTGGGTGAGGTCCAGGGCCACCCGCAGCTTGTCGTTCTGGCTCAAAGCGGTGGTGACAAAGGGCTGGGGCAGCAGGGCCACGTCCGCCTGCCCCTGGCTGAGGAGGGTGGCCAGCTCGGCGTGCTCTGTTTTGTATTCCACCGCCACCTGGTTCGTCAGGTCGTTTTCCGCCAGGATGTAGTTTAAAGCGTATTCCGGGGTGGAGCCCTTGCCGGTGGAATAGACCGTCTTCCCCGCCAAATCCCCAATGGACTGGATGGTATCCCCGGCCTCCACTACGTAGAGGACCCCCAGGGTGTTGAGGGCCAGCAGCTGCACCTTCCCCTGGGTCTTGTTATAGAGGGTGGCGGCCAGGTTGGTGGGCACCGCCGCCACGTCAAATTCCCCCTGGATGATGCTGCCCACAATCTCATCAGGGGAGCCGGCCAGGGTGAACTCGTAGCCGTTGGCGGTGTTCCCTGCAGCGGCTTCCTCCATCAGCTTGACCATCCCCATAGCGGTAGGTCCCTTGAGGGCCGCCACCCGGAGGGTCTTGCCGGTCTTTTCCAAAGCGGTCGGCGCGGAGACAGCATCCGGAAGGCTTTCCGGCTGGGAGGAAGGGCTTTCCGGGGCCGGGGAGGCAGGGGGGAGGGTGGTGCTGGAGGAGGCGGGGGCGCCCCCGGAGCACCCGGCCAGGGACAGCACAAGGACCAGGGCAAGGACAAAGGAAAACAGCTTTTTCATGATTTAAAACTCCTTTTTGTGAGGTGATAAGACTTTCCCATAGCGGCGCGGGCCGCGTTATTCCAAAGAGGCGTCAGGGGGCGATAGAAGGAGGATGCGCTTTCCCTCCCGCCGGATGCGCCCCTCCGCCTCCAGGGTCTCCAAGGCCCGGTAGAGGGAGGCGCGGCCCAGGTTCAGCGCCCGTGCCAGCTGGCTGTAGCCACCGGCTACCTCCACTGCGTCCCCCTGTTGGGCAGCCAGCAGATGGCGGTACAGGGTCTCTTGGGCGTTGGGGGCGGTGAAGCTGTCGATTTTCCGGTTCAGGAACCGGATGCGCTGGGATAGGAAGGCGATGTAGGCCACGGCGGAGGCGGGGTGCTGGGCAAAAAGCCCAGTGAGCCATTGCCCGGAGAGAAAAACCAGGGCGGAGGGGGTCTTTGCCATCACCGTGGTGACGTAGTCCTCCGCCGGGCAGAAGATAGCCGCCGCCCCAAAGCACTGCCCCGGTCCCAGGATGTTGAGGAGCAGTTCCTTCCCCTTAAGCACCGAAAGGCTCCCCTCCAGCACCACCCCCATGGCCTGCCGGAACTCCTGGCGGCTGTAAATCACCGCCCCAGGGGGGTACCGCTCTACCGTAAGACCGGCGGCGAGGGCCGCCAGTTCCTCCGGGGAAAGGTTCCGGAAGAGAAAGAACTGGGACAGTAAGCGCAGATGGTCAGGGGAAAGGGACATGGCAAGCGCTCCAATCTGTATCATTTGAGACAGATTTTATTATAATGTGTTCCGGAAAAGCTGTCAAGGGGGTTCCTTGTCGGGAGTGGTCAAATGCGGTTTTTATGCCAATCCGGGCTGCCGCCCATCCCCGCCTTCTTTTTCTTCTTGCAAAAGAAGCAAAAAGAAGAATGACAAAAGGTTTCAATAACACAGCAAACTTAATAGGAAAATCTGTGTGATTTGACCACTCCCCACCTGCCAGAAACGTTCAAACTGCGCAGTTTTTGTGCTCTCAAAAACATCCCACCGGGATGTTGCGGGGTGCCTCTGGTGGGCGAGACTCCGGGGGCACCCCGGCGGCCTTCGGCCCCGCAAACTAAGACTCCAGGCAGTGGCTTGCGCCCCTTCGGAGGGTTAAGGCCCCTTAGGGCCGGGTAGGGCGAGACTCCGGGGGCACCCCGGCGGGGTCTGGTCTTTTCCTCGAATCTGTAGTAAAATAAAGAGCGGCGGAGGACTGCTCCGCCGGAAAGGGGAAGTGGTGATGGCGGGGAAAAAGGAGCTCCGGCCCTGGCTTTTGGGAGGGACGCTGTTGGGCGCCCTGGTGCTGCCGGGGCTGTATAACGGACTTACGGTCCGCCGGTATCGGCTGCCCACAGGGCGATTTGCCTGTCCGATTCGCATCGCCCTGGTTTCCGACCTCCACGCCTGCAAGCATGGGGAGGAGGAGCGGCAGCTGATCGAGACCATCCACCGGGAAAAGCCGGAGCTGCTGCTGATGGCCGGGGATATCTTCGACCACCGGCAGGACATACGCAATGTGGAGTGTTTCCTGCGGGGGGTGGCGGGGAGGTATCCCTGCTACTACGTCACCGGGAACCATGAATATTGGCACAAGGGCAAGGCCCTCCCCGGCGATATGGCGCTGCTGGCGCGGTACGGGGTGCGCCGCCTTTCCGGGGAGATGGTGACGGTGACAGTAAAGGGCCAGGCCTTGAACCTTTGCGGGGTGGACGACCCGGACGCCTCCGCTGTCCACCCGGCCTGCAACGGCGGGAATAGCCGCAGCTTTTTGCAGCAGCTGGCCCATGTGGGGACCCAGCCCCGCAACGGGAACTACACCATCCTGCTTTCCCACCGCCCGGAGCCCTTTCGCTTCTACGCCTGCTACGGCTTCGACCTGGCCCTCTGCGGCCACGCCCACGGCGGCCAGTGGCGCATCCCCGGCCTGCTTAACGGCCTCTACGCCCCTCACCAGGGGCTTTTCCCCAAATACGCGGGGGGGAGATATCTAAAAGGGGGGACCACCATGATTGTCAGCCGGGGGCTGGCCAGGGAGAACACCCGTGTTCCCCGCTTTTACGACCCCCCGGAGCTGGTGATTGTGGATCTGGCATAGAAATAGAATGGAGGGAGCGGGGATGGAGGAGCTGCTTGCCTGTGTCTTTTTGTACCGGGAGGGGCTTTTGCCGGAGGAGGACTGCCGGAAGAAGGTGGATGAGCTCTTCCTGGCGGACCCAGAAAACGACTTCCTGCTGGAGCTGGAATGGAACCTCCAAAGCATGAAGGAGGTGGGGGTCCGGGTTTGGGTATATTGCGGCGCCCACAGGGCCGCCCTTTCCGACGAGGTCTTTGGCCGCTTCCTGATGGCCCGTCTCCGGGAGGTTTACCAGCAGGAGGGGCTGGACCTTTACACCTTCGCCAGGCGGATGTACAGCCTTTGGAAGGGGCTGCCCCCCTGGCTCCAGAACGTCCAGCCCTTTTGGACCCTCTGTTACGCCGACGATCCCCTCTCCTGGGGGGACGAGGCCCAAACCAGGGAGCTTTACCAGTGGATGCTGGATTACTACGAGAAAGAGGATTCTACCTCCAGCCAATAAGAACCTGTATTCACAACCGTCCAACGCAGTCAGGCCAGGGCTTTTTCCGACCTGCTACGTTAAAAATCCTTGCAATACACCAAGTATTGACTGCGGATTTTTGCCTTGCAGGACGAAAAAATCCCTCGCCCTGCCCGCATTGTCCGGTTATGAATACAGGTTCTAAGAAAGGAGCCTTTGCTATGGAAAAATTTGTCCCCTTTGAAAAGCTCTCCAAACGAAAAAAGCGGGAGCTGAACGCCAGAAAACGGAGAAGCTGGAACGGCCTGGATCCGGTCACCCGCAGACCCCCGGACCCCAAGGCCTACAACCGGCGAAAAGCGCCCCGGTGGCAGGAGGAGCCGCCGGAGCGTTTTTTTGTTGGTGCAGATGGTGCTAGATAAGCAGCCGCACCGTGACGATGCGATCCCAGGTGTTGCGGCCGATGATGCCATCCGCCGGAAGGCCGAAGAGGTTTTGGAAGGCCACCACCGCCCGCCGGGTGGCAGGGCCAAAGATGCCGTCTATGGATACAGAGGGGATGTTGTACCGCTGGCTGATGGTCCGCAGGTACTCCTGCATAAGGCGCACATTGTCCCCGCGGCTCCCCTCCCGGAGCAGCACGCCGGGGTAGGGGACCACCAGACCGCTGGTGTTGGCAATGCCCATAAAGACATTGTAGAGGCTGTTCCAGGTGGCGGGGCCGATAATCCCATCTGCCGCCAGGCCAAACCGCTTCTGGAAGTCGATAACCGCGTTTGTGGTGGCGGGGCCGAAGATGCCGTCCGGCTGGATGGGGCGCACCGAATAGTAGTAGTTGGAGATGACCCGGAGGAAGTACTGAGCCAGGCGCACATAGGGGCCCCGGTCCCCCTCCCGGTAGACGCCGCTGGGACGGGTCTCCGGCAGGGGCTCGCTTTCTCCCCCCAGCTCGGCCAGGCGGGTGACCGCTACATAGATGTTGGAGATGCGGTTCCAGGTGCCCCGGCCAACGATGCCGTCCTGGGTGAGGTTGAAGATTCGCTGGAAGGCCAGCACCGCCGCCCGCGTGTTGCTGCCGAAGATGCCGTCCACCGGGGAGATGGCCGGAATGGCCGGGTAGTTGCGGCGGATGCGGTTGAGCTGCCGCTGAATGGTGCGCACCGCGTTCCCCCGGCTCCCTGTCTGGAGGGGGGAGCCAGGATAGGAGCTTGCAATGTTGCGCACCTGGGTGGCCTGGACCAGCTCCACATCGCCATAGTACCGCCGAAGGATGTTGATGGGATAGTAGCCGTTTTCCGCCAGGGAGACGGTGCCCCACTGGGAAAGGCCGGCGCAGGTGACGGTGGTGCCGCTGCAATATTCGGCAAAGAGGGGGTTGAGGGCGCCGGGACGCCGGATGTAGGTGGTGAAAATCTCGTCCACAATGCGGCTGATGTTGGTGAAGATATTCCGCCCAGGGATGTAGTACTGGTCATAGCCGGTGTGGTTGGTGATGTTGAAGCTGTATCCCCGGCTGGGATACCATTCGGTGAAAACCCGGTTGAGAGCGAAGGAGATTTGGGCGTAGATGTTGGCCCGGATGGCGTTTTCCGGCCAGGTGGGGTAGATTTCGCTGCTGGCGACATTTTTGATGTAGTGGGCGAAGTCCACCGTCACGTTCTGGGCGGAGGCGTTGCTGGGGGCCCCCAGGTGGACGGTGATGTACCGGGGGATATAGACGGTATCCAGCACCTGTCCGACGGGGATATCGCCCTCCGGGCCGATGGGCTGCTGCTCCGGGATGGTGCGCAGGGCGTTGGGGGGAATCTCAAAAACCTCCCCAGGCTCCTGCTCCCGGCCCACCGGCTGGGGGTTCAGCTCCAGGGGAACCACCGATTCCACCCCGGCAAAGACCTGGATGCCCCGGATGGTCACCGGGGAAAAGCCCTCTGCCAGCACCTGGGCGTCGTAGAGCCCGTAGGGGAGCCCCTCGTAATTGGGGTCCAGGCTTGCCTCCTGGGGCGGGGCACAGACCCGGAAGGGCGGGGTGCGTCCGGAGATATTGGTGATAAAGGTGGTCCGCCGCCCGGTGCGGGGGTCGGTTAGGATTACGGTGGCGCCTGGCACCGGCGTGGCCTCCCGCCCGGAATAAAGCTGGAAAACCAGCGTAGAGGATCTCTGCATGGTAACACTCCTTTCCCGGCCCCAGCAGGCAGTGGGAGAAGCACCGGCCGGAACCTTTGCACCATTCTATGCAGAAAATGCTGGTTTGGCAAAAATTCTGCCCCCCTGGTGGGTTGCCATCGGCGGGTTTTTTCAGTATAATAAAAGAAATATCAAACGGTATGCAACAAAAAGCAGGTTTTCATCGTACTTATATATAGAAAACGGATGTGGAGGTATTAAACCCATGAAAAAATTTCTCTCGGTAGTACTAGCCCTTGTGCTGGTTGTTTCCACGGCGGTGATGGCAGCGGCAGTTACTGTGGAAACGGATGCGGAGGATAATGTAATCCTTCCTGGCCAGAAGTTTCGGATTTCTACTGATGACTTTGTGGATAAAGATGGAAACACGCCGGGGCAGTTGGATAAGGAAGTCCATACCATCAATCCCTCCTGGAAAAAAGGAAAAAGCTATATCGAGCGGATCTACTTTAACGACGGGGATGATTTCGTCACCGTTGAGATTAAATCCGGTCTGACCCTTACCAGCGATGCCGCCATCACTGGCACCCTGAAGATCCGGGACCGGGGAGCCAGCGAAGGCGTCACGGTTTATACCTGTACAATTACAGCGGATGATGATGTAAAAATCAAGGCCCTGGGGGAGGAAAAGACCTACATGGTGCGGGATGGGGAGAAGGAATTCAGCCTCCCCTACGACTATATGGAGAAAAAGGTCCGCTTTGTCACCGGTGACGAGGACGACAAGGAGCGGTATGGCACCTTCACTGCGGAGTTTGCCAACAGCTCCGGCTACGATGTGGCGAAGTACGTGGTAAAGGTGATTGACCAAAGCCCCCTGTACCTGGCCTTTAACGAAACCGGCAACACCACCCTCCTGAAGAAGTACCCCAACGCGGACCTGCGGTTTGTCACCTGGAACGCTACCCCCACCTTTGATTTGGAGGGGAAGCTCTATATCTACATGGACCCCGATGAGTACATCTACGGCGTCAACAAGGACAACAGCCTTTACCGCCTGGGCGGCAGCTACGATACCGACGAGGGCGCTTATATGTTTAAGACCAAGACGCTGGGCAGCTATATCGTCAGCGATACCCAGCTGGTGAGCGGCAGCGGCCAGACCTCCTCCACAGCGCCGGTTTCTTCTTCCACCCCGCCGCCCCCCAGCAGCTCCACCCCTCCCCCTGCCTCCCCCAGCTCCAGCGTGGCTCCCGCGCCTCCCCCCTCCAGCGTGCCGGAAACCAGCGTAGAGTCGGTTCCGGAGCCGGAACCAGAGCCGGAGCCGGAACCTGAACCCACCCCGGAGACCTCCTCCAGCCAGCCGGAGCCGGAAAGCAAGCCGGCCGACGCCGATGCTGACGAGGAAGAGGAAAAGGGCGGCTTCCCCCTGGTGCCGGTGCTGGTGGTAGCGCTGGTCATCGCGGCAGTGGTTTGCGGCGTTGTCTTTGTGGGGAACAAGGGCAGCCACGGCAAGGGCAAGCGCAAGCACTTTGATGATTGGGACGACTAATCCTTTTGCGAAAGATGAGAGAGGGCCTCTGTGTAACAGAGGCCCTCTCTTTTATCCCCCTTGACACAAGTCTGAAATCATACTATAATACCCTTGTAGTCCGAAATCATACTTGAAAGGGGGCATGGCGGATGGAGCCTTGCCAGGATGGTACTTTACGGGAGTTCACCCGGCTTTACAAGGAATACGACAGCATCTTCCACAGCGTCGCACTGGCGGTGGGCCTTTCCGACAGCGCCCTCACCGTCCTTTACCATACCCAGGAGTTGGGGGACGGCTGCCTCCAGCGGGATATTGCCGCCTCCGCCTGGGTCAGTAAGCAGACGGTCCATTCCACCATCCGGCAGCTGCGGGAGCGGGGACTGCTTTCCCTCAGCCCAGGCAAGGGCCGGGATATGCACATCCACCTTACCGAGGAGGGCAGGCGGCTGGTTCGGGAGGAGATATACCCCATCATGCAGATGGAAAGCGACGCCTTCCAGGCCCTTGCCCCGGAGGAACGCCGGGATCTGCTGTGCCTCACCGCCCGGTATGTGGCCGCCCTCCGGGAGCTGGCGGAGGAGCACATCCGCCGGCGGGGTGAGTCCGGGCCACATTGATTTCCCATCTTACTTTTTCATACGATAGACCGAGAGGCCCTCAAAAGGGCCTGTAATTTTTGCGTTTATTATACCAAAAGGATAAAACTGACATGAAAATACAACTTTCTGACCATTTCGACTATCCAAGACTGCTGCGTTTTGTCTTCCCGTCGGTGGTAATGATGGTCTTTACTTCTATTTACAGTGTGGTGGACGGCCTCTTTGTCTCCAACTACGCAGGGAAGACCCCCTATGCGGCGCTGAATCTTATTTTTCCGGTGCTGGGCATTTATGGAGCGGTGGGGTTTATGATTGGCACCGGCGGCAGCGCCATTGTGGGCCGCCTGTTGGGGGAGCAGAAGCCCGAAAAGGCCAACCGCTGCTTTTCCATGATGGTGGAGGCCACCGTCGTCAGCGGCGTAATTCTCACCCTGGCGGCCATTCTGCTCATGCGCCCCATCGCCATCTTTTTGAAGGCGGAGGGGGAGATGCTGGAGTATTGCGTCCTTTACGGCAATGTCCTTTCCCTGGCTCTGGTGCCCTTTATGCTCCAGAATGTCTTCCAGAGCTTTCTGGTGACGGCGGAGCGGCCCAAGATGGGCCTGTGGGTGACGGTGGCCGCCGGAATCACCAACATTCTGCTGGACTTTCTCTTTGTCGCCGTCTTCCAGTGGGGGCTGGCGGGGGCTGCCGCCGCCACCGCCCTCAGCCAGGGGGTGGGAGGTCTTGTGCCCCTCCTTTACTTCCTCTCCGGCAGGAACGAAATTTTGCATCTTTCCTGGGTCAAGCCGGACTGGGGGGTGCTGTGGGCCACCTGCACCAATGGTTTTTCGGAGGTGATGAGCAACATCTCCTCCGCCGTGGTGGGCATCCTCTATAACTTCCAGCTTATCCGTTTGGCGGGGGAGGACGGCGTGGCCGCCTTTGGCACCATTATGTATGTGAACTTCTTTTTCCTGGCTATCTCCCTGGGGTACTCTATTGGCAGCTCCCCCATTATCAGCTACCACTACGGGGCGGAAAACTACCAGGAGCTCCAGGGCCTCTTTAAAAAAAGCCTGCTTTTAAACGGGGGGGTGGGGATTGCCATGACGGTGGCCTCGGCCCTGGTGGCCCGGCCGCTGACAGGGATTTTTGTGGGGTATGACCCGGTGCTCTTTGAAATGACGGTGCAGGGCTTTTTGGTCTATTCCCTGCGGTATATCTTTTCCGGCATCGTCATCTTTGCATCGGGGTTCTTCACCGCCCTGGGGGACGGCCTTACCTCGGCGGTTATCTCCTTCCTGCGGGCCATCATCTTCCAGGTGGCGATGATTCTTATTCTGCCGGAGCTTTTTGGGGTGGACGGCATCTGGTTGGTGGGGATTACGGCGGAGACGCTGGCGACGCTGGTGGCCTGCTTTTTCTTCGCCGCCAAGCGGGACCAGTACCATTACATCCCGTAGGCGCCAGGGGAGCGGCGGCCTGTACATATTTTCTTAAAATAAGATTTATCGTTTTTCAAAATAATCTTCAAATCAGTGTCATATTGGCGGGGTATCATAAAGACACGCCAAAGGAAAGCCGCCGGGGCGGAATAGTCCAAGGGGCGGCCCGCATACCCTATAGATTGTGGATGAAAAAAGGAGGAGCCGTTTATGAGTACAGGCTACGATAACAATAACAACAGCCCCAACAATATGCCGCAGCCCGGCGGACGGGGAGGCTGGTCCCCCTACCAGGGAGACCAAAGCCGCCAGGAGTTCTTCCAGCGGTACAGCAGCGTTTTTCAGGAGCCCTCCGGCAGCTACCAGGGCAGCTACAGCACCCCCAACCCGCCGCCCCCCAGCTACCAGCCCCAGCCCCCTGTAAAGGAAAAGAAGCACCGCTCCGGCAAGGGAGTGGGGGCCGGACTCATCGCTGCCTGCCTGGTGGTCTCGGTGGTGGGGGGAGCCGCCGGGAGCTGGGGGATGAGCTACCTCTCCCGCCAGGAGGGAACCGTCTTCTACCAGGCGGTGGGCAGCACCGAAAAGGAGAACGAAAACGGCGAGCAGTCCCCTGCGGACGGCGTCCAGGCCGGGTACACCGGCGGGGTCCTCTCGGTGAGCGAAATCGCGGCGCTGGCCTCCCCCTCGGTGGTGGAAATCAGCACCGAAACCGTTTCCCGCAGCAACTTCCTGGGACAGTATATCCAAAGCGGGGCGGGCAGCGGGGTCATCTTCTCGGAGGACGGCATCGTGGTCACCAATGACCATGTGGTGGACGGGGCAAGTACCATCACCGTGCGCACCAAGGACGGCGAAAGCTACGAGGCAACCCTTCTGGGGACCGATTCCAAAACCGATATCGCCGTCCTGCGGATTGAGGCCGACGGCCTCACCCCGGCTATCCTGGGGGATTCCGATGCCCTTTCGGTGGGGGAATACGCCATGGCCATCGGCAACCCGCTGGGGCAGCTGGGGGGCACCGTCACCGACGGCATCGTCAGCGCCCTTAGCCGGGAGGTGAACGTCAACGGGGAGAATATGACCCTCCTCCAGACCAACGCGGCCATCAACCCCGGCAACTCCGGCGGCGGCCTCTTTAACGAAAAGGGGGAGCTTATTGGCATCGTCAACGCCAAGTCCTCCAACGGGGCCTCCTCCTCCGGCGCCAGCATCGAGGGCCTGGGCTTTGCCATCCCGGTGAACACCGTGAAAAACTCGGTGCAGGAGCTGCTGGATTACGGTTATGTCCGGGGCCGCCCGGCCCTGGGAATCACCCTTCTGAATGTGCAGAACGCCCAGGACGCCTTCCAGTACCGGGTCAGCCGCCTGGGGGTCTATGTCCAGAGCGTCACCGAAGGGGGCGCCTCTGAAAAGGCGGGCGTCCAGGTGGGGGACTGCATCATTGCCCTGGGGGACGTGGCGGTCTCCACCCACGCGGAGGTGAAGAGCCAGCTAAATAACTACGCCGTGGGGGATACGGTCCAGCTCCAGGTGATTCGGGACGGCAGGACCCTCACTCTGGATGTCACCCTGGAGGAGTTTAAGCCCGACGCCGAAAGCTAAGCCTAGAAAGCCGTCTTCCATCCCCCCGCTCCAGCCATTTAAGGGGGATGGAGCGGTGAGCTCCTGGGAGCAAGCCATTAAGGAGGAATGAAAAAATTCCCATATATTTCTCTACCTGCCGGGTGGACGGAATACCGGCCCGGCAGGCGGGAAAGCCAAACTTGGTCCGAGGCAGGCGCTGCCCGGCCTCTTTTTCATTTTGCGGGAAAAAGAGTTGGAAAGAAAAACGGCTCTCTATAGAAACATCCCCCACCGGGAAGCGGTTGCTCCCTGGCGGGGGTGCATTTATCCCTTTACGGTGTGGGCTTTTCATACCCGTGGGGGCTGATGATGTACCCCCCCTGCTCCTCCACCGTCAGGTAAAGGACCTTGTCGCCGTCCTTCAGCTGGACGTAGCAGACCCCATCCTGGAATTTGTCGGTAATTTCCAGCTTTTGGTCGTGGTAGTAGACCCAGACGGTGCCATCCTCCAGGTACTCCACCTGGGGATGCTCCAGCTCCTCCAGAATCTCCTCTTCGGTGAGGGGCCGCTCCTGGCCAAACATCCCAATGGCCACACCGCCGCCGCCAATGCTGCGGGGGTTGCCGTCCTCGTCCTCGTAGGAGAGGTTGTAGCTGTTCCCCCGGATATCCAGCACGGCATTGGTTTGGTCCCCGTGGATCCAGATTTGGACGGCGCGGCGGATGCCCCCCACATCGGCGGCGTAGGCGACGGTTGCCATCGCCACCACCAGGACCACGGCGGCACAGAGGGCCGCCAGCTTACGAACCGGCAGAATCCTTACATTGTCATTCATTGCTTTGACCTCCATAAAATCCTCCTGGGAGGCCCGGAGCAGGGAAAAGGTCCGCTTGTACCGCTCTTTGTCAGTCATTGTTCCAGTCCTCCTTTAGTCTGTCTTTCAGAAGCGCTCTTGCCCGGCTTAGACGGCTTTTTACCGTGCCGCTGGGACACCGCAGAATCTGGGCGATTTCCCGGATGTCGTAGTCCTCGTAGTAAAACATATGGACCACAATGCGGTACTTTTCATCCAGCCCCATAACCGCCTCAAACAGTTGGCTGTCCGCCGGCTCCTCAAAGGGGAGGGCGGTCAGCTCCTCCACCCAGGCGGTTTGATTTCTCCGCCAAAAGGAACTGCGGATATCCTTGGCCCGGTTGATGACCACACGGATGAGCCAGGCCTTGATGTGTTCCTCGCTGGCAAAATCCTTTTTGATGCCGCAGTACCGGATGAGGGTATCCTGCATGGCGTCCTCGGCGTCCTCCCGGTTTTGGCACACGGTGAAGGCGATGGCGAACAGCCGGTCCGCATAGGTCTGGAAAACAGCTTCTGTCGATGGTTTCACAAAAACGCCTCTTTTCTCTTTGAAGGTCCCTTCACCTACAATACGGAGCAGAGGGGAAAAAGGTTGCAAAAAATAAAAAATTTCTTCGGCCGGGGGGAGTGGACCTCCCGGCGGCTTTTTTCAGCCAAGGAAGAACGCTGCTGTTTTCAATTAAAAAGGAGCACCGCAAATCTGCGATGCTCCTTCTGTTTTGCGTGAAAGGGGACCGTGTCTTACTCCTCGACGGGGGCCTCTTCCGCCTGGAAGGCTTCCGCCACGTTGGCGTCCTCCTCGGCGGCTTCCCGGTCGGCCAGCAGGGCCTTGATGGAGAGGCTGGCGCGCTTTTTCTCGTAGTCCAGCTCGGTGATCTTGGCCTCCACCACATCGCCCACCGAGAGCTTGTCGGCAACCTTTTCCACCCGCTCCCTGGCAATCTGGGAGATGTGAATCAGGCCATCGATGCCGGGGATGATCTGGGCGAAGGCGCCAAAGGCGGTGATGGACATAATCTGCACAGTGACCACATCCCCCACCTGGTGCTGGGTCTTGATGACCTCCCAGGGGTTATCCTCGGACTTCTTGTAGATGAGGGAGACCTTTTTGTTCTCCATATCCACATCCTTGACGGTTACGGTGACGGTATCCCCCACCTTCACCACCTCGGAGGGATGCTTGACACGCAGCCAGGTGAGGTCAGTCATGCCCACGCGGCCGTCCACGCCACCCAGGTCCACAAAGACGCTGAAGTTGGTGATGGACTTGACAACGCCGGTGTAGACCTTGCCAACCTCCACTTCCTCCCAGAACTTCTTGGCCAGCTCTTCCCGCTGGGCCCGGAGGACGGCGCTGATGGAGCCCAGGGCGCGGCGGCGCTGGCGGTTGGTCTCCAGAATCTTAAAGTTCACTTCCTTGCGCAGGAGGGTGGACAGATCCCCGTCGCGGGGAACACCGGACTGGGAGGCGGGGATGAAGACCTTGACGCCGTTGGTCAGCACCAGGATGCCGCCCTTGATGACCTCGGTGACGATTCCGGTGAGGACCTCCCCGGTCTCCCCGGCGTTCATCACCTTCTCGAAGCCGGCGGCCTGGTCCAAACGCTTTTTGGAGCACATCACGGTGCCCTCCACGTCGTTGACCCGCACCACCAGCAGCTCAATCTCGTCCCCCACCTTTACGATGTCCTCCGGCTTGGCGGAGGGGTCGTCGGTAAGCTCGCTCATAGGGACAAAGCCGGCGTGCTTGGTGCCGATGTCCACAAAGATCTCGTTCGGCTTGATGCCGGTAACGATACCCGTTACCTTCTCCCCATTATATGTACTTTTGAAGGATTGCTCCAGCATCTCCTCAAAAGTCATGTCGTTGCTGATGTTATCCATTCTGCTCATGGTTTCTTGAACCTCCTTAATTATACAAACCGGTGTCGAAGCGCCGGCAGTAATTCCAATAAAAGACGCCTGGGAAAAAAGCCCCTGGTGTTGGGGAAGCTCCTCTGCCTCCTGCACCAGCACGGTGGGACAGTTGGCGGAGCAGATGCTGTACAGCTTCCGGGTATTGGAGCTGTGGGTTCCTCCAATAACCACCATGGCGTCCGCCTGGGCGGAGAGCCTGGCAGCCTCTTCTTGCCGTACTACAGTAGCTTTACATATTGTATCAAATATCTTGAGATTTGTACACACCTTTTTTGCAGAAAAAGCGGTTTTCTCCCATTCTTGTCTGTTAAAAGTGGTCTGGGCCACCAAAACGAAGGGGAGTTTGTGGAAATTTTCCAAAGAAAGAACAGCGTTTTCCAGTTCTTTTCCAGTTTGGACCACCAGAAAGGGGCCCCGGCAGTGGCCGGTGATGCCCTGAACCTCCGGATGGCCGGGGTCTCCGGCCACCAGCACCACCGTCTCCGGCGGCTGGGCGGCTACAATACGGTGGACCTTGGCGACAAAGGGACAGGTGGCGTCCGCGTACCGGACCCCCGCCTCCTCCAGCTGGCGGCTCACCGCCAGAGAGACCCCGTGGGCCCGGATGACCACCACCCCGTCCCCAGGGGCTTCCTCCGGGGATTCAATCACCGTAACCCCCGCATCCTGAAGCTGGCGGATGACGGTGTCGTTGTGGATGATGGGTCCCAGGGTGCAGACCGGGTAACGGCCCGCGGCCTTTGCGGCTTCCTCCTGCACCATCTCCACCGCCCGGCGCACCCCAAAGCAAAAGCCGGCGGTTTTTGCAGTCTCAATCCTCAAGGCTCCGCCTCCCATCCCAGCAGGGTGTTGATGCGGCCCATAATGAGCTTGCTGGCCCGGCGGAGGGAGACCCGCTCCCCCTCCTCAAAGCCCAGCTCCCGGTAGGGGATGAGGGGGCCGATTTTCACCGTGATAGAGGAGCGCAGCCCCCGCCGCTCCCCAAACAGGAGGGCGCAGGGGAGAACGTCCGCCCCGGTTTGGCGGGCGATGAAGGCGGCGCCGGATTTGGGCTTCATGGGGCCGCCGGTGCGGTTGCGGGTCCCCTCCGGAAAGATCCCCAGCAGGTGCCCCTCCTTCACCAGCTCCACCGCGTGGTCGATGGCCCCAAAGTCCCCCTCCCCCCGGTTGATGGGGAAGGCGCCCAAGGCCCCCAGCAGCAGCCCCAGGGGTTTGTGCTGGAACCACTCCGCCTTGCTCATAAAGAAGATCTGGCGGTGGGGAAAGGCGTGGGACAGCACCACCGGGTCCTTTGCGAAGCGGTGGTTGCAGACCACCAGGGCCCCGCCCTGGGCCGGGATGTTCTCCTGCCCCTCGAACCGGACGTCGTACAGGACGGCAAAGATAAGCCGTGTCACCATCCGGGCGAAGGCGTAAAAGGGCCTCATAACGCACCCTCGCTTTTCTGGCGGATGTGCTCCACCACTGCCTGGATGACCCCTTCCAGGGTGAGGTCGGTGGTGTCGCAGAGCCAGGCATCCTCCGCCTGGCACAGGGGGGCGGCAGCCCGGTGGGAATCGTTGTAATCCCGCCTTTGCACCTCCCGCAGAACGGTGTCGTAATCCGCTGTGGACCCCTTTGCCACCAGCTCCTTGTACCGCCGCATGGCCCGTTCCTTCGGATCGGCGGTGAGGAAGATCTTCACATCGGCTTGGGGCAGCACCACGGTGCCGATGTCCCGGCCGTCCATAATGACGTTATGGTTTCGGGCCAGCTCCCGCTGGAGCTCCAGGAGGAAGGTGCGCACCTCCGGAATGGCGGAGACGGCGGAGGCGGCCATGCTGGCCTGGGGAATGCGGATAGCTTCCGAGACATCCTCCCCCCGTAAATATATACGCTGTCCCTCCCCGGTAAACTTCAGGGAAACACGGGTATCCTCCAAAAAAGGAAGCACCTCCTCCGGGTTGGCGGGGTCCGCCCCCCGGCGCAGGGCATCCAGGCCGATGGCCCGGTAAAGGGCCCCTGTATCCACATGGAGGAAGCCCAGCCGCCGGGCCACTTCCCTGGCGATGGTGCTTTTTCCAGCCCCCGCAGGACCGTCCAGCGCCACCGAAATCATAAAACCACCCCTCACTCCGGCTTTTCAGGCCGGTATACAATCACAATATTACAGATAATTATATCACATTTTGTCGCTGTGGGCAAAGGGAATTTTTATAGGAGGGCGTCCAAGAAGGCCAGTAAAGTTTCCGTCCACCCTTTTCAAAGGGCTGGCGAAGCCCACGTGCCCGAAGGGCTGGTTTCCAAAGGCTGGCCGGTCGCGAACGCGATGAAGGCCCCATTGGGGCCTTCAAGGCCACGTTCCCGACCAAAGGGAGGGATGCCTTTGGTCGCCCGTCGCAACGGGCGAAATACTTTTCCGGAGAGAGCCTTTCTGGCGCCGCAGCGGCGTCTCGGAGCGCAACCACCGCATAGCGGCGGCTCTTAGCGCGGAGAGGCTTTGCTTCTTTCTTTTTGCGGTCTCAAAAACATCCCGGTGGGATGTTTTTGAG
>OFHO01000832.1_pt1 | contig 25842 bp, 18 predicted proteins | sample 1521531 | NCBI WGS metagenome assembly OFHO01 (sample SAMEA3504124, study PRJEB24116) | mouse gut metagenome | biome: mouse gut; feature: mouse-associated habitat; material: faeces | place: Denmark | collected 2011
ATCCTTATCAGTTGCATAACCATAAATTTTTGTCTAACTTTTTGGGGTCAGATCACCGAGGGCGGTTACTTTTTTGTGTCGTTTATGTATGCTATCAAGATCGACACGATGATTCCAAGAATCATCAGAACAACCGTTAGCAGTTCATAGTCACTCATAAAGTAATCCCTCCTTTCCCGATTTTACCCGTTGTCAGAGGGATAGTCCCTCTGCGAAGAAGGACTGACCGCCTACCCGTTATGGCAGTACCCCATGTGGATATATTATCAAAAAATGTCGGACGCTACAAGCAATTTCCGGCTTTTTTATTTTCACGCTTGCTATCCCTCCAAAACATAGGTACGCTACGACACCACGGAAGGAGGGATCGGATTAGAAAAAGATTCTGCATTATGCCAGCTTATGATCGTCCGCATGAACGGCATTGTAAGCGGTGACAGGGAATACCAGACAATCAACCGCAAATCGGACGAATATTCCGGCAAATTGAACGAGATGGAATTACCGAGGAAAGTCCGGCAGTTGATTGACCGCTACGTCAGCGAGCAAAACGCGCATAGCACATTGTGCTATTGATCCCGGTATGCTATGCTCGCCTACCTATTGGGATTTTCCGACTGCAAGGCCATGTTTTTGGGAAATGTCTGCCGACAGAAGTAAAAGCCTTCCCGGCTCCATAAAACGCCGTTCCCGCCAGGCCACCTATTGTGCAGCCAACTGCCGCCTCTTTCAGTCTCTCGAATATAGTTCTTCCCATTCATTACTCAGTTTTAAAATTTCATTTAATGCCCCCTCATCCATTTCCCTAAATTCAGGTATTTCATAGGGAAACGGCGGACTTACCTTATACATAATGCTTTGCCTCTCCAACATTTGCAAAACTTCAAAAACCGCCATCGCCATATTCAGATAGGCACTTATGAAATCCCCTATAATTCCAAGATCTCCCTGTGCATATATTGCCTCTTCTGCCGAATTAAAATCGCAGTTCACCATTTTCATGACAGTCTTTATACATTTACCAATTTATTTCCACATTTTCTACATATATCACCGCCACATTTGCTGAAATCATCAATATGTTTCTTACATCCTCTTCTAATAATTAATTCATTTTTACATTTAGGGCATATATCATATCCATAATACATTCTATCAGCATCTGCCTTTCTTTTAATCAAACAATAGAAGCCAGTATCCTACCAGCTCCTATCATCATTCAAATTTTGACGAAATTGTGTCGCACGAATTAACTCTTCAAATACGTTTGCTCTTCCATGTTTTCATCCATCTGAATAAGTACACCCTGTCCGTCTGCAAAATCTTAACGAATATTTATGCTTTCAAAACGGTACGCACTCTCATTAAAGAAAAACCTAATAAGTTTTGACCTTGCCACTCACTCAAATCAAATCTCCTCTCATCTTTCATCGAAAGGCCAATTCCCCATATTTTATCCTGAACAGCACATTCTGCTAATATATGACTTTGTGTAGACAAAAGTTTCTCTTTCAACTCATCATTTTGTTTAAACTTTTCAAGCAATCCCTGATAGACAATGATCTGCCGCATACCATTCCATACAATATCTTCATAATTTTTGACACTTCTTCCTAATGCCTTGATTTTTCCCACATCAGCTGTGTCCATTATTTGTCCCGCAATCTCTGCATCATCAAAAAGCAATGCCTTCTGATGCATCATATACTGTTCCATAGAAGAATATCGAATCTTATTAACGCAAAAATCCGAAAGATACCAATTGCTTAAATATCCATTAGTTTTCTCCGGATTATGAAAACAGATAACTTTTTCCCCCACAGCTCCACCTTCCAATCTTAATTTTTATTTATTAATCTACGACATATTTATACAGTTCTTTTCATTGAACACACACTTTCCAAAAGGGAGTTTACTTTTCTAAACATCATATTATCACTGTTTATAGCATCTACCCTGCCCTTATTCCCCAAACATCCCGCACGCTATCCTTCAAGAAATCCAAAGCCTTACCAGCTCCATAAAGCGCCGTTCCAGCCAGGCCGCCCATCACGCCGCCTACTATGCTTTCCTTCAAGCTGACACTGCCGCTTCCTATCTTCTGCTCCAGCGCGCTTCCCGCAGTTCCCCCGATAAAATCAGCCGCCAGAGACAATCCGATTCCTGCTCCTGAGCTGACCAGCACGCCTTTCACCGCTCATCAGCTGGAATACCGCCGATCATTTCCCGATGATGATATAATATATTCTGTCTCCCACTTTGCTTGAAATATTTTTACCGCAGTCACATTTTATTTTAAGTACAGCCATAATTAATTCCAACCTCTCATTTGCTTATAAGCATTAATTGTTTTATAAAAAATTGCCTCTTTTGTTGAATTCATCGGATGATGATCTATTATTCCTCTTTGCCACCACCTATGATGCAATTCTTCATGAATTATAGTATCTCTCAAATCAACTCTGGACGAAAACATATTTTTCCCTATTTGAGTACCTGTATTTCTTTGAGCTACTCCAGTTCTAATAAACGGACTGTATTCCGATTCGTACGTTAATTTTAAGTCAGGAAAATCCTCTTTTATAATAGCTTGAATTGCCCTATTTCTGGCGCGCGCACCTTTTCCTGTTACATTAGACAAATCTGAAGTATATATTTAAGATTGTTTATCAGGTTTTTGTTCCATTATCACAGAACTGCTCTTATTCCCCCGAACATCCCGCACACTATCCTTCAAGAACCCAAAGGCCTTCCCTTCTCTTAAAGAAAACAGAATCTCCCTTAATACCCGAATAACTTATCCCCTATTATACTCTCAGCAAACATCAATGTCATCTATGCTTTAGCAAAGCAACAAAATGGAGATATTCCAGAACTTTACATAGTCCATGAAATATCTCCATTTTTTTCTTCCTAGTCAGGGAACTGGGAAAAGTTCCCCTCTATACCTCCTCATAGAATCCCGAATATATCGCAGATTTTGTACACATTATTAATTACTCAGCACTCAAAAATTCTTTTGTAAACTCTGTTTGTTCAATAGAAAGCATATTATTCTCATATCTAATAGTTAATGTGGGTTTAGGCATAGTTTCCACATCATTTAATAGCCCATCCGATTCAATATCGCTTGGATGAAGAAAACCACATACTTGGTATGATAAATCAAATATTTCTTTCTCCAATTTTTCTATTGAAATTTTATTTTCCCTACAATAATCTCTTACATATTCAATTGCAAGTGCTCTTTGTAATTCTTTTTCTACCTTCCATTTATCTACTTTTTTCATTATAATTCTCCAAATAATTGAAATTTACCTGCGCTATCATAAATTGCACTTTGAGTTTGTTTAAATGAATTTAAAATTAATTTATCACCTGCTGAAGGCGTTTTCACCCAATCGCCAATTCCCGGGTGCGTATGACCGCTCCACCTATATCCGACTGAAGCTAATTCTTGCGCTCTCACACTATTGATATTTACCTTAGTTGGTCCTCCGCGAATAATCATTCTTTGGCTACCTCTAGTAAACATAGCAAATTCATCACCTGTTTTTGCTGTTAATGCAGACAGATCATTCAAGTTTACACTCGATTTCCTTACAATTGTTGATGAATCATATTCTGGAAGCTGATTTAACAAATTCCGTTGTCTTGCATTTAAATCCTCCCCAAAATGATTTATTGCATTAGGCTTCCCTCTGCTCGTATTTCGTGATGATATTGTTAATTCCCCAACAGATGAGCCACCCTTATTCCCCCGAACATCCCTCACACTATCCTTCAAGAACCCAAAAGCCTTCCCGGCTCCATAAAACGCCGTTCCCGCCAGGCCGCCCATCACGCCGCCTACCGCCGCTTCCTTCAGCAGCCCCAGCATACTGAAGCCGTCCTTCTTCCTGCGCACGCTTCCTGTCTTCTGCAAGGAACCAACGTCATACCGATAGCCATACGCCATAGGCTCTCCAACCCGGTTCGACAACGAACTACGTACCCCGCATCCTCTCCTCGGGTCGCGGTTTCTGCTGTAAGGGGAAAGCGCCATCTGCCCTACTCCCTGAACCAAGTCAAGGACGCTTCCTGCCAGGTCGCTTCCTCCCTCATCCCAGTCCCTTGCCAGATAACGGATTCCCGCCGTCGCCGCGCCGCTTGCTGCTCCTTTCATGAGCGCGTCCCCGAAGCCCTTCAGCGGACCTTTGCCATAAATGGCTCCGCTTACCGCATTCGTCACACCCCCTACCAGGCTCTCCTTCAAGCTGACGCTGCCGCTTCCTATCTTCTGCTCCAGCGCGCTTCCCGCAGTTCCCCCGATAAAATCAGCCGCCAGGGACAATCCGATTCCTGCTCCTGAGCTGACCAGCGCGCCTTTCACCGCGCCTACTACCGCTCCATTCGCGGCGCTTCCGAGCGCTTTCCGCATGCTGAACCGTTCCCCGCTCATCAGCTGGGATACCGCCGATCCAGCAAAGCCGAACGCCCCGCCGATCACTCCTCCGGCGATTCCACCGGCGATGATATTGGCGATCTCCCCCGTAGGATCCACATAATTAACTGGGTCATTACCGCAATAAGGATATGCATTCAACCCCCTTTTCACCGGGTCTCGCCCCATCATGCGCCCCTGTTCCGCATCATAGAACCGGGCCTGGGCGAAATATTTCCCGATAACCGGGTCATAGCTGTAGCTGGTATACCTTAACTGCCCGTAGAAATCAGAATCTCCGCTCTCTTCCTCTCCTTTCCGTCTGCCCCAGACATCGTTTCCCGCATACCGCAGGACGCCGCCCAGGCTGTCGGCGGCGAACCATTCGCTGCCCCTGATATCCGGCTGGAAGTAGGCTGCACTCGGCAAAGCCGTATCTGCCAGCGCTGTCTCCGGCTGTCCCGGCTCCGGCAGCAGCTCCCGGCTCACGCATCCATAGCCCGGGCCGTAGACACTGCGCAAGACTCCATGCCCTTCCTCATAGGCCGCCAGCACACGGTTCGTGCCGCTCAGGAAATCCACCGCATAATGATAATTCCTCTCCGTTACCGCAGCTCCTGCCGCCGACGGGCTTCCGATGCCCCCTGCGCGGTTCTTTACCCGCATATACAAGGCATTGTAGCCATATTCCGTTGCTTCCCCGCTTTCCAGGTTTTCCCCCCTGCACAGGTATCCGGCGGAATCGTAGAGGTAGCGCCTGATTACGGACTCTCCCGCCCTCTCTTCCGTCAGGTTGCCCCGCCGGTCATACCCGTAATGGTAATCGATGCCGTTTTCCGTCCTCTTTACCAGCTGGTTCATCCCGTTGTACTGGCAGGACGCAAGGACCGTCCCGTCCACGCTTCTTGCCGTCCGGTTTCCGAGAACATCATACCCGTAGGCTTCTGTCGACAGCCCTTCCGTCCAGGATGTGAGCCGGCCCAGGGCATCATAGGCATAAGCGGCGTTTGCGGACAAATCAGGGACATTCCCCGTCCTCTCCGTGCCGGTTATGCGCCCCATAGCGTCATAGGAATAGCTTTCTTCCATAAGGGTGCCGTCATCGAACTGGTATGCCGCCTTTACGGGCATGCCCTTTTTATTGTAGGAATAGGAGGAAACGCTGCCCGGCAGCCGGATCGAGACGATATTCCCCATCGGGTCATACTGATATGCCGCCGCCTTTCCTTCCGCGCCCTCTGCCTTTACCATACGGTTGTTTTTGTCAAAGGCATAGCTTGCCGCGCTTCCGTCCGGGTAAGTGATCCCGGTAATATTCCCGTTGGCGTCGTATTCATATCCCACCGTATAGCCGTTATGGTCCGTCGTCTTTCGGAGCTTCCCTGTCCTGCCGTACTCCATCACCGCCGTGCCGTTCCAGTCCTGCATCTCCACCAGTTCCCCGCGCTTGTTATAGCGGAACAGGGCTTCCCTGCCGTCGCTGTAACACATGCCTGCGGGCCTGTTGTTCAGGTCGTACCTGACCGTCGTCTCGTTCCCGTCCTCGTCCAGGATGGAAACGATGTTCCCGTTGCCGTCATAAGCATAGGTCTTCTCATCCAGCAGCGGATTGATCTCCTTTACCATCCGCCCCTGCCTGTCATACTGGTAGAGCGTGACGCATGTCTGCCCTTCCCCTTCGGACAGGCACTCCCGGATCTGGTTGTTCATGGCATCATAAGCAAAAGTTGTCACATTCCCGAGTGCGTCCGTCACCTGGGTCAGGTTGCCGCATCCGTCATACTGGTAGCTGATCGTTCCGCCTTCCGCGTCCGTCACCGAAGCGATCTTTCCATTGGCCGTATAGGCAAAAGCCGTCACATTCCCGAGCGCGTCCGTCATGGAGGTGACATGCCCCAGGCCGTCATATGCATACGAGGTGACTCCCCCGAGGGCGTTCGTCTCTGTCAGAACCCTTCCCAGAGCATCATAGGTATACGATACCACGCCGCCTTCCGCATCGGTTACACGCAACAGATTGCCCGATGGCGAATATGTATATGCCGTCGTATTGCCCCTCGCATCCGTCTGCGCCAGCACTCTTCCCTGGCTGTCATAAGCAAAGCTCAGGCTGTTCCCCAGCGCGTCGCATATCTTTGTCATACGCCCCATGGAATCGTACTGGTAGACCGTTTCCGCGCCTTCCTGGTCCGTTACCGAAGCGATTCTTCCTGTCTTCATATAAGAAAAGGCAAGGCTGCCGTCGTTCCCGTCCCTGACACCAGTCAGGCGGTTCAAAGCATCGTACTCGTAGCTCCACCGATTTCCATTGGCATCCGTATAAGCGGTTCTGTTTCCGTTGGCATCATACTCATAGGCAAAGCTGTTCCCTTCCGCATCCGTGCTTTTCGTCAGGCGGTTCATGCCGTCATACGTATATACCGTTTCGCCCTCCATGGGATCCGTCACCTTAGTGCGGTTGCCGTTCCCGTCATAGGCAAAGGAAGTCTTTCCTCCCCTGGCATCCGTTACGGAAAGAAGGTTTCCACAGGCATCGTATGCATAAGCCGTCTCGTACCCTAACGGGTCGGTTTCCTTCACCGCGCGGTCGTTGGCATCATACTCCCATGTATAAATATTCCCTTCCGCATCGGTGATTTTGATGCAGTTCCCATTGCTGTCATATTCATATGAGGTCTTGCCGCCGTCCGGCCTGGTTTCCTCCACCAGCCGCCCCGAAGCATCATAGGTATAAACAGTACACCGATTTTCCTTGTCGGTAAACGACGTGGCATTTCCGTCGCCGTCGTATTCCGCCGTTTCCACATGCCCGTCAGCGTCTTCCACGGACACCACTCTTCCCAGCTTGTCATAGGTAAAACAGGTGGTGCCGAGATCGGATTCGATGCTGCTGACCCGGTTTTCCTTATCATAGGTATAAGAAATGACTGCGCCTTCCTCATCCGCCTTTGTCAGCAGATTGCCGTTCTTGTCATAAGTATAGCTTACGCTGTTGCCCAGGGCATCCGTCACGCCCACAATGCGCCCCACGGCATCGTAGTCGTAGCTTGTCTGATGATCCAGCGCATCCGTAACCGTTTTTATCCGTCCTGCCGTATCATAGGCATATCTGGTCAATCCCCCCGCCGCGTCCTTCACTTCCGTCAGCTGGCTGGCCGCGTCGAACTGGTAAGTCGTCGTGCCGCCGTTTTTATCCGTCCATGCCGTACAGTTGCCGAACGCATCATAGGAATAATCCTGATGGAAGCCGAGCGGATCCGTTTCCTTCGCCAATCCGCCTCTCGCATCATACGCAAAGGTATAGGCGTTGCCCATGAAATCCGTAGCCAGGGCGATCTGCCCCATCCCATTGTATTCCATGCGCCGGGAATTGCCCATCCTGTCCGTGATCTTAGTCTGGCTGCCGTTTTCATCATAGGCGAATGTCACTGTCCCGTCCCCGTCCGCCATATGGAGCAGATCCCCCGATCCTCCATAGCTGTAGGTCGTCGTCCTGCCGCCCGGCGTGGTATAGGAGATGAGCCTTCCGACCGCGTCATGGGCATAGGCATAATGATTCCCCTCCGGGTCTTTCGCCTGTTTGATATACCCATTCTCATCGTAAGTATAAATCCAGACATTCCCTTCCTTATCCGTATAGGATACCAGGTTATCCTCTTCGTCGTAGGAATACGAACAGGTATTGCCCCTCTCATCCTTCGCCGCGAGGAGATTGTTCCTTTCATCATACTCATAGAAGCTCTCGCTGCCGTCCCGGTTTACCATCCGCACCGGGCAGTTTCCTTCATTATAGAAAACCTGTTCTTCCGTTCCGTCCGGGTACGTCACGCAGTTCATGCGCCCACATTCATCATACGCCATTTTTGTGACATTGCCAAGCCCGTCTGTCTGTTCCGTCAGCCGCCCGTTTCCATCGTAGGTACTCTGCACGCCGCTGCCGCCCTGCTCTACATGGGTCACGCATCCGTTTTCATCATAGCTGTACTTCGTCTCATTTCCCAGCTCGTCCGTAAATACCGTCGTCCTCCCCTCTTCGTCATAGGCTGCATAGCTGCTGCCTCTGCCCGCCGTATTCTGGGCGATGACTCTGCCGGACGCATCGTACTGGCAGCTTAAGTAACTCCTGCCCGCAAAATCCGTGATTTCCAGCAAATTGCCTTCATCGTCATAAACAAAGCCCATGCTTCCGCCGTCGGGATTCGTAATGGAAACGAGCTGGTCTTCTTCGTAACCGAAAACAACCGTATTCCCTGCCGCATCCGCTGCGCCGACAATATGTCCTCCTGTATAAGAAAGGGCAATCGTTCTTCCATGCCTTCCCTCGATATGGGTGATCTGCCCCTCTTCGTCCGCCTGGAAACGGTAAACGGCCAGCCCGCCTTCCACGATCTCTTTCAGGTATAAATCGCTGCCGAATACATATTCCGTGCCGTCCACATCCCTGACGAAATAAGACGCATCCTCTTTTCTCCCCATCACATAATCGCTCTGCATTCCCTCTGCTGGAGTAAAGCTGCTCTTTTCCCCATCCATGACAAAAGCGGCCACCTCATCATAAGGGGTGCTGAAATAAGCATATTCCTCATCCATATATAACAAATAGTTCAGGGAATAAGTCCATTTCTTTCCCAGCGCCTTCGGATATTCATCGCGCCCGGAATCATACATTGCCGTAAAATGCAGGCCGTCTTTCCCATAGTCTTCCAGACAGGTATAGCTCCACAAAAAAGCTCCTGTCAAAGCGTTGACCGGATCCAGCCCCACATGGCCTATTCTTCCGTCCAGATATCTGCGGTATCTTCCGCCGGACTTCACGTTGGGAAGCCGCCTTGGCTTGAAAAGTTTTGTCCTGATAAACCCAAGAGGGCTGTACTGACTGGCTTTCCTGCTGTTCCTCGACCTGACGCAGTAAGTATGCTGGGTATTGGGCCTCAGGTTATGGAAGAAAATATAGTTGTTGCCCTGGCCGTCCGCTCTTGCCGCGCGCATTTTTCCTGCTGCGCGCATTTTTCCTGCCGCCGCCCCAGGCACGCTGTGGAGAGTCCCGTCAAATTCCACCTCATAGCTTTCCGCTCCTTCCACCGGGTCCCAGCTTACCCTTACGCTGTTAAATGTGGATGTGGCCCTCACATTGGTCGGAACCGGAGGCGCGGCGCTTAAGGTCATGATCGACGCTTTTTTGCTGTATTCGCTGTATACCACGTCGTTTTTCGCGCAGACCGCGTAGGTGTACTCTTTTTCATCCTCCAGCCCTGTGAAAGTCCACGAAGTTCCTTCTACGGAATAAACCAGTCCGTTAAATTTGATGTCATAGCCTGTAGCCCCTTCGGCCACATTCCAGCTGACCGTCACGCTGTCCGTAGTCGCTGTCGCCCTCACGTTCAGAGGCGTATGCAGCATCGTCCTTATTGTCTGCGTTTCGCTGTACAAACTTGTTCCCGCCCGATTCCTAGCGCGGACTGCATATCGATAATCCGTATTTACATTCAGACGGCTATGCGTCCAGGAAGTTCCTTCTGTATTGAACATCACATTATTCCATAAAATATCATAGCTTTCCGCCCCTTCCACCGCATTCCACTCTATCGTCACGGTATCCGCTGTGGCTCTCGCACATACACCTGTGGGCATCGCAGGAGGAACCGCATTGGTCAGCACCGTCTGTACCGCGCTGTATGCGCTGGAACCGCCCGCATTGTTGGCGCGGACCGCATAATTATATTTCGTATTCGGGGTCAGCCCGGAAATCACCTGCGAATTGGTAGTCGCCCTGTATACCTTCCCGTTAAAAGAAACGTCATAGCTTGCCGCTCCGCTGACAGCCCCCCATCTTATCGTAACGCTGTTCGTCGTCGGGACCGCGCTGATGCCTGTCGGAACTGCAGGAGGCAGCATCTGCGTCCTGACCGTCTGCACCGCAGAGTATGCGCTCGCTCTCCCGTTATTCTTTGCCCTCACCTGGTAGGAATAGCTGGTATTCGGGGTCAGGCCGGAAATCACTTTACTCGTGCCGTTTACCTCATATACTTTTCCGTTAAAGAGAAGATCATAGCTTTCCGCGTCTCCCACACGCCCCCATGCAATAGAAACCGAGTTGGTCGTCACGCTTGTGCTGATGCCTGTCGGCACGGACGGCGGCAGCTTTAAGGTCCATACGGTCTGCATCGAAGAATAACTGCTGGACCCGCCCTCATTATTGGCGCGGACACGGTAACTGTATCCGCAGTTCGGGGATAATCCCGTCATGGTTCTCGATAAGCCGGTGGTATTATATGTTTTGCCGTCAAAATACAGGTCATAGTCCTTCGCCCCTGTCACCGCGCCCCAGCTTACCGTCACCGAGTCGCTTCGGACGCTCGCGCTGACATTCGTCGGCATGGCCGGCGGATTGGGTATGGTAGTAATCGTCTTTGTGCTGCTGTAAGAGCTGGAGCCTCCGGCATTATTGGATCGGACCGCATACGTATAGCTCGTTCCCGGAACAAGCCCGGTCACGGTCTTGGATGTCCCTGTCACACGATAAGTATCTTTATTGAAAAGAAGATCATAACTGGTCGCCCCGCTGACGCTGTTCCAGCTTAGGGTGACGGAATTTGTCGTAGCCCTTGCCGTAGGAACCGAAGGCGGGACGGGCGCTGTCTTTGTAGATTTGGATGTGCAGTACGAGCTGGCTCCATCCGCATTCTTGACGCGCACCTGGTAAATGTATCCCATATTCGCGGACAGCCCGGTAAACGTCTTGGATGTCCCCGTCACGGGATAAACGGTTCCGTTAAAAAGGACATCATAGCCCGTCGCTCCTGCCACCGCGCCCCAGCTCAAGGTCATGGAATTTTCATTCGCCGTCACTGTCACCGCCGTGGGTGCTTTGGGCGTGGTCCTGACCGTCTGTTCCGCGCCGTACTCACCAGCCCCGTTGGCATCCTTGGTACGCACCTGATATTTGTAATCGGTATTCGGCGTCAGCCCGGTAAACGTCTTGGATGTCCCGGTGACAGCATAGACCGAGTTGTTAAATCGCACGTCATATCCTTTCGCCCCTGTCACCGCATTCCAGCTTACCGTGGCGGAAGTATCCGTGGAGGTTTTCTTCACGCCGCCCGGAGGATCCGCCAGCTTCAGCTTTGTCTTGATCGTTCTCTGCGTGCTGTAAGAGCCTTCCCCGTCCGCGCTTCTTGCGCACACCTGGTAAGTGTGGGACGTATTGGGCTTCAGCCCCGAAGCCGTATACGATGTCTGCATGGTCAGGATCGGAGAGCCGTCGAACTTAATCATATAAGTTTTCGCCCCCGTCACCGCATTCCAGCTCACCGTAATGGAGGAATCCGTACTCGTCGCAGTAATCGTCGCGGGCGGCTTCGGCGCGGTCGTCACCGTCAGCACCGATGTATAGGCGCTCGCCGCGTCCGCATTTTTCGAACGGATCTGATAATTGTAGGTTTTTCCGGCTGTAAGGCTGCTGAATGTTTTCGATGTACCCGTCACGGAATATGTCCTGCCATCAAACTGTATGTCATAGCCCGTGGCATTCGTCACCTTCCCCCAGCTGATCGTCACGGAAGTCTCCGTGACCGTCTTGGTAATGCCCGAAGGAATTGCCGGGGTAAAAGGCTTTGTCGTAATCGACTGCTTCGTGCTGTATGCGCTCGTATAATTGGTATTTTTCGCGCGGACTGCATACGTATGGCTTGTCTTCGCGCCAAGGCCCGTGAATTTTTTGCTTGTGGTCTTCACGTTATAGACCGTATTATCAAATAGGATGTCATAGCTCGTCGCATATTTTACCTCGCTGAACGACACCGTAACCGACACTGTGTCAGCCACCGCTTTTACGTTCTGGGGAACCGCTACGGGCTGGTTCAGATAGAAATCAGACGGGAAATTAAATCCTATGGTTTTGGACTGGATAGCCTTCGAGCTGCTGTTATATGCAATTACACGGATTTCATACCTCTTACCAGCCGCAAGGCCCGCCTTGGTAGTAAATGTAGTTGTCCTCAGACCATAGTTAATATATTCCGTGTTCGTTGCTTTGTAGATTTTCAGCTCTCCAAAATACTTCACCGCCCCCGGGATGCTGTCCCAGTTCGCCGTCACAGAGCCGTCCTTGTTGATCGTTGACCTTAAATTAAATTCTGCCATATTTTTTCCTTTCTCCTTGTCAGGTTGGATATCCGCTGTTTTTTCACCGGCTGAATCTTTTTGCAAAAAGTATCCTTTTTCCAAAGGGTATAATGATAAAAAGGAAGAAAGGAGGAAAAAGTAAATGTGGAAATAAAAAAATATCCCCAACTATAACGGAAAAGTCAATCTGACCTTACAGATTATTAAAAAAGTCCAAACTTCTATTAAAATGAAAAAGAAAAACACACCAACAAAGAAAAGGGGGATTCATATGGAAGAATTTCACTATGCCCTTTTAGGAGCACGATTGAAAAATGAAAGAACCAAGCAAAACATCACGCAGGAAAAACTCGCGGAACTGGTAGGTTGTTCATCCGCGCACATTTCCCACATCGAAACCGGCAGCACCATCCCAAGCCTCCGCATTATTCTCAAGATTATCAACCAGCTGCATATTTCCAGCGATGCCCTGCTGTGCGATTATGTGGATAACGTGGATTATTACCGAAGCGAATGGAATAACTTCCTGCAAAACTGTACCGATAAAGAAGCCAAATGGATTATTAACATTACCATGATACTTTTACAGAATATTCAGAAATATAAGGATTAAAAAAATAACGCGCCAAAGGATAAATCAGAGACTATGAGATCAAACGAAGATTTTTTTAACGATATGTATCGGGAAACCATTCGTCCATTGAGATCATATGCAAGAAAACATAGCTGCCATCCTGACTTCGTGGACGATATCTTACAAGAGGTATACCTGGAAGCCTTCCGCCATATCCAGATTTTGCGGACACATGAAAATTGTATCGGCTGGCTCTACAAAACAGCCGCATATAAAACGCTCAAATTCAACAAAAACTATTATACCAGCGCGGCCCGGGAAACCGTATACGAGGAAAGCGAGGCGGAGAACCTGGTTCCCATATCCGAAGAGCCAGCCATCGTCCGATTCGGGGAATACCGGGCCGTCCTTTCCCCGGAAGAGTATGACCTTCTTTTGAAAAAATACCGGGACGGCTTCCCCTACCGGGAACTGGCAAAAATAACCCATACCAGCGTTTCTGGAAGCAGGACGAGGCTTTGCCGGATTGTGAAAAAGCTGCGGGAGCATTTATAATAACTTTACAAATGCTCCCTCTTTTACCTTGACATTTCTTGATGCCGGATGTATTTTGGTATCAGAAGACAGGTATTTGCGAAAAAACCAGAAAGGAAGGATTCCCATGCCAGCATTGCAGCCGCAGTCTATGATTACTACCATGGATGAATATGAAGCTCTCCCGGAAGATAGAAGAGCAGAAGTTTTTGAAGGGCAAATCTATGATATGGCCAGCCCGTCCCAGCTGCACCAGGCTATCCTCACAGAGCTGCTCGTCTCTATCCGCAATTACCTCCGGCAGAAAAACAGTAAATGCCATGTATTTCCTGCCCCGTTTGATGTGAAGCTTTCCAACAAGCCTCTTACCGTCGTCCAGCCTGATCTTATGGTCGTATGCGACAAAAATAAGCTGGATGGCAAACGATGTAATGGAGCGCCGGATTTCATCATCGAGATTGTTTCTCCCGGCAGTCAGACCGATGACTATATACGCAAATTATATTATTATAAAAACGCCGGAGTCCGTGAATATTGGATCGTAGATCCCCGCCGCAAGACAGTATCGGTGAACTATTTTGAAGGAAATATGCTCAATATCCAATATTCTTTTGATTCCACGGTCAAAGTCAATATCTATGATGATCTGTTTATCAATTTTTCCGATATTTCCAAACTGTTGAATATTTAAAAAGGAATTGGCCCAGCGGCCAATTCCAAAGAATGCTTCGCATTCTTTCTTGGCGACTTACAACGCTGTGGCATAATTTCCTATAATATAGAAAAGGCAGCCGCCACACAAGAGCGTCTGCCTTTTCCATTTCTCTTTCTTATTCCTCCGCTGGTTTCCCTCCAACGCTCATCCATTTCAAATAAGCATTAATAAACGGATCCAGCGCCCCGTCCAGCACTGCGTCCGCGTTGCCGGATTCTTCGCCCGTCCTATGGTCCTTCACCATCGTATAGGGCTGCAATACATAAGAACGAATCTGGTTCCCCCATCCGATCTCCTTTACTTCTCCCCGGATATCGGACAGCTTCTCCGCATTTTCCTCCTTTTTCAGCAGATACAGCTTTGCTTTCAGCATCTGCATCGCCTTATCCTTATTCTGGAACTGGGAGCGCTCGTTCTGGCACTGCACCACGATCCCGGTAGGCAGATGGGTGATTCGGATCGCCGAGGATGTCTTATTGATATGCTGGCCGCCCGCGCCGCTGCTTCGGTACGTATCGATGCGCAGGTCGTCCTCGTTGATATCCACATCCATATCTTCCTCGATATCGGGCATCACGTCCAGAGATACAAACGAAGTCTGCCTCTTTCCCTGGGCATTAAACGGCGAAATGCGCACCAGGCGGTGTACTCCTTTTTCCGATTTCAGATACCCATAGGCATTCTCTCCGTTTACCTGGAACGTCACCGATTTGATGCCGGCTTCGTCGCCGTCCAGGTAATCCAGCACTTCGATCGAAAAACCTTTCCGCTCTGCCCACCGCGTATACATGCGGTAAAGCATGCTGCACCAGTCGCAACTTTCTGTCCCACCGGCTCCTGCATTCAGCTTAAGGATCGCATTATCCTTATCGTATTCCCCAGACAACAACGTACTGATACGGATTGCTTCAAACACGGACACAAAGGAATCCAGCTCGGAACGGATCTCTGCCGCCATTTCCGCGTCCTCTTCTTCATAACTCATTTCAATCAGTTCCCGGATATCCCCATACTGGCGTTCCAGCCCCTGCATGGTATCCACCGTATCCTTCAGGTTTTTCAGCTCCTTCATTTTACGGTTGGATATCTCCGGGTCATCCCAAAAGCCGGGAGCTTCCATCTCCCTTTCCAGTTCTTCCACGCGCCTTGACTTATTCGCTAAGTCAAAGTGAATCCCTCACTTCCGCAAGCGGACTTTCATAGGTCTGCAATTCTGTTTTCATCTGATCCAATTCTACCACTTAACGTTCACCACACTTTCTTCTTATTTTTATTCCTTTTCACTTTATGCCGCTATTTTTTTCCGCAGCACTGCTTGTATTTTTTCCCGCTTCCGCAAGGGCAGGGGGAGTTCGGATATACTTTTTCCGTTTCCCTCTTTACCGGCCCTTTCTGCAGCGAATCGTCCTTATTGGTTCCGGTTACTTTTGCAACCTGCTCCCTCTCCACCTTCTGTTCGATGCGCACATGGAACAGCAGACGCACCGTTTCTTCCTTAATATTCTGGGTCATCTCATCGAACATTTCGTAACCGCTCAGTTTATATTCCACCAGCGGATCCCTCTGCCCGTATGCCTGCAGGCCCACGCCCTGGCGGAGCTGATCCATATCGTCGATATGATCCATCCATTTCCGATCGATTACCTTTAAAAGGATCACCCTTTCAATCTCGCGCATCGCCTCCGGATTGGGGAATTCTGCCTCTTTCGTTTCGTACAGCTTCACCGCCTCTTCCTTCAGCTGCTGCTTCAGGCTGTTCTTCTTCGGTTTTAAGACGCGGCCCGTATTAACCGGGCGCAGCGGTATCGTGGGCAGCAGGAGCGTATTCAGCTCCCCGAAATCCCAGTCTTCAATATCCGCGTCATCGCTGATGCTGATATCCACCGCATTTTCCGCAATATCGGTAATCATCTTGAAAATAGAGTCCCTCATGCTCTGGCCGCTTAGAACCTGTCTTCTCTCTTCGTAAATAATCTCCCTCTGCTCGTTCATGACCTGGTCGTATTCCAGCAAATTCTTACGGATGCCGAAGTTATTATTCTCTATCTTTTTCTGCGCCGACTCAATGGCCTTTGTCAGCGATTTATGCTCAATCTCCTGGTTTTCTGGTATGCCCAGCGCATTGAACATGCCGATCAGCCGCTCCGAACCGAACAGGCGCATCAAATCGTCTTCCAAGGAAATGTAGAATTTCGATTCACCGGGATCTCCCTGCCGCCCGCTTCGTCCGCGCAGCTGGTTGTCAATACGCCTGGACTCGTGACGTTCCGTGCCGATGATCTTCAGGCCGCCGGCCGCCCTTGCTTCATCGTCCAGCTTAATATCCGTACCACGCCCCGCCATGTTGGTAGCGATCGTCACCGCCCCATGGATGCCCGCGTCCGCAACGATCTCCGCTTCCAGCTCATGGAACTTGGCATTCAGCACCTTATGGGCGATGCCGTTCTTCGTCAGCATCCGGCTGAGTTCCTCCGAAGCCTCGATCGTGATCGTGCCCACCAGCACCGGCTGCCCCTTGGCATGAGCCTCTTTCACCGCCTCCACGATAGCATGGAGTTTTTCCTTCCTCGTTTTATATACCGCATCCTGCAAATCTTTTCTGATCACAGGCATATTGGTGGGGATTTCGATGACATCCATCCCATAAATATCGCGGAATTCCTTCTCTTCCGTCAGCGCAGTACCCGTCATTCCCGCTTTTTTGTCAAATTTATTGAAAAAGTTCTGGAAAGTGATCGTTGCCAACGTCTTGCTTTCCCTCTTCACCTTCACATGCTCTTTCGCCTCGATCGCCTGGTGCAGGCCGTCCGAATAACGCCGCCCCGGCATGATGCGCCCGGTAAACTCGTCCACGATCAGAACCTGCTCGTCCTTCACCACATAATCCTGATCCCTGAACATCAGGTTATGCGCCCGCAGCGCCAAATTGATATTGTGCTGGATCTCCAGGTTTTCCGGGTCGGCCAGGTTTTCGATCTGGAAGAACCGTTCCACCTTTGCCACGCCTTCCGCCGTCAGGTTGACGATCTTATCCTTTTCATTAACAATAAAATCACCCGTTTCTTCCCGCTCCACGCCCATGATGGCATCCATCTTCGTAAGGGCTTCCATATCCGCCCCCCGTTTTAACTGTCTGGCCAGAATATCACAGGCCTCGTACAACTTCGTGGACTTCCCGCTCTGCCCGGAAATAATCAGCGGCGTCCTCGCCTCGTCCACAAGCACCGAGTCCACTTCGTCGATAATCGCATAATGCAGTTCGCGCAATACGAGCAGCTCTTTATAAATGACCATGTTGTCCCTCAGGTAATCAAACCCGAGTTCATTATTCGTCACATAGGTAATATCGCAGTTATACTGTTCCCTGCGCTCGTCGGACTTCATATCGTTCAGCACCACGCCTACCTTAAGCCCCAGGAATTCATGCACCTGACCCATCCATTCCGCATCACGCTTCGCCAGGTAGTCGTTGACTGTCACCACATGCACTCCTCTTCCTTCCAGCGCGTTCAAATAAGCCGGCAGGGTGGAAACAAGCGTTTTTCCTTCGCCTGTCTTCATCTCCGCGATACGGCCCTGGTGAAGAATAATGCCGCCGATCAGCTGCACACGGTAATGCTCCATATTCAGCACGCGACGCGCCGCCTCCCTCACCGTCGCATACGCTTCCGGCAGCAGATCGTCCAAGGACTCCCCTTCCTGAAACCGTTTTTTATACTCCTTCGTTTTTTCCCTCAACTGCTCGTCCGTCAGCTGCATCATGGAGGGCCTCAAAGATTCAATCTTATCCACCGTATCATTAATACGCTTTAATTCCCTCTCGCTGTGAGTTCCAAAAACCTTATTTACAATATTCATTCCCTAACTCCTATGTCATCCACTGATTCCATGAACCGGCAGCCTTGCTTTTCTTTTGCCGCCATTTTCCCGTAAAATTCCATCGTTTACAAAAATCCACTGTTTATTGTAGCAGATTTGCACCTGATATTCAACTACTGCATGTTTTTTTCTTATTGACATACACATTTTCTGCGCATATAATTAAATCATAGGTTTTAAAACATTTGTTTCAAAACAGTCTATTTAGATCAAGGAGGATATCATATGCCGCCAAAAGCAAAATTTACACGGAGCCAGATCATACAAGCCGCCCTGGCTATTATAAGGGAAAACGGAATGGCAGCTTTATCTGCCAGAACACTGGGCGCAAAACTGGGAAGTTCCGCACGCCCCATTTTCACGGTATTCCAAAGCATGGAAGAAGTACAGGCAGAAGCCAGGAATTCCGCAAGATCCCTTTATGCCGAATATATCAGGAAAGGATTGGAGCAGGAATTAGCCTTTAAAGGCGTAGGCATGCAATATATCCTTTTTGCGCTCCAGGAACCAAAGCTGTTCCAGCTGCTTTTTATGTCGGAGCAGACACAAACTCCTGCGGTCGCCAACGTATTGCCCGTGCTGGATGATAATTACAAAGACATTTTATTGTCCGTCCAAAACGGATACCATCTGCCCGAAGATAAAGCGGAACAGCTATACCGGCACTTATGGATTTACACCCACGGCATAGCGGTGCTTTGCGCCACCAATATGTGCATATTTACCGCAGAAGAAATAAGCAAAATGATCACACAAGTATGCAAAGGATTACTGAAAGAAATAAAAGAAAACAACGAGGCATAGAAATGGAGCGACTCATGAAAACCAAAATGAAGAAAAAATGGAGCCAGACAATTTCAATTTACTGCGTCATATATACTGCAATCACACTGTTAAACAGCATTTTATATCTCGGCAGCGGCATTTATGAAGACCCGAGCGGCAACTGGCACGAACTGGATCGAGCCATCATCCTTCTGATCGGCCTTGCCGCCTTTATGCTATGCACGAATCTTCCCGTCAAGCCCTTAATCCTCAGATACCTCATTGCATACATCCCGTCCCAGTTACTGGCCTTTACCTATGTCTGGTTCACCGGATTAAGGGAACCACTGGCAAAAACAGCATACCGCGACATTTGGATCAACTTTACAAGCCTTTTCATCATATTATGCATCATCAACACTATATCAGACATTCATAAAAAACCAAAAAATAAATCCAACTAACCCAAACCCGCTTTTCATCGAAGCTCACCCACGACAGGATTTTGCCGCAGGAGTTGTGGCGGAACGGCGGCACAGACCCATGAGCATGGAGTGTTCTACTGACATCACCCTGCCCTGGCCGCCTGTGGAAGGATACTTTTTTGTTCTGTCGCTTTTCGTCAGCCATTTCACTTATAAAATGCTCAAAAACATAGGGGAAAATTGCCATGGATGGCAATTTTAGGAAATGCAGGGCATGGATGCCCTTCATTTCCGCCCCGGTCGGCTCCGTAACTTTTATCCATTTTATTAGTGAAATCTGACGAAAAGCCCCAGAACAAAAAAGCATCCTTCCCACAGGCAGCCAGGACAGGGTGATGTCAGTAGAACACTCCATGCCCCATAGGGGCGGGACAGCGATGCTGGCGCTGGCTCTGTGCGGTAAGCGTTCCCCCTGCCTTGGCCGTCTACGGGATGGGCGCTTTTTTGTTCTGTCGCTTTTCGTTAGCCATTTCACTTATAAAATGCTCAAAAACACAGGGGAAAATTGCCATGGATGGCAATTTTAGGAAATGCAGGGCACGGATGCCCTTCATTTCCGCCCCGGTCGGCTCCGTAACTTTTATCCATTTTATTAGTGAAATCTGACGAAAAGCCCCAGACAAAAAAACGCCATCCCGCAGACGGCCAAGGCAGGGGGAACGCTTACCGCACAGAGCCAGCGCCAGCATCGCTGTCCCGCCACAACTCCTGCGGCAAAATCCCCTCCCTCCCCCCTTGACCTTAATTATAAGAAGTGTTATTATTTTAACGATTAGTAAAGTTGTACCGTAATTGTAAGGTAAAACACAAAAATTCATGAGTACGAGGTGCAGACAAATGAGCAAAACTTTTGACGATCTAATTTCCAAAGTAAAAGAAATCCCCATGAAAAAGGTTTCCGTCGCCGTTGCGCAGGATTCCGCTGTTCTGGAGGCCGTAAGGGCTGCGAAGGACAGGAAGATCGCAGACGCTATCTTAGTAGGGGACGAATCCAAAATCAAGGCCATTGCATCTGACATCCAGGTGGATATCAGCGACTTTGAAATTGTGAACGTAGAGGACGACATCGAAGCTTCCCTGGCAGCGGTCAAACTGGTCCATGAGGGCAAAGCCGATATGTATATGAAAGGCCTCATCGATACGAAACATTTCTTAAAGAGCGTCCTCGACAAAGAAGTCGGACTCAGAACGGGCAAACCATTATCCCATGTATGCGTTTTCGACGTGGAGGGCATCGATCATCTGCTGTTTTTAACGGATGTCGCTTTCATCCCTTATCCTACTCTGGAAGACAAAGTACATATCATTAACAATACACTGGAAATCACGAAAGCATGCGGCATCGAATGCCCGAAAGTAGCTCCCCTCGCCGCTGTGGAAGTCGTAAACCCGAAGATGCCCGTCACCGTGGAAGCGGCAGAGCTGACACGGATGAACAAGGACGGGGAAATTACCGACTGTATCGTAGACGGCCCCCTTTCCCTCGACCTTGCCATCGACGCGGAGGCGGCAAAGCATAAAGGCGCTACCGACAGGCCGATCCAGGGCGATGCCGATATCCTTCTTTTCCCGGATATCCATGCCGGCAACCTCGTTTATAAGGCGATGGTGCATACCGCCAACTTAAAGAACGGCAATATCCTGACAGGAACAAAAGCGCCGGTTATCCTCACTTCCCGTTCGGACTCCATGGAAGTCAAGGTCAATTCCCTTGCTCTCGGCGCAGTTGTAGCAGAATACCTCAAATAAATATAATCATAATAAAGGAGAACAGGCTATGTCTATCAAAAGTTTAATTATCAATCCCGGCTCCACTTCCACCAAAATCGGCGTATTCGAAGACGAGACTTTATTATTTGAAGAAACCTTAAGGCACTCCACGGAAGAAATCGCCCAGTACGCTTCTATCGTAGAGCAGAAGGATTTTCGGAAAAATATTATTTTAGACTTGATGAAGAAAAAAGATTTTGATATGGAATCCCTCAATGTTATCGTCGGACGCGGCGGTATGCTCAAACCCGTGGCAGGCGGCACTTACCCTGTGACGAACGATCTGCTGGAAGATCTGAAAGTGGGAGTCCAGGGGCAGCACGCTTCCAACCTGGGCGGCATCCTTGCCAAGGAAATCGGGGATTCCATCGGAGTTCCTTCTTATATCGTGGATCCCGTAGTCGTGGATGAGCTTATGCCCATCGCCAGGTATTCCGGCGTTCCTGAATTCCCGAGAGCCAGCATTTTCCATGCATTAAACCAGAAAGCAGTTGCCAAACGTTATGCCGGCGAACAGAACGTTCCTTACGATTCCCTGAACCTGATCGTTGTCCATATGGGCGGCGGCGTATCCGTAGGCGCTCATGAAAAAGGCAAGGTAGTGGACGTATTCAATGCCGTAGACGGCGACGGCGCATTTTCCCCGGAAAGGGCGGGCGGCGTTCCCACCGGCGCACTGGTAAAAATGTGCTTCTCCGGCAAATATACGGAAAAAGAAGTTTATAAGAAGCTGGTAGGCAACGGCGGTTTCAACGCTTACCTGAATACCAATGATATGCGCGACGTGGATAAAATGGTGGAAGACGGCGATGAAAAAGCAGCGGAAATCCGCGAAGCATTTATCCTCCAGGTTGCCAAAGACATCGGCTCCATGGCATGTGTGCTGAAAGGAAAAGTAGACCAGATCATCATGACCGGCGGCATCGCATATGACAAAGCTGTAACGGACGGCTTAAAAGAAAGGGCTGGATTTATCGCGCCTGTCACTGTATATCCCGGCGAAGACGAGCTTCTTGCACTCGCACAGGGCGCGATCCGTGTTATGACCGGAAAAGAAGAGGCTATGGTATATTAATACCAAAAGCCAAAGCAGATTCAGAAACTTATAAGATATTTTTTACGGCCCTTGCTTCTCCGGCAGGGGCCGATTGATTGCCCGCACTTTTTTTTGAAAAAATATAAAAAATACTTCATTTTTATACCATTTAGTGATAGAATTCATTTGTATTTGTACATAAATATACATACTCAAAAGAAATGAGGTACATAACATGAAAACGCAAAAGAAAAAATTGTTTTATGGGGCAGGACTTTTATTGCTCTGCATGGCGCTTATGCCTCTTACCGCGTTTGCAGCGGAAACCGAAGCGGAATACATTCCTTCCATGTACGCCACCTTCTGGGCCCTCGTTCCGCCTATCGTAGCGATCGTGCTGGCTCTTATCACAAAGGAAGTCTACAGCTCCCTCTTTATCGGAATATTAGTGGGCGGGCTATTTTATTCCGGGTTCTCTTTCGAAACAACGCTCACTCATATTTTTAACGACGGATTTTCCGCCGTGCTTTCCGACAGTTATAATGTGGGAATTCTTATTTTCCTCGTGATCCTGGGCGCTATGGTCAGTCTGATGAACCGGGCCGGAGGATCTGCCGCTTTCGGGCATTTTGCCAAAGAAAAAATCAAAACCCGGGCGGGCGCGCAGCTTGCCACCATCGCCCTCGGCGTCCTGATTTTTATCGATGATTATTTTAACTGCCTGACAGTGGGCAGCGTAATGAAACCGGTAACGGACGAACACAAAGTATCCCGCGCCAAGCTGGCCTATCTGATCGATGCCACGGCGGCTCCTGTCTGCATTATCGCGCCGATCTCTTCCTGGGCTGCGGCCGTTTCCGGGTTTGTGGAAGGAGAGGACGGCTTCTCGGTCTTTATCCGCGCCATCCCTTACAACTTTTACGCGATTTTAACGATTGTCATGATGGTTTCCCTCGTTCTTATGAACGTGGATTTCGGCCCGATGAAATCCCATGAAGACAACGCGCGGAAAGGCGACCTGTTCTCCATGGGCGAAAAAAATGCGGGAACAGAAGCAGAACCCGCGAACCCGAAAGGGAAGGTAGCCGACCTTCTCATCCCCATCGTTACTTTGATTATATGCTGCGTCATCGGCATGATTTATACGGGAGGATTTTTTGAAGGAGCCGGCTTCGTGGCATCGTTTTCCAACTCCGATGCTTCCGTAGGCCTCGCCCTTGGCAGCATCTGCGCTATCATTATCACAATCATTATTTATCTGATCCGCAGGGTTTTAAACTTCCAGGAATGCATGGAATGCCTTCCCAACGGTTTTAAGGCGATGGTCCCGGCTATCCTGATCCTCACCTTTGCATGGACGTTAAAGGCGATGACCGACAGCCTCGGGGCAGCCGTATTTGTCGCTGATATCATGAACCAAAGCGCAGGTTCCCTGATGAACTTCCTGCCGGCCATTATCTTTCTCGTCGGCTGTTTTCTTGCCTTTTCCACAGGAACTTCCTGGGGTACTTTCGGCATACTCATCCCGATCGTGGTTGCCGTGTTTGCCGAATCCAATCCCCAGCTTATGATCATTTCCATTTCCGCATGTATGGCGGGAGCAGTATGCGGAGACCACTGCTCTCCTATCTCCGACACAACGATCATGGCTTCCGCCGGAGCGCAGTGCAACCATGTAAACCATGTATCCACCCAGCTTCCCTATGCCATTCTGGCGGCCGCCGTATCCTTTGTCACCTACATCGTGGCCGGTTTTACGCAAAGCGCCTGGATCTCGCTGCCCACGGGGGTCATCCTTATGCTCCTCGTATTATATATCATCAAGCGGAGCAGCAAAAAAACGAACTAGAATAAACCGGCCCGGCAAACTTTTCTCTCGTTTGCCGAGCCGGTTCCTTTCAAAAAGTCTCCGCTTATTTATTTTCCGTTTTCCCTAAAAGCCTCCAGCGCCTTTTCCTTCTTTTCAAAAATCTCCTGGAATGCCTTTTCATAAGGCGCTCTTGCGATGCCGTATTCTGTCACCACCGCCGTGATCAGATCGTGGTCCGTCACGTCGAATGCCGGATTATATACTTTGACTCCTTCCGGCGCCATCCGTTCCTTATACCACATGCTGGTGACTTCTTCTTCCGGCCTCTGCTCGATATGGATATCGCCGCCCGTCTTCGTCCTTCTGTCTATCGTAGACGTAGGAGCGCATACATAAAAAGGAATCTTGTGCCGCTTCGCCGCTATCGCGACTAACGAAGTTCCTATCTTATTCGCAGTATCCCCGTTCCATGCCACTCTGTCGCAGCCTACAAAAACTGCGTCGATCCACCCATTTTTCATGACCATGGCGGACATATTGTCGCAAATCAACGTTACGTCCACCCCGGCCGCCTTTAATTCATAGGCTGTCAGCCTCGCTCCCTGCAAAAGCGGCCTCGTCTCGTCGGCAAACACCCGGAAATGGTATCCCTTCTCCTGCCCAAGATATATAGGGGCTGTCGCCGTTCCGTATTTGCTGGTGGCCAGCTGTCCCGCATTGCAGTGGGTCAATATCCCGTCCCCCGGTTTCACCAGGCCAAGGCCGTATTCACCGATCGTCCTGCATACCCATACGTCCTCTTCCTTTATGGCAATGGCTTCCCGTTTTAGAGCCTCTTTGATTTCATTTATGCCCTGTTCCTTATTTTCCTGGCAGACCCTTTCCATCCGCTCCAGCGCCCAGGACAGATTGACCGCCGTAGGCCTCGCCGAATTCAGGTAATCCTTCTGTTTTATGAATTCCCGGTAAAAGCTCTCATAATCGCCCGCATCGATCCCTTTCGCGAGAAGATAGATTCCAAAAGCCGCCGTCACTCCGATCGCCGGAGCGCCGCGCACTTTCAACAAATATATGGCATCCCATATCTCCTGCGCCGTCCTCAAATGAATCAATTCCATTTTTCCAGGCAGAAGCGTCTGGTCAATAATTACAATACTGCCGCCTTCCTCATCCAATTCCACGGTTTCATATTCCATGCCGCTGTTTAAAATCTGGCCGTCGTCTTTCATTCTGTCCCATCCGCCTTTTTCTATATTCTCTTGATGCAAACAAGGTAATGCTCTTCCCCATGGTCGGTTTCCACCTTAAAAAAGGTGGCCGATACCCATTCAAATCCCATTTTTTCAGGGTCGTTAATCCGATAATCGACGGAAAGCCCGCCGGAACGGCTCTCACTCAATATCCGGTCCATGACCGCCTTGTCTTTCATGGCTTCGCTGTATTCCCCGCGGCGCTTCGACACGATGCTGCCCTGGAACTTATCAAAAAAATCCCTGTAATAGATCTTGTCCCCTTCTTTCATCCCTACGTCCACGGAATGCAGCACTTCCGCATATCCGCTGTCGTAATCCAGACGGTACACTTTATCAAATACCCGGAACAAAGCCTTGCTGTAGCGGTTCCGATATACTTCCTCTTCTGCCTGCTTGATCGCCGTAATATCCATCAAATAAAAATAACACCACTTTACAACTTTTAGACAAAAATGCCGTATGAGACACTTTGGT
>OFHO01000833.1_pt1 | contig 25834 bp, 30 predicted proteins | sample 1521531 | NCBI WGS metagenome assembly OFHO01 (sample SAMEA3504124, study PRJEB24116) | mouse gut metagenome | biome: mouse gut; feature: mouse-associated habitat; material: faeces | place: Denmark | collected 2011
GGTGGACAGCATGGGCCGCTGGCCCCATAGCGTCGAAGTTGTAGTAGACGGCGGGGACGCTGCCGATACAGGCGGAGATGACGGCGAATAAGCTTGCCATAGTACACGAAGGAAAAGGATATGCAAAAACAGCATATCCTTTTTTCATACCAATTTTTAGCCAGAACCTTTGAGAAGGAGGATGAACATGAAATATCAGGTCCAGGAAAACTGCCTGACAGTCTTTTTACCCAATGAACTAGACCACCACAACGCCGAGGAAATCCGCAAGGAATCCGACCATTTAATCGAGCACAACCACATCCGCTACGTAGTCTTCGACTTCAAGGAAACGAACTTCATGGACAGCTCAGGAATCGGCGTAATCATGGGACGTTACAAACGCATTTACCTGCTTGGCGGCGAAGTATGCGCCGTCCACACCAATGAAAGAATGCGGAAAATATTAACTATGTCAGGAATCACGAAAATCATGCAGATATATGAGGAGGAAGAATAGATGGAACATACCAATGAGATGCAGTTAATCTTTGACAGCCGCTCATCCAACGAGTCATTTGCCCGGGTAACGGTCGCCGCGTTTATGACGTCCTTAAATCCTACGGTGGAGGAAGTATCCGACGTAAAGACGGCGGTATCTGAGGCTGTGACCAACGCCGTTATCCACGGCTATGAAAATGAAGTACATAACATCTACATCCGATGCCGCACAGAGGGAAGGACGCTCTATCTGGAAATCGAGGACGAAGGCAAGGGAATCGAGGATGTGAAACAGGCGATGGAGCCGCTGTTCACCACGAAGCCGGAGCTTGATCGCTCCGGGATGGGATTTTCCTTTATGGAAGCCTTCATGGACCGCTTAGAGGTCTTGTCGGCTCCGGGAAAGGGAACTACCGTAAAGATGGAAAAAACAATCGGAAAAGGACGCAGACTATGGACCACACAATCGCTTTGATTCAAAAATCTCACGAAGGGGATGAAGAAGCGAGAGCACAGCTGGTAGAGGAAAACACAGGGCTTGTCTGGTGTATCGTCAAACGGTTCTGCAACAGGGGCGTGGAGGCGGAGGATTTGTTTCAGGTGGGCAGTATCGGGCTGCTGAAAGCAATCGACAAGTTCGATCTGTCCTTTGACGTTAAATTTTCTACCTATGCGGTTCCTATGATTTCCGGGGAAATCAAGCGTTTCCTGAGGGACGACGGGATGATTAAGGTGAGCCGCTCGTTAAAGGAGCTTGCCTACAAAGCCTATCTCTGTCAGGAGCGGCTTCAGGAAAAATGGAGCAGGGACCCGACGGTGGCGGAGATAGCGCAGGAGCTTGGAGTCGAGACGGAGGAACTCACACAGGCTTTAGACGCCAGCGGGGATATTGAATCACTGCACAAACCCATTTACCAGAAAGAGGGACAGGAAGTAAGGCTGATGGATAAGCTTCCTGAGAAGGAGGGAGAAGAAGAGCAGATTTTGAACCATTTGCTGTTGAAGCAGTTATTGGCATACCTGAATAAAGAGGAGCGGCGGCTGATTTATCTAAGGTATTTTGCAAACCAGACTCAGACGCAGGTAGGGGATACCCTTGGCATATCCCAGGTTCAGGTGTCCAGAATGGAAAAGAAAATTTTAAAAAATTTGAGAGAACGAATATAACAGGCATACCATGAATATTTTTCTTGAAAATATCCATACTAATCCGCAAAAGGAATAAAGAAGGTGGAAAGTATGGAGAATGCAAGAAGAAAACTCAGGGTATGCCTGATTTGCGTCGTGATGGCGGCGGTGGTGATTGGGCTGATTTACTATTTTAATGATATGAGAGACCATGGAAAGCTCAATGAAGGGACGCTGGTTAAGAATGTCATGCATTTGAATGAAGAGAATTGGCATGGAATCGGATCTGAGACAGACGGTATGTATGAAAACGGCGTACCGGAAAGCAGGGCGTAGGAATGGCAAATGAGACAGTATACATCAAAGTGGACAAGAATGTGGAGGTCACGAAACCGGAGGTTACGCTTGGGGATGTGATTCAGATGGAGTGTCCCAACCCGGCGATTGTTCCCAGGCTTAAAAGCCTGAAATTGCTCACATTTCATCACACGGACGATAAGCATCAGAACCGTGTTGCCATTTCAATCCTGAAGGTGATAGAGCGTATCCATGAGGAATGTCCGAATGTTGACGTGCAGAATCTTGGGGAGACGGATTTCATTGTGACTTACGAGGAACAGCAGACGGCAGGCGGCGCGGTGCATTACACAAAACTGGCGGCTGTCGTCATTATCAGTTTCATGGGCGCGGCGTTTTCGATTATGGCGTTCAACAATGACGTTGATACGACGAAATTATTTTCCCAAATCTACGAACTCCTGACAGGGCAGAAGTCGGACGGGTTCACGATTTTGGAGCTGACGTACTGCATTGGGCTGGTGATAGGAATCCTGACCTTCTTCAACCATTTCGGCAAGAAGAAGTTCACGGTAGACCCTACGCCGATGGAGATTGAGATGCGTCTATATGAAAATGATATCCAGACCACCCTGATTGAAACGTATTCCAGAAAGGAGAAGGAGCTGGATGTGGGCACAGGTTCTAATGGCGGTCATCGGACTTAGCGCAGGTATGGTTGTTGCGGGAGGGCTTTTCTCGTTCATCAGCGAGCTTGGAGTGGTATCGGATTTTGCCGACAGGACGCACACCGGGGAGCATATCCTGCTTTACGAAAACAGTGTGGCTCTTGGGGGAATTCTTGGTAATATTTTCTTTATCTATGGAATTCGGATTCCTTTCGGGGCGTGGCTTCTGCCAGTGTTCGGGCTGTTCGGCGGTATTTTTGTCGGATGCTGGTCCATGGCTCTGGCGGAGATTCTGAATGTATTTCCCATTTTTGTGCGCAGGGTAAAACTGCTGCGGGGGATACAATATCTGATTCTTGGGGTTGCGGTTGGAAAAGGCGTGGGGGCGTTAATCTTCTTTTTTAACCGCTTTTAAAAGACGGAGAAAATAAGGATGCAGGGAGGAGAGGAAAATGGATAAACAGAAACAACAGCAGGCATATGAAAATTATGTCAAGAAGAAAACGCCAGTTCATAATCTGCCGATGAATATGGCGAAAGCATTTGTGGCAGGGGGAGTGATCTGTACTGTGGGACAGGCAATCCTGAACTATTGCGGGAAGCTTGGGTTTGATAAGGATGTGAGCGGCGGGTGGACGTCTATGATCCTGGTGATTTTAAGCGTCGTCCTGACTGGGTTCAATATTTATCCCCGTATTGCGAAATGGGGCGGCGCGGGGACGTTGGTTCCGATTACGGGATTTGCCAATTCGGTTGCGGCCCCGGCGATTGAGTATAAGAAGGAAGGGCAGGTCATGGGAATTGGGTGTAAGATTTTTACGATTGCAGGGCCCGTGATACTGTATGGGATATTCACCAGCTGGGTTTTAGGGTTCGGGTACTGGATTTTGAAAATCAGCGGGATTATTTGAGAGAAAAGGCAGGTAGGGATGAATGGTTAAGGGATTGCAAAGTATTGCGTTTAGAGAGTCCCCGTATCTGGTGAGCAGTGCGTCGGTGGCGGGGAAGAAGGAGGGAGAGGGCCCTCTGGGGAAGATGTTCGATATGGTAGAGCAGGAGAATCTGTTCGGGGAAAATACATGGGAAGAGGCGGAAAGTACCATGCAGAAGGAGGCGTGTCTTCTGGCGATGGGGAAGGCCCATGTGGAGGCGTCGGAGGTAAGGTATCTGTTTGGCGGAGACCTTCTCCGTCAGGGGGTAGCGACTTCTATGGGCGTGGAGGAGCTGGGGATACCGATGTTCGGGCTGTTCGGAGCGTGTTCTACGTCGGGGGAAGCCCTTGCCCTCGCGGCTATGAGCGTGGCGGCAGGGTATGGGGATTATATGCTTGCCGTTACATCCAGCCATTTCGGGAGTGCGGAGAAAGAGTTCCGGTTTCCCCTGGGATATGCGAACCAAAGACCATTATCCGCCCAGTGGACGGTTACGGGAAGCGGCGCATTCCTGGTAGGGACAAGAAGAAGCCATGTGAGGATTACGGGCGTGACCGTGGGGAAGATTGTGGATTATGGACTGAAGGATTCCCAGAACATGGGGGCGTGTATGGCTCCTGCCGCGTGTGATACGATTATACGGAATCTAGAGGATTTCGGGAGGACTGCAGATGATTATAACCGGATTGTGACTGGGGATTTGGGATATGTGGGGCAGAGCATCCTGTTTGATTTGATGCGTGGGAAGGGGTACGATATTAAGAAGAACCACATGGATTGCGGGATGACCATATTTGACCAGGTGTCTCAGGATACCCATGCGGGGGGGAGCGGGTGCGGATGTGCCGCGACCACGTTGTCGGCGTATATTTTGCCGAAGCTGAACCGCGGGGAGTGGAAACGGGTTCTGTTCGTGCCGACAGGGGCGCTGATGTCAACGGTGAGTTACAATGAAGGATCCAGCGTACCAGGAATCGCCCACGGGATTGTGTTGGAGCATTGTTAGAGGAGAAAGGCAAATGCGAAGCATTTTTAGAATGCCTTTCTCCGACCTGCCGCCGAGGCAGAGCCGAGGGGGCGCTACCTTATATTAGAGGCAGAACGCAAATGCGAAGCATTTCTGGAAGATAAGGAGTGAAGTTATGGATTATATCAATGCATTTTGGGTTGGGGGCGTCATCTGTGCTTTCGTGCAGATTCTCCTTGACCGGACAAAGCTGATGCCGGGGCGCGTCATGGTGCTTCTGGTATGCGGCGGAGCAGTGCTTGGGGCGCTGCATATCTATCAGCCGTTTCAGGATTTCGCAGGCGCAGGCGCAAGCGTGCCGCTGACCGGATTCGGCAACCTTTTGTGGAAGGGAGTCAAGGAGGCTGTAGACAAAGAAGGATTCATTGGAATCTTTATGGGCGGTTTTAAGGCGAGTGCAGTCGGGATATCCGCAGCCCTTGTGTTCAGCTACCTTGCATCCCTTGTATTTGAACCCAAAATGAAGAAGTAGCTGTTAAGATTTGCTAAGGTTCATTCGGAATCATAAAAAAAGTAGTTGTTTTCTTTTTATATAGATGGTAATGTAAAAGAGAACGTCGGGAAACAACAGTTACCAATACCTGATATAGGGAGGAAAACAATGAATTATTTAGATATTATCATACCATTTGTGGGCGGGCTTGGAATGTTTATTTATGGTATGCAGATTATGGCGCAAGGTCTGGAAAATGCCGCCGGCAACAAGATGAAGTCTCTGCTGGAAGTCCTGACCAAGAATAAGCTGATGGGCGTACTTTTGGGGGCTGTGATTACAGCCGTTATCCAGAGTTCATCTGCAACTACCGTCATGGTAGTCGGATTTGTCAATGCTGGAATCATGAACCTGACTCAGGCAATGGGCGTTATCATGGGCGCCAATATCGGTACGACTGTGACCGGATGGTTAGTGTCTGCGGTAGAATGGGCGAAATTCCTAAGCCCTTCCAAGTTAGCGCCTATTGCGGTCATGCTCGGAGTCATTATTATGCTGACGGGAAAGCGCCGCTCTTCCAAGGAAGTTGCCAGTATCATCGTCGGCTTCGGACTGCTTTTTATCGGTATCACAACCATGTCTTCGGCAGTATCGCCTTTGCAGGAGTCGGAGAGCTTCTGTAATATATTTGTTACCCTTGGGGATAATCCGCTTTTGGGAATCCTTGCCGGTGCTTTCGTGACAGCCGTTATCCAGAGTTCATCTGCATCTGTGGGTATTCTGCAGAGCCTTGCGGCGGCGGGGCTGGTTCCGTTCAGCGCGGCAGTTTACATTATCATGGGACAGAACATCGGTACTTGTGTTACGGCAATCCTGTCAAGCCTTGGGGCGAAGAAGAATGCCAAGACGGCGGCGCTTATGCACCTGTTGTTCAACGTCATTGGTACGGTGCTGTTCAGCGCGGTTGCGATAATTTACTATGAGTTCGTGAATCCGCAGATTGGATTCGGCTATATTACACAGACGCAGATTAGTATGGTGCATACGGCGTTCAATATCGGTACGACCGTACTGCTGTTTCCTGTGTCCGGATGGATTATCAAGCTGGCGAAGAAAATCGGCAGGGTGGACGAGGATGCACAGGACAAGGGTATCGTGCTTCTGGACGACCGTATCTTAGAGACGCCTGTAATCGCGTTGCAGTCTACGGTCAAGGAAGTGGCCCGGATGGCACAGATTGTAGAGGATTCCCTGATGGTGGCAAAAGACGTGCTGTTTACGCTGAAAGAGGAGGATATTCGTTTCCTGAAAGAAGAAGAGACGACGGTGGACAAGTTAAGCGCGGGAATCACAGAGTATGCGATTAAGTTAAGTTCCCTGCAAGTCAGTGAGAAAGAGCATCAGGACGTGGCCCATCTTTTGCAGATGGTTTCGGATGTGGAGCGTATCAGTGATTATTGTGAGAATATTTCCGAATTTGCAGAGACGCTTCATGAGAAGAAGGTTTCCTTCTCGGAGGTGGGAACCAGACAGTTGAAGGAAATGTTCGATGTGTGTACGGACAGTTACCGGTATGCATTTGAAGCATTTGTGGAGCAGAACAAAGAGAAGGCGCTTATGGTCATTGAGAAGGAGACGCAGGCGGACGACTTGGAGATTTCTCTCAGGAGCAAGCATATCAAACGCCTGGCGAATAACCAGTGCAATACGGAGGCGGGAATCGTGTTCCTGGACACGCTGGTCTGTCTGGAGCGTATTTCAGACCATGCGCGCAATATTGCGGAGGAGGTTCTTGAGAACTGAGGAGAATTATTCTTTTTTGGTTTCTAGAAAAATCCGCATCTGGTCTTTGCTGATGCGCTCCCAGTTGTCGCGGTCTGCCTCGTACTGCTCATTCATCCATGTAAGGGCGTTGGCAAGCCCTTCCTGGGTGAAGGGAAATTCTTTTTTCTCCTTCTGCTCTTCGGGGGTAGCCTCGAAACACCAGGGTTCGGGATACAAGTATGCCGTCAGTATATCGTCTGATGTCGTCAGATAATAACGCATACCGCAATGAGAGCCGGAAAACGGCTCTTTTTTTAATGCCTTCAAGGAAAGGCCGAGAGTTGGAATCATAGGGATTACCTCGCTATATAGATATGTTTATATTATAATACTGGTGGATGAAGAAACGCAAGGGAAGAAATAATAAAAATATAGAACAAATGTTCGTTAATGCGCTTGACATAATTGAGGAAGCATGTTAGTATAAATAAAAAGTAGAAGTGTATTGAGCGGATACAGGCTATTGGCCAGTGGCGAATAGCGTAACAGGAGGTGGACAAAAGGTGTGGATATCGTTAAGGAAGAGCGGCAGCGTAATGAATTTCGGGATTTATTATTTAGTCTTGCTGATTCGCAGAAGATTTTACAAAGTTCGTCTGAACGGGTAGAGATATATACCTTAATGGACGCAGTCCACCCGCCCCGCAAGGGGCAAGCATTACGGTGTGCCCTTGGGTATAAGCAGTTGGAAGGGCTCTATTATTCAGTGAATCCGAAAGAAGCTTTCCGGCATTATTATTCCGATATTTTTTCAGTTCTTTCCCGGATACAACAGGGGGATCAGCCAGGGAGTATTGACGTATTGGGACAGAATTTGATGGAATTGAGAAAAAGATACAAACCGGTAAATTATGATTCGGATAATAAATTAATTGATATCAGCGATAACATCAGGAAATTATACGACCATGTGAGTTTGGACATTGTCTACGGGTTATTCTATTATATCGATAGGGTAGTCCGTGAGAAGAAGGAGCATCGCTTATTCCCATTTATTTGGGTGAATGTGATATGGATGGTATTGATTGCTTTGACAGTTGGCGCATGGCTGTTTGGATTGGTGGAGAAAAGGAATATGGGGATATGATGTCGCCTTTGGCAGAACAGGATGTTTCTGCCGGAGGCGTTTTTGTATTTAGAACGCTTTAATTAATTGTCGAATTTTGCCGGATTTTATTGAATTTACTTCTTTTCTGTGATAAATTAACTTTCATATAGTTTCCAGAATTTGGTAATTTTTTTAAGGTCGGGAGATGAATATGGTACGAGAATATTTAGGACAGAGCGTGTACGAAGCGTTTCAGGAGCGAATTCGGTTTATCTTTGAGGAATTTGACAATATTTATGTCTCTTTTTCCGGCGGCAAGGACAGTGGACTTCTTTTGAACCTCGTGCTGGATTTTCAGCAGAAATATGCCCCAAAGAAGAGAGTCGGCGTGTTCCATCAGGATTTTGAGGCGCAGTATACGGTGACGTCAGAATACGTGGAGCGCACATTTGAGAGGATCAAGGAACAAGTGGAGCCGTACTGGGTGTGCCTTCCGATGGCTACCCGTACGGCTCTCAGCAGTTATGAAATGTACTGGTATCCGTGGGACGACAAGAAGGAGGAGCTGTGGGTCAGGAAGATGCCCAAAAAGAAATATGTGGTCAATTTAAGCAACAACCCGATTACCACATACCGCTACCGGATGCATCAGGAGGATTTGGCGAAGCAGTTCGGCAGGTGGTACAGGATTTCCCACGGCAATCGGAAGACGGTATGCCTTCTGGGAATTCGGGCGGATGAATCTTTGCAGCGGTACAGCGGCTTCTTGAATAAGAAGTTTGGCTATAAGGGAAAATGCTGGATTACGAAGTATTTTAAGGATTTTTGGTGTGCGTCGCCCCTTTATGATTGGACAACCCAGGATGTCTGGCATGCCAATTATATATTTGATTATGATTATAACCACCTGTACGACCTCTACTATAAGGCAGGGCTGAAGGTTTCGCAGATGCGGGTGGCATCGCCTTTCAATGATTATTCAAAGGATTCTCTGAATCTTTACCGGGTGATTGACCCGGAAATCTGGGTGAGGCTTGTAGGAAGGGTGAAAGGGGCGAACTTTGGGGCTATTTACGGAAAGACGAAGGCGTTGGGCTACCGGAATATTACGCTGCCCGAGGGCCATACCTGGAAGTCCTATACCATGTTCCTTCTGGATACGCTTCCCATCCGTCTGCGAAACAACTATGTTAAGAAGTTTAATACTTCCATTAAATTCTGGCATGAAACGGGAGGCGGTTTGGATGAGGAGGTCATACAGGAGTTAGAGGAGCACGGTTATCAGATTAAACGGAACGGTGTCTCCAACTATACTCTCAGTAAAAAGTCCCGAATTGTTTTCATGGGAAAGATTCCGGATGATACGGACGACATCAAATCTACCAGGGATATTCCCAGCTGGAAGCGGATGTGCTGCTGTATCCTGAAAAATGACCATATCTGCCGTTCGATGGGATTCGGGATGACAAGGGAGCAGCAGAGGAGGATTGATGCGATACGGCATAAATATAAGAGTGTGGAGGAAATGAGTTATGGAGTATAGAAGCCCTGCGTACCGTGTGATAGCGGTTCCGGTGGAAAAGGTGGTTCCCAATTCCTATAATCCCAATACGGTTGCGCCGCCGGAGATGAAGCTGCTCTATGAGAGCATCAAGAACGATGGGTATACGATGCCTGTGGTCTGTTATTACAATAAATCGGACGATAAGTATATCATTGTGGACGGATTTCATCGCTATCGGATTATGCTGGAGCATCCGGATATTTATGAGCGGGAGAAGGGACTGCTTCCAGTGTCTGTAATCGACAAGCCGTTGGAGCAGCGGATTGCCAGTACAATCCGGCATAACCGGGCGAGAGGGAACCATGATGTAGACCTGATGGGGAATATTGTGAAGGAGCTTCACGAACTGGGACGTTCGGATGCATGGATATCGAGACATCTGGGAATGGACAGGGATGAAATTCTGAGGCTCAAGCAGATTACGGGGCTTGCGGCATTGTTCCGGGATGTGAAGTTCGGGCAGGCTTGGAGGCCTTCGGAAGAGGAAGAAGAGTGATGCGTAATGTGATTATAAATAGTTTATAGAAGAGGGGCTGATAAAGCCCCTCTTCTATAAAATAGCAGTATTTTAATCCTTTAGCCGGAATGTTCCTACCAGATCTTTCATAAGCTGCGACTGGTTGGATAATTCCTGACTGGCTGCAGCGCTCTCTTCTGCGGTTGCGGAATTGGTCTGCACAACGTTGGAAATCTGGTCAATACCCAGCGTAATCTGGGCGATTGCCTCTGCCTGATTGCCGCTGGCCTCAGCAATCTGACTGATGATGCCGGCAACCTCCTCGACTCCTTTTACTGTGTTCATTAAGGAAGCGGCAGTCTCATCGGCAATCAAGGTTCCGTTTTCTACGGCTCTTAATGAATTTTCAATGAGGGCGGAGGTATTCTGGGACGCTTCTGCGCTCTTGCCCGCCAGATTGCGGACTTCATCAGCCACAACTGCGAAGCCTTTTCCCGCTTCGCCGGCACGCGCCGCTTCTACGGCGGCGTTCAATGCAAGAATATTGGTCTGGAAAGCGATATCCTCGATGGTCTTAATAATCTTGCCGATTTCGTCCGAGCAGGCGCTGATATTGTTCATTGCCTGAATCATTTCCTGCATCTTCTGATTGCTTTTTTGCATCTCGTTTCCTACATTGCCTGCCATATCGTTTGCATTATGTGCATATTCGGCATTCTGCTGAACATTCTGTGAAATCTCGTTAATGGAGGCAGAAAGTTCCTCGACAGAACTTGCCTGTTCGGTAGCGCCCTGAGAAAGAGCCTGCGCGCCGTCGGATACCTGGTTGGAACCACTTGCAACCTGAGAGGAACTCTGACTGATCTGCAGGATGGTATGATTGAGCTTTTCGGCGATTGCGCGGAAGGAAACCAGAAGAGGCTTGAATCCGCCAATGTATTCCTCTTCACAGATGGAATCTACAGTAAAATCCCCGGAAGCCATACGGGCAAGGAATTTATTCTCATCATCAATAATGACCTGAAGCTTGCGTATCAGCTCACGCATCTGTTTGGAAAGAATTCCCAATTCATCCTTGGAGGTATAGGATATCTCTACATCCAGATCTCCCTGCGCTATTCTCGAGGCAGCGCGCTCAATTTCGAGGATTGGGTATTTGATTCCGCGTATGATTATCACAAAGAAGTAGGTGCCAATCAGATATATGACCACCATCACGCTAATCTGAAGAATTATTGCATCTCTGTAAAGAGTTGAGCTTGCGTCGGTTTCTTTCTGGCTTCCGTCTTCCGTATAGTTGATGATATCATCCAAAGCTCCGTTCAGGGATATGTACAGGTCTACACATTCCCCCTCTAAAATTGCGCGGGCTCCATCTATATCGCCCTGTGTTGCCAACGTCATCAGACGGTCGTCGGCCTCGCTGTACTTAGTCCAGTATTCAAAGGCCGTATCGTATAATGCCTTTTCTTCTCCGGTAATCAGTTCTTCGTATTTTGCAAAAAGCGAATCCATTTCGCCCTTCTCTTTTTCTACATATTGAAGGCTTGTTTCGGTTACTTTGTCGGAAAGGGCTGTGAGATATCTTAATTCATTAAGACGGATGTTAGAGAGTGTTCCGGTCATGTCCCGCGCCATGTCTATGCGGGGAAGCCATTCTGTTGAGATATTGCTGTTCTCGTGATTTAATTTTCCCATTAAGAAGAATGAGATGCCTCCGATAATGAGCATACCGCTTAACGCAATTACAATGAGAATATAGAGTTTCAGGCTGATTTTCAGGTTTTTAATGCGTGCTGCCATGTAGTGTTTTCTCCTTTCATTTCCACAGTCTTTTTTCATTTGGCATATGAGCAAAACTCCATAATTTATATCGGCATAATAATATAAGCTGATAAGGATTTGTGTTACGATTTTTTGCTGTACAAACCAGGGGAAATTGAGTATATTATAGGTAATGGGAATCGAATGGAATCACGAAAGGGAGGAATAAAAAATGCGAAAGTCACAGAATTTCCAATGGAACGCTATTTCACTGGGCGCTTGTTATTACCCGGAGCATTGGGACAGGAGCCTATGGGAGGAAGACCTTGAGCGGATGAAATCTGCCGGAATCAAGACAATCCGGATTGGGGAGTTTGCGTGGAGCAAGGTAGAACCAAGGGAAGGAGAATATACTTACGAATTTTTCGACGGTTTCTTAGAGGCAGCATGCAAGGCGGGTATGAAGGTAATCTTCGGAACGCCGACTGCAACGCCTCCGGCATGGCTGACAGAGAAATATCCGGAAGTCCTGAACTGCCGGATGGACGGTGTCAAGTTCCGTCATGGCATGCGCAGGCACTACAACTATAATTCACAGGTATACCGGGAGCTAAGCGCGCGGATTGTGGAGAAATTTGCAGGGCATTATGCATCTCATCCAAGCGTTATTGGATGGCAGATTGACAATGAGATTAACTGTGAGGTGGACGTGTTCTATTCAGAGAGCGATACGCTGGCGTTTCGCGAATATCTGAAAAGCAAATACGAAACTTTGGAGAACCTGAACCGGGAGCTGGGGATGATTTTCTGGAATCAGGAATATACGGATTGGAATGAGGTCTATGTGCCGCGTACCACAATCCATAATTCCTCGAACCCCCATCTGACCCTTGAATATTACAAGTTTGTCTCCGGGAGCGCCATCGCATTTTGCCGAATGCAGAGCGATATTATCCGGAAATATATAAAGAAAGGGGATTTTATCACGACCAACGGCATGTTCAACCATCTTGATAACCACAGGATGATGGATGAGGCCTTAGATGTCTATACCTATGATTCTTATCCGAATTTTGCATATTGCCTTGAGGAAGACCCGTTACATAGTACGGGACTTAACGACAGGAAATGGAGCAATCACCTGTCAAGGGTGCGTTCCGTCTGCCCGCATTTTGGGATTATGGAGCAGCAGTCCGGGGCAAATGGATGGAATACAAGGATGGAAGCTCCTGCGCCTAAGCCTGGGCAGATGACGCTCTGGGCGATGCAGAGTATCGCTCATGGAGCGGATTATGTTAGTTTCTTCCGCTGGCGTACCTGTACGATAGGGACGGAGATTTACTGGCATGGGATTCTGGACTATGATAACCGGGATAACCGGAAACTTAGGGAAGTCGCAGAACTTTCTAACCAGATACAATCCATCAAAGATTTGGCGGGGGCCAAGTACCGGGCGAGCTTCGGAGTCTTGGAGGATTATGACAACCTCTGGGATGCAGACGTGGATGTATGGCACAGACGGTTGGAGAAGGCGAGCAAAAAGGAGATTTTTGCCGCGTCTCAGTTGAGCCATACGCCGATGGACTATGTGTTGTTATCAGATGATACGGAGTATGAGGATCTGAAGAATTATCCGGTTTTGTTCTATCCTCATGGGCTGATTTTGACGGAGAAAAGAGCGGCGCTTTTGAAAATGTATGTAGAGAAGGGTGGATGCCTGATTATTGGCGCACGTACCGGGCAGAAGGAAGTACATGGCAGGTGTGTGATGGCGCCGATGCCAGGGCTTCTTTCAGAGCTTACGGGAACGGCGGTAGAGGAATTTACCTTTGTAGGGGCTTTAGACGGAACGGTCTGTATGGATTGGCAGGGAGAGCAGTTTGACACAGGGATATTTAACGATGTTTTGGAAAATGTGAGTGAGGATGTGGAGGTGCTTGCCCGGTATTCGTCTAACTATTATGCAGGGAAACCGGCGCTTACAAAGCGGGCAGTGGGCGAAGGGAAAGCGCTTCATTTCGGCGGGACATTTACCCGGGAGACTGTGGAGGCTATGCTTAGGTATGTGGGTGTGAGGAACCCTTATGAGGGCAAGCTTGAACTGCCAAAGGAATGTGAATTGTGCGTCCGGGAGAAGGACGGAGCGCAGTATTTCTTCATATTGAATTACTCGGCAAAGGAGCAGGAGATTGTGCTTAGGCAGGAAATGACGGATGTGTATTCCGGGGCGAAAGTGCAAGGAGCAATGAAGGTGAAAGGGTATGGAGTTGTCGTGCTGAAATCCTTTTGAACCTGACATCATATTATGGTACGCCATAAGCAAGAGAGGGAGTTAAAATATGGTCTGTGCCTTTTTCGGAAAAAGCAAAAGACAGTAGGGATGTCTTTGACCGTTTGGCAATTTCAGAGGCGGAGGGATATTTACAACACTTGAATAAGCACGAAGTAATCTATCTGGACTGTAGTGAAGTGCCGAAAGGATGCTGTGACTATAGAAGCTACATTTCAAGAATTGAAGAAGGAATTTGCCGAGATTTGGCAGAAAACTATCCGGAGCTGGAACTGAATTAGGGGAAGGCCTTATGGGATCAGGCAACTAAGATTCGATTTGGGGAATATTTTGGTTTCCTAAAATCGGAGGTGGATCTCCTTTATGAAAGATATCAGGCCAACAGCGGATGCATTGGTGACAAAGAATCAGATTTATTCTGCTATGGTAGTTTATGGATTGCTTACTTATGAGAATGGGGAAGTGTTTATTCCTAATAAAGAATTGATGCTGAAAGCAACGCTGGAACAAGATACAGGGACGATGTCCGAGATTCTGCAGTTTGTGCATAATACGGAAACGCCGATTCTGTCATATAATCATGAGACGGAGTTAGCCGCAGTGGTGAATTTGGTTTATCTTTCAGCTCGTGATAAATACAGGGTAGAAAAGGAAAAAGGCTATCTGTTACGGTTCGAGGGAAAACTTGGTGAATTGCCGCAATATACAGGACGGGTTCTTGCTGTAGGAATCGGATATCAAAGAGATACGAAAGAACATTCTTGTGAGGTGGAGATATTACGATGATATTTTTAGGTGCAGAGTGCGTGGAGTGAAGAAATATAGCTGGGGGAATGTAGGAGTGTGTAAGAATGGCAAATATTTTACTTGTGGAGGATGATGAGACGATTTCTTTTGGTATCCGTTCGGCTTTGGCGAAAAAAGGTCATGAGGTAGCCTGCTGTTCGGGTATGGAGGAAGGAAAAACCTTGTTCTCGGCGAAATTTGACCTGATTCTTCTGGATTTGAACCTCCCAGACGGAAACGGATATGATTTCTGTAGTTGGGTGAAGGAGAGAAGCGACAGCCCGATTATCTTTCTGACGGTGAGGGATGACGTAAATGACATTACCCGGGGCCTTGACATGGGGGCAGACGACTATATCACGAAACCCTTTCATATTTCTGTGCTGGAATCCAGGATACAGGCGGTTTTAAGACGGGCAGCCGTTTCTTGTATGCTTGTCTGCGGCAATATCCGGATGGACAAGAAGAGAATGCAGGTGTGGGTGGGGGAGGAGAGCGTTCCCCTCACCAGCCTTGAGTACCGTCTTTTGCAGCTGTTGATGGAGAATAAGGGATGTATTCTGCCACGGAATCGGCTTTTGGAGAAATTGTGGGATGTGGAGGGGAATTTTGTAAATGATAATACATTGACGGTCGCTATGAAACGTCTGCGAGAAAAATTGCATCATGAACCCTGCATTACCACAGTAAGGGGAATCGGTTATCGGATGGAGGAAACGGAATGAATACGGCAAGGAAAGCGGCGGGACATTTTATGCTCTGGCTGTTTCTGGGATTAGCCGCCGGAGTTTTTCTGGCGGCTGTATTAAGTTATCGTGAATATCAGGCAATGGCGGGTATTGCAGGCTCGGTCATGGAGACGGATTCGCTGGCAGAGGGATTGAAGCAGAGTTTTACCCTGCAATCCGGCAGTATGTCAGGGGAAATATTTCTGCAAACCTATGGATATCGTCGTATGGGAAAATGGGGCACATATCTGCCGTTTACTTCAGGAATTTGTATCCTGCTTTTTCAAATATCGGGTTTTATTACTTTTTCCTTACGCTGCCGGGAGGAGGGACGGGTGCAGAAACGAATCCGGGAGCTGACTCAATATCTCAGGGCGGTAAATTCTGGGGAAGGAGTAGTTCTGTGCCGTACGGAAGATAATTTCTCACATCTGGAAGATGAGATGTATAAAACTGTAATGGAATTGCGCAGTACGAAAGAAGCCGCTGTGAAGAACCATGAAATCCTGGCAGAGAGGATTGCAGATATTGCTCATCAGTTAAAGACTCCTTTGACTTCTATGTCGTTGATGACGGAACTTTTGGAGGAGTACCAGACAGTTGAGACAAAGGAGTATTACAATCGGTTATCCAGCCAGATTGAGCGGTTAAAAAGTCTGGTGGCAGGGCTTTTGGCATTGGCAAAGCTGGACTCACATGGAATTGTGTTTTGTAAGGAGAAACTTAGGCTGTCAGAGCTTATGGAATCCGTATCAGAACCGCTTATGGAAATGATGAGGGAACATAGGATTACCCTTGCTATAGAAGCTTTGGGTTATGAGAAAGGGACGAAAGAAGTGGCGGACGAAGAGTATTTTATATTTGCAGACCGGCAATGGACGGAAGAGGCATTGTTGAACATTTTGAAAAACTGTGTGGAGCATACGCCGGATGGAGGCAGAATTATGGTATCATACAGCCAAAATCCGATTTATACGGAACTGCGGATTGTGGATGGAGGAAGAGGATTTGCGGCAAAAGATATTCCACATTTATTTGAACGATTTTATCGCGGGGAAGGTGCGGCGGGAGATAATGTTGGGATTGGACTGGCATTGGCGAAGGCTGTGCTGGAACGGGAGAATGGACAGATTTTAGCAGAGAATACGGAGGAAGGGCATGCTTGCTTTCGGGTGAAGTGGTATAATGCTTGCAACAGTCATAGAGGTTAGATATAATAGAAAGAGCGCCCGGGAGAGGCAGGCGGAGATATTTTCCCGCTTTTACAGAGAGCCGGAGGTTCACAGTCAGAATGGGATTGGTATCGGGCTGTATCTGCCTGGTGGAATGGCATAAGACGGCGGCAGCAGGCCATTTTAAACGCCGCTTTCCCTGACGATATCTTGGCAGGCCGAAATGATCGTGGTGTATCTGTCAAGGGATACAAAGGAGAGTGTCAGGGAAAAGGCGGCAACTTTGGGATTTTTTGATGTATGGTGTGTTTCCTCAGTTATTATGTATAAAAAGAGAGATTTATCCGATTAAGACCGTTTTCCCTTCAAATGCAAATCCATACTTCCGAATTCGATCCTGCGGGATTCCTTTTGCTTCCAGTGAAGCAGAATATTTTCTGGCTTCAATCTGATTTAAGGCTTCTTGCACCGTATCATTAAGCGTATCTTCTTCGTCCGGGTCATGGACTTTAAATTCCAGAATAATAGCGTTGTCTGTGTCTGAAAGGGGCTCAAGGACTACGTCATATCTTCCGAGTCCGCTTTCGCGGTTGGAAGTAATCACGTACCGTCCGGCAAGGTCCACAATCAAACCAAGAACAAAACCATGGTAAAAGCGTTCAGGTTCGGTTGTCTCTGACGGCTGTTTCCCGGTATCAAAGTAACTAAAGGTGGTGAGGGCAACCCGGTTCATATACAAATTCATCGCCTTTTTGTCATCTGCTAAAAGCGCTTTGAGGAAGTTGTTATAGGCTGGTGTAAAATCGGAAAACCAATCCTCTACCATTCGCTCAAACATAAGCGAGACTTCTCGGTTAGTTAAAACAAGCTCATAAATCGTCCGTCCCCTTTTGTCCGTCCGTAGCTGTTTTACACGCAGATAGCCGCTGGCAAGCAGCAGGCTCCACACTGCGCTTTCTTTGCGTCCCAGATGGTTGAATACAATCTGTTCATCAATCTGTGTCAGAAGCGGCTTGCCGGAAAGCAGATCCTCCATAACCATTTTAGTATCCGGGCTTCCTTCACGAATCAGTTTTCCGATCAGGCTATTGCTGCTGGTATTCGCCCAATAAGGAGAGAATTTTCTTTTATCTAAATAATTTATAATGGACCATGGATTGTAAATGTCTGTAATTCTTCCGAAGGTAAAGCCATCATACCATGTTTGTACATGTCCCCGCTCTTCAAACAGATCATATTCCTTTAATGCGTTCCAGACTTCTTCCTGAGTGAAACCAAAAGAGGTTTCGTATTTTTCCGAGGTTGTGGTTACAACCTCTATATTATTCAGGTCAGAAAAAATGGACTCTTTACTGACTCTGGTGATTCCGGTCATGAGGGCTCTTTCAAGGAAAGGATTTGTCTTAAATGTAGAGTTAAGCAGGCTGCGTATAAAGGGAACCAGTTCATTCCAGTAGCCATAAACGAATGCTTCCTGCATAGGGGTATCGTATTCATCCAGCAGGATGATTACTTTTTTTCCATAATAACGCATCAGGTAATCAGATAATACGTTCAGGGAATAGGATGCCAGATGGTTTTCCATATCAACAGATACATTATGATACTTTTCTTTTTCATCTTCATTTAAACAATCGCTTTCTAATAGAAAATCGTATCTGTTATACAGATTTTTTATGATTTGACAAATACTTTTTCGCGCGTCTGGGAAAGAGGCTGCTTTTACGCTGGCGAGGCTTAAAAAGATTACAGGATAGGTTCCCTGCAAATTCCGGTATTTTTCTTCCTTCCAGATAGACAGACCTTGAAATAAATCACTTCTTTTGCAATGGCTGACAGAGAAAAAATATTCCAGCATATTCAGGTTCAGTGTCTTACCAAAACGTCTGGGGCGGGTTATCAGGGTTACGGTATCGTTATTTTCCCACCATTCTTTGATGAATGAGGTCTTATCAATATAGAAGTTATTCGTTGTAATGATTTGTTCAAAGTCTTGATGTCCGATTCCCACTGTTTTTGACATAATGTACCTCCGGCATTTTTTTGTATTTTATCATTCTTTTTGTGTAATTTCAATCATGCCGCAGCAGGATGTTATTTGCCGCTTACAGCGTATAGACTAAATTGAGGGCGTCGGGGACCGCAGGATCTATATACCCTGAGTCCGCGAAGCCCGCCTTTTCGTAGACCCGCAGGGCCGGCGCGTCCGTCTTTTTGACGCACACCTCCACAGTTGGCCAGCGGCTTTCGGCCCGAAGGCGGTCCAGCACCAGAGTCAGGGCCGCAAACCCCACGCCCCTGCCTTGTTCCCGTCGGTCGATGAGTAGCTGCTGGAGCTCATAGCCCAAAGGTTCGTCGTCAAACTCCCGGACTAACGCCAGGCCCACGATACGTCCTTCTTCCTCTACCGTCCATACCCGCGCCCGGCAGTCCCGGTAGACATACCCCCGCGCCAAAATGCCCAGAGGTTCGGCCACAAAGGCCGACTGTCCTTCTCCCAGCTCCAGCCGGACCGCCTCCAACCAGTTCTCCTGGGTGATCTCACCCAGACGTATCCTGTACGTTTCTCCTTTGGCTTCCCAGACAACCGTTTCGTCTCCCTCGGGGACTTCGAGAGTATCTGCCTCTTTGCCTTCCTTTTCGGCCGTCTTTTTCATGTTGGCATCGGCGAGCTCCATGAGGGATTCTTTGGTGCCCTCATTCACAAACGGATTTTCAATGTTTTCCATAATATACCTCCGACTTATAGCTGTATTACGGTAGTGATTATATCATAGTTGCTTGCACAATCAGCATTAAATTTTAAAAATTTATTTACGCTCCTTAAAGAAATCAACCCGCTGAATTATACGGAGATTACCGTACCCTGGGAGCCTGTATTTGCCGACTGGTGGATGGGAGAATTTTACGATATGTGGATGGATATTCCCTATGAGGACGATATGGAGGAATATAAAGAATTTCCGGAAAATTTCGGTTCCTCCCTTGTAGGAATCAGATATCTTACAGTGGAAATTATGCACAGTTTTTAAGAGAAAAAATTGTGCATAATTTTTGTTGTCCATTTTTGATAAAGAATTGACAAAATATATATCCATAATGTATACTTTCACTAACGGACATATTAAGGACGCGTCTTAAAGTCTGTGGAAGGAGAGAGAGAAAAATGAAGGAAAGTACAAATTATTTAGAGTTGGCAAACAGCCCCCTCATGTGGCTTGCAGCAGCAGTAGCCGTTGGCGTGGTAGTGATTCAGTCGGTCGTATTTTTCAGAAAATCATTAAAGGCGGCAAAAGAACTGGAGATTCCCAAGGAACAGGTCAACATAGCGATTAAGAGCAGCGCCATTGCCTCCATCGGGCCGGCGATTGTGATTCTTGTTACCATGATTTCCCTTATCGTTTCCATGGGTGCGCCGATATCATGGATGAGACTGTCTTTCATAGGTTCTGTGAACTATGAGGCGATGGCGGCGGGCTTCGGCGCACAGGCAATGGGGACGACCCTTGAGAATCTGGACCCGGTAGCGTTTGCCTGCGGCGTATGGGTCATGATTTGCGGTTCTCTGGGATGGCTGATTTTCACCCTGCTCTTTACGGACAAGATGCATAAGGTGAATCACTTGATGTCCAAGGGAAATGCGAAGATGGTTCCGATTATTTCCGCAGGGGCAATGCTGGGTGCGTTCGCAAACCTGGCATCAGGAAATTTCTTTTCTGCGGAGGGGAATTTTGCATTCGGCGGCGCTCCGGCAATCGCGACTGTGGTAGGATGCATCCTGATGATGATACTGTCCAAGCTTGCGAAGGATAAGAAGGTCAACTGGCTGAGAGAGTGGGCGTTTGCAATTTCCATGTTTTCCGGGATGTTTATCGGATATCTGTGGAGTATGGCGGCATAACGAAGGAGGAGAAAGAAAATGAACAAACAATATTATTCAGAAACTTATATTCCCAGCATTATTAAATGGGGAAAACTGACGTTGCTTTTAGGCATCCTTACCAGCTTCTTGCCGGCATTAGTCATTTCCTTTGTATTCGGGCATATGCCGCCGGTTTCCGCCATCATTGCAGGAACCATTTCCCAGATTAGCGTAAGCGGTGCGTTCTATGTGGTGGAGCCTATTTCCTATTTTCCGATTCTTGGAATCCCGGGAACGTACCTTACTTTCCTGTCCGGAAATACGTCGAATATGCGTGTTCCATGTTCATCCGTAGCCCAGGAGGCAGCAGGCGTTCAGATGGGCACCGATAAGGGTTCTGTCATTTCCACAATCGGTATCGCAGTGTCGATTCTGGTAAATATTGCCATATTGACGGTGGGAGCGATTGGAGGTAACGTCATTATCTCTGCCATGCCGGAAGGGTTAAAAGCGGCGCTTAACTTCCTGCTCCCGGCGCTTTACGGCGCGGTATTCGGACAGTTTGCAATCGCACGTCCCAAGCTTGCGGGAGTGGCGGTAGTGATTGCCTTCGGGATGAACTGGCTGCTGAAAAATAATTTCCTGTCCTTCTTCCCGGGAACTCCGTCCTATGTGGTGATTCTCGTGGCAGTGTTCGGCTCTATTTTCGCGGGAAGCCTGATTTACAAGAAAGAATTACAGGATTAGGAGGGTGAAGTTATGTTATCCAGAGAGAGAATGCAGAATTTATTTCTTGAGATGATTCAGATTTACAGCCCTTCAAAGGGAGAAAAAGAGATGGCGGATTTTATAGAAGCCTATCTTACCAAGCGGGGGATTTCATTTCAGTCGGACAACGCCGGGGAAGGATACGGCGGCAACGGAAGAAATATTGTCGCCCATATTCCGGGGACAAAAGAGGGGATTCCGCTGGGATTTGCCGCCCACATGGACCAGATTGAGCCATGCCGGGACGTAAAGGCGGTGATTGACGCAAATATCATCCGCACAGACGGCACGACGACTCTCGGAGGGGACGACAAGTCCGGCATTGCCGCTATCTTAGAGGCGTTGGAGGATATTCTTGAGAGCGGCGGGGAGCACAGAGATATTTATCTTGTGTTCACCTGTTCCGAAGAAATCAGTATGCAAGGCACGAAGCACATGGATTTGAGCATCCTGCCCTGTAAGGATTTGGTCATTGCCGACGCGACGGGCAATACGGGCGTCATTGCCTATAAAGCCCCTGCGATGGAAGCCGTTGAGGTTACGGTACGGGGGAAGAAGGCTCATGCAGGAATTGAGCCGGAAAAGGGCGTGAATGCAATCTGTGCTGCGGCAAAGGCGATTGCGCAGATGCATATCGGAAGGATTGACGCACAGACCACCTCTAATATCGGAAGGATGGAAGGGGGCGGGGCAACGAATGTTGTGACCGACGAAGTGACGTTTACGGCGGAAATCCGTTCCCACAGTATGGAGAAGCTGGGCGAGGAAGTGGCGCACATGGAAAAATGCCTGAAAGAAGCCACAGAGGAAATGGGCGCGTCATACCAGTTTGAGCATGAATTGGCGTATCCTTCCCTGTCTGTTGACGTGGACTGTGAGCTTGTGCGCCTGACCAAAGAGGCGATGGAGAAAGAGGGGATAGAGCCTGAGCTTATGGTCATCGGCGGCGGCAGCGACGCCAACGTGCTTGCGGGGCATGGATACCGCAGCGTCATTCTTGGGCTTGGCATGAGGGATGTGCATACGGTTCAGGAATCTCTTGACATGGACGAGGTGTGGAAGGCAGCCAGAGTAATCAGACGGATGATGTCAGGGGACTAGGAGAATACAGATGGAAAAAGAAGAATTAAAGCGCAGATGTATCGAAGCAATCGAGAAACGGAAGGAGGAGATTATCAGGCTCGGTGAGAAAATCTACCGGAACCCGGAGCTTGGCTATAAGGAATTTGAGACGACAAAGCAGATGAAGGAGGCGTTTGCCTCCTTGGGGCTTGAGACGGTTTCACCTATAGCCTACACCGGCTGCAAGGCAAGGGTTTCAGGCGGGAAGGGACCGGCGGTGGCAGTCATGGGAGAGCTTGACAGCGTGGTATGCCCGGAGCATAAGGATTGTGCGGCAAACGGAAATATGCACGCCTGCGGACATCACGTACAGCTTGCCAACCTGTACGGGTGTGCAGCGGGCCTGACAGAGTCGGGGATTCTTGAGGAACTTTGCGGGACGGTGGAATTTATCGCGATTCCGGCGGAAGAATGTGTAGATTTGGATTACCGGGACAAACTAATCGAAGAGGGGAAAATCCAGTTCTACGGAGGAAAGCAGGAATATCTCCTGAGAGGCGGCATGGACAATGTGGACATGATTCTGCAATGCCACATGATGGAGGTTGAGGGCGGCAGGAAATGCTGTACCGTGGATACGGATACCAACGGATTTATGTCGAAGGGCGTAAAGTTCATCGGCAGGAGCGCTCACGCAGGGATTGCGCCCCATGAGGGGATTAATGCCCTTAACATGGCGCAGCTTGCCCTGAATAATATCAATGCTTTGCGGGAGACCTTCCGGGAAGAAGACAAGGTGCGAGTCAGCGCCATTATCACAAGCGGCGGAGATTTGGTAAATGTGGTGCCTTCTGTGGCGACGATGCAGATTATGGTGCGGGCGGCGTCTGTGGATGCGATGGAGGACGCAAGCCGCAAAGTGGGAAGGGCGTTAAAGGCAGGCGCGCTGGCGGTAGGCGGGAAAGTAGAGATTCGCGACCAGATTGGATACATGCCCCTTTCTACGGATTCTGCGCTGTCCGGGCTGTACCGGGAGAATATGGTTGCATACGGCGGCGCGGACGAGGATTCCTTTGTGGAGCATTACGAGACGGCCGGCTCTACGGATTTAGGGGATATGTGCCAGCTCATGCCATGTATGCATATATGGGCGTCCGGCATTTCGGGAGGGCTTCACTCCAAGGATTTTAAAATCGAAGATTATGACAGGGCGTACGTGCTGCCTGCGAAGATGCTTGCCCTTACCGTAATCGACCTGTTATATGGGGATGCAGGGAAGGCGAAGGAGATTATGGAAGCGTACCGGCCCATGTTTACAAGAGAGACGTATTTAAAGTATATGAAAGAGCATTCAGTAGTTGAATTATTTGATGGTTCTGCGATATAATAGGAGCAGCCGGGGCAGTATTTGACGATACGGTCCCGGCTGTATAGGTAAATTTTATGGTTAAGCTTAGAAAAGGTAAGATTATGAAGATTGGCGTAATTGGTCCGGAATCATCCTGTAAAAGTGTGAAGGAAAGCCTGCAGCAGATTGACAATGAGCTGGAGGTTTCTTGTTATATAAGAGAACGTGTAAGCCACTGCGGGGAAGTCATTGAAGCCTGCGAGGGAGAGTGTGACGCGATTCTGTTTACCGGCTGTGCGGTAGAGGATTTTGTGACAGGCTCTTATGAGATTAAGAAGCCCTATACTTCGGTGGAGAGGTCCAGCGTCAGTGTAGCGGGGGCGTTCCTTACGATGCAGAAGCAGGATATGGAGCTTGACGCGTTCAGTATCGACGTGGTGGAGAACCAGGTGATTACGGACTTGCTGGATGCCGTCCAGATTTTGGCGAGGAATATTTATTCCTGTTCCATGCAGCCGGGAGTGGACGAGCAGGAATATGTGGACTGGCATATCCGCTTACAGGAGGAGGGGAAGACGAACGTTGCGCTGACTTCCTTTGTGTGGGTGTATAATACGCTGATTGAACAGGGATATCAGGCGATTTATCTGCAGGGAACCCGGGAGACGGTGCGGCGGGCGGAACGTTTGAAGAGCAAGTATGCGCTTACACAGGCAGAGTATTCCCGGATTGCGGTAGAAGCGCTGAAGCTTACGAATTATGAGTGCCATGTGGAGAATTACTATGCTTCGATGATAGAGAAGGCGGAGATCGAGAAGGAAATCGTGCGGTACGTGCAGAGTATACAGGGAACCATATTTCCTTTTGGGAAACGGGAATATGTGGTGTTCTCCAATGCGGGCGTGATTGAGAATGTGCAGAATTACGGCAGGATACAGAAGCTCCAGCAGATGGTGAAGAAGACGGGGATTGAGCTGGATGTGGGGATTGGCATGGGGCTTACCGTTTATAAGGCGGAGATGAACGCGAGAAAAGCCCTGGAGCAGTCGGTCAGGAGGAAGAAGCAGGAGCTTTTTCTGGTAGATGAAAAGGATGTGCTTTTAGGGCCTCTTGATACGGAGCGGCAGCTTCGGTATGAATTGATTTCCTCAGACCCGAAGATTCGGGAGATTGCGGCGAAGACGGGGCTTAGCGAACATTCGGTGCTCAAGGTGATTGCCATCGCGGAGGCGAGGAAAAGTTATATTTTTGACGCCCATGAGCTTGCAGAATGCCTGGAAGTGACGGTGAGGAGCGCAAGGAGGATTATGAATAAAATTATGGATTCCGGGTATGGGAAGCTGCATGCAAAGGAGATGGCGGTTTCGGGGGGGAGGCCGAAGGCGTTGATTGAGATTTTGTTTCAGTAAGGGGAGCTTTTTGGGTTAAGGAGATGGATGATGCTTATTTTTTTAGGAGTAGAGAATTTTGCAAAAATTGAAAGGGCTAAAGTCTGGTTGGATCGAACAGCAGTGGGAAAACATATTTGATGCAGCTTGTGCATGTTTTCTAAATACAGTCAAGAGATAAGTAAGGTTAAATTATTATTGAGAGATGTTTTTGCGTATCAGAGTTTGTATTTCCCAGCGTCAAGGACAGGAATCATGTTGCTGTTCAAGCATTTTTTGGCAAACGAAGCAGATGAATTGTTCTCTTATCAGACGAATGGAAATAAACCTATTGCTACTAATGATTATTATGGCGAATTGACCCAGCCGATTTACCAGTATTTGAGGTTTTTGCAGACATATTCCGAATGGATTGTCGGAGTGCAGGATTATGAATAGGAAATCGAATTTTTTGAAGAGAAATTGATAGAGGGGCATATAAATGCAGATAAACAGAATGGTTTTTCGTACGATTCAAAAACAGACCATGAAGGATTTATGATTTGGAGGTTGTTCTTCTGGAAAAAGTATCCCAGGCGGAATATGAGGCTTCTATCAAGGTTTCGGTCTATTAAACACGTGAAGCTATGTATTTTCCCGGAGTGATATAAAATCATGTATGCTTTAGGTACGATATGAAATCAGAAATTGACTGGTTATTATAGAAATGGGGCTGACGGAATGTGTTCATTGTTTCCGGTCAGCCCCTTATAGGATTCATAAGTTTCGCAAACAACGCGCCGTTTATTTCGGCGGGTGAAGAACTGTT
>OFHO01000835.1_pt1 | contig 25814 bp, 19 predicted proteins | sample 1521531 | NCBI WGS metagenome assembly OFHO01 (sample SAMEA3504124, study PRJEB24116) | mouse gut metagenome | biome: mouse gut; feature: mouse-associated habitat; material: faeces | place: Denmark | collected 2011
TGCCCGATATAGATAGGTAATAATTAATAAGATTGTTTCTAAGTTCGCATCTTCTGTATGTGCGGATAATGGACTGGCTCTATATGTCCGCGCATACAGATGAAATTTTCTTATCCCAAAAACAAAAAATACAATGGACAGAAATCTACTGACCGCAGGTTTGTTGCTGCTTTCGTTTTCTTCTGTAGCCCAGAGGCCTGTTATTCAGACAAATTTCACTCCCGACCCGGCGCCGATGGTTTATGATGACACGTTCTATATCTATACTGGACATGATGAGGATGGAGAGCACAATGAGTTTGTCATGAACGAATGGCGGGTATATTCATCAAAGGATATGGTCAACTGGACGGACCATGGTTCTCCGATGTCACTTGACACATTCAAATGGGCTGAATGGGGCGCATGGGCATCGCAGTGTGTAGAACGTGATGGAAAATTCTTCTGGTATGTCTGCTGTGTAGACAAGGCAACTCACGACATGGCTATCGGTGTGGCCGTGGCCGAGAGCCCGACCGGGCCATTCATGGATGCTGTCGGTGCTCCGCTTGTCAGCGGCCCCGGGGGATATATAGACCCTACGGTTTTCGTCGAGCCAAATGGTGATGCGTGGCTCTATTGGGGAAATCCTGGCCTGTGGTGCTGCAAACTCAATCGCGATATGGTTTCCTACGATAGGAATTTCGTCATAACAGGTAGCCATGTTGAAAAAGTAGCTGACGGGGTGTGGAAATTTATCCAGAATGAGGATTCCTTCGGTGGACCTGAAAAGCTCGCCGAAGGCAAGACCTTCGCAGACTATAAGGACCTTTACGAGGAAGGTCCGTGGTTTTACCGACGCAACGGGCTCTACATTCTGGCCTATGCTGCAGGGGGTGTGCCGGAGCATATCTCATATTCTGTAAGCGATAAACCTTATGGCCCGTGGAAATATGCTGGACAGATCATGCCTTTGCAGGATATGGGCTCGTTTACAAATCATTGCGGAATTGCCGATTTCAAAGGTAATCACTATTTCATATACCACTGCGGCAGTCTGCCAGGAGGCAGCGGATTCAACCGTTCGACGGCCATAGAGCAGTTTGACTATAATCCAGACGGCACCATCCCGACTATATATCCTACCAAGGATGGTGTGGAGGCTGTTGGCACGCTCGATCCCTATAGCCGGGTGGAGGCCGAGACGATGGCATGGTCCGAGGGGCTTAAGACCGAGCCGAACGACCAGACAGGAATCTATGTGTCGGAAATTCATGACGGAGATTATCTTCAGGTCCGTTCCGTAGATTTTGGTGACAAAGGTGCCGATTCGGTTACAGTGGCTGTGGCCAGTGCTCTGCGCGGAGGGGCGATTGACATATATTCTGGTGACTGTACCGGACAGCTCATTGCATCAATCAAGGTTTCACCGACTGGGGGATGGGAGAAATGGACCACCATAACAGCTCGGCTGACCTCCTCACTCACGGGCATCCACAATCTGTCATTTTGCTTCAGAGGGAAAAAGGGATGTAAACTTTTTAATTTTGATTATTGGAAATTCAATCGCAAATGAACATAGATATACCCATGAATAGACTTCGGTATGTGATGGCATTCTTCCTGTCCGCCTTGGCATGCTTCGGACAAAATAAGTCATGGACTGCCGATAACGGTAACGGCACCTATACAAATCCGTTGTTCTACGATGAGTTCTCAGACCCGGACATAATCAGGGTAGGTGATTCGTTCTACCTGGTTGGGACTACTATGCACTGCAATCCTGGACTTGTAGTGCTGGAGTCAAAGGATCTTGTTAACTGGGACTTCCGCAGTTATGCGTTCGACCGCATTGACATCGATGACGACTGTTTCCGGCTTGAAAACGGCAAGGAAGCATATGGCCAGGGTATCTGGGCTCCTTGTATACGTCATCATGAAGGCAAGTTCTACATATTTTCAAACATCAACGGAATCGGGATGCAGGTCTATGTGTCGGACAGGGTCGAAGGACCATGGTCTCACCATAATCTCGGCGGTGCCATACACGACCTTTCGGTTTTGTTTGACAATGGAAAGATCTATGCCGTCTATGGCTACGACGAAGTCCACAGCATAGAAATCAAACCTGATTTAAGCGGCTATGTAGAGGGCAGTGACCGTTGCATAATCCCACGTGGCAATGCCATGGGAGAAGGACATCACGTTTATAAGATTGACGGGAAATATTATATCATCAGCGCTGATTATTCGCCGATGGGACGTATGATGTGTGCGCGAGCCGACAGTCTATACGGCCCTTACGAAACCCGGGTAATCAGTTGCCGTGAGACTATGGGGACCGAACATTCGACATGGGCTCTCGACCTTCCGATGGACGGCCCCATGCCCGAAGCCGGGAAATGGTCTCTGAAAACCGGTAAACCTGCCGCCGACAACATGGGCTGTGCCACTCTCCATCAAGGTGGCATAGTACAGCTTGAGAACGGAGACTGGTGGGGATTTTCGATGCTTGATTTTCTGGCGGTAGGGCGCACTACCTGCCTTTCACCTGTTACTTGGGTTGACGGGTGGCCATACTTCGGTTTGCCCGGAAATCTCGGCCGCTCACCGAGAACTTGGATAAAGCCTACAGTATCTGCCTCGGTAGAACCTCACGCGCCATATGACAGAAGTGACAATTTCGATAATGGAAAACTCCGTCCGGTATGGCAGTGGAACCATCTACCCGACGATAGCAAATGGTCATTGCAAAAAGGGAAATTGCGCATGAACACGATTCCTGCCAAGGATTTGTATTGGGCTAAAAACACTCTGACCCAACGAGGTATCGGCCCGGTATCGGTGTCGACCGTGGTGCTTGATGCCTCCAATCTCAAGGAGGGTGACATTGCAGGCTTGGCATTGCTGAACATTCCTTATGAGTGGGTGGGCGTTGAAATGCGCGATGGGGAAAGACTGTTGAGCTATTATGATCTCGGTTGCGATTCGACGATAGAGATGCATCTGGACAGCCGCATGGTCCATCTTAGAGTGACGGGTGATTTCGAGCATGAATGGGCACAGTTCAGTTTCAGCACCGACGGCATTGACTTCCGTGATGTAGGACCGCGCACGGTGATCCCCTATCAGACAAAAACTTTTCAGGGAGCAAGGGTTTCACTATTTGCATTCAACCGACTTGGGAATAATGGAGGCTATGCCGAATTTGACGATTTCGTTGTTGAAGAACCCATGGCCGACCGCAGCCACAACATTCCGTATGGGAAAACCATCAGCGTTACGAATCTTTCCAACTTACATCGCATGCAGGCCAACAACCGCCGGATGGTCATGTCTGTATGGCAAGGCGATGCCGATTATGAGTCGGACAACTGCCGTTTCATAGTCCATGACCGCGGCAATGGCAAGGTTGTTCTTGAAGCTGTGAATGGCAAAGGTTTCATTTCGGTTTCCGGTCTTGGGCTTTCTGGTGACCTGCGGCTGTCACCACACGAGACCGATGACTGTCTTTTTATGTGGCAGGATATGCTTCACGGCCAGTTTATGTTGCTCTCGCTGAAAACCAACAGGTATGTCGGGCTTGACCCATCTTCGGGTGAGCCTTACTCTGCCGACTGGCCAGGGACATCGGCAAGCCGCCGTGGCGGAACAGTGTTTGAATGGTCTGATTCCGGACCGGCTTGAAACAAAATCATTTAATATCAAACTGACAATGAGAATCAATATAATTCTGCTGGCTGTCGTCATATCTTTCTTCTGTGATGCGGCAGAGGCCGGCAATACTGTTGAGCAATGGCGGATTTTCGAACAGTCGTTCCGGCTCAAGACCAATGGAAACCCGTTTGACGATGTGACGGTGAAAGCGACGTTTATAAACGGCCCTGACACCGTCAGGGTCAAAGGTTTCTATGATGGCCATGATATTTTCAAGGTAAGATTCATGCCTGATAAATCCGGCCTTTGGAAATATCGGATAGCCTTTGACGGCATAGACTGCAGAGAGAAAACCGGCTCGTTAAAATGCGTGCCGGCAAGAGCTGGCAATCATGGCCCTGTCAGAGCAGACTCTATCGGCTTCGCTTATGCCGACGGAGCAAGATATATCCCCGTGGGAACTACGTGCTATGCCTGGGCTCACCAGCCGGATGAATTGAAAAGACTGACGGTTGAAACTCTTGGTAAAAGTTGTTTCAACAAATTGCGCATGTGTGTCTTCCCAAAAAGCTATGACTGGAACCATAACGAGCCGGAACTTTATCCTTTTGAAGGCGAAGCGGGACATTGGGACTTTTCCCGCCCGAATCCCGAGTATTTCAGAAATATCGAGCAATGTATTTCCTCTCTTGACTCTCTGGGGATTGAAGCCGATATCATTGTGTATCATCCCTATGACCGATGGGGCTTCAGTTCTATAGGACTAGCTGACCGCGATCGTTACATGCAATATCTGATTTCCCGGCTGGGGGCTTGGAAAAACGTGTGGTGGAGCATGGCCAATGAATATGATTTCATGAATGCCTACACTGACGAGGACTGGAAGTATCATCTCAGATTCTTTGCCAAGAATGACCCCTATGGCCACCTAAGAAGTATTCACAACGGAGTGAAGCTATATGACCACAATGACCCGAACATTACCCATGTAAGCATACAAGCGTCCGACACCGGCAATGGCGGCAATCTGCGCAGTGCATATGGTAAACCTGTCATATATGATGAATGTCGTTATGAAGGGAATATACCATGGGTGTGGGGCACAATGTCTGCCGAAGAAATGGTGCAGAAATTCTGGACCGGATTTATGTCGGGCGGCTTTGTCGGACACGGCGAGGTGTTGCTGACCGATAATTCGGTGGCTCCTGACAAATCCGATGAAGTTCTTTGGTGGTCAAAGGGAGGGATACTCCGGGGAAAGAGCCACGGTCCTATAAGGTTTCTCAAGGAAATTCTTGAAAAATCACCTGAAGGGGCAAAGCCCGTAAAAGGTATTACCGGATGGCAGGATTATCCGACTCTCGGTTGTGACAATAAATGGTTCCTGATATACACAGGACGTGACATCCATTGTCAGATGATGCTCGAACTACCAGAGGATCATGACTATGAAATCACTCTAATTGACACATGGAATATGCAAATCATCCCGGTCGAAGGCCTGTTTCGCGGCCGGTCAATTGTTCCGATAAGAGAATCTCCCTACATGGCCATCATGGCTATAGCCATTCCCGACTGAAGACAACCGACTGTGTGGTAGAATGATACCATTCTGCTACAATAAGGAGCACTACAAGCGGTGAAATGCCCATAGATTTGCAATGCACGCCCGGGCAAGTATGCAGATGAAAACTTTCTAATTATTAACTCTCTAAAAAGACAAACAAATAATCAGTCGTACAGCTGTCCACGATAGCGGACGGCTGTACGACTGATTATTTGCATACTAATCGTTTTCTTCTACAAACACTCTGATTGAGGGTCTGTTATGGCTCTTGATGTCTAATTTGGTTTAAATTCAAACACCCTCTTAACACTCCTTATTCTATTTTGTTATGTTTAAAATAAGTCAAGATGACTTCAGTTTCTAAAAAAATCCGTAATTTTGCGTGTTAAATTACCTTAGAATATTATTCTACACACTATGGCAGAAAATACAGAGGCCGAAAATGGCAAAAAGGAGACGATGAGTTTCGTAGAACAGATTGTGTTCGACGACCTTCAGGCAGGTAAAAACGGCGGACGGCTTAATACCCGTTTCCCGCCTGAACCCAACGGCTATCTCCACATAGGCCATGCCAAGGCCATCTGCATGGATTTCGGGGTGGCCGAGCGTTTCGGAGGCACCTGCAACCTGCGTTTCGACGATACAAACCCCGTGAAAGAAGATGTGGAATATGTTGACAGCATTCGCGAGGACATCCATTGGCTTGGATTCGACTGGGGCGAGCGTGAATATTATGCATCGGATTATTTTCCCCGCCTGTTTGATTTGGCTGTGCGCCTGATCAAGGAAGGCAAAGCGTATGTCGATGACCAGACAAGCGAACAGATAGCAGCACAGAAGGGGTCGCCGACAGTGCCAGGCACAGATAGTCCGTTCCGCAACCGCACTCCGGAAGAGAATCTCGATCTTTTCATGCGCATGAATGCCGGTGAATTTGAAGAAGGAGCACGTGTGCTGCGTGCGAAAATAGACATGACGTCGCCAAATATGCATTTTCGCGACCCCATCATGTATCGCATAATAAAAACACCGCACCACCGCACCGGTACTACATGGAAAGTGTATCCGATGTATGATTTCGCCCATGGACAGAGCGACTATTTCGAGGGTGTGACACATTCCATCTGTACGCTTGAATTTGAAGTGCATCGTCCTTTGTACGAATATTTTGTAAAGGAACTTGCCGACGAGAACTACTGCCCGCGTCAGATTGAATTCAACCGCCTGAATCTTACTTACACGGTGATGAGCAAGCGCAAGCTGCTGCAACTTGTGAAAGAAGGTCTTGTGGCCGGATGGGACGACCCGCGCATGCCGACCATAAGCGGTATGCGCCGACGTGGCTACACGCCGGAGAGCATACGCAACTTCATAAACACCATAGGCTATACAAAATACGAAGCTCTCAACAGCGTGAGCTTGCTTGAACATGCAGTACGCGAAGATCTGAATAAAAAAGCAACACGCGTGATGGCTGTTATCAACCCCGTCCGCCTTGTGATTACGAATTATCCCGAGGGACAGACGGAAATGGTGGAGATGGACAATAATCCCGAACAGGAAGGCGCCGGCACCCACGAAATGCCTTTCAGCCGAGAGATATTCATAGAACGCGACGATTTCATGGAGAATCCTCCCAAGAAATTTTTCCGTCTCGCTCCCGGCGGCGAAGTGCGCCTGAAAGGGGCATATATAATAAAATGCACCGATGTGGTAAAGGATGAGAACGGCAATATTACGGAAATACACTGCACTTATGATCCCGAAAGCCGTAGCGGATTGCCCGGAGCTGCACGCAAGGTGAAAGGCACTCTGCATTGGGTGAGCGCGCCTCATGCGGTTGATGCTACAGTGCGCCTCTACGATCGTCTTTTCAATGTTGAGAATCCGTCTGCCGAGACCGAACGCGACTTCCGTGAGATGCTCAACCCCGATTCTCTAAGAGTTGTGGAGGGTGTGAAAGTGGAGCCGTTTGTGGCCCGTAACTCCGAACGTGGTACAAAATTCCAATTCCAGCGTGTGGGATATTTTACCCCCGACTATGACTGTACGCCTGAGGCATTGGTGTTCAACCGCACCATAGCTCTCAAGGACAGTTGGGAAAAAGAACAGAAGAAAAACTGACTCATATCTTAAAAGAGAAGGGCCGACTATGATCGAAGACGAAAATGAAGACCGCCGGCAGGAACTTTGTGAGCGATTCCGCAAATCGCTCACAAAACCCGTAGGCGAGCGTTTTTTCGACGAGGACGAACTAATCGACCTCTTTGACTTTGCCGGCGATATGGCCGACGACTATCTGAAAATGGAAGTGTTGATGTGTGGTGCGCGTCTTTATCCGGAAAGCGCATTGCTAAAAGAACGCCGTGCCATTTTCTATTCGTTCGTCAGTGATGATGCCGCATCCAAATTCCTGGAAGACAATCCTCAGGAAAATTCGCCTATGTGGGAGATTATGCGTCTGCGTTCGAGGGCGCCACATGGCAAGGATGCCGAGCGGGCTTTGGAGTATCTGCTCGGAGGTGTTGACAAACTTGATGATGAAGAAGTGATTCAGTTTGTGGAACTTGCCTCGCAGCTCGGTGCTTACGACTGGTTGGTGGCCAATGAGAAGCAATTGCGCAGGCAATCGGAATATGCCCCTATTCTCATATATGAAATGGCTGTGGTGTCCGAACTCAACCACAACTATGAAAAGGCGGTTGCTTATCTTGAAGAACTGACGGAAGCAGAGCCGTTCAACGCATATTACTGGTATATGCTTGCGCAGGATTTCGACATGCTTGACAAGCGTGACAGGGCAATGGCTGCGTTGGACTACTCCCTTGCCATTGACCCTGACGGAAAGGAAGCATCGCAGATGCGTGCGAGAATGCTTATAGGCGATGAGAAGACGCAAGACGAAGCTGCTGAAATTATCCGGACTCTGGCAGGAAAATATCCCGATGACGCCGATGTGCAGCGCGTGGCTGCATTTGTCAATTATGCTACGGGGAATGTGGCCGCTTCACGCGAAGCGATGCGCAATTGTCTCGACCGCTTTCCCGGCGACCGTGCCGTACTTTCCGACGCCTTTGCTACGGGAGTGGGCGACTTGTCGTTTATGCTCGACAGGTTTTTCAATGCCACTGACGAACGTGACGAGGACACGTGGCTTGATTGGGCGGAAGAACTTCGTGGCAGCGGAATGTATAATGAAGCCAGACAGGTAATTGAAGCCTACGAACGCAACAGCACGACGCCTTTGCTGGACCGCTCGGTTTATCTCGATGTATTGTTCCGTCTTCAGGATTTCGAGACAATAAACCGGCTTGTTGAATCTGAAAAGGATGGCAGCATTTTGGACAGCGGCAGTTGGTATGCAAATATAATAATATGTCTTATATCAAAGATAAAGACCGGCAAGCTTATCGAAGCCCGGAGATTTGCCGAGGATATGTTGCGTGATGGCTTTACCGTTGCCGACGGCACGGACGATTTGCTGGCGCGAATTTCGGCACATGCCATATTCAGCGAGATAAACGGCATTCTCAGTAGTGGCAGAAGTTTTGACTGGTTCGCATTTGATCCTTTCGGAATATGGCCCGACAAAGAATGAAAAAATCGCTTGTCGTATCGTGTGTAGCTGTGGCGCTCGCATTGGCAGCCGCATTACTCCTTAAAATTTGTGTTTTTGCGGATTTCAACGGAGTAAAGGCTGTCAGAGTCAATATACCGCGGTATTGTGACAACGCAGGAGTGGATTCTTGTCTTCGTGCAGAATTGGGGAATGATTTCGGTGGAAAAGTTTCGCGACTTTTCAGAGTATCGGGTGCAGACCCGGGCAAAGCCAATGGTAGCTACGTCGTAGAACCTGGCATGACTGCGCTCCGTGTGGCACAGAATCTTAGAAAGAAACGCCAGACTCCTGTTCGATTTACTTTCAACAACATACGCACGTTGTCGCAACTTGCCGAGCGTGCCGGTATGGTGATGGAGTTCACTCCCGACGAGTTTCTTGAAGCGTGTGACAGCGTGTTGCCGAAGCGCGGCTATCGTTCGGGTGACGAATATACGGCAGCTTTCCTGCCTGACAGTTATGAGTTTTATTGGACTGCTTCACCATATAAAGTGGTAAGCGCGCTGGCCGATACACGTGACCGCTTTTGGAACGAACAAAGGCGGTCGGCCGCGCGACGCCTCGGTTTGCGTCCGGTAGAAGTTGCCGTAGTGGCATCTATCGTTGAGGAGGAGACCGCCGATGACAAAGAAAGGGGTACTGTTGCAAGATTGTACCTCAATCGTTTGCAAAAAGGGATGAAACTTCAGGCCGATCCTACGGTAAAGTTTGCCGTAGGCGATTTTTCGCTTCGTCGCATTATAGGACGTCATCTGCAGGTCCGGTCTCCATACAATACGTATCTTAACGAGGGTTTGCCTCCGGGCCCTATTCGGATAGCAGAGTCAGCCACATTGAAAGCTGTGCTTGATGCTCCTCAGCACGATTACATATATATGTGCGCAAAAGAAGATTTCAGCGGCCGTCATAACTTTGCAGTGGACTATGCGACGCATAGTGCCAATGCAAGACGTTACAGAAATGCGCTTGACCGCCGTGGCATAAAGTGATGCCGGATGAGGTTATCGCGTAAATAAAGCGTCAACTTTATTTTTATTGGCTCCCAGTTCTATGGCTTTCCGGGCGTCGGCGTGGGCTTCGTCAAGTCTGTATCTGTCGCGGTTAAGCCATGCCCGGTAATAGTATAATTCTGCGTCGTAGCTGTATCGTTTAAGTCCAGCATCAATTATTTCGCCCGCCTTGCTTAGTTCGCTCAGGGCAAGCAGACATCCGGCGAGTCCTGAATAATATTCGGGAGCAGGGTCTTCCTCTATCAAGCGTTCAAAATATGGCACGGCCTCGCTCAGCGAGTATAGTGCGGTTAGAGCCACCGCAGTGTCGAGTGCGCGCGGTTTCAATGTTTTTATAATGTCGAAATCTTTTTCGGCAAGGTCAAGACGGCCGCCGTACAAGCTCATTGTCCCGCGATAATATCGTGCTGTACAATTCAGAGAATCCAATTCAACTGCTTTGTCAAAATCGTCGTAAGCCTGGCGGCTCATTCCCATGTCGAGCTGCAGACGTCCGCGGTTGAGCAGAATCGTCACCATCGACGGAGCCCGCCGGTGTGCTTCGTCGAACACAGACAGAGCCATGGAATCTTGCCCGCATCGCCAGTATATGACGCCGAGGTTAGAAAGCAGCAGCACATTGCCGGGGTTGTCTGGGTCGACAGCCATGGCGTCGCGCAGTCTCGCGGCAGCCTCCTCATGGCGGTTGTCTGCTATGGCTTCTTCTGCCTCGCCGATGAGTATATAGTATGGCTGTGCTTCAAGAGAGTCGGCTTCTTGTTGAGCCGATGCGGAAAGGGCACATATTGCCGCAAAAAGTATTGACAGGCTTCTCATAGCCTTGCAAAGGTAGCAAACTTTGTAGGAAACATGGCGTGTGTTTCACATTTTTTTAGTAGTTTTGCAATTATGAAAGTGAACTGGAAACCCGGAACGATGGTTTATCCGTTGCCTGCGGCAATAGTGACCTGCGGCGACATGCATACCTCCAATATGCTGACAGTGGCATGGACTGGTACGATTTGTACCAATCCTCCGATGCTGTATATAAGCGTGCGTCCGGAGCGTCACAGCTATGGCATGTTGCGTAGCCGAATGGAGTTTACTCTTAATTTGACGACCGAGGCGATGGCACGTGCTACTGATTTTGTCGGAGTCCGTTCCGGACGTGACTGTGACAAATGGGCTATTACGGGGCTTACGCCGGTGCCCGGTCATGCTAATGCATGCCCTGCCATAGCGGAATCGCCACTTTGCATAGAGTGCCGTGTAAAGGAGATAATAAGACTTGGAAGCCATGACATGTTTATTGCCGATGTGGTCAATGTCATTGCCGACGACGTCTTTCTTGACCCTGACACAGGAGCGTTCGACCTTGCCGCGTCTGGAGTTATGGCCTACTGCCATGGCGGTTATTACGCATTGGGTGAAAAATTGGGAAAGTTCGGTTTCTCAGTAGCTAAAAACAAACAAAAATAACAGAAGATTATGTATAAGGACAAGCAGATTTTCGACATTATCGCGCGCGAAGACGCACGTCAGCACATGGGTATGGAGCTTATAGCTTCCGAGAATTTTGTAAGCCCGCAGGTACTTGCTGCCATGGGGTCGTGCCTTACCAATAAATATGCCGAGGGTTATCCCGGAAAGCGTTATTATGGCGGTTGCCAGGTGGTGGACGAAGCGGAAGAACTGGCTATTGACCGCCTCAAGAAGCTCTTTGGCGCGCAATGGGCAAATGTTCAGCCCCATTCCGGCGCTCAAGCCAATATGGCTGCAATTATGGCTTGTCTGAATCCTGGCGACACGCTTATGGGGCTGAATCTCTCGCAAGGCGGCCACCTTACGCATGGCAGCCCTGTGAATTTTTCAGGAATGCTATACCATGTTGTGGATTATGGAGTTGATGCCGAGACCGGACTTGTCGACTATGATAAAATGGAAGAAACTGCTCTGCGAGAGCGTCCCCGTCTCATCGTCGGCGGTGCGAGCGCATATAGCAGAGAATGGGATTACGCCCGTATGCGCCGTATAGCCGACAGCATCGGTGCTATTTTCATGGTTGATATGGCGCATCCCGCAGGACTGATAGCAGCAGGGCTTCTTGACAATCCGCTTCGATATGCCCATATTGTTACCTCCACGACCCACAAGACGCTGCGCGGTCCGCGTGGCGGTGTCATAATGATGGGCGAAGACTTTGAGAACCCATGGGGAAAGACTACACCCAAGGGACAGGTGAAAATGATGTCGGCACTGCTCGATTCGTCTGTTTTTCCCGGTGTGCAGGGTGGCCCTCTCGAAAATGTGGTTGCAGCAAAAGCCGTAGCGTTCGGAGAGGCTCTTTCGCCTGCATTTAAAGAATATCAGCACCATGTGCTGCTTAATGCGCGTGCCCTTGCCAAAGCGCTTAAAGATAAAGGCTACAAAATCGTGAGCGGCGGTACAGACAATCATTGCGTGCTCATAGACTTGCGTGAAAATCTTCCTGAACTTACCGGTAAAGTGGCTGAAAGGGCTCTTGTGGAGGCCGATATTACAGCAAACAAGAATATGGTGCCTTTCGACACCCGTTCGCCGTTCCAGACGTCAGGTATACGTCTCGGCACTCCTGCCATAACTACACGTGGAGCCGATGTGATTATGATGACGGTTGTCGCAGATCTTATAGATGAGGTGCTGCACAATGTCGATAACGCCGAAGCAATAGCGGCCGTGCGTGAGCAGGTCAATGCCATGATGGCTCCGATGCCTATTTTTGCAGAATAAAGGAGTTTGTATAAGGCATGAAAGCTCATGTGATAATTGTGGCGGCAGGAAGTGGCTCTCGTTTTGGCTCAACTCTGCCGAAGCAATTTTGTGAACTTATGGGAAGGCCGGTGCTTATGCACACAGTAGAACGCCTTCGGTCGGCTTTGCCCGGTGCGGCCATGACGCTTGTGCTCAGCCGGCAGATGGAAGACTATTGGTGCGAATTGTGCCGCCGGCATTCATTCGAGTCTCCTCGTATTGTGCATGGCGGCGCCACACGTTCGGAGTCGGTGCGAAATGCAGTAGGCGCAATATCCGATGCGCCGGAAGTAGTGCTGGTGCATGACGGCGCGCGTCCGCTTGTCGATGCCGCTTGTGTTCATGCAGTGATGGAGGCCATGGCAGATTGCGATATAGACGGAGCAATTCCGGTTGTGGCCGTGTCTGATTCGTTGAGGCGGATACATACCGACGGGGGCGCTTCAGATGCTGTGGACAGGACAATGTTCAGAGCAGTACAGACTCCGCAGGCTTTCCGCTACGACAAGCTTTCCATGGCGTATGCCGCAGACGGAGCCCTTGATTTCAGCGACGATGCATCGCTTATGGAATATTGCGGTTATGGAAAAATAGTGCTTACGGATGGCTCGTCTTCCAATATAAAGATTACCAATCCCGCCGACCTTGCCGTGGCCGGCTGCATTCTCGCCATGCAGATGCAATGAATTCGTTGCGTGCGCTGAGCATAAAATATGTGAAAGGAGTAGGTCCTAAACGGGCCGAGCTTCTTGAATCCCAATTGGGCATCCGCAATGCCTACGACCTTTTGCACCATTTTCCGACGCATTACCTCGACCGTTCGACGGTGTACAGAATCGCTGATTTTGAAGGAGATATGCCTGCGGTGCAGGTTAGGGGACGGTTTGTCAGTCTCAATACAATCGGAGAAGGAGCCAAAATGCGTCTGGTAGGTCTTTTTTCCGATGGCAGCAAGGCGATGGATGTGGTATGGTTTAAGGGCATAGCCACCCTTAAGCGCAAATTGCTTACAGACACGGATTATGTGCTTTTTGGCAAGCCGAGTGTGTTTAACGGACGTTGGCAGATGTCGCATCCTGAAATCGAGTCGCCTTCGCTGGCTATGACTGCGACCGGCATACGCGGCATATATCCTCTGACAGAAACGCTGCGCTCGCGAAATATAGGTTCACGACAGTTTCAACTGTGGATTCAGGGCGTGCTTGATTCTCATCCGTCCATAAAGGAGACTTTGCCCCAGTCGGTTGTTGGTCCATTGGGGCTTATGTCGCTCGATGATGCCATACGGGCCATACATTGCCCTTCTGACAATGCAGCATTGCAGCGCGCTCGTTTGCGGTTAAAGTTTGAGGAACTGTTCTACATTCAAGTCGATATGTTGCGGCGCAACCGCAGGCGTAAGGGCGAGAGCGTAGGACATCCGATGCCCCGTGTGGGAGACGCTTTCAATACATTCTATACCGAATGCCTCCCGTTTGAACTCACCGGAGCACAGAAACGGGTCGTAAAGGAAATACGTTCCGACCTTTTGAGCGGACGCCAGATGAACAGGCTTGTACAAGGCGACGTGGGTAGCGGGAAAACTCTGGTTGCGCTTATGGCAATGCTGATAGCGGTAGACAATGGCATGCAGGCTTGTCTTATGGCTCCTACGGAAATTCTTGCCACCCAGCATTTCGAAACTATTTCAGAAATGCTTCGTCCTGCAGGGGTAAGCGTTGGGCTTTTGAAAGGCTCCACGCGTGCGGCAGAGCGCAGAAAAATCCATGAGTCATTGCGCGATGGTTCGTTGGATATTCTTGTGGGCACGCATGCTCTTATAGAAGATGGTGTGGAGTTTCGCAATCTTGGAATGGCTGTCATTGACGAGCAGCATCGCTTCGGCGTGGCTCAGCGGGCAAGACTATGGGCGAAGAACGATGTGGGACCCCATGTGCTGGTTATGACTGCCACTCCGATACCGCGTACGCTTGCCATGACAGTATATGGCGACCTTGACGTAAGCGTTATAGACGAGTTGCCTCCCGGCCGAAAGCCCATAGCCACAGTGTTGCGCTATGAGCCGCAGCGCCTGCAGGTGTATAAAGCGACATATGCCCAATTGCGTGCCGGAAGGCAGGTATATATAGTTTATCCGCTTATAGAAGAGAATGAAAAACTCGATTTGCGGAGTTTGAACGAAGGCTATGGAATCGTGTGCGACACATTCCCGGATTTTAAAGTGGCTTTTGTCCACGGGCGTATGAAGCCGGCCGAGAAAGACTATCAGATGGGGCTGTTTGCATCGGGCGAGGCACGCATATTGGTTGCAACGACAGTCATAGAAGTGGGGGTGAATGTGCCGAACGCCTCCGTCATGATAATTGAGAATGCAGAACGTTTCGGGCTTTCGCAGTTGCACCAGTTGCGTGGACGTGTCGGGCGTGGTGCAGACCAAAGCTATTGCATACTTATGAGTCGCCACAATATAGCCACAGATACGCGAAAACGCCTCGAACTTATGACTCAGACTACCGACGGTTTTGTCGTGGCAGAAGCCGACATGCAGATGAGAGGCCCCGGCGACATAGAGGGTACGATGCAGAGCGGTGTTCCGTTTGATTTGCGAATTACCAATCTTGCAACCGACGGCGCCATCGTGCAGATGGCACGCGATGCGGCCACCCGCCTCCTTGACAGCGATCCGTTGCTGATGCAGGCCGACAATGCCGTTTTCCGGCGAGAGCTTGAAGCGTGTATAAAACGGAGCGCCGACTGGAGTCGTATATCATAGCATGGCTGCTGCCGTTTTGACATTCTTACACCAGCTTCCCGACCACATTCTCCAAAGAAATATCAGTCCGCGGAAAGTGAGTTCCACGGCCATCGCTATCCATACGCCGCGCAGTCCCATAGCAGGTGCAAGCAATGCGGCCACCGGGATACGCACAAGCCATATGCTGCCGAAGTTCATGACGGCGGGCCACATAGTGTCCCCGACTCCTACAAATGCTCCGTACGCCACGATGGATGCCGCATACATAGGTTCGGCCCACGCTTCTATCCTCAGCACTTCCGTGCCAAGTTGCCTTATGGCTTCGACCGGAGTCATTATATCCATCATGACAGGCGCGGCTATATACATTATGGCTCCCATTATTGTCATTACCGCCATTCCCATGCCTACGCTTATATAGCAGAAACTTTTCACGAGTTCGGGCCGTCGTGCTCCGAAACTTTGTCCTGTCAGAGTTGTGGCAGCATCGCCGATGCCGAATCCGGGCATGTAGCAAAGGCTTTCCGCTGTTACTGCAAAGGCATTTGCGGCTATGGCAACCACTCCAAGAGGAGCAACAATTATTGTAATCATTATCTGCGCGCCGCAGAATATGGCGTGTTCGAGTGTCATAGGCACAGAAATCCGGACGGCACGTCGCAACACATCGCGGGTAGGGCGGAAACTGCCGCGAGGACGTCCTTTAATTCGCAAATCCGGTTGCAGCGCAAGAAGGTACCACATCATGAGTGCTGCTACTATGACTTCCGCCAATACAGTGCCGATGGCAGCTCCAAGTACCCCGAGTCCCGCTCCGGGCACATTCAGCGAAACACCGGCTATGGAGATTTCACGAGTTGGGAATATCAGGAAGAAATTGAAAACTATGTCGAGCACGCACATCAGCACATTCAGAAGGCTCGGAACCTTCATGTTGCCGGCACATCGCAGCATGCCTCCGCCGAGGTAGTTCATCGTGAGCAACGGCAATGCGGCAATGAAAACGGAGAAATATAGCGAGGCGTCGTGACGTAATACATCTTCGCCGCCGAGCCATTCCGGAAGTTTGGGTGCGAGCAGAAGGCCGGCAACAGAGGCAAAGACGGCAAACAGCAGACATGAGGTTATGCCCTGACGCACTACGGAACGCGCTTGAGACTGTTCTTTTGCGCCGAGTCGGTGAGCCACTTGCACGGAAAACCCCATTGTCACCATTGAACAGATGCCCCAGAAAAACCATAGAGAACTGCTCATCAGGCCGACAGAAGCCGAACAATCGGCTCCGAGGCGTCCTACCATTGATGCGTCGATATACTGCATTAGTATGCTCGACAACTGGGCCATAATGGCCGGCATTGACAGTTTGGCGGCAAGAGATAGCTTGGAGCTCAGGTTAAGAGCCTCTCCGTTTTGAATCTGTGATATATCGGCCACGTTTACAGCAGAGTCTTTATTCCGCCGGCCATTCGCCGAAGCCCTTCGGCAAGGCGGCTGCGGGGACATGCGAGATTGATACGTATGAATCCTTCGCTACCATACATTTCGCCGGCGTTCACCCACACTTGGTGGTTGTTTAAGAGATATTTTTCAAGCTCGTCGGATTTAATACCTGTGGGTGTTATATCTACCCATGCCAGATATGTTGCTTCGAGCTCGGCAACTTGTAGCTTAGGCAGTTCGCGGCTCATGAATTTACGGAAAAACATATAGTTGCCGTGCAGATATTCTATAAGTTGTTCAAGCCATGGCAGGCTTTCGTTATAGGCCGCCTTAAGCGCTTCTACCCCAAACGGATTTATATCACACACCTCGTTGATGTTTATGGCTTTGTCAATGTCGCGGCGCATACCGGGGTCAGGACATATAATATTGGCTATCTGTAATCCTGCCGTATTGAAAGCCTTGCTCGGAGAATTGCAGACAACAAAATGGCACCCTTCCGCAACGGTGGCGAAGGGTGTAAACACATGTCCGGGCATTGTGAGTTCGCAATGAATTTCGTCGCTTACAACCACAACGCCGTGGCGTGCACATATATGCGCGACGTGCCGCAATTCATTTTCGCTCCAGCACCTGCCGGCAGGATTATGGGGGTTGCACAGCAGCATTGCCTTTACTTCCGGACGGGAGACACACCGTTCGAGGTCCTCAAAATCCATCCTGTAGGTAAAGCCTTGGGGTGTATCTACACGCAGCAGAGGGCTGTCGATTATGTGGCATCCATTATTGCGTACCGATGAAAAAAAGCAGTTATAGACCGGTGTCTGCAGCACGACGCCGTCTCCTTCGCGGCATAATGCTTTGATTACTGCTGATATGGCCGGTACCACTCCGGATGTATATATTACTTCGTCGCGGTTGAAGTGCCAGTTGTGGCGTCGGCAAAACCATCCGGTCAGTGCTTCGTAATAATCGTCAGGAACACGCACATATCCGAACACGCCATGGTCGACACGCCGATGCAGAGCTTCCGTAATGGCTGGAGCAGTGCGGAAATCCATGTCGGCTACCCAAAGAGGTACTATATCCCTTGATTCAGCAGAATCCCATTTATAGGATGCAGTGCCACGGCGTTCGGGCGATGTGTCAAAATCAAATTTCATAGGTCTGTTATTATGCGGCAGTCGGCAGGGCTTTTTATGAATTTGTCGATATGTATGTCGCCGACGCCTTTGCAATGGATTTCGCCGGAGCGGGGATTGAAAATACTTATAATATGTGAGTTCACGCTTGCATTGACATCGCTGTCCTCGAATGCGCGGTCACATTCATCGGTCATTATGCAGTCTTCTAACACAAGGTTTTCGCAATAGCACAGGGGCTGCGTGCCGCTTATACGGCAACGTACGAGCCGTAGATTCATGGAGTGCCAACCGAGATATTCGCCTGTGAGTTCGGAGTCGTAGATGGTTACGTTTTCAGTATTCCATACGGCGTCTTTGGAGTTGAGTACAGCATTGCGTATTTCCACGTTGCGGCAGTATTGGAAAGAATAATTTCCGTCCAGACGGTATTTATCGATGACAATATTGGAGCAATGCATGAAGATATAATCGGCATTGGATGTATTCACGTCATGGAGGCGTATACCGTTGCAATGCCAGAATGTCTCCTGTGCGTCGGGGATTCGTACGCGCTCAAGTGACAAGGATTGCATTTCGCGGAACATCTTAGGGGCATCTACTTGTGTGTCGGTCATGACAAGACCTTTGGAATACCATAGCGCAGCGCGCGCTCCGGGAGTGAACACGCAGTTGTCGATGCGGAAAGTTTCGACATGCCAAAAGGGATATTTGCCTTCGAAGCGGCAGCCTACGGCTTCTATATTGCTGCAACATTTCAAGGCCGACTCTCCTTCTTGTACGGTCACATTTTCAAGACGCAGGTCTTTGGAACCAAATAAGGGTCTCTCTCCTGCAAAATCTGTATTCCTGATGAGTTCCATATGCTATTTTTTACTTATGCAAAAGTACTAATAATCCCGCGGAATTTTGTAAATTTGCGGCAAGAATAACCATTTTAATACTGAATCATAATGGCAACAAAACCGTTCAAGTATCAGGAAATGTTTCCGCTCGGACCGGACACAACCGAATACTACCATCTCACTTCCGATTACGTGAAAGTGGAAAACTGGGGCGGCCACGAGTTTTTGGTCGTAGACCCCGAGGCTCTGAGGGTAATTGCCCGTCAGGCTACTCATGACAATGCTTTCATGCTGCGTCGCGAACACAATGAGATGGTAGCCAAAATCCTTGCAGATTCTGAAGCAAGCGAGAACGACAAGTTCGTGGCTCTCACCATGCTTCGCAATGCTGAAGTAGCTGCAAAGGGTGAACTGCCTTTCTGTCAGGATACGGGTACGGCTATTATCCATGGCGAAAAAGGCCAGTATGTATATACGGGTGCCGACGACGAGGAATATCTTAGCCACGGTGTTTATGACACATATACTACCGATAATCTGCGTTATAGCCAGAATGCTCCTCTCAACATGTATGATGAGGTGAATACCGGTTGCAACCTGCCTGCTCAAATTGATGTTCATGCCACCAACGACGATGAATACCACTTCCTGTTTGTGGCAAAAGGCGGCGGTTCTGCAAACAAGACATACTTGTATCAGGAAACCAAAGCTATCATTACTCCCGAAAAGCTCGTGCCTTTCCTTGTTGAGAAAATGAAATCGCTCGGCACGGCAGCATGCCCCCCTTATCATATCGCATTTGTAATCGGCGGCACTTCGGCAGAAATGAATCTTGCCACGGTGAAGAAGGCTTCTGTAAAGTATTACGACAGCCTGCCGACAAAAGGCAATGAGCTCGGCCATGCTTTCCGCGACATAGAACTTGAAGCCGAACTAAAGAAGGCCAGTGAGCAACTTGGTCTCGGCGCTCAGTTCGGAGGCAAATATTTCGCCCATGACATACGCGTAATCCGACTGCCGCGTCACGGTGCATCATGTCCGATTGGTATGGGCGTAAGCTGCTCTGCCGACCGCAATGTGAAAGCTAAAATCAACCGCGACGGTCTGTGGATAGAAAAACTTGACAGCAACCCCGGCGAGCTTATCCCGGAAGAATACCGCAAGCAGGGCGAAGGGGAGGTTGTGCGCATCGACCTTAACCGTCCTATGCCGGAAGTTCTTGCAGAACTTTCAAAGTATCCTGTCAGCACACGTCTTTCGCTCAATGGCACGATTATCGTAGGCCGTGACATCGCTCATGCAAAAATCAAGCAGCGTCTTGACGCAGGCGAGCCTATGCCGCAATATCTTAAGGATCATCCCATATATTATGCAGGACCTGCAAAAACTCCCGCAGGAATGGCCAGCGGCTCTTTCGGTCCGACGACTGCCGGACGTATGGATCCGTATGTAGACCAGTTCCAGGCAGCCGGTGGATCTATGATAATGATAGCAAAGGGTAACCGTTCGAAGCAGGTGACAGAGGCATGCCACAAGCATGGCGGTTTTTATCTCGGCAGTATCGGCGGCCCGGCAGCTGTTCTCGCCAAAGATTCTATAAAAAGCGTGGAGTTGCTTGAATATCCCGAACTCGGAATGGAGGCTATATGGAAAATCGAAGTAGAGGATTTCCCTGCGTTCATCCTTGTTGATGACAAAGGCAACGATTTCTTCACCGAAATATCCGAGAAGTGCAGAAATTGTGCCCTGAAATAAGATTAAGAGTTAATCATAAAACTATATAAAATTGGCTGCGCATTCAATTTAGCGCAGCCAATTTTATATAATAACTTAGCGACGTCCGGAATAATCCTTGTCGCACATTTTTGCAAACGAACGTAGGAATTTGCGTAATGCCGATACTATTTCCTGTGTTTCCTGAAGCATGTTAAGGTAAACATACAGCACGGTCATTGCAGATGAATCCCCTTCGCGAATCTGGTCGTAGAGTTTATGATATATATCTGAAATCATATCTTTAGTCTTATCGCATCTGCGTCGTATTACATTTACCACAGCAGTGTCTCTTGTGGTTATGATGCCGAGCGACTCGTCGAACAGCTCTCCGACACGACGGCGCACTTCATTAAAGTCTTCTTCGTGGCTTGCAGGTAGAGGCAGGAAATTGTTGTCTACGTGCTCTTTGCATATCTCATTGATGCGGTATAGGCTGTACAGCATTGACATGCAACAATTGTTGCCAAGATAAAACCATGTGCTTTTCTCTATGGCTGTTTCTCTGTTGAGCTTCCGCAGGCAAAGCGTTTCTCTGCGTCGGGCTGATTTTAATTCGCGCTTTTTCAATGGCAGACTTTTCTCAGTCTTGGCAAGCGTGCGCACGTCTTCTTTCAGGAAGGCGTTGGAGATGCTGCCGTATGTATCCTTTGCATAGCTTAAAAATTTTTCGTGCTCATCGGTGAGGTATGTCAGGAACATCGGCCATATTGAAGCGGAATCTTGTGTGGCAAGAATCGTTTGGAAAAGAGTGTCACCTTGTTCGGCTTTGCTCTTTGCCCGGAACCGGCGGTTGCTGCGTATTATTATGAATATTGTTGTCACGGCAAGAGCCATCATTATCCAAAGGCCACCTAAATGCATTAAAAACACTATAGCGCCAGCTCCTATGAATGCGGCTCCGGCAGTGAGAAACCATCCTCCGATTACGGATATTACGCCGGTGATTCGGAAAACGGCGCTCTCGCGTCCCCATGCCCTGTCGGAAAGAGATGTACCCATTGCTACCATGAATGTAACGAAAGTGGTTGATAGCGGCAGCTTGAGGGAGGTGCCAAGTGCGATTAATGCTCCGGCAAGCACAAGGTTGACAGCACCGCGCAAGAGGTCGAATGCTGCTCCGTCTTCGAGAATGCTGTCCTCTACATTGAACCGTCGGCTAAAGAACCGCCTCAGTTTTTTCGGTGTGGCACGCCTTACGCGTGCGATGAGAGCAAGAGTCCATCTGACGAGGCTACGGGCAATTTTTGACGAGCCGAACATTTCGTCGCCTCCGTTTTGGCTGCCGAGGCCTATTTCTGTCTGAGCCACTTTTTGGGCTTTTTTTGACGAGGCAAGCGCTACAACCATTATGATGCCTGCTCCTACAAGAAACCATAACGGTGTATCCGCAGGGCTGTTCAGCGACGACATCATGAAGCTGTCAGGATCGCCCAAACCGTTTGCACTATAATCCTGGAATGAGGCAAGACCCGAAAGGGGTATGCCTATGAAGTTTACAAGGTCGTTTCCAGCAAATGCCATGGCGAGGGCGAATGTGCCCATTAGTACAATTACCTTTAGCACGTTCACTTTAAGAAAGTGAAGCATTTGCATCAGCAGTGTAAATCCTACGAAACAGCCGCCGACCGTTGCAGGAGTGTTGTCGTTTATCCATGCTTTTACTTCGGGCGTCATGAAATTCAAGTCCTTCGCTCCTTTAATCAGAAGAAAATATACTATGGCAGTTGCACATATTCCTCCGAACACTCCGATTTTCCATTTCAGTTTACTACGGAAATTGAATGAAAACAGCATGCGTGTTATGAACTGTACCAAAGTGCCGAAAAAGAAAGCGATTGCGACGGAAAGGAATATTCCGATAATCACCGACAACGCTTTTTCGGTGTTAAGCAGGTCGTTGAATCCAAGTTCGGTGGTGTCTGAGGCCATTTTTATCAACGAAACAACGAACGTGGCTCCAAGCAATTCAAACACCATTGACACGGTAGTGGATGTAGGCATGCCTATGCTGTTGAAAATGTCGAGGAGTATGATGTCGGCTACCATAACAGCCATGAAAATGCATATGATGTCGTAAAAAGAGAAGTGCTCCGGCCGGAATATTCCGTGCCTGGCAATATCCATCATGCCGTTGCTCATTGCCGCTCCGATAAAGACACCTGCGGAGGCCACTATGAGAATACGCTTGAATGAGGCGGCTTTGGAGCCTATGGCCGAGTTGAGAAAATTCACAGCATCGTTACTTACACCCACCGACAAGTCGAATACGGCCAAAATGAACAGAAAAATTATAATACAGAGAAACAGGATTTCCATATGATATTTACTTGGTATAACTTCTTGAAATCAAAAACGGATGGCTATAAGTGCAGCCGTCCGTTTTTTGATTTATTTCAGAATTCGTAGTCCACGCATGCCCGCATGTCCTTGTTGGCACCGAGTAGCGCCGCTGCCGCCACATGGGCCGGGTGTTTGGCGTAGACAGGCACGTCTGCCATTGTTGGTACTACGGCGGTCAATACTACGTCCCAATCTTCGCATGGGTTTGTGTTGATGCCCACTTCAATGGATTGAAGTACGTCGATTTGTTCAGGAAGAGCTTCAAGAGCGCTCTTGAAAGATTCTGCCACGCGCAAACGCTCGTCAGCGCTGCCTTTCAGGCGAAACATAACAATGTGCTTTACCATATTTATGTATTGTAAAGACGTTCGCGGGCAGCAAGCACGCGTTCGTCTGTGATATAGTCGTCGTAATCCATCATTTTGTCTATTATGCCTCCGGGTGTAAGCTCAATAATGCGGTTGCACACGGTCTGTATGAATTCGTGGTCGTGCGAAGCCATGAGCACATTGCCTTTGAATGCTTGAAGCGTGTTGTTGAACGCCTGTATGCTTTCAAGGTCGAGATGGTTTGTAGGGGAGTCCAGTACGAGTGTATTGGCGTTGGTCATCATCATTCTTGCTATCATGCAGCGCATTTTTTCGCCACCGCTGAGCACAGAGGCTTTTTTGAGCACTTCTTCTCCTGAAAAAAGCATTTTTCCAAGAAAACCTTTGAGATATATCTCGCTGGTATCGGAACTGAATTGGCACAGCCAGTCTACCAGATTAAGGTCGGTACGGAAGAAATCGGAGTTGTCCATTGGCAGATAGGCATTCGTAATAGTTTGTCCCCAGTCGAAAGTGCCTGCATCTGCTTTGCGCTTGCCCATGACTATTTCGAAAAGAGCGGTCATGGCGCGAGGGTCTCTGCTCAGGAACACCACCTTGTCGCCTTTTTCAATTTGAAAGTTCACATCGTTGAAAAGCGGCGTCCCGTCGTCGCTTGTGGCGCTAAGTCCGTGCACTTCAAGGATTTTGTTGCCGGGCTCACGCTCGGGGGTGAAGATGATGCCCGGATAGCGACGGCTTGAAGGCTGGATTTCCTCGACGTTGAGTTTTTCAAGCATCTTTTTGCGTGATGTGGTCTGCTTGCTTTTGGCTACATTGGCACTGAAGCGCTGGATGAATTCCATAAGCTCCTTACGCTTTTCTTCGGCTTTCTTGTTCTGTTGCTGTTGCTGGCGCAGGGCAAGCTGGCTCGACTGGTACCAGAAACTGTAGTTTCCGGCAAAAAGTTGAACACGGCTATAGTCGATATCCAAGGTGTGAGTGCACACGGAGTCAAGGAAATGTCGGTCGTGGCTGACTACGAGCACCGTGTTCTCAAATTTGGAGAGATAGTCTTCCAGCCACGCCACGGTGTCGAGGTCGAGGTCATTGGTAGGTTCGTCAAGCAGCAGGTTGTCGGGGTTGCCGAATAATGCCTTTGCAAGAAGAACACGCACTTTTTCCTTACCGCTCAATTCGCCCATCAGCGAGTAGTGGAGGTCTTCTTTTATGCCGAGACCACTTAGCAACGCAGCTGCATCGCTTTCAGCATTCCAGCCTTCGAGTTCGGCAAAGCGTTCTTCAAGTTCCGATGCGCGTATTCCGTCGGCGTCACTGAAATCCTCTTTCGCATACAGTGCATTTTTCTCCTGCATAATATCCCAAAGCACGGTATGGCCTTGAAGCACAGTGTCCATAACCGTACAATTGTCGAATTTGTAGTGATCCTGTTCTAATACGCTCATGCGTTCTCCCGGGCCTTGGTTGACAGATCCGTGGGTGGGGGCCAGTTCTCCGCTAAGCATACGCATGAGGGTGGATTTTCCCGTTGGCTCCTATTATTCCATAGCAGTTGCCGGGAGTGAATTTGAGATTGACATCCTGAAACAGCACACGTTTGCCGAATTGGATGCCGAGATTGTTGACTGTAATCATATATCTTTGGAAACCTTTATTTTATATTGATGAATGCATCGTGAAGCAGATTCATGGCTTTGTCTGCTTCTTCTGTCGAAACTTGAGCACAGACATATCCGTCGTTCTGGACGATATTGAAAATGTTTAATGGTGAAAGTCGTTGCTTTATATCGTCCATAGCGTCGCCATGGCCTATTATGCTTACTTCGCTGCAATTGCCGGATTCATGCGAGGCTATCGCCACGAATCCTTTGTCGTCATTGAAATTTCCTATAATAGTGCCTTCTGTTTCAGGATGGAATGAGTCAAGCACTTGCACCGGGAATGCAGCCCTTTCGGCAGGACGGATGCAGTCTGGATGGAGAATCTTGGCGGCGCGCCGGGCTGCAGTATCGGCTTGGGCATAGCTCATTTTGGGGATTCTTCTCGCAGTCTGCACCCGTCGTGGGTCGGCTGTGTACACTCCGTCGACATCGGTCCATATCTGCACCGATTCAGCGCCAAGCGCTTCTCCGAGCAGAGTAGCGGTGTAGTCGCTTCCTCCACGCGAGAGAGTGGAGACGGCACCTGATGAATCCCGGCATATAAATCCTTGCGTGATATATATATCATGTTGCCCGGTCTTTTCAATTGCTGTTTTTGCAGAACGCTTTATTGTTTTCGTGTCTGGTTCTCCGTCCGTTCCGACGCTCATGAAGTCAAGGGCAGGCAGCCAAGCTGCGTCTGCTCCTTTGGAGCAGAGGTAGGAATGCATTATAGTGGTGCTGAGTAGTTCGCCGCATGCCACGATTTCGGAAGGAGTGGATGCTGCATCCATGATGGCATGTATTTTGCTACATATATTCTTGGGAAGTCCCAATGATTCAGCAGTGGCTGTGTGCCGTTCAAGGATGGAATCCTGTGACCCTTTTCCTTCCGAGAGGGCGAGCAGTGAGTTGGTGGCGCCGCTCATAGCCGACAGGACTACCA
>OFHO01000838.1_pt1 | contig 25728 bp, 24 predicted proteins | sample 1521531 | NCBI WGS metagenome assembly OFHO01 (sample SAMEA3504124, study PRJEB24116) | mouse gut metagenome | biome: mouse gut; feature: mouse-associated habitat; material: faeces | place: Denmark | collected 2011
GGCCCCGCCGCAATCGGCGGGGTTATCCGGTCGCTTCGCTCCCTCTACGCAAAAAGAGGGGCCTTACGGCCCCCCTTTTCACACTTTTCCCCCTCTTGACCGATAGGTCCTGCTCCTGGGGAGAGTTTTTCGACAGCCTGAAGCGGGGAGAAATCCCCGCTCTTTTTTGTATGGAGCACAAAGCAGGCAAAGATTTACAAATTTCCCCCTTGACTTTTTGGAGAAATCGCATTATCATTTAGCAGATTTCTACAAAAAGGAAGCGATTTTCTTGGTCAAAGATATGACAAGGGGAAAGCCTTTGCAGGTGATACTCCTTTTTTGCGGCCCCCTGGTGCTGGGGAGCCTGTTCCAGCAGTTCTACAGCATGGCGGATACCCTCATCGTGGGGCGGTTTGTGGGGGTCACCGCCCTGGCGGGGGTGGGCTCCACCGGCTCCCTGAGCTTTCTGGTGCTGGGATTTGTTACCGGGGTTTGCAGCGGTTTTTCCATCCCGGTGGCCCAGCACTTCGGCGCCGGGGACTACCGGCGGATGCGCCGCTCGGCGGCGGGGGCCGTCCTTCTCTCTGCTGGAATCGCCCTTTTTCTCACCACCGCCACCGTCCTTTCCACCCCCGCGGTGCTGGCCCTTATGGACACCCCGGCGGATATCCTCCCGGACGCCTATCTCTATATTGTCATCGTCTTTGGGGGCATCCCCGCCACCATGCTGTATAACCTTCTCTCCGGCATCCTTCGGGCCCTGGGGGATAGCCGCACCCCCCTCTTCTTCCTCACCGCCGCAGCCCTTCTGAACATCGCCTTAGACCTGGTCTTTATTCTTTGCTTCGGGATGGGGGTGGCGGGAGCCGCCTGGGCCACCGTCCTTTCCCAGGGGATCTCCGGCCTTCTGTGCCTGCTGTATATTCTCCGCCGGGTGCCCCTGCTGCGCCTGGAGCGGGAGGACTGGCGCCCGGAGCCCTCGGAGCTGCGCCAGCTGCTGTTTATGGGCCTGCCCATGGCCCTCCAGTTTTCCATCACCGCGGTGGGGACCATTCTTATCCAGGCAGCGGTAAACGCCCTGGGGAGCGGGGTGGTGGCCGCCGTCACCGCCGGTAACAAGGTCCACAACCTCCTTATGAGCCCCCTGGAAACCATGGGCATCACCATGGCTACCTACTGCGGCCAAAACCTGGGGGCGGAGCGCATCGACCGGGTGCGGGCAGGGCTGCGGGCCAGCCTGGGGGCCTGTCTCCTCTACTGCCTCTTCGCTATGGGGGCGTCGGTGCTGCTGGGGGCGCCCCTCTCCCGGCTCTTCCTCACCGGGGAGGAGGTGGAGGAGATGGTGGCCCTCTCCGCCCGCTTTTTGGCGGTAAACGGCTTCTTCTGCCCCGCCCTGGGGCTGCTGCTGGCCCTGCGCAACTCCATCCAGGGGCTTGGCTTCGGGCTGCCTGCCATGGCGGCGGGAGCCTTCGAGCTGGCCGCCCGGTGGGCGGTGGCCTTCTGGCTGGTGAAGCCCCTCCACTACCTGGCTATCTGTCTGGCCAACCCCGCCGCCTGGTTTGCCGCCGATCTGCTGCTCATCTGGGTCTACTTCCGGGAGCTGCCGGGCCTCCTGCGGCAGTATCCCCCGGACCCGGAAACGCCCTTGTATTAGTTCCCGCTTTATGTTAAACTATGGGTGACAAAATTCCGCCCCAGGAGGTCAAATCTATGGAAAAGCCCCTTGTGAGCATCGTCATTCCGGTTTACAACGCCGCCCCCCACTTGGCCGCCTGCATCGAAAGCGTCCGTAAGCAGACCTACGAGAATATTGAGATTCTGCTGGTAAACGACGGCAGCAAGGATGTGAGCCTGCCCATCTGCCGGATGTATGGGGATATCGACCCCCGCATCCAGGTGATGGACCAGGAGAACAGCGGGGTTTCCGCCACCCGCAACACCGCCATCGACCGGGCGCGGGGGGAATACCTGCAATTTGTGGATGCCGATGACCGGGTTGCCATGGAGGCCACCCAGCTGTTGGTGGAGCGGGCCCAGCGCACCCAGGCGGATATGGTCATCTGCCATTACTACCGGGTGGTGGGCAAAAAGCGCAAAAGCGTCCACGGCTTTTTGGAGACGGACAAGGTGCTGACCCAGCGGGAATTCGCCACCCAGCTGATGGAGGAACCCTCCAGCTTCTACTACGGGGTGATGTGGAACAAGCTCTACCGCACCGCCATCATCCACGACCACCACATCCGGTGCAGCGAGGAACTGGGCTGGAGCGAGGATTTTCTCTTCAACCTGGAGTACATCCGCTACTGCCAGACCTTTGCCTCCATCCAGCTGCCCCTCTATTACTACTACAAAAACAAAAAGGGCATCACCTCCACCAGCTTTGGCCTGGCAAAGCTCCCCCAAACCATCGAAACAAAGCTGAATCTCTTTGAGTTTTACAAAGACCTGTATACTGACATGGGATTATACGAACAGTATAAATTGCAGATTCACAAATATCTTATTGATATCGCCAGTGATAAGGATTGAAGAGGCTATCTGATGAAAAAATGCTGTTCTCTATTTTTCGCCCTTCTTCTGCTGCTGTCCCTTTCTGCCTGCCAGGCTGGCGCCCCCTCCTCTTCCGCCCCAGGTGCAGCTGTTGCTTTGGCAGGGGTTCCCCGCGACCAAGTAGATTTTCTCACCCCAGAGCAGTGGGAGCTGTTTGACAGAGGACGCGCCTATCTGAACTACTTTTGCTTCGAACCCGGCGTCTTTGTGGGAGAGGACCCCGCATGGACCAATTCCTCCACCTATCAGGATGTGGAGGGGGTAAGCTACAAGCGGTATGTGGGGATTGTCTGCACCGGCTGGGATGATTTTTACCGGGATATGCGGACGGTTTTTACCGACGGCTGCTTTGAAACGCTGAACACCCATTCCTTTGAAGGAGAAACAACCGGCAGAAAGGTCTATCTTGACCTGGACGGACAGCTGTACCATTTGGATTTCACCGCTGGGGGCATTGCAACCCACCTAGGCAAATTGGACCGTTTTGAGCTGGTATCCTCTGGGGAAGACCGGCTGGAATTTGACCAGATTGCCTACTTCTGCGATTTGGACGACCTTGGACAGAAAAACCCCGCCCCAAAACGGATGGAGCGCGGCCCTGTGACGATGATAAAAACAGAAGATGGGTGGAGAATAGAACAATTTATTCTGCCGGGGTTGTCTACATAAAAATTAACATCGCCAAATGTGGTTATTTCCGCCGAAAAACCCCCGCTACTCAAATGAATAGCAGGGGGTTTTCATTTCCTCAAGCCCTTATTGCTTTGGGGAAGAAGCCGCTCCACAAGGGCATCGTATCAATAAATTTTCCGCGCCTTTTCCACAAGGGAGAAAAACTCCTTTTTCTCGCTGCTTGTTCCGCCGCTGGCGGCAAAGTCCAACACGCTCTCCAGTGTAGATGTTCCTTTGTACTCCGAATCCCGCAGTATCATTCCAAATTCCGTCACGGCGCAGGCGAACCAAAAGTCCTCTGACACGGCCTGCTCCATAACCGCCGCGGGAACCATAGTTTCTTCAAGAACGCTTTCCTCGCTGCCGATGGGCTTATATCTGGTGGAAATCTTGCATATATCGGTGCTTCCCGTGCCGCTTGATTCGGCAAATGCAAGGTCGTATTCAGCTACCTCCTGTTCCGAACCGGTCAGCGCCACCTCATACAGCACTGTGACGCTGTGTCCAGCACCCAGCTCGCCCGCATCCTTTTTGTCGTTGTCAAAATCCGCGTTTTCCAGCGCCCGGTTCTCATACCCTATCAGACGGTAGCCTTTAACGGCATCAGGATTGAACTCCAGCTGGAATTTAACATCCTTTGCAACTGTAAAAAATGTTGCGCCCTTTTCCTCGATGAGAACCCTTTCCGCCTCGGTCACCGAATCAATGTAGCTATAATTTCCGTTGCCGTTGTCCGCAAGCGTTTCCATTTTGTTGTCCTTGATATTGCCTGTTCCCACGCCTATCACGGAAAGAAAAATCCCGCCATCGCGCTTTTTCTCTATCAGCTTTTTCAGCCCGCTTTCGCTGGTGATCCCCACGTTTAGGTCCCCATCGGTGGCAAGGATCACGCGGTTTATGCCGCCCTTTATGAAATTCCGTTCCGCCACCTTGTAGGCGGTCTCGATGCCCCCTTCGCCGTTGGTGCTGCCATAGGCGATTAGGGAGGAAAGTTTATCCATGATCGCATCCTTATCGTTTACCGTTGCGCCTTCAATCAATATTTCGTTGCTGGCGGCATAGGTTACAATGGATATTTTATCATTCTCTCCCATATTCTCTGTAACCAGCCCAAAGGCCCTTTGGATGAGCGGGAGCTTGTCGTCGCTGGACATCGAACCTGAAGAATCTATCAGGAAAACCAGATTCGAGGGCGGCATCTCCGAAGTATCAATTTTCTTGGTCTGAAGGCCGATCTTCAGCAGCTTTGTATTCCTGTTCCAGGGGCAGTCGCCCATTTCAACGCTTGTACTGAAGGCTTTGCCCTCTTCAGGCTCAGGGTAGTTATAGGAGAAGTAATTCAGCATCTCTTCTATGCGCACGGCGCCATCGGGGATCGTATCGCCGCTGTTTATATAGCGCCTGATGTTGGTATAGGAGGCTGTGTCCACATCCGCGGAGAAGGTGGAAAGGGGCTCGATTCGCGGATTCTTAAAACCCGCCTCCTTGATGGCGGAATATTCCTCGGTGTTGTGCTCAGTGTTGTACTCGTTGGTGCCATCTGTCATAGGACTGTACGGCGGTGCCGCGCTGGCCCCACTGTACGATGGCGCTCCGTTCCCTGGTGCATAGGCTCCGCAACCTGTAAAACTCGTTACCGCAAAAGCAAGGGCTACTATGAAGGCGAATTTCTTTGTGTTCACGATAGTACTCCTTTCATTTTTCACGTTTGCTTTCACAAGAAACACCAGATATGCGTAAAAAGCTGCAAATTTCTCCTTCTTTTTCGCCTTGATTGGACTATATTATAATATTTTACCGTTAGGATTTCAACGCTTTTTAGTGAACTTATATGAATTTTACGAGGAAATACTTCAGTTACTATAGAAGATTTGCAATATATGCCCCCATACAGAATGAACTGAGTGGCCGGTTCCTTTATGGTAAATCCGGGCACGCTTTTCCGAGGCAGTAGGTATACGAATTCACTAAAAATCATGAACCTTTCCTGTAGGAACCCACAAGAATCCCCCGCCTTCTTGACAGGGGCCTCCCCTTTCCACTATGATATAAGTAATGTTGTGCAGGAGATGCGGCTGGGCGGAGCGATTCCCCCGGCCTGGCTCTTTTTCTTTGTGTACGAAAGGGGTTTTTAGGCTATGAAGCAGTATGTCATCGCCCTGGACCAAGGCACCACCAGCTCTAGGGCCATCCTCTTTGACCAGGAGCAGAACATTGTGGGGCTGGCCCAGAAGGAATTTACCCAGCACTACCCCCATCCCGGCTGGGTGGAGCACGACCCCATGGAAATCTACTCCTCCCAGTACGGGGTGCTGATGGAGGTGCTGGCCCAAAGCGGCATCGACGCCAAGGAGATTGCCGGCATCGGCATCACCAACCAGCGGGAAACCACCATCGTTTGGGAACGGGACACCGGGCGGCCTGTCTGCAACGCCATCGTCTGGCAGTGCCGCCGCACCGCCCCCATCTGCCAGGAGCTGCTGGCGGATAAAGAGCTTGCCGCCTACATCCAGGAGAACACCGGCCTTTTGGTGGACGCCTATTTTTCCGCCACCAAGCTGAAATGGATTCTGGATACAATCCCCGGCGCCCGGCAGCGGGCCAGGCAAGGGGAGCTGCTCTTCGGGACGGTGGATACCTGGCTCATCTGGAAACTTACCGGCGGCGCCGTCCATGTCACCGATTACACCAACGCCAGCCGCACCATGCTCTATAACATCCGGGAGCTGCGCTGGGATAAACGCATCTGCGACGCTTTGGACATCCCTATGGAGATGCTCCCGGAGGTGCGGGGATGCAGCGAGGTCTATGGAACCGCCAACATCCAGGGGGTGGAGGTGCCGGTCTGTGGCTGTGCCGGGGACCAGCAGGCCGCCCTCTTTGGCCAGACCTGCTTTGAGGCCGGGGAGGCCAAAAACACCTATGGCACCGGCTGTTTCCTGCTGATGAACACCGGGGCGCGGATGATTCACAGCCAAAACGGCCTCCTAACCACCATCGCTATGGGGCGGGACGGCAAGGTGCAGTACTGCCTGGAGGGCAGCGTCTTTGTGGGCGGGGCGGTAGTCCAATGGCTCCGGGACGAGATGCACCTTATTACCGACAGCAGCGATAGCGAATACTTCGCCACCCGTGTCCAGGATAGCGGCGGTGTGTACGTCGTCCCCGCCTTCACCGGCCTGGGCGCTCCCCACTGGGACATGTACGCCAGGGGGGCCATCCTGGGGCTGACCCGCGGAAGCGGAAGGAACCACATCATCCGGGCGGCTTTGGAATCCATCGCCTACCAGACCCGTGACGTGCTGGCGGCTATGGAGCAGGACACCGGCGAAAAGCTCCGGGAGCTGCGGGTGGACGGCGGCGCCTCCGCCAACAACTTCCTGATGCAGTTCCAGGCGGACATTATGGGCTGCACCATCCGCCGCCCCATGATTCGGGAGACCACCGCCCTGGGAGCGGCCTATCTGGCGGGCCTGGCCACCGGCGTCTGGAAGGACCTGGAGGATATCCGCTCCCAGTGGACCCTGGACCGCCTTTACCAGCCGGAGATGGAGGAGGAGACCCGCGCAAAGCTGCTGGCCGGTTGGAGCAAAGCGGTGGAGCGCGCCTCCGGCTGGGCCGCCGAATAAGCGCCCTATCCAACAAAAAAATCCCCGGTTACACCGGGGATTTTTTCTGTACAAATTGTATGAGCGGCCATCAGCCCTCCAGCTTTTGGATGGCGGCCTTTACACGGCGGATTGATTCCTCCTTGCCCAGGATGGCGCAGAGTTCAATACCGCCGCCGGGGGTGAACTGCTTGCCGCTTACCGCCACCCGCAGGGGGAAGAGAAGCCAGCCGTTCTTCACCTCCAGCTGGGCAATGCGCTCAAAGAGGGCGGTATGGATGGCCTCGGCGGTGAAGTCCGCCAGCCCTTCCAGGACGGGGAGGGTCTCCCGAAGGGCCGCAAGGCTGGTCTCCGGGGTGGTCTTCATCTTTTTATTGGTGTAAAGGGCAAGGTCGTACTCCGGCACAGTGTCGATGAAGTCCACCTGCTCCGGGATGTCGGAAAGGACCTCGCACCGGGCCTGGAGCACCCCCGCCAGCGCCCGGAGGTCGGCGGTCTCGCTCTTCACCGTCTGGCGCATCCAGGGGAGGGCCCTTTCGTAAAACTGCTCCGGAGAAAGGGCCCGGATGTACTCGCCGTTAATATACCGCAGCTTCTGGCCGTCGAAGATGGCAGGGGATTTGGAGATGCCGGCGGGGTCCCACTCCCCTACCAGCTCTGGCAGGGTGAAAATCTCCCGCTCCCCCTTGGGGCTCCACCCCAGCAGGGCAATGTAATTGAGGACAGCGTCCTTCAGGTAACCCTTGGCGATAAGATCCTCGTAGGAGGCATCACCGTTGCGCTTGCTGAGCTTGTGGGTGGCGTCCTTCATCACCGGGGGGCAGTGGATATAAACGGGCACTTCCCAGCCAAAGGCCTCGTACAGGAGGTTGTACTTCGGGGTGGAGGAAAGATACTCGTTGCCCCGGATGACGTGGGTGATGCCCATGGTGTGGTCATCCACCACATTGGCGAAGTTGTAGGTGGGCATCCCATCCGCCTTAATGAGCACCTGGTCGTCCAGGTCGGCGCAGTCCACAGTGATATCCCCAAAAATCTGGTCGTGGAAGGTGACGGTGCCTTCGGTGGGGACCTTCTGGCGGATGACATAGGGAATCCCAGCGGCCAGCTTCTCCTGGACCTCCTCTGGGGTTAAATGGCGGCAATGGCCGTCGTACTTAGGGGCGATGCCGGAAGCCTGCTGCACCGCCCGGACCTCCTCCAGCCGGTCCTTATCGCAGAAGCAGTAGTAGGCTGCCCCTTTCTCCACCAGCTGGAGGGCGTAGTCCTTGAACATCCCCATCCGCTCGCTCTGGACATAAGGACCCACCGGCCCCCCCACGTCGGGGCCCTCGTCCCACAGAAGACCGGTCTCCCGGAGGGTATTATAGATGATGTCCACCGCTCCCTCCACGTACCGCTCCTGGTCGGTGTCCTCGATGCGCAGGATGAAGATACCATCCTGGGCTTTGGCGGTGAGGTAGGCATACAGGGCGGTGCGCAGGTTCCCAACGTGCATATAGCCGGTGGGACTGGGGGCAAAACGGGTGCGGACTTTATCAAAGCTCATTGTGATTGACCACCTTTTATAGAATGAGATTACTGAACTATACTACCGTGATTAAAGCAGAAAGTCAAGGATTTTTCCCGCAATTCCGGAACAGCGCCCTGCGGACACACCCTAGCCGGGCTGGATGTTCACCCGGCCCTTGTGGTGCGCTAACGGGTGCCTGGGGACTTAGACGGCTGGAACTACAGGACTTTGCTTCCAGACTTTATGGCCCTTGCCCTTTGGAGCAGCCGCGCATAAACCGGGAGCATCTCCGCCTCGGTGCAGTAATCCCCCAAACGGTCCGCCGGGAGCCAGTCCACCCCGCTGTTCTCATCCGCCTTGGCAGTTAGGGCCTGTCCCTCCCTGGGGGCCAGCAGCAGAAAGGAGAAGTTCAGGTGCAGGTGGGCGGAAACCTCCCGGCCCCGCTTTTGGTGCTGGCAGACGGTGAGCGCCTCCATAGAAAGGGGCGTTTCCCGAAGGGGGATGAGGTTTTGGACGCCGGTTTCCTCCTGGGCCTCCCGCAGGGCCACCGCCAGCAGGTCCCTTTCCCCGTCGGCGTGGCCGCCGGTCCAGGCCCAGCTTTTGTAGATGTTGTGCCAAGCCATCAGCACCCACCCCAAATCCGGGCTCATCACAAAGGCGGAGCTGGTGATGTGGGCAGCCAGAGCCTCCCTGGTGAGAATCTTTTCCCCGTACCGGTGGCAGCAGTCCAGTATCAGGGCCTTATCCGCCGCCTCTCTGGCGTCGCCGGGGGAAAAGGTCTTAAGAAGGGTCAAATAGTCGGACATGGCCTGGCTCCTTCGCAGTGATTTTTGCGGCGGGGATTTTACGGACTTTTGCCGTTCTTTTTTTTGCTTCTTTTTCTTCTTTCGCAAGAAGAAAAAGAAGGCGGAGCCTCTGGGTGCCTGCGCAGATACCTGGCGTAGGCAAGGGCGCTGGCGGCGGAGACGGCCACCATCAGCAGGCAGAGGAGCCAAAAGACCGGGGAGGCGGGACGGTGGGCATAGCCCCCCAGGGCGGTTTGGATGAGCATACCAGGCAGCAGGCCCAGGATGGAGCCCATGAGGTATCCCCGGTACTCCATCCCCATGGCCCCCAGGAGGATGCTCATCAAATCTCCGGGGAGGATGCCCAGGACCCGCAGGAGATAGGCGGTAAAGACCCCGTTGCGGGTGGCGATGCCGGTGGCTTGGGCGGCTTTGGGATGGCGGCGGCAGATGTGCTCCGCCACCTCCCGCCCGGAGATACGCCCCACCCAGTAGGGCAGGGTGACGCAGAGGCAAAGCCCCAGGAGATTCAGTCCCCAGGCGGCCCAAAGGGGAAAAATCACCCCGGAGGCCACATAGAGGAGGGAGATGGGAAAGACCACCGAAAGGGACTTCACCCCATAGGCGCAGAAAAGCAGGAGGGCTGCCAGGGGAAGTGATTCCGGGGTGTAGTGGAGCAGTTCCTCCAGGGTATACCGCCGGGCGCCCAGGATACAGGAGAGGGTGAGGATAATGGTGATGCTGAGGGGAATATACCGCAGAAGGCGGTCGATGGCATCGGGGGAGTGCCGGGGTTGTTTGGAAACGGGAGCCATGGCCTATTTCTTCCTCCGTGGGGCGCGGCCGTTTTTCTTGGGGGGCGGAGGCGGCAGGGGCAGGGCCCGCACCAGCACCGCCTTGGCGGAGCCGTCCCGGCCAGCGACGGTGCGCATCTCAAACAGTTCCAGGGAATCCACAAAACGGGTGAGCTTCTTAAAGCCGTAGTTGCGCACATCAAAATCGGGAAAACGCTTGATGAGGATATTGCCGATATCGCTTACCGAGGCCCACCCCTCGTCATCGGAGGTCTCGTCGGCAATGGCCTGGATAGCGGCTTTGATGGCGGGCAGGGCCATCCGGTCCTCCCCAGCCACCGGGGGGAGGGGGGCGGTCTCCTCCGCGGCGGGCTGCTGGGCCAGCACCTCTAAATAGGTGAAGCGGTTACAGGCCGCCACAAAGGGGGCGGGGGTCTTCTTTTCCCCCATGCCGATGACGAACTTCCCCGCTTCCCGCAGGCGGCTGGCCAGGCGGGTAAAGTCGCTATCGCTGGAGACGATGCAGAAGCCCTCCACGTTGCCGGTATAGAGGATATCCATCGCGTCAATGATCATAGCGGAATCGGTGGCATTCTTGCCGGTGGTGTAGCCATACTGCTGGATGGGAGAGATGGAATAATCCAGCAAAACACTTTTCCAGGAGCCCAGGGCGGGACGGGTCCAGTCCCCGTAGATGCGCTTGTAGGTGATGGTGCCGTCGTTGGAAAGCTCGTCCAAAATGAGGCGGATATACTTGTCCGAGACGTTATCCGCGTCGATGAGCACCGCAAACCTCCGGTCTTTATCCATATGGGGGTCTCCTCCTATGTTGTAATGATACTTAATAAAGTGTACCTTTTTTCCAGCTGGAATACAAGGGAAAGAGGCCGCTTTATAAAGAATTTTTTCGGTGATGGAAAAAAATATCGGTTTTTTGTAGCTTTTCTGTCCTTTTCCTCGTTTTCTTTTACAGATGGACATCGAAACGCGGCGGACGCGCCGCCTGACCGTCATGGAGGTTCCCCAATGAATTTCACCCATCTGCTGACATTTCTGGCCTGGGCCTGCAGCCTGGCTATGACCGCCTATACCGCTTATTTCTTCGTCATCGCCCTCTTTTCCCTGAAGAAGCCCAAGGAATATCCCCACACCGCCCCCCAAACCCGCTTTGCCGTTCTGGTGGCCGCCCGCAATGAGGAAGCGGTCATCGGCGGGCTGGGGGAAAGCCTGCTGGCCCAAAATTATCCCCAGGAGCTGTTTGATGTCATCGTGGTGCCCAACAACTGCACAGATGGCACCGGGACTGCCGCAGGCAGAGCCGGTGCCACGGTGCTGGACTGCACCGTGCCCACCTCCTCCAAGGGGGAGGTGCTGGACTTCGCCCTGAACCGCATCTTCCGGTGGAAAAAGAGCTATGACGCCGTCTGCGTCTTCGATGCGGACAACCTGGTGCACCCGGACTTCCTCCAGCGGATGAACGACTCCTGGCAGGCGGGCGCCAGGGTGGCCCAGGCCTACCGGGACAGCAAAAACCCCACCGACACCCCTATCTCCGGTTGCTATTCCATCTACTACTGGATGGTGAACCGCTTCTACAGCCAGGCCCGCTCCAACCTGGGGCTTTCGGCCATCATCAACGGCAGCGGCTTTATGGTGTCCATGGAGCTGCTGCGGCGGCAGGGGGGCTGGAAGACCGCCACCATCACCGAGGACATTGAATTTTCCGCCATCTGCGCCATGGGCCGGGAAAAAATTTGGTGGGTGCCGGGGGCCGTCACCTTTGATGAGCAGCCCCTCACCTTTGCCCAGTCCTGGAAGCAGCGCAAGCGCTGGTCTACTGGCATGGTGCAGTGCATGGAGCGGTACGCTGTCCCCCTTCTTTCCCGCGCAGCAAGGGGGAATCTCTTCTCCCTGGACAGCCTGCTCTTCTTTATTCTGCCGGTGGTACAGGTGCTGGGCCTGCTGGCCATGGCTGGCGGCGCGGTCTTCGACCTTTTGGGGATAAGCTACGGCCTCTTCCCTGTCACCAGTCTCTTCCATCAAATCTTTTTCGCGGTGAACCTTTCCTTTTTCACCACATTCCTGGGGGCGCTGCTGGCGGTGGCCGCCAACGGAAAACCCATTCGCCCCATGCTCCCGGCGATGATTTGGTATTGGCTCTTTATTATGAGCTGGATGCCCCTCAACCTCCTCTGCCTGGTGCGCAGAAGCACCGTCTGGGAAGCCATCCCCCACACACGGGCCCTCTCCCTTTCCCAGGTGCAAGGACTCCGGTAAAGCCCCTCTCTGTCTCCTTCTCCCCTGCTGGCCGCTGACGTTTCCGCATTTTTTGCGAATTTTACCTCATTTTTTTAAAATCGTCACACAATTGTCATATCTTTATAGTATACTGCTTCACAATGAACGGTGCGTCCACCATGGCCGGGCCTTTAGAGCCTGTTTCCCCCCTCTGCACGCCGTCCAGGCAGGTTTTTTCCTTCCCCTGCGGCGCGCTTGAAGGGTTTCCAGCAGGCTCTTATTGAAACGAGAGGAGCGTTCCCTTATGAAACATGAGAATTTGCCTTCCGGTTCCTCGGAACTGGTGCGGGACATCGTCGCCAATTGCCTTTCCAGGGCAGGACTTTGTCTTACCCATCCAGAGCAGCTTGAACACCTGGAAGAGGGAGAAATCGGCCTCACTGTAAATCTCACCATTCCCGGCGGCGAAGAGCCTGCCGCTCCCCTTACCTTCACCTGCAGCGTCAAGGAGCTGCAACACTCCATCCCCCTGGGGAAAAACTTCCTGCGGTGCGACGAGCTGGAGATCGACTGCCGCCGCCGCAGGGCCACCCTGGATGACAAACCCCTTTCCCTTACGCCGCGGGAGCTTCAGCTCCTCACCTGTCTGCTCCAAAACCGCAACCAGGTTCTCAGCCGCTCGCAGCTTTTGGGCAGCGTTTGGGAGCTGGGCTATTCCGGCGACAACCGCACGGTGGATACCCATGTCAAATGCCTGCGGCACAAGCTGGGAGAATTTGGCCGCAAGCACATCGTCACGGTGCGCAAGGCGGGCTACCGTTTCGAGACCTTCAAATAACATCAGAAACCGGAGGGACATTTTCCGCTTTTTCGGCGGAAACCCTCCGGTTTTTTCAATACACTGCTTTTTTATTTACCCCCGGTCTCTCCGTGGGCGTATTTCAGCTTGGTCGCCTGGCCGCCCCGGATATGCCGCTCCTGCTTGTTTTTTTCCAGCACCGCTTTTACCTGGCGGTACAGCTTGTTGTTGATGGCTGGCAGGCGCTCGGTTACGTCTTTATGTACGGTGCTTTTGCTAATTCCAAACTCCCTTGCGGCGTCCCGCACTGTGGCGCCATTTTCAATGATATACAAGGCGAAGCGAACCGCCCTGTCCTCCGGCAAACCCTTCACTCTGGTCCCTCCCCACTGGCTGACTTCTTGGTATCATCCTATGCGCCAGCGCCGGGGAAAATGACGGGAGAAGGGGAAATCTGTGTTGTTTGCCCCTCTTTGCTCCGCAGCTTTCTTGTCCGGAGGAATTTTCTTGACGCCACCGTTTGTAAAAGAGGGGCGGGAAAAGAGGCTTCTTCTTCTCGCCAAAAGGGGAAGGCGCCGGCACCGGCAAATCCGGTACTGGCGCCTTTTAATTTACTCTCAATTAGGCTTTTTTAGACCCCTATGATTTTCACCGCGCCCTCTTTGGCGTCCAGATAGACACGGCAGGGAGCGTAGTAGTCGGTGATGTTGCGCTGCACGCCGCCTATCGAGACCTGGGCCATGGGGTAGAGCTTTTCCGCCACAATCTGCTTTTGGGCGGCAACGGCCACCCGAAGCTCCATCTCCTCCATCGTCTTCTTCAGGGGCTTTTCCTTCATCTGGTACAGGGCGGCCGCGTTGGTCCCCTGATTCAGGTAGATTTCCTGCTGAATCTTCTCCAGCTCCTCCTCTATCTTTGCTTTCTCCCGGAGGAACCAGGGGGTAGGCCCGATGGAAAGGATGGTGAGTCTCCCGGCGCGGTTGCCGATGACCTTGGCTTCAATTCCCCCCATGGCTCGGACTGTACCGCCAACGATGATGCCCCGGCCGCTCTTCACCACCACCTTGCCTCTGGCGGAAATATCGCAGTTGACGATGCTGTCCATACGGACATCGCCCCAGACGTGGACGGTGGCGTTTTCCATATACTTGCAGACCACATCCTGCCCGGCGGTAATGCTGCCGGTGACGTTGCCGTTCATCCCGCGGCCCACCATAACCGAACCCCCGGCCGTGATTTGGCTGCCCTCAACAAGGCCGCCGATGGTGACGTTGCCGCTGGCGTTCACCGTAAAGCCCGCCCGGACTGTACCGTGAATCACCACATCCCCCTGGACGTCAATGCTGCCGGTGGAAAGGTCCACATCTCCTTTGATGACAATGACGTTGTTCACATGGAACTTGCCGTCCCGGAAGGAGATCTGTCCGTCCACCTTGGCGACCAGGGAGGTGCCCTCCTCGTTTAGGATTACATTATCCCCCTTGGGAAGAGCCGCTCTTTTGCCGTTATAGGGGCGGATGGGATTGCCCTGGATGTTTGTGCCGGGCTTGCCCTGGGTAGGCTGCACGATGTCGCAAATTACCGTTCCCGCGTCGATATGGGTCAGCCAGTTAAGGTTATCAAAATCCACGATTCCCTGGTCGTTTTCCACCAGCTGGGGGGTGCCCACGGTGCGGGGGAAGTGCTCCTCGGTTCTGCCATCCTCCCCAGGGACCGGCGGAACACAGGAGGCCAGCTTTTGGAGGGTCAGGATATTTTCCGGGGCGCTCAGGCGGTTCACCGCCTCCTGGTCAATGCCAAAGGTGACCTTCTTATTATCCAGGGCGGAAAGGGTTGTTTCCCAGGTCACCGGCGCGCCCTCCCCAAGGGCAGGCAGCGCGATGCCCCAGGCGGCGCTCCAGTTGGGGGTGCAGAACACCAGCACCTGGCCGTCCACCGGCGGGATGGGGACATCCTCTTCGGGTACCTCCGGCGGCTCCTCGGTCCCCTCTTTCTTTTGCAGCTGCTTTTCTGCCTTCATCACCGCCAGCCTTATCTGCTTGCGGTGCGCCTTCATCACTGCCCCCACCTTTGTTTCCAGCTGGGAGAACACCTGCTTCAGGAAGGTGGCTTCCGGAGGCTCCTCCCCGCAAAAGTCCTCAATAACGGAGCGGTTCCCCTCCCTTCCCTGGCCCTGGCAGTAATGAAGATAGTACTCCATCAGCTCCTCCGGGGCGGGGAATTTCTCAAATGGCAGTTCCTCCACCTGCGCCGTCTCCTCCTCGGAGCCCTCCGGTGCTGGCGCCGCGGTCTCTTCCTCTTTTTTCGGCACCTGGCGCTTTTTTCCACCTTTTCCACCGCTGGATACCTTCTTCCAGAGGGAGAGAAGCAGGGACTTGTGGCCGGTATCCTTGGTAGCTTCGCTGTTTTTTTCCTCCCGTTGGCTCATAAACGTACCTCCTGGTCCTCTTCCCGCAGCCTGCGGGGGAACATACAGCGTCAAGGCTGGATAATGAATATGATATTATTTTACTCTATCCTGTCTGTCCCTGTCAAGCAAAAAGGCCCCTGCTCCAGACAGATTACACAGCTTTGGCCGCAAAACATTTTACTACAGACAAAAGCGAGCGGCAGGGAAATTTTTCCCCACCGCCCGCACATCATACCGGCGGAGCTTTTCTCCATTCCTTTTAGACACGCCAGCCCCCCCTTAGAGCCTATTCAAGATCTCCTGGCGCACCGTCTAAACGGGCCTTTTTCCGCCCATCCGGCACCTCCGGAGATTCTGAACAGGCTCTTACCCCTCTGTAAGGGCGCGGACCCTGGGCTCGTGGATTCCATGCTGGAACTTTGCCGCCAGGAAGGTCTTTACCATCTCCCAAGCCAGCTCCGCCCCGGTGACCCGCTCCCCCAGGGTTATCACGTTGGCGTCGTTGTGTTCCTTGGCCATCCGGGCGGAAAAGCAGTCGGAACAGAGGGCCGCCCGGACGCCCTTTACTTTATTGGCAGCAATGGACATCCCAATGCCGGTGCCGCAGCAAAGGATCCCGCAAAGATACCCTTCGGGCTCCGCCGCAACCGCTCCAGCCAGGGCAAAGGCAACCTCCGGGTACTCCGCCGGCTCCGGCGTGGCGCAGCCGAAGTCCTGTACGGCGTACCCTTCCTTTTCCAGCCGCTGCTTCAGCAGCTCCTTGAGGTAAAATCCGCCGTGGTCGCTGCCCAAGGCGATTTTCTTCATCTTGTCCCCTCCTTTTCTCTACATCTTTCCCGGAGGGAACGGCTGCAGGCCCGGAACAGCCGGGTCCTCTCCCCCAGCTCCCCCTGGCGGTCCAGGGAGGCAAAGACCCCGGAGACCAGCACATCCGCCCCCCGCTCCACCAGGGCTCCGGCGTTTTCCCAGCTGACGCCGCCATCCACCTGGATGAGAAAGGAAAGTCCTTTTTCCCGGCGCAGGCGCTCCAGTTGGCGTACCTTTTCAAACAGCTCCGTCTTGGGCTGCTGCCCCGAAAAACCGGGGGATACCAGCATCACCAGGACATAATCCAGCCGCTCCAGCCAGGGGCTCACCTGCTCCACCCTGTCACCGGGGGAAAGGGCCAGCCCCTTTTTCAGCCCCCGCTTTTCCAGGGCCTCCAGGAAAACTCCAGGGTCCCGGAGGCAGTCCAGGTGGGCGCAGGCCCCTTTTGCCCCGCAGGCGGAAAGCCGCTCCACATAGTCCAGGGGGTTGGTGACCATCAGGTGGACGTCCAGCGGGGTGCCGGAAATCTGTCCAATAGCCCGCAGAAGATCCAGATTGAAGCAGAGGTTTGGGACATAATGCCCGTCCATCAGGTCGATGTGGTAAAAATCCACCCCCGCCTGGTCCATAATAGCAATCTCCCGCTCCAAATTCAGCCAGTCGGCGCAGGCCAATGTTGGCGCAATCATCCTGCCCGTCCCCCTCCTTCACCACAAATCATTTGCGCTCCTCCAGGTACTCGCTGTAGACGGTGGCCCAGATGTCATTTTTCAGCTCGGTAAAACGGTTGGTGAGGCGGGTCTCCTGGGTGCGGGGGTAAGGGATATCAATATCCACAATCTTATTGATCCGCCCTGGGCGGGCACTCATAATCACCACCCGCTGGGCCAGCAGCACCGCCTCCTCCACATCGTGGGTAATAAAGAAGCAGGTCTTGTTCTCCTTCTCCCACAGCTCCAGCAGGTCGGCCTGGAGCTGCGCGCGGGTTTGGGCGTCCAGGGCCCCGAAGGGCTCGTCCATCAGCAGCAGGGAGGGATTCATGGCATAGGCTCTGGCTAAAGCCACCCGCTGCTTCATCCCGCCGGAAAGCTCCTTGGGGTAGGAATCCAGAAAGTCCTCCAAAGCCACCATGCGGACATACTTTTCCACCAGCCGGTCAATCTCCTGCTGGGGCAGCTGCTTATTGTGGAGGCCGAAGGCGATGTTCTTGCGGACGGTGAGCCAGGGAAAGAGGGCGTACTGCTGGAAGACCACGCCCCGCTCCCCGCTGGGGCCGTTCACCGGCCTGTTGTCCACCAGCACCTCCCCCTCGGTCTGCTTATCCAAACCGGCCAGGATGTTCAGGAGGGTGGACTTTCCGCAGCCGGAGGGTCCTACCACGCAGATGAATTCGTTATCCCGAATCTCCAGGTCCACCCCGTTCAGGGCCACTACGTCCCCGGAGGCCCCCTGGTAGATTTTCTTCACCCCGTGGATCACAACCTTTTTGGGGTTCATTTCTGCCGAATCTCTTGCCATGCCGTCAGCCTCCTTTCAAAGAACGTCACGATTTTCTCAAAGGTGATGCCCACCAGGCCGATGAGGATGATCCCCATAAGGACCACATCCATGTTAAAGTAGTTGGAGGCCTCCTGAATCATCTGGCCCAATCCCACCTGGGCGCCGGTGAGCTCCGCCGCGATGAGGGTGGTGAGGGAGGAGGAGAGCCCCAGGCGCACCGCTGTGAAGATATAGGGGGTGGAGGCCGGCACCACCACCTTGAAGAAGATGGTGCGGTCGTTGGAATCCAGCACCCGCGCCGCCTTGATGAGGGTGTTATCCACATTCACCACCCCGCCGTAGATGGTAATAACCATCACCAGAAAGGCGGCGATGAAGATGACGATCACCTTGGCGCTTTCCCCCACCCCCGCGCCGACGATAACCAGGGGGATGAAGGCCAGGGGCGGGATGCACTTGAGGAAGCTGATCCAAGGCTGGAAGAACCTGCGGAAGGGCTCATACCACCCCATCAGGAAGGACACCGGCAGCGCCGCCACAAAGGCCAGGGAAAAGCCGGTGAGCACCCGGCCCACGGAATAACCCAGATGCTCCCAGATTTTACCGGTTTGCACCTTGGCGGTGAAGGCCTTCAGCACCGCCGCCGGGGAGGCGAAGACCTTGGCGGACTTCATCCCAGGGCTGGATACAATGCTCCAAAGGAGCATCACCACCGCCACCGAGACCACAACGTACAGGAGGTTCACCCATACCGCCCCCTGTGGAGCGGGAGACTTTGCAGCCCGATCTTTCTTGCTCATGTATCATTCTCCTCTTTGACCACTGCGGCCCTCCCCCTTCCAGGGGAAGGCCGCAGCAGCGGTGTGCGTACCGTTCCTAGTCAGTGGGTATCCAGCGCCTTGCGGATGAGATCCAGGCGAACATAATCGGTCACCTTCACGCTCTCCGGCACCTGGCCCTGGCCGGTCATGTAGTTCAGCTGAAGCTGGAACAGCTCCTCCATATGGCCGCCGTTGGCCCATTCCTTTTCCTCCGCCAGGCTGAAGAACACCAGCTGATCCCGCTCGGAGTTCAGGTCATCGTAGGAAACGCCGATGTCCTTGCTGGCGGCAAAGTCTGCGGCGGCCTGGATGGTCTCATCCAGGTGGGAGGCGCGGTAATCGTAGCACTTGCTCAGGGCGCGCTGGAACCGCTGGACGATATCCGGGTTGCCGTCGATATACTCCGGGTTGGCAATCCAGCTGCCCAGGAAGGGGACCATGTCCACAAAGTCCTTGGTCTCCACCACGGCGGTCAGCTCCTCGTCCACATTGTTGCGGATGTTGGTAAGATCCGGGCCCCAGGCCACCACCGCGTCCACGCTGCCGCCGATGAAGGCGGCGATGGCGTTGGAGATGGGCATATTGATGACTTCAATTTCCTCTCTGGATACCTGGTACTTTTCGCAGGCCATGTTCAGCAGCACTTCGCCGTTGGTGCCCAGCTCGGTAGCCAGCTTCTTCCCCTTGATGTCCTCGAAGGAGTTGATGCCGGAGCCTGTCCGCACCAGAATGGCTTCGGAGTTGGTGAGGTGGGAGAGAGAGACCACGTCCGCCTGGCCCTCCGCGCAGAGCTTCAAAGCGCCCTGGCCGATGTAGCCGAACTGGAGGTCACCGGAGGCCATGGCCGCAATTTCCGGCGCGCCGGAGGTAAACTTCAGCCACTCCACTTCCAGGCCTTCCTCCGCAAAGTAACCCATCTTTGCGTCAATGCCGGGGATGCTCATGGGGCCCAGGTTGGGATGGTAGGCCGCCCGGATCTTCACCGTTTCCACCGGTGGGGGTGGGGTCTCCTGGGAGCTTCCATCGGAGGGGGTGCTGGGGGAGTTGGCCGGGGGGGTGCTGCTGTTTGCCGGGGCCTGGTTGCAGGCGGCCAGGGCCAGACAGAGCATCAGGGCGGTGAGACATGCTAAGATACGCTTTTTCATCATCATTCTCCTTTTCATCTTGGTACTTACTTTTTGCCCTTGCGGGCGATGACCCGCTTTACCTTTTCTGTAATATCCCCAGCGGTGAGGCCGTAATGCTCCATCAGCCAGTCCATGGGGCCCACCTGGCCGAACTGGTCCCGAATGCCCACCCGTTCCAGGGGAACCGGGCACTCCTCGGCCAAAAGCTCCGCCACCGCGCTTCCCAGGCCCCCCAGGATGTTGTGGTTTTCCGCTGTGACGATGGCGCCGGTCTCTCTGGCGGCGGCCAGCACCGCCTGGGTATCCAAGGGTTTGATGCTGAAGAGATCCAGCACCCGGACCCGGATGCCCTCCTGCTCCAGACGGGCGGCGGCTTCCAGGGCCTCGTACACCTCGATGCCGCAGGCCAGGATGGCTGCGTCCTCCCCCTGGGTCAGCTGCTTTGCTTTGCCGATGGAGAAGGTCTCCGTCTCCGGGTAGATGCGAGGCCGCTGCCGCCGGAAGAGGCGCAGGTAGCTGGGGGCGGGCAGCGCCGCCAGCTGGGGGATGAGGCAGCGGAGGGTTTGGGTGTCCGCCGGCTCCACCACCGTCATGGTGGGACAGGCCCGCAGGATGGCGATGTCCTCATTGGGGGCGTGGGTGCCCCCGTTAAGGGCGCTGGCCACGCCGGGGTCGCTTCCCACAATGCAGACGGAGTTGCCGCCGTAGGCGCAGCTCATGTAAATCTGGTCGCAGGCCCGGCGGGAGGCAAAGACGCCGAAGGTATGGACGAAGGGCTTCTTCCCCTCCCTGGCCATGCCAGCCGCCACCCCCACCATGTTGGCCTCCTGTATCCCGCAGTTGAAGATTCGCTCCGGGCGCTTTTTCCAAAGGCCGGCGATGCCCAGGGGGGTCATCAGGTCCGCATCCAGGGCCACCACGGCGGGGTCAGCCTCCATGCACTCCTCCAGGGTCCGGCAGTAGATTTCCCGCATCTCCGCTCCGTCCAGAGGATATCGCTCCGCTATCTGGTACATCCTGCCGCCTCCTCCCGCTCCCGGAGGCGCTGTTCTTCCTGGGCCAGCGCCTCCATGGCTTCTTCAAAGTCCCCGTCGCTGATGATCATGTGGTGGTTCGGGCCCCGCATGGCCGCGGGGTAGCCCTTCCCTTTAATGGTGTTCAGCACCACCGCTGTAGGGCGGCCGTCTTTGCCGCTCCAGGCGGCGGAAAGCGCCTGGCGAAGCTGGGGGATGCTGTGTCCGTCCTCCACCGAAAGCACCTGCCAGCCAAAGGCCCGGAGCTTTTCTTCCAGGCTCCCCAGGCTCAGCACCTCATCGGTGCTGCCGTCCAGCTGGAGGTGGTTTTGGTCGATAATCAGGGTCAGGTTATCCAGCCCCTGGGCGGCGGCGAAGAGAGCCGCCTCCCACACCTGGCCTTCGTCACATTCCCCGTCCCCTGCCACAACACAGACCTGGCAGCTTCGTTTATCCATCCGGGCCGCCAGGGCCATCCCCACTCCGGCGGAGACCCCTTGGCCCAGGGAACCGGTGGTCATATCCACGCCGGGGGTCTTTTGGGCGTCCATATGGCTGGGGAGCTTGGTCCCTGGGCGGTTCAGCGTTTCCAGCTGCTCCAGGGGGAAGAATCCCCGCAAGGCCAGGGCGGCGTAGACCGCCGGTCCGGCGTGTCCCTTGGAGACCACCAGCCGGTCCCGCTCCTCCCAGCGGGGGTTGGCCGGGTCCACCTGCAGCCGCTCCCCGTAAAGGACCGCCAGCAGCTCCACAATGGACATACACCCTCCCACATGGCCGGAGCCCAGGCTGTGCAGCTCCCGGATGGTCTGGCGGCGGATCTCCAGGGCGAACCGCTCCAGCTCCCACACCGTTTTTTTCTCTCTGCTCATTCCATCGCCTCCACTGCGTTCCATGCCTCGGTGAAGAACCGCAGGCCGTAATCGGTAAAGGGGTGGTAAACGCTGTTCTTCATCACCTCCAGAGAGCAGGTGACAATATCCGCCCCCATCCGGGCGGCGTCGGCCAGCACCTTGCCGCTGCGCACCGCCGCCACGATAATCTCGGTATCATAGCTGTAATTCCGGTAGGTTTCCACAATGTCCTGGAGGTAGCTGGCGGTATCCTCCCCAAAATTCTCCTTCCACCCCACAAAGGGGGAGACGAACTTGGCCCCCAGCCGGGCCACTGCCAGGGCCTGGGAGCGGGAGAACACCAGCGTGACATTGGTGCGGATGCCCTCCTCCTCCAGCCGCCGGGCAGCGATGAGCCCCTCTTCGGTGCAGGGAATCTTCACCACAAAGCAGGGACCCTCCTGGACGATTTTCCGGGCCTCCCGGCAGATGTCCTCCCATTTGGTGAGGTTGGGGTCTACCTCGATGGAGATGGGGAACTCCTGGCTGCTGGAAAAGCCGTGGCGGGCCGCCCACTCCCCCAGCTCCCGGACCACCACCGCCTCCTTTTTGCCGATGACGGCCAGCTGGCGGGGATTGGTGGTGACCCCGTCGATGCCAAAGGCGGTAAAGGCGTATTCCACCTCATTTACATCGGAACTGTCCAAAAAATACTTCATCGCAATTTGCTTCCTCCTGTTTATCATGCCTCAAAAAAGGCGGCTTCCAGCATCCGGCAGAGGGCGTGGTAGATGGGCAGATGATACTCCTGGGTGCGGTAGATTTCCGCTGCCGGCGCCGGGATAAGAACATCGCACAGCTCCCGCATCTTTCCGCCGTCCTGGGCGGTAAGGCCCAGCACCTTCATCCCCCGCAGCCTGGCCGCCATGATGGCGTTCAGGATGTTCTCCGCGCTGCCTCTGGGGCAGACACAAACCAGCACATCCCCCTTCTGGCCCAGGCCCATCAGCTGCTGGGCAAAGATTAGCTCCCCGTCGGTGTCGTTGGCCACTGCCGTCATAACCGCGGTGTGGCCGCAGAGGTTCACCGCCGCCAAACCCTTTTGCAGCTTTTTTGCCAGCAGCTCCCCCCGGCCTGGCTCCAAACGGCGGAGGAACGCTTTCTCCTCCTCCTCCAGGGGCCTGGCGCGGCAAAAGCCCTTTAAAAGTTCCCCTGCAATGTGGTCGCAGTCGGCGCAGCTCCCGCCGTTTCCGCAAAGCACCAGCTTGTTCCCCGCCGCCAGGCAGTCCCGCAGCAGGACGAAGGCCGCCTGGATGCTTTCCCTGCATTTCTCCAGGTCTGGAAATGCCTCCAGCAGTTCCTCCAGAACGCTCTGGGTATCCTCCATCTTCCCCCTCCTCCTTTTCTATCGGGCGCCCGAATACGGGGCCTCCCTTTCTTGAGCTTCTGGCTTCATTATAAATTTCCTTGCGGATTTAGTCAATACTTTTTACTAAATAAAAATATTTCTGTCTTTCTCTACAAATTCTTTGTAAAAATTTTGTCTAAATTCACCTTATTTTTTCGAAAAATATTGAAATTTCATGAAGAATATGTTATTATTAAAAATGTCCGTAAGCCATATAGTAAATATTTTTTAATAACCTTCGGACTGAATCAAAGGGAGGTGGTACCATGACCAGCGACGTCGGTATCAGCATCAAGGGACTGAAGCAGAAAAACCTCCTGCTTCTTCTGAAACTTATCGCCACCCAGCCGGGGCTTTCCCGCATCGACCTGGCGAAAATCACCCACCTTACCAAAATGACAGTGACGAACATCATCTCGGAGCTGCTGGAGCTGGGGATTATCACTGAGGAGGAGGGCCCCGCCTCCCGGCAGCCCACCAACGGCCGCATCCCCACACCCCTGGCCCTCTCGTCCAGCGCCCCCAAAATCATCGGCGTCCTTATCAAAAGAGGCCTGTACCAGGTGGTGCTGGGGGACCTGGCCGGAAATATCCTGGACAGCGTCACCGAGCGCACCCCCCAGCTGGAGGATGCTGGGCACCTGCTGCGCATCCTCTTTGCCGGTGTGGACACCCTGCGGGAGCGCGCCCGCGGTCCCCTTTTGGCGGTGGGCATCTCCAGCATCGGCCCCCTGGACGCCCCCTCCGGCGTTCTGCTGAACCCGCCCAATTTTTGGGGGATAGAGAACCTTCCCATTGTCCGGGAGATGGAAAAGCACACCGGCCTGCCTGCCTTTCTCATCAACGACGGTAACGCCGGCGCCCTGTGTGAAAAGATGTACGGCAGCGGAAAAGAAATCCCCAACTTCCTGTATGTCCACCTGAAGTACGGCATCGGCTCCGGTTTGGTGCTCCACAACGACCTGTACCATGGCAACCGGGGGCAGAGTGGAGAAATCGGCCATTCCACTATCAACTTTGTTGGACCCCGGTGCCCCTGTGGCAATGTGGGCTGCCTGGAGCTGTACGCCAACATCACCAACGTCCGCAGCTTTATCGCCCAGCAGCTCCCCCTCTACCCGGATACCCGAATCAAGGACCCCGCTGCCGTTTCCTTGGTCCATATCATCGACCTGGCGAATCAAAACGACCTGCTGGCGGTTTCCGCCCTCAATGAATACTGCGATTACCTCTCCCACGCTATCCTGAACGTGCTAAATATTCTGGATATCTCCTATATCATCATGGATTACGAAAGCAATCTTTCCGGCTCCGCCCTGGAGGACCTGCTGCTGCGAAAGCTCCAGGCCCGCATCAGCGACGAGCGCTTCCGCACCCTGCGGGTTCTCCGCTCCCAGCACCACGGGCAAGCCCCGTTGGTGGGCGCCCTGGCCCTGGTGGCGGACAACGTCTTCCATGGACGGCTGGAAATCCCCCTTTCCTCCAGCTGAACGCAAAACCGCCGGCATCGGTTTCCCCGATACCGGCGGTTTTCTCTCTGTCTATACCCGGTCCACCGTGATAGCGGCCAGCAGCTTTTCCTCCCGCTGCTGGAGCGCCTCCTGCACCTGGCGGCAAATCTCCTCGTCCCCCGCCTCCATGGCGAAGGGAGCGGTGATGTCAAACACCAGCTTGGTGTGCTGGGGGCCGGCCACCAGCCGCAGGTCGTGGAAGGAGAGCCCCTCCCCCACCGCCGCCAGGGCCTCCTTCACCAGCCCCCGGTAGTACTCCAGCTGCGGGTCCCCCACCGCCACCGGGTCCATGTGAATCACCAGATGGACCCCCTTCTGGGCCAGGATGTCCCGCTCGATGGTGTCGATGATGTCGTGGCTCACCAAAATGTCCTCCTCCGCCGGAACCTCGGCGTGGATAGAGGCAAAGCGCCGCCCCGGCCCGTAGCTGTGAATCACCAGGTCGTGGCAGTCCAATACCCCTGGGTAGGAGCGGACAAAGGCCTGAATCTCCGCCACCAGCTCCTGGGACGGGGCCTCCCCCAGCAGCTGGTCCATAGCCTTGCGGATAATCTCCACCCCGGAACGGAGGATAAACAGCGCCACCAGCACCCCCATATACCCATCGGGGGAGAAGGGCAGCACCGGTCCCAACAGGGTGGAAAGAAGCACCCCGCCGGTGGCCAGCACATCGGAAAGGCTATCCGCCGCCGCCGCTTCCATTAGGCCGGAATGGATGCGGCGGCCCAGGGTCCGGCCAAAGCGGCAGAGCCAGAGCTTTGCCAGGATGGAGAGGGAGAGCACCAGAATTGTGACCCAGGAGAAGACGGCGGCCTTGGGGGCGAAGATGCGCTCCACCGAGGTGTGGAGCAGCTCCACCCCCAGCAGGAGAATCAGCACCGCCACCCCCATACTGGAAAGATATTCGTACCGGGCGTGGCCGAAGGGGTGCCCGGCGTCGGCGGGCCGGGCCGCCAGGCGGAAGGCCGCCAGGGAGACCACCGAGCTGCCGGTATCCGAGAGGTTGTTCACCCCATCGGCGGTGATGGCAACGCTGCCGGTGACGGCCCCCACCAGGAGCTTCCCCGCCGAAAGGAGAAGATTCACCACAATCCCCACGATGCTCCCCAGGCGGCCGTAACACCGCCGCACCTCCGGGTCCTCCGGCTTTTCCCAGCCTGGGACAAACCGCCGAATCAAAAGTTCAGTCATCTAGGCACCTCCTTCCAGGATAGAACCTCTCACACAATATTTCAGTAGTATACCACATCCCACGGGAAGAAACAAGGAGAAGGAGTTGCGGGGACAGGGCAACAGCATTTAAGCCCCCAATAAAATCGAGAGGAAAGTTTCTGGGTTAAGAGAAGCCCGAAAGCGGCGT
>OFHO01000846.1_pt1 | contig 25618 bp, 21 predicted proteins | sample 1521531 | NCBI WGS metagenome assembly OFHO01 (sample SAMEA3504124, study PRJEB24116) | mouse gut metagenome | biome: mouse gut; feature: mouse-associated habitat; material: faeces | place: Denmark | collected 2011
CTGTGCGGGAGGCGAGCCGCTGTTCTTTCTGGATTACATTGCCTGCGGCAAAAACGTTCCGGAGAAGATTGCTGCAATTGTAAGCGGAGTGGCGGAAGGCTGCCGCCAGTCGGGCGCTGCTCTGATCGGCGGGGAGACGGCGGAGATGCCGGGCTTTTATCCCGTAGATGAGTATGATTTAGCGGGATTTGCCGTAGGTGTTGTGGATCAGAAGAATCTGATTACGGGAGCGGAAATAAAACCCGGGGATGTATTGGTAGGCATGGCTTCCTCGGGAGTACACAGCAACGGCTTTTCCCTGGTACGCAAGGTATTTACCATGAAGGAGGAATATCTGAACACATATTTTGAGGGACTTGGAAAGACACTTGGAGACGCCTTGATTGAACCTACAAAGATTTATGTGAAGGCGCTTCGGGCCGTAAAGGAGGCAGGTGTGACCATTAAGGGCTGCAGTCATATTACGGGAGGCGGCTTCTATGAGAATATTCCCAGAATGCTTCCGGAAGGGGCGCAGGCCGTTGTGAAAAAGGACAGCTATCCCATTCCCGTGATTTTTAAGATGCTTGCGGAGGACGGCCGAATCGAAGAGCAGATGATGTACAATACCTTCAATATGGGAATCGGCATGGTGATGGCGGTAGATCCTGCCGAGGCCGATAAGTGTATGGAAGCCGTTCGCGAGGCGGGAGAGACGCCTTATCTGCTGGGTGAGATCCGCGCAGGAGAAAAAGGAGTGACCTTATGTTAAAGGCAGCCGTACTGGTATCCGGGGGAGGAACGAATCTTCAGGCTGTTCTGGATGCCCTGGATCAGGGGAAAATTCAAAATACAAAGATTACGGCAGTGATCAGCAACAATCCGGGAGCGTATGCGCTGGAGCGGGCCAGGCTTCATGGAATTCCGGCTCTGTGCATTTCACCCAAGGCCTATGAGAGCCGGGAGGCTTTTCACGGGGCGCTTTTACAGGCGCTGCGGGACAGTGAGGCGGATCTGGTGGTGCTGGCCGGCTGTCTGGTTGTGATACCGGAAAGTATTATCCGGGAGTATAAGGGCCGCATGATTAACATTCATCCTTCGCTGATTCCTTCCTTTTGCGGAACGGGCTTTTACGGGCTTAAGGTGCATGAGGAAGCCTTAAAGCGCGGCGTGAAGGTGACGGGGGCTACGGTTCATTTTGTGGATGAGGGGACGGACACCGGGCCTATTCTCTTACAGAAGGCCGTGGAAGTTAAGGAGGGCGATACGCCGGAGGTTCTGCAGAGGAGAGTGATGGAGGAGGCGGAATGGGTTCTGCTTCCCAAGGCCATTGATATGATAGCCAGGAGGGATATAAAATGAAGATTTTGATTGTAGGATCAGGCGGACGGGAGCATGCCATAGCCTGGAAGACGGCTCAGAGCCCTAAGGCGGAAAAAATCTACTGTGCGCCCGGCAATGCAGGGATTGAGGAATATGCGGAGTGCGTGCCTATCGGGGCCATGGAGTTTGAGAAGCTGGCGGTCTTTGCCAGGGAAAAAGAGATTGATTTGACCGTGGTCGGCATGGACGATCCTCTGGTAGGTGGTATTGTGGATGTGTTTGAACGGGAGGGGCTTCGAATCTTCGGACCCCGCAGAGATGCGGCGATTCTGGAGGGATCCAAGGCATTTTCCAAGGATTTGATGAAAAAGTATGGGATTCCTACCGCTGCTTACGAGAATTTCGATGATCCGAAGGAAGCGCTTGCATATCTGGAGCATGCGGAATTTCCTATTGTGCTCAAGGCGGACGGGCTGGCGCTTGGAAAGGGCGTGCTGATCTGCAATACGCTTGAAGAAGCAAAAGAGGGCGTGAAGACCATTATGGAGGACAAGCAGTTTGGCTCTGCCGGGAACCGCATGGTGATTGAGGAGTTTATGACGGGGCGTGAGGTGTCCGTATTAAGCTTTGTGGACGGTAAGACAATTAAGTGTATGACCTCGGCTCAGGATCACAAGCGTGCTCTTGACGGAGATAAGGGTCTGAACACGGGAGGCATGGGTACCTTTTCTCCCAGTCCCTTCTACACCGATGAGGTGGATGCTTTTTGTAAGGAGCATATTTACCAGGCCACTGTGGATGCGATGGCAGCGGAGGGACGGGCATTTCAGGGTGTTATTTTCTTTGGCCTGATGCTTACGGAGAAAGGCCCCCGGGTGCTGGAGTATAATGCCAGATTTGGAGATCCGGAGGCTCAGGTGGTGCTGACCCGGATGAAGAATGATATTGTGGAAGTTTTTGAGGCATGTGTGGACGGTACGCTTGATCAGATTGATTTGGAATTTGAGGATAATGCGGCTGTTTGTGTGGTGGTGGCCTCCGGCGGGTATCCGGTGGCTTATGAGAAGGGGTATCCGATTCATGGTCTTGAGAACTTTAAGGGACGGGACGGGTATTATGTGTTCCATGCGGGGACGAAGCTTGTGGACGGGGAGTTTGTGACCAATGGCGGGAGAGTGCTGGGGGTTACGGCTACCGGGGAGGATCTTAAGACGGCCAGGGCCAATGCTTACGAGGCGGTGAAGCTGGTTGGGTTTGAAAAGGCTTACTGCAGGGGGGATATTGGGAAGGCTATTGATGAGGTGTAGGATTTTATAGGTCGGACGGGACCGGAACAGACTGTCCGCCGTGTATTTTCCATATCTGTGTTCGGACGGTTTGCGTACAGCCGGACACCTGATATTGGAAAATACACGGCGGACAGTCTGTCCCGGTCCCTGACTTTGGAGGGTGGCGGTTACCCGTATGAGTTTGGGAGCAGATAAAGGATTTGCTTAAAACAGTTTAGCTCCCTGCGCGACCAGGAAGCACAGGACAAGGCCGAAGAGTGTTGGAAGCAGGAAGGCCAGCAGGGTCCAGCGGAGGCTTGCGGTCTCTTTTCTGATGGTTAGCAGAGTTGTGGCACAGGGCCAGTGGAAGAGGCAGAAAAGGAGGGTGCAGGCGGCGGTGCTCCAGGTCCATCCCTGGGCGGTTAGGAGATCCTTTATGCCGGCAAGGCTTCCAGGCTCAGTTAGGGCGCCCTGATTCAGGTAGGCCATCAGTATAATGGGAAGGACAATCTCATTGGCAGGCAGGCCCAGGATAAAGCCTGTCAGAATGACGCCGTCCAGGCCGAACAGGGAGGCAAAGGGATCCAGGAAGGAGGCGCATAGGCTCAGAAGGCTGGAGCCGCTCAGGGTGATATTGGCCATGAGCCAGATCAGGATACCGGCGGGGGCTGCGGCGGTGACGGCCCGGCCCAGGACAAAAAGAGTTCGATTCAGAAGAGAGCGGATGAGAATACGGCCGGCCTGAGGGCGGCGGTAGGGCGGCAGCTCCAGGGTGAAGGAGGAGGGAAGTCCTTTTAAAAGGGTGCGGGACAGGAGCCAGGAGGAGAGGAAGGTCGCGGCTATACTCAGAAGGACCGCTCCGGTGAGTAAAAGGGCGGATAGGATACCGGAGAAAGGGCTGTTTAAGGTCCCGGTGAAAAACATGGTGATCAGGGCGATAATAGTGGGAAATCGTCCGTTGCAGGGGACAAGGCTGTTGGTCAGGATGGCGATGAAGCGATCCCTGGGGGAATCGATAATACGGCATCCTGTCACACCGACGGCATTGCAGCCAAAGCCCATGCAGAGAGTTAATCCCTGTTTTCCGCAGGAGCGGCAGCATTGGAAAGCGTGGTCCAGATTATAGGCAATGCGGGGCAGAAAGCCGGCATCCTCTAAAAGCGTGAACAGAGGGAAAAAGATGGCCATGGGCGGAAGCATGACGGAGATAACCCAGGCTGTCACCCGGTAAGGGCCGGAAACGAGAAAATCCCGGAGCCATAAAGGGGAATGAAGCCGCAGCAGGAACGCGCTGAAATGGCTCTCCAGGAAGGAAAACAGCCGGGAGAGAAGCATGGAGGGATAGTTGGCGCCTGTAATGGTGAGCCAGAATACAAAGGCGAGCATAAGGAGCATAAGCGGGTAAGCTGTCTTTTTGCTTGTCAGAAGGCGATCCAGCTGCCTGTCTTTTTGCTCTTTTTCATCGGAGGCTTTTTGGACAACCCTTTGACAGATTTCTTCCGCGCGGTGAAAGAGTGCGGCAGTCATAAGATCGGAAAGGTCTTCGGCTTGGATGCCGGAGGCATTTAAAATGTGCAGCGCCTCTGTCAGCGCCTTGCGGACAACGGGATTTTGGCAAAGGGTGAAATAAGGAGAGCGTGGGCTCTCTTTTTTGGAATCCGGCTGCCATTCCAAAAGGCGCAGAGCAAGCCAGCGGGCAGGGGCGTCAATGCCGGCCGTATCGCGGATAACAGGCTCTAAAATAGTCAGAGCTGCTTCCAGGACGGGCGGATAGGGTACGGGAGCGGGGGTACTCCCGGTGATACGGGCGCCTGTCAAGGAATCCAGGGCATTGCAGAGTGCGGTAAGGCTCTGCTTGCTTCTGGCGCTGGTTCCGATTACCGGAACACCGAGAGCCTTTGACAGGGCGGGCAGATTGATTTGAATATGGCGTTTTTCGGCCTCGTCCATTAGATTTACACAGACCAGTACCTGAGGAACCAGCTCTATGGTTTGCAGTACCAGATTGAGGTTCCGTTCCAGGCAGGAGGCATCACAGACCACGATGGCGGCATCCGTCCTGTGAGCCAAAAGAAAGTCCCGGGCCATCTCCTCCTCAGGGGAATGTGCCATCAGGGAATAAGTGCCCGGAAGATCGGCAATTATGTAAGTGCGGCCGTTGCTTTTGCAGAGGCCAAGAGCATTTTCGACTGTTTTTCCAGGCCAGTTCCCGGTGTGCTGATTCATTCCGGTGAGCCCGTTAAAAAGAGTGCTTTTCCCTACATTGGGATTTCCTACCAGAGAAATAAGCTTTTGCCGGGAGTCGGGTTCGCTGATTTGAACCTGCGCTCCGTCTGCGGCACGGATGGCAATGACAGCGCCGCGAATCAGAAAAGCGGCCGGATCGCCTGCAGGGCTCTTTCCCACACAGCGAACGGATGTCCCCTCCACAAGGCCCAAGTCCCGGAGCCGGCGGCGGGCGGCGCCCGTACAGGTAAGAGACAGGACTTTGGCAGTTTGTTCCGGTTTCATATCATTTAAGCAGTAATAATCGGACATCGCAGCATCTCCTTATTGTAAATTCCAGATGTATTATTCTATTCCATAAGAAAGCCGGAGGTTACATAATCTGTTATTTGACAACGAATCCTTTTGCTATTATAATAGCTGTATAATGCGTAAAAATACGATGATGAACATAAAATATCCGGTGTATCATGCGGAATATTACGGAACCATAATTAGGAGGATAAAGGAATGAAGAAACTGCTTCAGAGACAAAGCAGCTGCCGGTTTACCCGTTGGGCGGCCATATGTGCCGCAGGCATAATGCTGATGATGTGCGGAATAACCGGCAGAGCGGCTCAGACGGCAACGGCCAATACGGATAACGTAAATGTGCGCACCCAGGCCAGTGCGGAATCGGAGCGTGTGTGCAAGGTTTTAAAAAGTACGGAGCTGACGGTTGTGGATCAGACAACGGGAAGCGACGGAAATGTGTGGTACAGCGTAACCTTTACCCATGAGGGAACGGAGAAATCCGGCTGGATCCGCTCCGATATGGTGACTGTCACCGAGACGGAGGATCCTGCGGAAGAGGGTGAAGGAGAGGGAAGTACGGTATCCGCAGGAAGCTATTCCATCCAGGAGCCCATAGAGACCTATCCTGCCTCAGATGTGTTATCACAGACAGGGATTCAGGTAGGGGAGGAGTCTTTTACGGCCTGGGTTGTGGACGCGGGAGTCACCGGCGGAAGAGAGCTGTATCTGGTATGGGCCTCTGACGGAGGCGGAAATCAGGGATGGTTTTACTACGATCCCCAGGACCGGACATTCCAGCGGGAGATGGGACAGTTTTCCGGGGGAGGCGCAGGAGAGCCGGAGGGAATGATCCGATCCTTACAGGACCAGCTGGCGATGCAGAAGGAGGAAAGCGCCAAAAGCCTGAGCCAGAGATTGTATTTCATCATTGGTCTTGGTGCACTGAGCCTGATACTTTTTGTGCTGGTGGTTGTTCTCGCAATAAAGCTTCGCGGTGCGGAGTATGAATATTATGACGATGAAGATGAAGACGACGAGGATGACGATGATTACTATGAGGAGGAGCCTAAGAAGAAGAGAGGCGGACTGTTCCGCCGGAAGGCGAAGGAAGATGATGAGGACGATGAGGATGAAAAAAGCGACTTTGACGATCTCCTGGTTGCCGTGAAAAAGAAATGGGCGGAAGAGGAAGAACGGGAAGCTTACGGGGCGGACTACGAGGATGAGGATGACTACGGAGAGGCATTTGAAGAACCGGAAGAGATAGAGGAGGATGAGGAAGAGTTCTCTGAGATGGAGCTGCCGGAGATTGATATGAGTGCCGTCTTGGAGGTTGAGGAGAAAGCTGCAAAAGAGAAGACAAAAAAGAAGGCAAAAGCGGCGGAACCGGATCCCATAGAGGAAGATATGGAGGATTTTGACATCGAAATTCTGGATTTGGATGATCTGGATTTATAAAATACGAAAGAAAGTAACGGATGCGGGCGGGGTGCATACCTCGCCCGTTGCAGCAGGAGGTTTCAGATGTTTGAGACATATACGGAAAAAGCAAAAAGAGTATTGAAGGAAGCGCAGAAGGCTTCCGGACAGCTTGGGCAGAATTATGTGGGGACAGAGCATATCCTGATTGGCCTTTTGCGGGAGAAAAGCTGTGCGGCCTCCCAGCTTTTGACAGAGCGGAAGGCGGAGGAACAGACGCTGCTGAAGCTGATACGGGAATTGATTTCCCCCGAACAGGGGATTGGCTTGAAGGAGCCCCCGGGATTTACGCCAAGAGCCAGAAGGGTATTGGAGGAGGCGGAGCGGGAGGCGGATCGCTTCCGGGAGGAAAGGACAGGTACGGAGCATATTCTGATTGCCATGCTGAAGGATGTGGAATGTGCCGGAAGCCGGCTGCTCAATACAATGGAGATCAATGTAAAGGGACTTTATTCGGCATTGCTGGATTCCATGGGAAGGACCGGTCGGGAGTATCGGGAGGAGATGGCCAGGTATGGAAAGAATCAGGGACGGGGGACGCAGGCTCTTGAACAGTATAGCCGGGATTTGACACAGCTGGCTGTAGAGAAGAGGCTGGAGCCCTGTGTCGGCAGGGAGGATGAGATTCGCCGTTTGATTCAGACCTTAAGCCGCAGAACCAAGAACAATCCCTGTCTGATTGGAGAGCCGGGTGTTGGAAAGACGTCCATTGTGGAGGGGCTGGCGCAGCGCATTGCGGAGGGAAGCGTTCCCGACTCTGTAAGAGGGCGGCGGCTTCTGATGCTGGATCTTTCAGGAATGGTAGCGGGCTCCAAGTACCGGGGAGAGTTTGAGGAGCGTATCAAAAAGGTGATGGAGGAGGTCCGCCAGGCAGGAAATGTGCTTCTTTTTGTGGATGAGCTTCATACCATGATTGGAGCAGGCGGAGCGGAGGGAGCCATGGATGCCTCCAATATTTTAAAGCCCGCTCTTTCCAGAGGAGAGCTTCAGATGATTGGGGCCACAACACTGGAGGAGTACCGGAAGTATATTGAGAAGGACGCGGCGCTGGAGCGGAGATTTCAGCCCATTACCGTGGAGGAACCGGATGAAGATGAGACAGTTGCTATTTTAAAGGGAATCCGGGAAAGATATGAGGAGCATCATCGGGTTGCAATCACAGATGAGGCGCTGGAGGCTGCGGTCAAGCTTTCCAGACGATATATCAACGATCGCTTTCTTCCTGATAAGGCCATTGATTTGATGGATGAGGCGGCGGCTAAGGTGCGTCTCGGCAGTTATAAGAGGATGGAATCCATAGCGGAGCTGGAGCAGCAAAGCGCCCGGCTTTTGGCGCAGGTGGAGGAGGCTGTTAAGGCCCAGGATTTTGACAGTGCCGCCAGACTTCGCAAGGAGCAGACAGAGGTGCTCGGCATTTTGGATAAGGAGAAAAAGAAGGCGGGACGCAGTACCGGCCGGAAGACATTGACAGTAGGGGAAAATGAGGTGGCGCAGATTGTGGCGGACTGGACGAAGATTCCGGTGAGTAAGCTGGCGGAATCCGAGACACAGCGCCTTCGGAAGCTGGAAGCCATTCTTCACAGGCGTGTGATCGCCCAGGAGGAAGCCGTGACCGCGGTGGCCAGAGCGGTGCGCCGCGGCCGTGTGGGGCTGCAGGACCCGGGCAGGCCCATAGGTTCCTTCCTGTTCCTCGGCCCTACGGGCGTGGGAAAGACAGAGCTCTCCAAGGCATTGGCGGAGGTGCTTTTCGGCCGGGAGGAGGCAATGATCCGGGTTGATATGTCAGAGTATATGGAAAAGCACAGTGTATCAAAGCTTATCGGAGCGCCTCCCGGATATGTAGGTCATGACGACGGAGGCCAGCTCTCCGAAAAGGTGCGCCGGAATCCTTATACCGTGATTCTGTTTGATGAGATCGAAAAGGCACATCCCGATGTGTTTAATATCCTGCTGCAGGTGCTGGACGACGGCCGCATTACCGATTCCCAGGGCAGAACTGTGGATTTTAAAAATACGGTAATTATTATGACCTCCAATGCGGGAGCCGGCTCTATTGTATCCCCCAAGCGTCTGGGCTTTGCTTCCGGAGACGACGAAAAGCAGAACTATGCGGCCATGAAGGGAAGTGTTATGGAGGAAGTGAAGAGGATGTTCAAGCCGGAATTCTTAAACCGGATTGACGAGATCATTGTCTTCCATGCGCTGAACAAGGAGCAGATGAAGCGGATTGTAACCATTTTGTTTAAAGAGCTTTCGGAGCGCTGCCAACGGCAGCTGGGGATTCGCTTAAAGCTGCGTGACAGCGTGAAGGAGCATATTGTCGAAACCTCCTATGATACAAAATATGGGGCGCGTCCCTTGAAGAGAGCCATCCAGACAAAGATTGAAGACGCACTGGCGGATGAGATTCTGTCCGGACAGGTGAAGCGGGACAGTGAGGTGATTGTAACCATGCGGAAAGGAAAGATAATCTTTTCATAAAAAACTGGAAATAAGACAAGGAATCGTTTATAATCAGGTTATAAGAAACGAGCGGCTGCTGTTCGGACAGTGAACGGCGGCAATGAATTCCAGTCGGGAGGACAAAAGAAATGGCAGCAGTAAAAGAATTGATACGTGTGGAAGCAGATGGAAGTATCAGCTTTGGAGATTATGAGCTGGAAGTGAAGACCAAGCTTAAGGATTTCAATCACCAGGGTGATTTGTATAAAGTGAAGACCTTTCGGGAAATCACCAAGCTGGAGCGCAACGATCTGTTTGTCTATGAGTCAGTACCGGGGACGGCTGTGGAGAATTTCCGGGCAACGGCAGACAGTGTGGAATTCCAGGTGAACGGACCGGAGGATGCACAGATTACTCTGGGGATGGAAGAGGATACGGAGTATGTGACCCAGGTGGACGGACATGAGTCCGGTCGGATCAAGACGAGCCGGGGCGGAAAGCTGGTTCTGAGTGTGGAGCTTGGCGGAAAAGAGAGCGTTGGCGTAAAGATTGTAAAAGCATAGGACAAGAGGAATGGCAAAGGGAAGAACCACCGTATTTTTCTGTCAGAACTGCGGACATGAATCGGCCAAATGGATGGGCCAGTGTTCGGGGTGCGGACAGTGGAATACCTTTGTAGAAGAAACCATTGAAAAGACAAGTGTCCGAAGGATACAAAAGGAGAGGGCAGCCGCAGGTCCGGTCTGCCTTTCTTCTATTGATACGGACAAGGAGGAGCGGATGTCTACCCATATGGAGGAGCTGAACCGCGTGCTGGGAGGCGGCATTGTGCCGGGCTCCCTGGTTCTCGTAGGCGGCGATCCGGGAATCGGAAAGTCTACGCTGCTCCTGCAGGTGTGCCGGAAGCTTTCAGAGGACAACAGGAATGTGCTGTATATTTCCGGGGAGGAATCCTTAAAGCAGATTAAGCTTCGGGCGGCCCGTATCGGCAGTTTTTCCGATCGGCTGCGGCTGCTCTGCGAGACGAATCTGGAACTGATCCGGGAAACCATTCGGGGAGAGAAGCCGGAGGTTGTGATTATTGACTCCATTCAAACCATGCACAATGAGGATATCAGTTCTGCGCCGGGAAGCGTATCCCAGGTCCGGGAGGCTACCGCCGTGCTGATGCAGCTGGCAAAGGGGCTGGGGATTACGGTCTTTATCGTAGGTCATGTGACCAAGGAGGGAACGGTGGCCGGTCCGAGAGTGCTGGAACACATGGTGGACACGGTGCTGTATTTTGAAGGGGATCGCCATGCGTCCTATCGGATTCTTCGGGGTGTGAAGAACCGTTTTGGATCCACCAATGAGATAGGCGTCTTTGAAATGCGGGAAACGGGGCTTGCTGAGGTGGAGAATCCTTCGGAGTACATGCTGAATGGCCGGCCGGAGGATGCCTCCGGTTCCGTGGTGGCCTGTTCAATGGAGGGAACACGGCCGATTTTACTGGAGATTCAGGCTTTGGTCTGCCACAGTACCCTGGCGGTGCCCAGACGGACGGCGGCGGGTATGGATTATAACCGGGTGAATCTTCTGCTGGCGGTTTTGGAAAAGCGGCTGAATCTGCGGCTTTCTGACAGTGATGTGTATGTGAATATCGCAGGGGGAATCCGAATCAATGAGCCGGCTGTTGACCTGGGTGTGGTTCTGGCGGTGATATCGAGCTATAAGGATCGGGCCATTGACGAGAAGGTACTGGCCTTTGGCGAGGTGGGCTTAAGCGGTGAAGTCCGTGCGGTCAGCCAGGCCGGACAGCGGGTTCAGGAGGCAAAGAAGCTGGGCTTTACCACCATTATTTTGCCGGAGGTCTGCCGGGAGCAGATCGGCGCGGTGAAGGGCGTGCGTCTCTGCGGAGTACGGACGGTGGCGGATGCGGTGCGTCTGGTGCAATAAGATAAATGGGTGAGCAAAATCATCTAAGAAAGTTGATTTTGGGATTGACAGAAGGGCGATCTTTGTGGTATAAATAATAAGTACGTTTGAGCTAGGGGATTGGTCAAATGGCATGACAGGGGTCTCCAAAACCCTTAGTGGGAGTTCGATTCTCTCATCCCCTGTAAGAAAAGCGCAGGAAGCCTTCGATATGGTGAGTTCCGGCGCTTTTTTTGAAAACCAGAAAACAAAGGATGGAGAAAAATTATGGCATTACTGAAACAGTGGCGTGATATGGCCTATGACCAGGAGGCAAATAAGGGAGATATTCAGAGATTTTGGACAAAATATTTTGAAATAGAGAAAGGCATCTACGAGCAGCTTTTGGCAGACCCGGATACGGAGGTGAAGGGTACGGTAAAGGAGCTGGCGGAGAAGTATGGCCAGGATATTATGACTATGACCGGTTTCCTGGACGGTATCAATGACAGTCTGGCGGAACCGAACCCCATTGATGATATGGAGGAGGACACGGTCGTATCTCTGAAATTTGACAAGGAAATGCTGTACAAGAACATGGTAGCAGCAAAGGCGGACTGGCTCTATGAGCTTCCCCAGTGGGAGCCCATCTTTTCGGAGGAGAAGCGCAAAGAGCTTTATATGGAGCAGAAAAAGTCCGGTACCATTGTAAAGGGACCCAAGATTGGACGAAACGATCCCTGCCCCTGCGGAAGCGGCAAGAAGTATAAAAAATGCTGCGGAAGATAGGGCAGATGGGAATGATATTCCTGGTACTGGGAGCTTTGTGTGTCCTCTATTATATAGGGATTGTACTGTATGCGGGCCTGCAGGCCTCCTTTTCCTGGTTCTGGCTGTTTCTGGGAGGAATGTTTTTTCTGGCCGGAGCCGTTTGCCGTGTCCCTGCACTTTACGGGGCTTTCGGGCGGATACCCTCCGCAGTAAAAGTCCTGGGCGGTGTACTCTTTGCTGCGGGTCTGGCAGGCTTTCTGTTTGTGGAAGGCTGTATTATCAGCGGAATGACAGGAAGTACAAAAGAGCCGGTAGAATATTTGATTGTTCTGGGGGCACAGGTAAAAGGAACAAGGGTAAGCAAAGCCCTGAGTCAGCGGCTTGACCGGCGGAGTATCTTCAGGAGCATGAGGATACTACAGTCATTGTGTCCGGCGGCCAGGGACAGGGAGAGGAGATTTCCGAGGCTGCGGCGATGAAGGCATGGCTTATAAACCGGGGAATCGAAGAAGAGAGAATATTGGAAGAGGATAAGTCCGTCAATACCAATCAGAATATTCGTTTCAGCAAGGAGCTGATGAAGAATCCGGAAGCTTCGGTGGGCATTGTATCCAATGACTTTCATGTGTTCCGGGCGGCGCATATTGCCAAGGCCCAGGGGCTTGATGCCATCCCGATTCCAGCGCCTTCTTCACTCGGGATGTACCCTCATTACATGGTGAGGGAGGCATTTGCCATTGTGAAGGATTTGGCGATAGGGAATATGGTATTTTAAAAGCTGGGAGATAGACAGCTGAACAATCGGAATATAAGAAAAGGGCCTGCTTATTGAGCGTATCTAAGTGGTCCTTTTTTGTGATGCATAAATGATGCTCTTATCTGCTAAACTTTCTGTTTACAGGCCATAGCTCTTGACGGCTCTGTGATTTAAGGAATTCTTAAATAGTATTTTGAAAATACTTGTGGTATACTGAGAATGTATTATGCTAGATATGGTATATTTGCCGGGTTTATGGTCGAATATAGGGAATAGATTATAAAAAGGAATATTCCGGAAGTCTGAAACAGAAGGGGATGTCTATGGCACAGGAAAGAGAGCCTGTGATTCAGGTAAAGAATCTATATAAAATCTACCGTGTGGGGCGCAATAAGGTAAGAGCCCTGAATGGCGTGGATCTGGAGATCTACCGGGGCGAGTTTTGCTCTATTGTGGGCACCTCCGGTTCCGGCAAATCAACGATGCTGAATATGCTGGCCGGTCTGGAGAAGCCTACGAAGGGCGAGGTTATTATATCCGGGGAACATCTGGAACGCATGAACGAGAATCAGCTGGTAAAGTTTCGCCGGGAGCACGTGGGATTTATTTTTCAGTCCTTTAACCTTTTGGGAACTATGAATGCCAAGGAAAATGTGGCTTTGCCGCTGACCTTCCGGGGAGTACCCAAAAAGATACGGCTGGACAAGGCAGACAAGATGCTGGAGCTGGTGGGGCTTCGCAAGCACAAGACCCACAGGCCCAATGAAATGTCCGGAGGACAGCAGCAGCGTGTGGGCGTGGCCAGAGCGCTGGTGGTGGACCCGGAGATTATTTTTGCCGATGAGCCGACGGGTAATCTGGATTCCAATACCTCGGCGGAGGTAATGGAGCTGATGAAAAAGATTGTGCGGGAACAGAATCAGACATTGGTGATGGTAACGCATGACAATCACCTGGCAAGCTTTGCGGACAGGATCTTTCATATTATAGATGGGAAAATTGTGAAAATAGAGGACAATCGGAAGAACAGGGAGGAAGAAGCGGTATGAGAAGAATGGGATTGATAAAAAGAGGATTGGCGGCTGCGCTGTGCTGTATGCTGTGTGTGCCGGTGATAGGCGGTTTGCCGCAGCCGATAATTGCAAAGGCAGATACACCAAGAGCAAGTGATTCGGATGCAGATTTAAAAGAAGTAAGAGAGAATGCTTGCAAGGAATTAGACGAGTATTACAAATTTAAAGAATCTTTTATACCCGAAGGAAAACGAGCGGAGGCAAGAGCAGCGGTTGACGCGCAAATTAAAGCTATCAAAAATTGCAATAGTAGTGCGATAATTTCTGAACGGCTGTTAGCTGGTCGGGCTACTGTTGATTCTTACATCCCCTCCGATGCCCCGGACTCCGACCCGGAACCCACCACCTCAAACAGCAACATCATGGTAGGCGGCAACTGGATCACCCCGGTAGCCAACGGCGGACAGTACGTCAATGTCGTTCTTCCGATCGTCAATATGGGACGCCGCCGGGTAAAGAACGCTGTCGTAACCCCGCAGATCAGCCAGGATCCGGCCAAATGGCCCTTCGAGATAGAGACATCCAACTACACCCAGACCATCGATCGCCTTCCGGGTACGGATGAAGGCGGGGACGATATGGAACGCCGCAGGGAGCTGACCTGGGTGCTGAAAACCCGCAAGGATGCCCCGGGCGGATATATGCCCATAGCATTTGACGTAACCTATGAAAACGACGATCTGTCCCTGACTACCGTAACCCTGACTACTTATGTAAATGTAAAGGGAACCACCGGCGTGTCCTCAGACGGAACCGCATCCACCCCCCGTGTGATTGTAACGGGATTTTCTACCAGTCCCGAGGAAGTACGGGCAGGGGAAACCTTTACGCTGACCCTGCATATGCAGAATACCTCCAGGGCAACGGCAGTTCAGAATATGCTTTTCGATATCCAGGCGGCAAGTGAGAGCACGGACACGACTTATGTGGCCGCCGCGTTCCTGCCCACGGCCGGGTCCAGCACGATTTTTGTAGACCGTATAGCAGCGGGAGCCACCAAGGATATTTCTATGGAAATGGAGGCGCGCTCCGATCTGGCACAGAAGCCCTACGTAGTGAATGTCAAGATGAATTACGAGGATGAAAATGTCAATGCTTACGAAAATACGGCCAGCGTGTCCATTCCGGTTCGCCAGGAGGCCCGCGTGGACATCAGCAGCATAGAGGTTATGCCGGACAGCATTGACGTAGGCAATGAAGCCAATGTTATGTTCAGCGTTTATAACATTGGTAAAACAAAGCTTTTTAACACAAGTGTAAAATTCATATCCGATTCCGTCAGCGGAGGAGATACATACTTGGGCAATATAGAGCCAGGAGCAACTGCAAATGTGGACGCATATCTGTCAGGTGCTGCCGCTACTATGGACGACGGCATCGTAAAAATAGAGATTACCTTTGAGGATGAGGCGGGAGAAGCCACCACCATTGAGAAGGAAATGACCCTGTTTGTCAATGAGATGTATTTCCCCAATGATATGGAAATAGACGGTGTTTACGGCGAGGAGATGATAGATTCGCCGGGAGGATTTAAAATCTGGTGGGCTATTGTACCAGGGATTCTGATTGTTATCGGCATCATTGTATTTGTGGTAATCCGCAGAAAGAAGAAAAAAGCTCAGGAGCTTCTGGAGCTGGAGGAAGATCTGGATGATGCGGGCGAGGAAGATTTGTCCGACGACGATGAGACGGAAACAGAAAAACTAAGCCCATGGAAGAAATGGAAGAAGCGTAGAGCGGAGAAGAGGAACGGTCTATGAGTATAAAGGATTTGCTTAAAATGAGCTTAAGCAGTCTGTGGCGCAGGAAGCTTCGGACCATCCTTACAGTTCTGGGAGTTGTCATTGGAACTGCCTCCATTGTGGTTATGATTTCCCTCGGCCTGGGTCTTAACAAAGCCAGTATGGAGCAGATCGAGCAGTACGGCGGCCTGACCACCATCACAGTTTATTCCAACGAGGGCGGATACAGCTATTATGGCGAGGGCATTGCGGTTTCCGCGGACGGCGGTGACAGTGAAAGCCAGGAACCGGTGCGGATTGACGATGCGGCCATTGAACAGTTTAAGCATATGGAACATGTGGAGATCGCCTCCCCCGTATTGAGTACCTGGGTGCTTCTGCGTCAGGGCGTGTGGGAGTCCAGTGCCTCCATTCGGGGCATGAGCCGGGAGGCGCTGGAGAAGATGGATTTGGATATTGCAGAGGGAAGCCTGCCGGAGGAGGGAGGAGAACTGCAGTTCTTCTATGGAAATACGGTGATCACGGACTTTTATAATTCCAAGACAGGACAGAATCCCTTTTATGAAAATTATGATTATGAAAATGAGGATAATTATACCCTGGCAGATGTGGATCTGATGAATTCTCCCATGTTCGTAATCTTTGATACGGATGCCTACTACAATTCACAATACGGCGGTACGGATGAAAACGGGAACCCGATACCGGCGCCCAAGAAATATATGGTGTCGGCTTGCGGACTGATGGCCGGCAAGCCTACGGAGTGGGGAGAAAATGCAAACAGTATCCTCTGTGATGTGGAAGCATTGAAGGCCCAGCTGAAAAAGGTCTTTAAGGGAAAGACTATTCCGGGCCAGCCTACCAATAAGTCCGGAAAGCCATATAAGGAGCTGTACTATAATCAGGCATATATCCGTGTGGATGATATGAATTACGTAACTGAGGTCCAGGACCAGATCCGGGCTCTCGGCTTCCAGGCGGAGAGCAATGTGGAATGGATGAATCAGGTACAGGAGCAGTCGCGCTCCATTCAGATGGCCTTGGGCGGAATCGGCGCCGTATCCCTTTTTGTGGCGGCTATCGGTATTGCCAACACCATGATGATGTCCATCTATGAGCGCACCAAGGAAATCGGCGTGATGAAGGTATTGGGCTGTGATATGAGAGCCATCCGCAATATGTTTCTGGCGGAGGCAGGCTTTATCGGCCTTATCGGCGGTACGGTGGGGCTTATGCTCAGTTATGGTATTTCAGCCATTATCAACTTTGTGACAAAGACTACCTATGAATCGGGAATTTCCTATATTCCTGTTGTACTGGTGATGCTAGCCATGGTGTTTGCCGTATTTATGGGGATGCTTGCAGGCTTATTCCCGGCTCTTCGGGCCATGCGCCTGAGCGCCCTGGCGGCCATAAGGAATGAGTAAGGCAATGAGAAGAAGACGCAGAAGATCAAGCAGGCTTTTGCCGCTTCTGTCTCTGATAGTGCTGGGTATCGGCATTGGGGCGGCAGCAACGGCATGGACAGAGTTAAAAACCATAGACAGGTCCGGTAGGATTACCGGACCTGTCGTTTTGGCGCAGTCAGATAAGCTGAGGGAGCTTTCTGAACAGACGCTTCGGCAGTCAGCTGCCCGGGCAGAGAGAACGGAAGCAGCGGAAAATGCGGAGCGCGAAAATCAGGAGGTTCGGCCGGAGCGGGAGCCGGATACGGCTTTAAGCATAGCGGGGGGCGCCCCGGAGCCGGATAACGCTCCCAGGCTTCGCATTGTATTGGATCCCGGCCACGGAGGGGAGGGCCTTAAGGATGAACAGGAGCTTGGAGCCATTTACCGTGATACCTATGAAAAGTATTTGACCCTGGAAATTGCCGAGGCTATGCGGGAGGAGCTTTCACAGTACGGAAATGTGGAGGTTTTTATGACGCGGGATACGGATCGCGCGCTGACCTTAAAGGAGCGGGCGGCCTATGCGGAATCCGTGGGAGGAGATCTTCTGGTAAGCCTTCATTTGAATGCCTCGTTGGAGCATAATTTTTACGGTTCCGAGGTTTTTGTGTCAGCCTTTGAGTATTTTCATGCCAGAGGAGCGGGCGTGGGTGAGAGCATTTTAAAGCAGCTTACAGATTATGGATTTGTATCCAAGGGCGTGAAAACCAGGCTGGGAAGCAAGGGTGCGGACTACTATGGAATTATAAGGGAATGTAAAAGTCTGGGGATTCCGGCTCTGATTGTGGAACATGGCTATATGGACGAGGACAGCGACTGGGCCCGCATGAATACGCAGGAAGCTCTGGAGAATCTGGGACGGCGGGATGCGGCAGGACTTGCGGCTTACTTCGGGCTGGAAAAGGGAAGCGTGCTTTCAAAGCTTCCTGCCATAGAAGAGGAAATTCCAGCCGTTCCCGTCCGCCCGGATACCACTCCTCCGGAGGAGGTATGGTATAAAAAAGAGCGGCAGACAGACGGCCGGTTTCTCATTACCCTTCACGGGGTGGAAAGGGAAAGCCGGGTGATGTATTACGATTACAGTACGGACGGCGGTGAAACCTACGGAGGCTTACAGCTCTGGGGGACGGGGGAAACCGTCCGATTTACCATGAACCTGACAGGGGAAGAGCAGCTTGTCTTCCGCGTATACAACAATTATGAGCTGCGGACGGAAACCTCAGGATAATTATGAAAGAATCCTTAAGATGCTTGTGTGCAAGGAATATTGTGGTATACTATAAGTAAGAACAGAGAGGCGAAATAGTTGGCAGAACAGTCTGCTTTTTAATAATAGGAGGCGGATAGAATGAAAAGATGGAAGTGCATATTAAGGGGCATAATTCTATTGACGCTGACGGCTGCATTGCTTGGAGGCGGCGCCGGCGGCATGACAATGACCGCACAGGCGAAGGAGGCTCCGGCCCGCGGCAACGAAGGGGTGGAACGGCTTGCGGAGGACGAAAAAAGAATATATGATACATTGAAGACCCTGGCAGGGAACGTCACATCGGGAAAGGAAACTTCCGCAGTTGTTACGGTAAACGGTTTCACTTCTCTTATGAATTCGCAGGAGGAAATAGGACGTACCATCAACCGGGCGCTCTCCTATCTGCTTATGGATTGTCCTTATGATTTCTACTGGTATGATAAAAAGGGCGGATGCTATTATAGCTGGACGCCTGAACAGGATGGCAGAGTATTGACCATGACAATTTCCATGACCGTAGCGGAGGATTATCAGGGCGCCGAAGCTTATACGGTGGATCCCGGGAAGATTACCAAGGCGAAGGAAGCGGAGCAGAAGGCAAAGGCTATTGTGGCGAAATACCGGGGCAAAACGGATTATGAAAAGCTGAAAGGCTATATGACGGAGATCTGCGATTTGGTTTCTTATAATTGGGATGTTTATGAGAACGGCCGGGCTCCCTACGGCAATCCGTGGCAGCCCGTCTGGGTATTTGACGGGGACGAGACGACCAATGTGGTGTGCGAGGGCTATGCCAAGGCGTTTCAGTATTTGTGTGATTTGTCTGTTCTTTGGGATGCCAAGTGTTATACCGTGGAAGGAGCGATGTCTGGCGGCACCGGAAGCGGAGATCATATGTGGAATATTGTGACACTGGGGGATAAAAATTACCTGGTGGATGTAACTAACTGCGACACCGATTCCATAGGAGCGCCGGATCAGCTGTTCATGGCCGGTGCGGAGGGCTCAATTGGAGGAGGATATACGGTTTTTCTTGATTCGGGTCAAAGCATTACTTATCAATATGCCGACAATCAGTATGATCTTCTGGGAGATGCCCTTGAACTGTCATACTATCCTTATGAGGATCCGTCCGCGCTGAATCTGAAAGTTACGGCGCCCGAGGGTGTGGAAGTAACCTTTGGAGATTCTCCGGATGACAGCGTGCTTGCCGGCGGTTCGGCGGTAAACGGGGCGGGAAAGGAGGTTCCCGGCGTCTTTACCTGGGCCGGGGATATGAGCACCTATGGAAATGCGGGAACCAATACGCTGAATGCAGTCTTTACACCGACAAATCCCCAATATCAGCCGGTGAATTATGTCCGTGTTTCCGTAAAGGTCAATCGAAGACCTGTGACCGTGACGGCAGAGGAAAAAAGCAAGTCTTATGGACAGCCGGATCCGGAGCTTACGTATTTTTATTCCAATGTAATTGAGGAATATCCTTTATCCGGAGAGCTTAGCAGAACATCCGGAGAAAATGTGGGAACTTATTCCATCGGGCAGGGAACCCTGACGGATGATAACAATCCCAACTATGCAATTACCTTTACGGGAGCCAGCCTGAAGATTACTCCTGCGTCTGTTATGCCGCTGGAGTTTGTGGTGGGCGATGCAAAAGCAACCGTTGCCAATGCGGTGACCATTAAGGAGGATGCTTCCTACGGTGATTTGTGGTCGGAGATTGTGAAGATTAGAACCATTACTGCCCAAACAGGTTTTGGAAATGACAGCGATCCGGCGCACTTTACCCTGCAGGAGAGCGGAACGCCCGCAGTTGGCGGCGGACAGAGTTTTCATATTGTATACAATGGAACTATCGGCGGGCAGACCTATCGGAATGAACCTGTCTGTGAAGGCACGGTAGATATCAAAAGGCGGGTGCTCACCGTATCCGCAGGGAGCTATCGGGTGAGCAAGGCCTATGATAAGACGAGAGCAGGCGGAGATGTTTCCGGCCAATTGGCCATTCATAACCTTTTATCCGCCGATACAAACAGAGTGAGCGTTGCGGCGGAACCCGCAGGCTATGCCAGCCCGGATGTAAGCGGGCAGAACCGGATGACCGTGAATCTGACTTTAACAGGGGCAGCTTCCGGCAATTATGAGCTGTACAGCAATACGGTGGAAGTTCCCTGTGAGATTACGCCGAAGACCATTACGCCGTCCGTGAAGGTATCAGGAACTTATGCCTATACCAGCCGTGCGATTACGCCGACAATCACCGTGTCGGACGGAAATGACGTATTGTCCGCGTCGGAATACAACATGGTTTTGAGCAATAACCAGAATGTGGGGACAGCCAAGGTAACTATAAGGCCGAAAAGCGGCGGCAATTATACCTGGAATCCGGCCGTGGAGACCACATTTACCATTGATAAGGCGGATTACAGGGGAACAAAGACAGCCTCTACCTCCATGGAATACGGCGGTACGGCTATATTCAGCCTGTACTCCATGCTTTCGGAAGGATATAAGCTGGGGGACATTCATGTTTCGGACCCGGATAAAATTTTTGCCGACACGCCGGCTGTTTCTGGCACCGTATTGTCCTGCAAAATGTCAGAGGACAGAAGCAAGGAAGGAAAATCGGCCGTAATTACGCTTCCCGTGACGGAATCCCGCAATTACAATCCTTATGATCTGACCTTTAAGGTGACAATGGCGGCGCAGCGTTCCGGTGCGGGCAATAACAATCCGACCGCCATCACGACGCCTTCCGGCAATGGCGGCGGGACAGGGAGTGAGCCTTCCATGCCTTCGGATCCGACAACGGAGATAGGGGACGGACGGACGCCGGCCTCGGATTATGATACGGTTGCTCCCGGCGGCGCAAATGTGACGGTCGTGGACAGGGAGAATACCAAGGCGGCGCGGTCAAAGGGGATTGGCGCTGAGCCAATCCTGTGGGGGGCAATTGGAGGGACACTGACCCTTGGAGTGTGCGGAGGCGTCTACCTGATAAGGCGAAGAAAAAAAGCGGAAAAACAATGACGGAATAACAGGAAAATACAAAAAGGAATGTCGTAAAACATTTTATGCGGCTGTCCGAATTACCAAGCGGTCAGTTCACAGGTTTTACGACATTCTTTTTTGGTTGTGTTAAGTAATAGGATATGCGGGTTTAATACCCAAGCTCTTCACCAATCAAAATTACCTGGATTCTTCCGGGAATATGTGATCTTCTTGTGACAACAATCTGACTGCAAATGCAATCGGGAGACTGACAGTCAGAGCATCTTCCGGTTACAGCACAGGGAGTCTTTTTGTTCAGCCGCAGCGTATTGATGGGAGCGGCCGTATTTCGGGCGCGGCTGTGTCCTTCCTCCGCATTTTTTACGACCTTATTCATGCCGGCCAGCACAATCACATGATCCGGGCCGTTGCAGAGGCAGGCCACCCGGTTCCCGGCGCCGTCCACATTGATAAGCTCACCGTCCAGGGTAATGGCGTTGGTGCTCATAAAGAAATAGTCCGCACAGACAGCTCTGGCGAACAGATCCTTTTTCTCCTCGGGAGTTTTGGCGGCTAAGCGGTCAATGAGCGTGTAATTTCCTTTTTTCAGGGCGTTCGTCAAACCACATTCCTCCATGGTCATAGTGCCGCCCCAGGTGACGGAAGCGTGTTCAGGCATGAGTTCCAGAACCTTTTGTACGGCTGCGGCGCTGTCCTCGCAGTACCAGCCCTTCATCTGACGTTTTTCCAGATTGGCAATGATGGTTTTCGCAGTATTCTCATAATATTGCTTTTTCGGTGACATTGAAAAATCCTCCTATTCTTAAATCGCTGCGCGATGGCACTAAAGAGTAAAGTCACTTCGGCGCACCTGTAATGAGAAGAACTTTCATTCGAAAGGGCACTCATGAAAGTTCCTCTCGTACGCCTTTGTGACTTTACTGTCCGGCAGAAATTATTTTTCAAAAGCACTTGACATTTCTTAGCCGGACTATTCCAGTTCCTAATTAATATCCATTATAGAAGAATTTCCCAGATATTTCAAGCTTATAAGCTCTGCAAAGTCACCGGCATCATGGAAAGCCGTACAAAATATCCCTGCTCCTGGTGGCAGATGGGGCAGACAGCCGGGGCCATGGGACCCATGTGAATATGGCCGCAGTTCAGACAGATCCACGCCTCCTGCGTATCGGAGGAAAACAGCTTCTTGTCCTCTAAAAGCTTGGCAAAGGTTCCGAAGCGGTCTCCGTGGATTTTCTCAATGGCCGCAATCCCATAGAAGGACGAGGCGATAGCCGGGAAGCCTTCTTCTGCTGCCTTATCACCAAATGCCTTGTAGATGGGATCATTTTCCTCATACTCATTGTGCTGTGCGGCTTTCAAAATCTCCTCCATAGTGGGATAGAGATCGATGGGATAACCGCCGTCAATCTCAATGGTAGTTCCGGCCAGAGGCTTTAAATGGTTGTAAAATATCTCGGCATGTTCCTTCTCCTGATTGGCCGTAAAGATAAACAGGCGCTCAAGAACCGGAAGCTTCTGACGCTTGGCCTCTGCTGCCGCAAAGGTATAGCGGTTCCGGGCCTGGCTTTCTCCTGCGAAGGCGCGCATCAGATTTTCTCTTGTTTCGCTGTGCTGAAAATCAATAGACATAGATAGGGATACTCCTTTCTGAGTTTGAAATGATTTGCTGTCGCCGGTGTACGGCGTATTGCTTATAGGATTGCACCAGGATATTTATTTGGCCTCGTAGGCAACAAGTACAATATCCCGGCCAAGCTCCCCGGCCAATCGCTGCTCTGCGTCGGAAAGAGCATCCACAGCAGAGCCGGTGAGCTGTGCGATCTTGTAGGAAGCCAGATCCTCTTCACGCAGAGCCTGCTCCATCCGATCCGCTGCGGCCTTACAGGACGGCGGCAGATTCATGGCAGAGGGTTTACCACTTCTGTGACACATAGTTATTCCTCCAATTTTCAGGTTTCTTTATAAAAGCTGAGCTTTTGGGGTTAGTATGCCGCGAAAAGAACAATTTTATCAATAAATGTAGGAGGTGATTGCCTTTCAAAGGGAAAACAGGCGCAAGGATAGTTGTAGAATCAGGCAGAAAATCCGATTTTAAGGGGAATTAAATCAGGAATAAAAAAATCTTCCGGCTGCAAAAACCGAAAGATTCTCTGAGAGCGATAGACGGGGCTCGAACCCGCGGTCTCGACCTTGGCAAGGTCGCGCGTTACCAACTACGCCACTATCGCATATTGTACTGCTTTTGTTGTACTGCTTTTGTTTCTCCCGAGCACATTAGATACTATAACGGATTGTGACGAATATGTCAAGGGGTATTTTGAAAAAATTTTATTTTCCCAGTAGTTCCCGCAATTTCTGCTCCGCCCGCTTTACCCGTTTCCGGCAGGCCTCCGCCGTTGAATCCATCGCTCTCGCCGCCTCGGGATATGTATAGCCGTCCACGGCCAGGAGCTTGAGCAGATGCAGGTCCTGCCGGTCGATCAGCCCCTCGTACTCCAGCTCAACGTTGACGGGGTCCTCGCTTTTCCCCAAGGCCTCTTCCGGAACCTCATCCACATTGGAGAGGAGGTCTTTCCATCTGTCACGCTGGCGGATACGGTTCTGAATCACATTTTTCGCGATTTTCCGCAGCCATGCCTTTGGATATTCAATTCCCGCCTCCGGAACCGTCTCCCATGCCACCCGGAATGTCTCCTGCATGACCTCTTCCGCCGAGTGATAATCCACGAATTGATAGGCGTAGAGGAGAAGATATCTGGCATATTCCTGATACCACTCCTCGATCAGCAGGCGTTTCTCTTGACCGCTCAAAGCAATACCCCCCTCCGGCGTTCTCTCTATTTTGTGTCGTTGAAGTCATTGCACACCGCAATCAGGCGCCCGATCAGCTCAACATACGCGGCGGGCTTATCCGCCAGCTGTTCGGAGATCATCTTGATCTCAGCCTGTACGGAGTCCTGATACAGAAAATAATCCACAGTGACGCCCAGCCTGTCCGCCATATTCCGCAGCGTGAACGCGCTGGGAGCCTTCCTCTCGGTCTCAATGGCGGCACAGAACGGCAGGCTGATCCCCGCCTTTTCCGCGAACTTCTCCTGGGTCAAACCGTTCTGCACCCGATACTTTTTGATGTTTTCGCTGACTATTTTCAGAAACTCCTGTTTTTCCATGTTCACGCCCCCGTTCTATCGGTAATAATTGTATTTCCAATAGGACGGTGTTTGAAGCGACCATTTGTAATTTTATTATTATCTATGGTATAATTCAAGCAATACAAAAATTTTTCAGGGGTTTTGTCCGGTTTCGGTGATTTTCAGACACCATATATTTCGAAGGCCGCGGAAACCGGAGATTCCACACCAACGGGGGCACGAGAGGAGCAGTCCAATGCAGTAAGATCGAAACACAACAGGATTGGAAATCATCTGTATTTCCGCCTCAAACGGTTTTTCACTGAAAAACCGTCAATTCCAACCGCTATGTTTAGGAGGTTTTTTTATGATCACATCCAGCATCCTGGACCGATTTTGGGTAAGGCCATCCGGCGCCTATAAAATGGCTTATCTGGTACCCAAGAATGGAGCATGCAGTCTGGAAAGCCTATTCCCTGAGAAGGCGGCGCAGGACAAGGAGAAACTGCGTGCTTTCATGGAGGATGTCAAAAAGAACGGAACTGCCGTGCATCTGACGAAGGAGCAGATCAGCCAGCTTTCAGAGAAATTCGATCCCAACGATATGACCTATGAGGACTATCACGCCTTTGTGGATCAGCTCTGCGACTGGGGCGTCCTGCGCCGGGAGGACGTTCAGTATGTCTCGGTCGGCCCTCAGATGGGGGGTCTGGACCTGATTCCGGTGGACTTCGCTGAGCCTATGGGAAAAATTACACCGGCAAGAAATTATCAGCATTTTGATCGTTGTTTCTCCTCAAGCGGCGGAAACGCACTGGAATGGGCACGGTATTTGGCCAGCTTTGAGGACTTTAACCCTGATACGGGTTCCTTTGAGCGGGGCAGGAGTTCCATTTTGTTCGGAAAGCTCCGGGATGTTCTGGAGATGATGCGCTAGACCCGGCGTCAGAGGTTTCATCACACAGCCACTCCGGAGGACGATTGCGCAGAGCTCCCCCCTTGTACAAAGAGGCGGGAGCTCTGCGCAGCATCAAAGAGAATCCGGGCTGCATCGGCGCCGTCTGGGTACCGGTTCAAAAATAAGGCATCCCTTTCGGAATGACCTCCTGCAGGAGGTTATTCTTTTGTCCGTTCGTCTATGGCAGCTTCCCCATGATCAAAAACGCTGTACATTCCCGCGGCGCTGTGCTATAATTTATCAACTTGAATTTTTCTGGAAACGGGGGAAAGACCATGAGCGGCGAGATGCGTACCTTCGGCTATCTTTGTCCCAAGTGCGGCAAGACGGTAATGGCCGCCCGGTCCGTCTTCGCGCTGGAGGCCTCCAACGCGGAGATTGAATGCAGCTGCGGGGACTCCGCCTTGCGGGCGGATTTCGACGGGGAGCGGTACCGCTTCTATGTCCCCTGCGGCCTCTGCGGAGAGACCCACACGGCGGTGTGCCCGCCGGAGCGGGTTCTGCGGGGCGCCGCCGCCCTGGGCTGCGCAAGAACAAAGCAGTTTTGCTGCTTCATCGGCCCGGAGG
>OFHO01000854.1_pt1 | contig 25439 bp, 21 predicted proteins | sample 1521531 | NCBI WGS metagenome assembly OFHO01 (sample SAMEA3504124, study PRJEB24116) | mouse gut metagenome | biome: mouse gut; feature: mouse-associated habitat; material: faeces | place: Denmark | collected 2011
CACCAGCCGCAGGAGGGAGGAGAAGCCCTGGTGGGCGTAGTCCTCCCCGTCGCCGTAGCCCCGGATGGGGGAGTGGGCCAGCACAATGTCCACGCCGCCGCTCCGCCAAAGCTGGAACCGCAGGCGCCGGATGCGGCTCTCCATCTGCCGCTCGGTGTACTGGTGGGGGCCGCCGCTGTAGACCGGCGTGCCCCCCAGGCCCAGAATCCGGAGGCCGCCCACCGTCACCAGCTTGTCCTCGATGCAGTCGCACCCCTCCGGGGGGCGGCGGTCATAGGTCTGGTCGTGGTTGCCGTGGACGTACAGCACCCGGGCGCGGCCCATGGTCACCAGAAAGCTCAGATACTGCGACTTCAGATCGCCGCAGGCGAGAATCAGGTCAATGTCCGACAGGCGGCCCGGCTGGTAGTAATCCCAGTAGTAGGGGCTCTCCTTGTCGGATACCAGCAGGATCTTCACAGCATCGGGCCCTCCTTCTCCGGGGGGATCTGGTCCCGGTAGACCCCCTGGAGGCGGGCGATGGACCGGGCCATGGGCAGGAGCTGGTCAAAGGCGGGGATGGTCCCCTCCACGCAGTCGCACAGCCAGTCCATGTGCAGCACCTCCTCCGGGGAGAAGTACTTTTCCCCGTCGCTGCGGAGCTGGCCGTCCTGGGAGCGGATGGGCCGGCGGAAGGGCTCGATGGAGCCGTCCACCACCCCCCGGCGGAGGATCTGCACCAGCTGGGCCACCCCGGCGGGCACCTTCTGGCTCAGGAGTACGTCCACCGTCCGGCTGCTCATGCCCCACCAGTAGTTCACCGCCCGTTCGTCGTCCTGGACGTTCAGCTCGTCCCAGCCGCCGCTGAAGATGCTGCGGATCAGCTTGACGTAGAAATTGCCCCAGTGCCAGTAGGGGGAGGCCAGGGACAGCAGGGTGCCGTCGGGGTTCACCTGGCACAGGCCCCAGGGCTCCAGGACCCGGTCCGGGGCGGGGACGTCCCGGTTGGAGATCACGTCCACCCCCTCCGCCGCCAGGGCGGCCACCGCGTCCTCCTCCACGCAGGACCAGCGCAGCTGAATCCGGGACCGGGGGTTGGTGAGCCGGCTGCCCAGGGCGAAGGCGTTGATGGAGGCGGGCACGCCGAAAATGGGGTTGGAGGCCACGTAGCCGATCCGCCCGTCCCGGCTCATGGCCCCGGCGATGGCCCCGGTGATAAACTTGCCCTCGTAGATGCGGCTGTAATAGGTCCGCACCCCCGCGTAGGGCATGGACGCGGAGCAGTTGAGAATCCGAATCCCGGGGTATTTGGCCGCCGCCTTCCGGCAGGCGCTGATCAGGGGCGGGGTGGTGGCGAAGATCACCTGGGCCCCTGCGGCGGCGGCCTTCTCCATGGCCTCCTCCGCCGCCTCGCCGGGGTGGACGTCGTTGTATACCCGGACGGACACCTTCGCCCCCATGACCGCCTCCAGGTACTGCCGTCCCAGGTCGTGGGCCCGAATCCAATCGCTGGCGTCCGGACTGCCCTCGTTGATGAACACCACGTTCAGGTGGTCCGGGAACACCGCGTGGAGCAGGCGGCCGAAGATGCCGGGGGCGGCGGGCTCGCCGTCGTCCTCCTTTTTCTGCTCCTCCGTCTCCGTGCTGACGGAGATGGGCTCCGGGGCGGACAGGAGCTTCATATCGGGCCGCACCGCCGCCACGGACTTGGCCAGCTCCGCCGCGCTGAGGCTCCACAGCTGCTCGAATTTATACACCCGCAGCCACACCAGCAGGGCGTCCGCCGGCGTGACGTCCAGCTCCTCGCCGCCCTGCTTCCGGAGGGCGTCCCGGAAGTAGGTGAACCCGGCCACGAAATGCTGCCTCTCCTCCGCCGTCCACACGTGGTCCGGCTCGAACCCCAGGGCCGCCTGGAGCTTGGCGAACCGGCCCGGACGGCTGAAGTAGACCCGGTAGAGCTTCGTCAGCTGGTAGGAGGCCATGAAGTCGTAGTAGGCCTGTACCGCCGGCTCGTCGGACCAGACGGGAATCACCCGGATGACGTAGGCGGGGATGGTGGGCGCGCCGTAGCTTTTCAGCACGCTGACCCGCTTGTTGCCCTCCTGGACGTAGAACCGGCCCAGGTACTCGTAGCACCGAATGGGGTCCCGGATGCCCTCGTCCCCCAGGTGGGCGGCGCACAGCTCCATCCACTTGGCGGCGAACTCCGAGTCCGCGTCCAGCAGGGGCATGAAGTTGGCGGCGAAGGCGCTGCGCCGCCCGGCGGTCTTGGTGCCGGTGATCTGCTCGGTGGGGATCTCCAGCACCCCCATGTCCGCCCGTCCGGCCACCATGTTCTCGTCCAGGATCTCGTCCAGGACCGTGGGGTAGGGGTACTTGCCCCGGATCACCCGCTCCTTGTAGTTTTTCTGGCCAAGCCGCAGGGATTTGATGTATTGTTCCATGGCTTCCTGTCTGCCCATAGATGCCTCCTCCTTGTCCGCCGCCTGCCGGCGGGGCGCTGATATTGGTTCCGCGTGATGCTTGAGAAATGGCGGTATTTGCCTTTTGCGCTGGTCAATATTCCCGGAGCACCAGCGTTGTGGAGCCCTGGTTGAGGCCAAGCTCCAGACGCCGGACCTTCGGGTGCCTGCCGTAAACCCGGCGGACCATGTCCCGCAGCTGGGTGCCGCCGTGGAAGCCGTGAATGACCTCCAGGCGGTAGACCGAGCCGCCCGCCCGGCGGAGGGCGGCGTCCACCGCCGCCTGGGCCTGGGTGCAGTTCATTCCGTGGAGGTCCACGCGGATCGTTCCGCTCTGCATGGCTGGTTCCTCCTGTCTCTTTCCAGTATGCCCCTATTTTATCAGGTCGCGGGCATGCCGTCAACTGCCTTGCGGGCGGGAAAGGGATTGGAAAGGGCTCGTGCGCCCGCCGGGGCGGTTCCGCTTTGTCCTGCGCCGGGCTTCCCGCGAGGCATTTCACCGTTGACGAGCGCAGGCGGCCGGCCAAATTTTTGCGGGGACCGGGTTGCATTTTGCCGGAGGATGCGATATAATGCAGGCAAACAGCGCTGCCCAAATTAAGGTATTTGAGCGGTGTCCATAGCGCCGTACCATCCCGCCTCGGCGTGAAGTCCGCTCCGCTCAAAACCGGGCGTTCTCTTGGGGAGCGCCCGATTTTTTGTATGGCGTTCCCGCTCCTGCGCGGGGCGATGGGAAAGGGGCTTCATGGGACGGCTTTTTAGCCCCTTTTGCTTTTCGTGTTGATGGATCTAATCGCAGATGGAAAATTAATTGGTTCGGTTGCCATATATGACAATGAGATAGATGATTTGATTGTGGAAAAAAGCTATCAAAGAGCGGGTTACGGAGAAGCGTTATTGCAGTTTGCTATTTCTTACATGCAAAGCAGCAACATTGCTCCAATTGTTCTGCATGTTGCGGATTGGAATCAAGGGGCAATTAAAATGTATATGAAAAATGGGTTTGCCATTGTCAAAACAGAAGAGGCTTGATCTTGAGCCGTTGAACAAATTTTTTGCAGGGCAGTTATCCATGTTGGATAGCTGCCCATTCCGTTATTTCAGCGATGAGAATAGTTTGTTAGATGTCTATCGACACGAAAGGTAAAAGGAATATTTTTATGAAACAACAGGAGGTAACATCTGCAATGGAGAAGGAAAAGGGAAGGTTTCGCAGGCTGGGGACCATGATCGACTGTTCCCGAAACGCGGTGATGAAGCCGGACGCCGTGAAAAAGTGGATCGACGTCACGGCGGACCTGGGGTACAACGCGCTGATGCTGTACACCGAGGATACCTACGAGGTGGGGGAGGAGCCCTACTTCGGCTACGCCCGGGGACGCTACAGCAAGGCGGAGCTGAAGGACATCGACGCCTACGCGGCTGCGAAGGGCATGGAGCTGATTCCCTGCATTCAGACCCTGGCCCATCTGAACGCCATCGCGCGCTGGCCGGAGTATGCGCCGCATATGGACATAGCGGATATCCTGCTGGCCCGGGACGAGCGGACCTATACGCTGATTGAGCGCATGTTCGAGACGATTTCGGAGTGCTTCACCTCCAAGTGCGTACATATCGGCATGGACGAGGCCCATCTCTTCGGGCGGGGCCGGTTCCTGACCCGCTACGGCGACGTGGACCGTACGGCGGCGATGCTGGAGCACCTGGAGCGGGTGGCGGAAATGGGGAAGCGGCGCGGGCTGTCCCTGGCCATGTGGTCGGACATGTTCTACCGCCTGGCCGCCGGCGGGGAGTACTACGCCGCCGGCGCGGAGATCGACAAGAGCGTGGGCCGGCGGATTCCGGAGAACGTGGAGCTGGTCTATTGGGACTACTACAGCACGGATACCGCCCGCTATGACAAGATGCTGAAGTCCCACGCCGGCATCAAGCCGGGAACCTGGTTCGCCGGCGGGCTGTGGTCCTGGGAGGGCTTCGCCCCCCACAACGCCTTCAGCATCCGGGCCACCGAGGCGGCCCTGGCGGCCTGCGAGGAGAACGGCGTGCAGGATGTCTTTCTGACGCTCTGGGGCGACGACGGGGCGGAGTGCGCCAAGTTCGCCCTGCTGCCCTCCCTCTTCTATGCCGCCCAGCGGGCCCGGGGGAACGGGGACCTGGCGGATATTCAGAAGAAGTTTGAGGAAAAGTTCGGCGTTTCTTGGGAGAGCTTCATGCTGCTCGACCTGCCCGGCAGCGCCAACGACGAGAAGGACCGGATCGTCAACTGCGAAAAGTACCTCCTCTACAACGATCCTTTCCAGGGGCTCTTCGACTCCACGCTGGCCGGCGGCGAGGGAGAGGGCTTCGCCCAGTGCGCCCGGGCCCTGGAGAACGCGCCGGAGACGGGGGAGTGGGCCTACCTCTTCCGCACGCAGAAGGCCCTCTGCCGCGCGCTGGAGTACAAGGCGGAGCTTGGACAGCGCACCAGGGCGGCCTACCAGGCCGGGGACCGGGCGGCCCTGACCGCCCTGACGGAGGCGTACCGGACGGCGGAGGACCGCCTGGGCGAGCTGTACGAGGCGTTCCGGGAGCAGTGGGACCGGGAGAACAAGAGCTGCGGCTTTGAGGTGCAGGACATCCGCCTGGGCGGCCTCCGGCAGCGGCTGCGCCATTGCCGGGAGAGCCTGGAGCGTTACCTGGCCGGCGAGCTGGAGGCCATCGAGGAGCTGGCCGCGCCGCAGCTGGACGTGTCGGGGAAGGGCGCGGACTTTGCCAAACGGCGTATGCTCTTCAACAGCTGGCAGGAGACGGTGACGGCCAACGTCCTGTAAGAGGCGGCGGTTCCCTTTGAAAACCCGCTCTGTCAAAGGCGGGCCGGATAGGCTCTGATACGCAGCGATTGTTATTTTTGGCCGTTTGCCGGATGGTAAGCGGCCATTTTTTTGCGGAGCAGGGAGGCTCTCCGCCTTGCAATCCGGGTAAAAATAGGCTATAATCTGCGGGTGTATTTCTGAATGGAAAATGGAGGAAATGAACATGTGGTTCGTTTTGGCCCTGCTGTCCGCCGTGTTCGCGGCGCTGACGTCCATTCTGGCGAAGGCCGGCATCGAGGGCGTGAATTCCCATCTGGCCACCGCCCTGCGCACGATGGTGGTCGTGGTCATGGCGTGGGGGATGGTTTTTCTCACCGGCGCCCAGGAGGGGATTGCCCGGATCAGCGTCAGAAGCTGGAGCTTTCTGATCCTGTCCGGCCTGGCCACCGGCGCGTCGTGGCTGTGCTACTATAGGGCGCTCCAGCTGGGGGATGTATCGCGGGTGGTCCCCGTTGACAAGCTGAGCGTGGTCATTACGCTGGTTCTGGCGTTTGTTTTTCTCCGCGAGCAGTTTACGCTGAAATCGCTGGCCGGCTGTGCGCTGATTGCCGCAGGGACCCTGCTCCTGGCCGCGTGACGCCGGGGGCGGAGGCGCGGCGCAGTGGATTTCCCCCGCGTCAGGCGGGAAACCCTCTTCCCAAATGCCGTCGTTTCTGCTATACTGGATCAGGAGGCGCGCGGCGAAGGGGACGCTCCTGCCCGCCGCGGCAAGTAGGAAAGGAGACGACTAATTTATGACCCGAAGAGTGATCCGGCGCCTGCTGCTTTTGACGGCGGCGGTTTTGTTTCTGTCTGCCTGCGCTCCCGGCGGTTCCGCTGACGGCGGCGCGCTGACCTGGGGCACGTGGGGCAGCTACGGCAGGCATAAGGCGTTTCTGGATCTTTTGGAACAGACCTATCCGGATATTGCGCTGGAGTTTGTCTCCTACACCGGCGGCAATTCCACCGGCTACAGCTGGATTCAGATGCGGGCCGACGACATCCCGGATATCTTCATTACCTCTCAGATTCTGGACCCGGAGCTGGCCAAGGAGCGGCGGGCGGATTTATCCGGATATGACTTTGTCAACAGCTTCTCCACCGCCATACTGGACCAGGTGTCCATTGACGGCGGAATTTACCTCCTGCCCGTCAGCAACTCCATCTACGGCATCTATTACAACAAGACGCTGATGGAGGAGCGCGGCTGGGAGCTGCCTACGGATTTTGCCGGGCTGGAATCCCTGTGTGGAGAGATCCGGGAGGCGGGGCTGCTCCCCGGCGTGGTGGGGACCCAGCTGACCGGCGGGCCCTTCTCTACCGTATTCAACCTGGCCAAGACCAGCTGGCTGACCACCCCGGAGGGGGTGAACTGGGAGCGGGATTTCCTGGCGGGGCATGCTCAGGCGGAGGGCGTCTGGGAGGACACCATGGACTACGTCCAGCGGTATATCGACATCGGCATGTTCCACACCGATCCCGCGGACCGGGGCAATCCGCAGCTGATTCTGGATTACCTGGGGAACCGGAAGGCGGTGTTCTGCACGGCGGTGCAGACCGTCAATATCACCCGGTTCCCGGACACCGGAGACGAGCTGGGCATCATGCCCTTTATCAGCGAGGACGGCGGCAAGAACGTCTATATGTACAGCCCCTCCTTCTATTTCGGCATCAGCAAGCGCCTGACGGAGCCAGGCAATGAGAAGAAGCTGGAGGACGCCCTCCGGATTCTGTCCCTGCTCTTCTCTCCCGAGGGGCAGGACGCCTTCCTTACGGAGGAGACGCCCTGCGTGATCGGCGTCCTGAAGAGCGCGGAGGTGCCGGAGGACGCCATGGTCTACGATGCCCGGCAGGCCCTCCGGGAGGGCCGGGCCTTCCCCATGACCTACGCCGGCTGGGAAAACGTGCTGGCGGACATGGGGCAGGCGTATAAGGACTGGTTCCGGGGGGAGGACGGCGCGGACGGACCGGCGAGCATCGCCCGTATGGACGAGGTGCAGAGGAACCATCTGACCGAGTCGGAGGAGCACTACTTCTGTGAGAGCGAGGCCGACTTCACCTTGGAGGAGACGGCGGAGCTGGTGGGCAAGGCCCTGGGCAGCGCCGTGGATGCGGACGCCGTCATGGCGCCCCTGGGGGCGTTTCACGACGGCGCGGAGCTGACGGCCGGCGTCAGCGGGAAGCTCTACAAGGGGCCGGTCGACGCGGACGTCGCCGCCTCCATTACGCCCGGCTGCGACGGGGAGTACGCCATCCTGACCATGACCGGGGCCCAGGCCAAGGCGATGGCGGAGGAGGGCTTCGACCCTGACGGCAGCGGCGACCCCTTCCCCTATCTTCTGGTGGTCCGGGGCGGCGGAGAGCCGGCGGACGATGAGGAGCTCCGGGTGGCGTTCTTTATGTCGGGCTATACGGAGGAAGCGGCCCGGACCTATTCCGCCCAGGTGTGCCAGGGGTCCCTGCGGAGCTTCGTGCGGACCTGGCTGGAGGAGCAGGAACGGGTTTCCCCCGGCGGAAATCCCTGGAATTAAGGCGGGGGCCTCCGGGCCTGCCGCTGGATGAACAATATCTATGCAAAAGAATCAATCTAACGGTGAAAGGAGGACGGGCGGAATGAAACCACAGGGGGGCTGGCGCGGCGTCCTGTTTCCGGCGGTATTGACCGTCTGTCTGCTGCTGTCTCTGGCGGCAGGCGGCATATATTTCGCGGGGTACCTGCAGGCGCAGATCTTTGCGGAGCGTTCCACCCAGCTCAATGAGATCACCTCCCAGGTGCGCGCTAATCTGGACAACGCCCTGGATTCCCACTGGAATTACCTGTCCGCCGCGGTCAATACCTTGGGGCACCAGGATTTTGATACGGAGGAGGAGGTGGCCGGATATATCGGCGGGCTGGAGGAGCTGCTGGAAATGCACAGCTACAGCTCCATGCTGATGCTGCTGGACAGCAAGGGAAACTGCTATGACGCGTCGGGCAGGCACGGCGTCTGGCCCGACATCGACCGGATTTCCGATGGAGAAACGCGGTATACCTTCCTCTCCGACAGCCTGGTCCACGAGGGGAGCTACTGGGCGTTCGTGCAGAAGCTGGACGCGCCCCTGGAGACGAGGGAGGCCAGCTTTACCCACGCCGTCCTGCTCAAGGATGTCTACGCCCTAAGCGCCTACTACGACAGCAGCGCCTACGGCAGCCAGAACGAGACGTATATTCTCAAAAGCAACGGCACCCGGATGCACGACAACGTGTCCGGCGACAGCATCATACAGGCGTACAACGTGCTGAAGGCCCTGGAGGAGATGGAGGAGCAGACGATCCCCGACCTCCGCGCCGCCCTGGACCGGCAGGATACGGTCAGCGCCAATTTCCGCCGGGACGGCACCGAGTATTACTACTGCCTCACCTCCCTGGAAAAGTATGACACCCTGCTGCTGTTTCTGATTCCGGCGGAGTTCGTGGCCTCGGGGACTGTGGGCATGGTGGGGGCCGTGGTGCGGATGCTCCTGATTCTGGCGGTGGTGCTGCTGGCCATGCTGGTGGTGGTGGCCGTGTCCATCACCCGGCAGCAGAGCAGCGCCCGGCTGTTCCTCCATGAGCAGGAGAACCTGCGCCGCCAGGAGGAGATGAACCAGCGTCTGGAGGAGACGAACGCCATGCTGGCCCGCTCCAAGGAGACGGCGGAGCAGGCGTTCCAGATCGCCGAGGAGGCCAACCGGGCCAAGAGCGCCTTTCTCAGCAACATGAGCCACGACATCCGCACCCCCATGAACGCCATCGTGGGCTTCGCCGCCCTGCTGGCCCGGGACGCGGAGAACCCCGAGAAGGTCCGGGAGTACACCCGGAAGATCACCGCCTCCAGCCAGCACCTGCTGGGGCTCATCAACGACGTGCTGGACATCAGCAAGATCGAGGCCGGCAAGACGGTGCTGAACCTGTCGGACGAGAACATGGTGGACCTCATTGAGAACATAGACGCCATCATCCGCCCCCAGATGAAGACCAAGCGGCACACCTTCGAGGTCTACACCCGGGACATCCGCCACGAGCACGTGGTGATGGATAAGCTCCGGCTGAACCAGATCCTGCTCAACCTTCTCTCCAACGCGGTCAAGTACACGCCGGAGGGGGGGCGCGTCTCCCTGACGGTGCAGGAGCTGCCCCAGTTTGCCAAGCAGCTGGCCCACTACCGGTTCATCGTGACCGACAACGGCTACGGCATGAGCCCGGAATACCAGCAGAAGATTTTCCACGCCTTCACCCGGGAGGAGGACAGCGTCACCAACAAGATCCAGGGCACCGGCCTGGGCATGGCGATCACCAAGAACCTGCTGGACCTGATGGGCGGGAAGATTACGGTGGACAGCGAGAAGGGGAGGGGCTCCACCTTCACGGTGGACCTGGAGCTGCACATCAGCGAGCACGAGGTGGACCGGGACTTCTGGCTGAAGAACGGCATTGCCCGGCTCCTGGCGGCGGACGACGAGGAGGTCATCTGCCAGAACATCCAGATGGCCATGGAGGGCACCGGAGTTGCGGTGGATTACGTCCTGGACGGCGCGCCGGCTGTGGAGCGGGTGAAGCGGGCCCAGGAGGAGGGCCGGCCCTACCACATCGTCCTGCTGGACTGGAAGATGCCGGGCATGGACGGCGTCGCGGCCGCGCGGCAGATCCGCCGGGAGATCCCCGAGGGCGGACCCATCATCGTACTGACCAGCTACGACTGGCCGGAGGTGGAGGAGGAGGCCAGGGAGGCCGGGGTGGACGCCTTCATGCCCAAGCCCTTTTTCCTCACCAGCTTCCGCCAGAAGGTGGACGGCGCGCTCCACCACGCCCCGGAGCGGGAGGCGGAAAACGGGGAGCAGCAGAGCCTCCTCCAGGGCATGCACATTCTGGTGGCGGAGGACAACGAGATCAACGCGGAAATCCTTGGCGAGCTGCTGGATATGGCGGGGGCCACCTGCGACATCTGTGAAAACGGGCGGATGGTGACGGAGGCGTTCTCCCTGTCCAGCCCGGAGCAGTACCAGCTGATCCTGATGGACGTGCAGATGCCGGTGATGAACGGCTACGAGGCGACCCGGGCCATCCGCGACCTGGGCCACCCCATGGCGCTGACCATTCCCATCATCGCCATGACGGCCAACGCCTTTGCCGAGGACATCCGGGACGCCCTGGAGGCGGGAATGAACGCCCACGTGGCCAAGCCCATCGATATGGCGGTGCTGGAGCAGACCGTCGCGGCGGTGCTGGAGGCCCTGCGCGGGAAGGGCTGACGTCCATAAATAGAAAAAATGTCCTCCGTCAGGCTTACGCAGCCTGACGGAGGACGTTTTATTTTCGTATGGCAGGGGGGAGGCGGCGCGCTACGCCTGGCCTTGGATCACCTGCTCGACCTGCTTGAGCACCCGCTCCGCCATGGGCATCATCCGGGACATCAGGGCCTCCCCCTGCTCCCGGCAGCTCTTGGCCAGCTCCTTGTCCCGCAGGCTGCCCAGGTTGATGCACACGTTCATCCATGCGCCCCGGATACCCGTCTGGAGGGAGAGGACCGCTACGCCCAGGTCGCTGGCGGCGTTCTCATTGAACCGGCCCGGCAGGGTGGCGGCCAGCTCCAGGGCTTCCGCCGCCAGCCTCATGACCTCCAGGGGCGCTTTGGTGCAGAGCTCCAGCCCCTTCTGGATGGCCGCGGAGCGGGCGGCCCGCTCCTCATCGGTGGCCTTGGGCATGGGGAAGGCCCGGCTCACCTGCAAAAAGGCGTCCGTATCCTGGTCCATCACGTCCAGCAGGGCGAGGCGCAGGTTTTCCACCCGCTGACGAAGGGCCAGGAGCTCCGCCCGGTACCGGGCGAACTGGGCCTTTTCCTCCGTCAGGCGGCACACCATGGCTACCAGTCCGGCCCCCATAGCGGCCTCCAGGGCGGCGGCGGAGCCGCCCCCCGGCGCGGGCGCATCGGAGGACAGCATTTCCCCGAACTGCTCCACCCGCATTTCCGCCAGCTTCATTTCTACCTGCATATGGCTTCCTCCTTATTCCATACCGATCAGATGGTATTCCATCACCTGTTTCCGGGCGTCGAAGCCCTCCAGCTTCAGGTAGTACTCCGCGCAGTCCAGCAGCGCCTTGCCGGGGGTCAGGCCCACCAGCTCGCTGCCGGTGATCCGCACACCGTACCGGTCCGCCAGGGCCCGGACCATTTCGAAGACGTAGTAGATGGGGGTGCCCTCGTAATTGACCAGGTTCATGGACACCTGGGCCACGTTCCGCTCCTCCAGCATCACGCCGATGGCCTTGCAGTACTTGAAGCCGCCGCCCGCCGCCCGGATGGCCCGGGCGATCTTGTTGGCGATCTCCAGGTCGGAGGTGTCCAGGTTGATGTTGTAGGCGATGAGGGGCATCCGGGCCCCGATGGCGGTGATGCCCGCCGTGGGGTGGATTTTCCGCTCGCCGTAGTCCGGGGCCCACTCCGGCTGGAGGAGCTTCTCCGGCATGCCCTCGAACTGCCCCTTCCGGCAGGCGGCCAGGTTCCGCCGCTCCGGCCGGGAGGCCGAGTCCTCATAGAGGAAGGAGGGGATGGACAGCTCCGTCCAGAGCCGCTCCGCCACCCGCTTGCTGAGGTCCACGCACTCCTCCACCGTCATGTCCATGGTGGGGATGAAGGGGATCACGTCGGTGGCCCCCATCCGGGGGTGCTGGCCTTGGTGCTTGGTCATGTCGATGGTTTCCGCCGCCTTCTTCGCCAGCTGGAAGGCCGCCTCCTCGATCGCCGCCGGACTGCCCACCATGGTGAATACGCAGCGGTTGTGGTCGCCGTCGGTCTGGACGTCCAGCACCGTGCAGCCGGGGATGCCGTTGGCGGTGTCCACGAGGCCCTGGAACACGGCCTCGTCCCGCTCCCTGCTGACGCTGAAATTGGGTACGCACTCAACTAATTTAGACATCTTTCTTACTCCTTCCCATAGGGAACGCCCTTTTTAATCACCGTGCGGGCCAGATTGCCGCCCAGCCGGTAGCAGATGTAATTGAGGTCCTCCGCCTCCCAGATCACCAGGTCCCCCCATTTGCCCGACTCCACGGAGCCGGTCCGGTCCGCCCGGCCGATGGCCGCCGCGCCGTTGAGGGTGACGGCGGTCAGGACCTCCTCCGGGGTGAGGCGGTACTTGAGGCACCCCAGGCTCATGACCAGCTGCATGTTCAGACAGGGGCAGGAGCCGGGGTTGAAGTCCGTAGCCATCGCCACGGGAACCCCCGCCTCCACCATCCGCCGGGCGGGGGCGTAGGCCGCCCCCAGGTAGAAGCTGGTGCAGGGCAGCAGGCAGGCCGTTGCGCCCCCCGCCGCCATGGCGGTGATGCCCTCCTCCGGGCAGACGATCAGGTGCTCCGCCGACACGGCCCCGATCTCTCCCGCCAGGCGGGACCCGCCGATGGGGTCGATCTCGTCGGCGTGGATCTTGGGCCGGAGGCCGTATTTCTTTCCGGCCTCCAGGATGGCCCGGGACTCCTCCGCCGTAAAGACGCCGGTTTCACAGAACACGTCGCAGAACTCCGCCAGCCCCTCCGCCGCCGCGGCGGGGATCATTTCCCCGCACAGCAGGCGGATATAGCCCGCCCGGTCGTTTTTGTACGCCTCCGGCAGGGCGTGGGCCCCCAGGAAGGTGGGGACCAGGTCTATGGGGTGGGTCTGATCCAGCGCCCGGATGGCCCGCAGCTGCCGCAGCTCCGTCTCCGTATCCAGGCCGTAGCCGCTCTTGGCCTCGCAGGTGGTGGTCCCCAGGGCCAGCATTTCGTCCAGGGCCAGCCGGGCCTTGTCCGCCAGCTCCTCCTGGGAGGCCGCCCGGGTGGCCCGGACGGTGGACAGGATGCCGCCCCCCTGGGCCAGGATGTCCAGGTAGGGCACCCCCCGCAGCTTCAGGGCCAGCTCGTTCTGCCGCCAGCCGCCGAAGATCAGGTGGGTGTGGGCGTCCACCAGCCCCGGCGTGGCCAGCCGCCCGCCGGCGTCCAGGACCCGTGCCCCCGCCGCCGCTGGGGGGACGCCAGTCCCCACAGCGGAAATGAGGCCGTCCTCCATCAGGACCCAGGCGTCCCGGAGCGTCCGGATCTCCCCCTGGGCCCCGCCGCTTCTGGCGGAGGTCCCCTCCGGAGTGGCCAGGACGCCGATGTTGGTTACCAGCAGACGCTCCATCACGCCTCCTCCGCTTCCCGCAGGGCGGCCTCCACCATCGCGCCGTCCGCCAGATAGGGCAGGGTGATGTGGTCCGTCCCCTCCCGCATGCGGTTGTACTCCGCGGCGGTGGACAGGGCGTTCTCATTGCAGGCCCAGGCCCGGCGGGATACGCCCACCATCACGTCCCAGGGCATGGACATTTTGAGGATCGTGTCCACCCGCTCCGAGCCGTCCAGCACCATGCCGAAGCCCCCGTTGACCGCCCGGCCGATGCCGGTGCCGCCGCCGTTGTGGAGGGCGATGAGGCTCATGCCCCGGGCGGCGTTGCCGGCGTAGCACTGCACCGCCATGTCCGCCATGATGTTGGAGCCGTCCTTGATGTTGCTGGTTTCCCGGAAGGGGGAGTCGGTGCCGCCGGTGTCGTGGTGGTCCCGGCCCAGCATCACGGGGCCGATCTCGCCGTTGCGCACCATCTCGTTGAATTTCAGCGCGATGTTCATCCGGCCCATGGCGTCCTGGTACAGGATGCGGCACTGGGTGCCCACCACCAGCTTGTTTTTCTTGGCGTCCCGGACCCAGACGTAGTTGTCGTAGTCCTGGTACCGGCGGTTGTGGGAGAGGATGTACTCCGCCGCCGCCGCGTCGGTCTTGTCCAGGTCCTCGCTCTTCCGGGACAGGCAGCACCAGCGGAAGGGGCCGTAGCCGAAGTCAAAGAGGCAGGGGCCCAGGATGTCCTCCACGTAGGAGGGGAAGACGAAGCCGTCCAGGTCGTTCTCCCCGTTGCGGCACACGGCGGCGACCCCGGCGTCGAAGACCGCCTTGAGGAAGCTGTTGCCGTAGTCGAAGAAGTAGGAGCCCCGCTGGTGGTGCTTACAGATGATCTCGTAGTGCCGCCGGAGGGACTTGTCCACCAGCTGGCGGAACCGCTCGGGGTCCTTGTCCAGCATTTCGGTGCGCTCCTCGAAGGTGAGCCCCTGGGGGCAGTAGCCGCCGTCGTAGGGCACGTGGCAGGAGGTCTGGTCGCTCATGAGGTCCACATGGACCTCCTTTTCGTACAGGTACTCCAGCAGGTCCACCACGTTGCCGTGGTAGGCGATGGCGCAGGGGGTCTTATCCGCCAGGCGCTTCCGGGCCATGTCCAGGGCCTCGTCCAGGCTGGCGGTGCGCTCGCTGACCCAGCCCTGGGTGTAGCGGGTGTCAATGCGGGAGTCGTCCACCTCGGCGATGATGGACACCGCCCCGGCGATCTCCGCCGCCTTGCCCTGGGCGCCGCTCATGCCGCCCAGGCCGGCGGACACGAACAGCCGCCCCGCCAGGTTCCCGTCCTCGGGAATGCCCAGCTTCAGCCGCCCGGCGTTGAGCAGGGTGTTGAAGGTGCCGTGGACGATGCCCTGGGGCCCGATGTACATCCAGCCGCCGGCGGTCATCTGCCCGTAGTTGGCTACGCCCAGGGCGGCGGCCCGGTTGAAGTTCTTCTGATCGTCGAAATTCCCCACCATCAGGCCGTTGGTGATGATGCACCGGGGGGCCAGCTTGTGGGAGCGGAACAGCCCCAGGGGATGCCCGCTCATGACCACCAGGGTCTGCTCGTCGGTCATGATCTCCAGGTATTTCTTGATAAGCCGGTACTGCATCCAGTTCTGGCACACCTGTCCGGTTTCGCCGTAGGTCACCAGCTCGTAGGGATACAGGGCCACGTCAAAGTCCAGGTTGTTGTCGATCATCACCTGGAAGGCACGGGCTTCCACGCAGTTTCCCTTGTACTCCTCGATGGGCTTGCCGTGGAGCTTCCCCTCGGGGCGGAAGCGGTAGCCGTAGATCCGGCCGTGCTCCTGGAGCTCCCGGGCGAATTCCTTGGACATCTGCTCATGGTGCTGGGGCGGGATGTAGCGCAGGGCGTTGCGGATGGCCAGGGCCTTGTCGGCCTGGGAGAGCTTTGCTTCCCGCCGGGGGGCCCGGCGGATGCCGGGGGCGAAAGATGGATAGGCGGGCAGGTCATCGTCCAGACGGACGGTGACGGCGTCATTGGGATTGAATTCCATGGAACAGCCTCCTTATGATGTTTTGTGACGGCAGCGCCGCCGGGGATTCTTGACGGCGTATTTTTCCGGTGTTACAATAGGGCGTATCTAATGAAGGAAAGGGTGGAAGGATGCCATGACCCGTCTCGAAAAAAATCAGAACGAGAGCATCGAGGAGCTGCTGGCGGTGATCCTGTCCCTGCGGGATATGGAGGAGTGCCGGGCCTTTTTCAGCGACCTGTGCACCATGCGGGAGCTCATCGGCCTCTCCCAGCGGCTCCAGGTAGCCAAGCATCTGCTTCGGGGGGAAACTTACGAGGAGATCCGGAGCCAGGTGCCGGTGAGCAGCTCCACCATCACCCGCATCAGCACCGAGCTCCAGTTCGGCTCCGGGGGATACCGCGCCGCCTTGACGCGGGACGGGCGGGAGGAAGGGAACTAGGAAAGCCAGGGAACCAGCTCCAGCAGCTCTCCGCTGCGGACCATGGCCTCCACGGCCTGGATGTCCGGCCAAAGCTCCCGGTCCTTCTCCATGAAGGCCACCTTCTCCCGGACGCGGCGGAAGACCGCCTCGCCGGCGGGGGACAGGCCCTGGCCGTGCTCGCCGCCGCGGCGGCGGATGTCGATGGCCTGGCAGGCGGTAAGCAGCTCGTAGGCCAGCACGGACCGGGTGTTCTCCAGAATAGTCCCCGCCTTCCGGGCGGCGGTGGTGCCCATGGAGACGAAGTCCTCCTGGTTGGCGGAGGAGGGGATGGAGTCCACGCAGGCCGGATGGGCCAGGACCTTGTTCTCCGACGCCATGGAGGCGGCGGTGTACTGGACGATCATGAAGCCGCTGTTGACGCCCCCCTCGGTGGTGAGGAACCGGGTCAGTCCGTTGGAGAGGGCGGCGTTGACCATGCGCTCAATGCGCCGCTCGGAGATACTGGCCAGCTCCGAGCAGGCGATGCCCAAAAAGTCGAAGGGCAGGGCCATGGGCTCCCCGTGGAAGTTGCCGCCGGAGATCACCGCCTCGTCCTCGGGGAACAGCAGGGGGTTGTCCGTGACGGCGTTGAGCTCGATATCCACCTTGCTCTTGATGAATTCCAGCGCGTCCCGGACGGCGCCGTGGACCTGGGGAATGCACCGCAGGGCGTAGGCGTCCTGGACCCGGTCCCCCTGGCTGCGCTCCAGGATCTCGCACCCGTCGGTGAGCCTGCGCAGGTTCTCCGCCACCTGGATCTGGCCCTTGTGGCCCCGGGCGGTGTGCATCCGCTCCTGGAAGGCGTTCAGCTGTCCGGTGAGGGCGGTGAGGGTCAGGGAGCTGATCAGGTCCGCCAGCCGGGCGGCCTGCATGGTGTCGTAGAGGTGGAGGGCGCCCACGCTGGTCATGGCGCAGGTGCCGTTGGTGATGCCCAGGCCCTCCTTACTCACCAGGGTGTCCAGCGCCGGGATGCCCGCCAGGGCCATGGCCTCGCCGCCGGGCATCCGGCGTCCCTCATAGAGGGCCTCGCCCAGGCCGAGGAGCACCAGGCCCATGTGGCTGAGGGGGGCCAGGTCGCCGGAGGCGCCCAGGGACCCCTTCTGGGGGATGACGGGCGTGACGCCCTTGTTGAGCATGTCGATGAGCATTTCCACCAGCAGGGGCCGCACGCCGCTGATGCCCACGCACAGGGCGTTGGCCCGCAGGAGCATCATGCCCCGGACCTGCTCCGCGGCGTAGGGCTCTCCTGTGCCGGTGCAGTGGCTGAGGATCAGGTTGGTGGACAGCTGGCTGCTCCACTCGTCGGGCACCGCCACCGTGGCGAAGTCGCCGAAGCCGGTGGTAATGCCGTAGGCCACCCGCTTTTCCACGGCGATCTTCTCCGCCAGGGCTCTGGAGCGGACCATGGCCTCCCGGGCCTCCGGGGCCAGCTCCACCGCCGCGCCGAACCGGGCGACGGCCACCAGGGCCTCCAGCGTCAGGCTGCGGCCGTCCAGAACCACGCGCTTGATGTCCTTGGGATGTTCCATTGTATGTTTTCCTCCTATATGATGAAGTATAGAAGAATTTTACTCCTTTTCCTTGTGCAGTTCAACTGAAAACAGCTGGGATTTTCCGCGTGTTTCGTACACTGCTGCTCCGATGCATCGGTGCGATAGCGCTGTAACGCGCGAAAGTATCCGTATCCGCCCTGCGGCTGCCGCTTCTCCGCAGCGATCAGCAGCATCATCGGCCTGCGCAGCTCGTCGCGCATGCCGGGCAGGTCCATCAGCTCCTCCGGCGGCTTGGGCTCCACTAGGCGGCGGAGGGTGAAGCCGCTCTGCAGCAGCGTGTCCAGGTAGGAGGTCAGCGTGCGGTGGTATTTCACCACGCGCTCCCCCAGGAATACCGCGTCCCGCCGGCCCTCCAGGTAGTAGTTGTCCACTGGGAAGTGGAGGATGTTCCCGTTTTCATCGTAGTACCAGTCCTGGCTGCCGCAGGCGGTAAAGACCGGGTGCTCCACCGAGAAGACGAAGCTGCCGCCCGGGACCAGCCACCGGCCGATACGCTCCGCCAGGGGCCGGAAGTCCCGGACGTAGTGGAAGGCCAGGGAGCTGATGACCGCGTCAAAGGAGCCCTCCGGAAACTGCAGGTCCTCCATGGCGGCCTGGCGGTATTCGATTCCCGGCCCGCCGTGCCGCGCCCGGGCCTGCTCCAGCATCCGCTGGGACAGGTCTGTCCCCAGGACATACGCCGCACCGTGGTCCAATGCGTACCGGCAGTGCCAGCCGTAGCCGCAGCCCAGGTCCAGCACCCGCTTCCCGGAGAAGTCCGGCAGGAGCTTCTCCAGCTCCGGCCACTCGCCCGCGCCCGCCAGCCCCTTTTGGGAGCGCGCCATCTGGCTGTATTTATCAAAAAACGTCTGGTCGTCGTATCGGTTCTCCTTCATGGCAAATGCCTCCTCCAGCAGTCCGCGGCGGACGGATCGTCCGCCCGTACCAGATTTACCGTGTCCTCCAGAGAGCAGGGCTCGCCGAGGATGGTTTTCAGATTGGCGAACCGCACGGGGACGCCCGGACCCTCGATCCCATCCCGCATGACGTGAAAATGGAGGTGAGGGAGCCAGCTGGAGCCGCTGTTTCCCACCCTCCCGATCTCCTGTCCCGCCGTGACAGACTGGCCCTGGCGCACCGTGACGCTGCCCTTTAACAAGTGCGCGCACAGGGACAGCTCGCCGCCGCCGTGGCGGATCAGGACGTGGTTTCCGTCGATGCGGGCGCGCTCGCCGAAGCGCCGCTCCAGCTCGTCCAGGTCCGTCTCCTCGCCGGTGTTTTCCAGCCCGTCGAAGACCTCCTGGACAACGCCGCCGCAGGCGGCGAGGACCGGCGCGCCCTGGATGAGGCTGCGCGTCAGGGACTCGTCAAACAGGCCCGCGTCAAAGGCGAACTCGCTGTTCCGGCACCACCGGTGGGAGTTGACGGAGGGGTAGGTGTCCGTCACCAGCACGGTTCCCCGGAGGGGGAACAGGTAGCGGTTGGGGCTCTCATAGGGGACGATCCGGATGCGTTCCCGCACCACTTCGCCGCCGCACACCGCCTCGACCAGCAGCTCGTCGACGGCCCTGCTGGCGAAAAAGGAAAAGTGCTCGTGGAGAAAGGCGGCTTCCGGACGGCGGGGTATCCCCAGGATGCGCATGAGGCTGCTGTCCCGGTAGCGGGGCAGCTCCCGGCGGCTGTAGGAGAGCCTGGCGGCGATTTCCTCCCTGCCGTACTGGACCCGGAAGCATTCCGTTCCCTCCGCAAGGCAGGCCATGGAAAGGGCCGTCGGGAGCGCCGTTTCCTCAAAGTCCAGGTATCGCAGAAAGAAGTCGTTATGTACCATGTGCTCCTCATGGACGACGGAGTAGATCGCCTTGTCACAGCGGATGGGCATGCGGCCTCGCCTCCTTGGATTCTAATTCTCCCCATTATAGCAAAAACGCCGCCATAGTGCAAGCATGCTCTTTGGCCGGCGCGTTTCCGTGTTTCCCCTATTGAAAAACGGGAAAAGATGCGGTATACTGGTTTCAAATGCGGGATGGGGGGCTGGTTATGGCGGCGCTGGAGCTGGTAGTGACCCGGGCCCAGGAGGGCCGGACCGTGAAGAGCCTCCTCAAGGGGGAGCTGGGCTTCTCCACCGCCCTGATCGGCCGGCTGAAGCGGACGGAAACCGGCCTGACGGTCAACGGGCGGCGGGTGTTTACGAGCGCCGTCCTCCGGGAGGGGGACAGGCTGTCGGTAGACCTGCCGGCGGCGGAGCGGCCCACGGAGCTGCGGCCCGTGCCCATGGCGCTGGACGTGCGCTTTGAGGACGAGCACCTGCTGGTGGTGAACAAGCCCGCGCCGCTGGCGTCCATTCCCTCCTCCCTGGTTCCCGGCGAGCCCACCCTGGCGGCGGGGCTTCTGTACCACCTGGGGGAGGGGAGCGCCCTCCATTTGGTGAACCGGCTGGACAGGGGCACCACCGGCCTGGCCGCGGCGGCGAAGACCGCCTATGTCCACGAGCTTCTCCGGCGGCGGCTCCATACGGGGGCCTTCCATCGGACCTATCTGGCGGTCTGCCTGGGCGGTCCGGCGGAGGAGCGGGGGCGGGTCGAGCTGCCCATCGGCCGGGACCCGGCCTCTGCCGTCAAGCGGCGGATTGACCCGGCGGGGAAGCCGGCGGCGACGGCGTACCGGGTCCTGGAGCGAGTAGGGCGGTTTGCCCTGGTGGAGCTGGCGCCCGAAACCGGGCGGACCCACCAGCTGCGGGTCCATATGGCCGCGCTGGGGTGCCCCCTGGCGGGGGACTGGCTGTACGGGACGGAGGACCGGGGGATGATCTCCCGGCCCGCCCTCCACGCCGCCCGGCTGGCGCTGGACCACCCGGTGACCGGGGAGCCGCTGGCGCTGGAGGCCCCTCTGCCGGAGGATATGAGAAAACTATTGGAGCTGGAGCGAGAAAGCAATGGCAGTACTGATTTTTCTGGATCTGGAGTGGAATACCACATTCTACCGCAGCAAATCCGGGGAGAGAGTCCCCTTCCATGAGCTGATCGAGGTGGCCGCCATGAAGGTGGAGCAGGCCACCGGCGCTATGCTGGATTCCTTCCACAGCTATATCCACCCCAAGGCCAGCCGCAAGCTGGAGAGCCGCACTTACCGCCTGCTGCCCTATGAGCGGGAGGAGCTGCGCTCGCTGCTGGCCGACGCGCCGGGGTTTTTGGACCTGGGGCCGGAATTTCTCCACTGGTGCGGGCCGGACCCGGTGTTCGTGGAGTGGGGCAGCAACGACGTGGAGGTGCTGCTGGCGAACTTCGCCTTCCACAAGCTGTCCTTTGACGCGGACTGGAAGTGCGAGTATTTCGACCTGCAGTATATGTACCAGAAGCTCATCGAGGGCAGTCTGGGGTGCCAGCCCTCCCTGGAGAAGGCGGTGACGGAGCTTGGCATCGAGGCGGACCTGGATTTCCACTCCGCCTGGAACGACACCTACTATACCATCATGGTCTATCAGTCCATGCTGGACCGGGTCGAGGGCCTGACCATGTTCCACCGGCCTCCCAAGCAGAAGGGGCTGCCGCCGCTGTGGGAGATGGAGCTGGCCGGCTTCGAAACCCGCTGGGGCTGCAAGAACGTAAAGGAGCTCCAACAGCCGCTGTGCCCCCTGTGCCGGCAGCCGCTGCTGGCGGGCCGCTGGGTGCGGACCCTCCCCGGCGAGCAGGTGGTGCGGTGCAAGTGCAGGGAGCACCGTCGGCTGTACCTGGCCGTCACCGTGGAAAAGGACGGCTGTCAGTGGAGCGGGAAGGCCGCGATTTACAAGGATGCCGGCCCCGTGGCCGAGCGGTACCGGAAGGTGGTGCGGAAGATGCAGGAGAACGCCCGCCGCAAGGAGCGCGCCAAGACGGAGCGTGCCGCAGGATAATCTATATGCGCAGGAGCTGCTGGAAGCGGCTCCTGTTTGTTTTGGAAAAAATCCGGGACGGATTGCTCCGTCCCGGACCGCGCTGCCGTTCCGCCTTTTAAGGCGTCATGTCAGATTGCCATATTCAGATTCGCCCTCAGGCCGGCTTTCATTTTCTTAACCGGCGTCCTTCACCGGGGCGGGGCCGGCGGTGAGGCCAGTGAGATTCCCGTCCTGATCGTACGCCGTGTAAACCGTCAGGCCGTCCTCCTCGTAGGGGTCCTCATAGCTGAACGAGCCGCCGTCCGGCTTCAGGTCCGCGAAGACCCGGACGGGCTGTCCGTTCCAGGCCAGCGCGCCCATGCCGCTCTCCCGGGGCTGGTAGACTAGGCCGTACGCCTCATACCGGGCGAAAATCTCCTCGAAGGTCCGTCCGCCTCTGCCGCCGGTCCCCTCGGCGGAAACCGCCTGGGCGCCGGTCACGGGCTCCGCGCCATTCTGGTCCTGGACGGGACCGCCGTCTCCGGCATAGGCTGCCTGGGGTCCGGAAAACGTGGCGGCTTCTATCAGCTCAGGATCGAAGCCCTTGTCTCCCTTCACCGCCATGCCGATGAGATCGCCCATGGTGTCATAGGACCCGTCCGGGTTGAAAATGACGGACCGCAGGGTGTGGACGTCCACTGTGCCGTCCGGGTTGGTGTAGACGTACTGCACGGAATAGCAGCCATCCCCCACGGACGCGCCGTCCACGAAGTTACGGATCAGCTGGCCGTTGTAGGTCATCAGATTGGCGTCGCCCCCGATGCCGAAGGCCCTCAGCTCCTCCAGCAGGGCCGTCTTGTCCACGGTTTTCGGCGCGGCGGAAACCATGTCCTTCTCTTCAAAGGTGGACGCGACCACCATGTTCATCGGACCGTCGGACCCCAGGGCGACGTCCTCCACCTCGTTGCCGTTCTTGTCAATGATGGTCTTGGAGTGCAGCGCGCCGTTCTTGATGTCCTCCAGGATGCTTTCGTACAGGGCGATGGCTTCGTCCACCTTCTTCTGGTCCCAGATGAACCAGCCGTCTGCACTGGTGTAGGCCCGCTCGCCGATAAGGCTTCGCAGGGCCTCCTTCTCCTCCTCCAGCCACACCTTGTACTCCTCGTAGGTCCACCATTCCACCTGCCAGTCGTCGCCCCAGCTGTCGTACTCGGCATGGAAGCGCTCCTCGCTCATCCAGCTCTTGCCGTTGTCCACAGAGTAGAGCGTCTCTCCGTTTTCCCCTCCCTTGGACAGGATGGCTGCGCCGTCGTCCTCCACCATTCCCAGGTGGTCGTAAACATAGCCGGTTGCCGGCGCGTTTTTGAGGGAGTCCTCCGGCGCGGCGGAGGCGAATACGGTGGTGGTGACGCACATGACCACCAGCACCGCGATCAGCGCGGTAATGGAAATATGCTTGCGTTTCATAATTGCCTTAATCCTTTCTTCCAGGGCGTGACCGCTGAAATGGCTGCCGGAGGGGCTCCACCGCCCCCGCTGCTCCTCCAGGTCCAGCAGGGCCAGGGCGTACCGCTCCCGGTCCGCGCCGGAGCGGAGCACCGCCTCGTCGCAGCTCAGCTCCATATCCCGTCCGGCCAGGACATACATGGCCCAGACCAGGGGATTGAACCAGTGGAGGCACAGCGCGGCGGCGAAAAGGGCCTTCCGCAGCGGGTCAAAACGCCGGATATGGGTGTGTTCGTGGGCCAGGACGCAGGACAGGGTGTCCCTGTCCCGCAGATCCATGGCGCGGGGCAGCAGGATCACGGGATACAGCGCGCCGTAGGTCAGGGGCGCGGCGATGCGGTCGCTGGTCCGGACCTGCACCGGACGGCGCAGGGGATGGGCCGCCAGCCAGTCCAGGACGAAGCCGTCCCGGCAGGGCAGGGAGGCGGCGTAGAGCCGGCGGCTGCGCAGATGGCTCCACAGGAAGCCCGCCGCCAGCAGCAGCGCGGCCCCCAGCCAGAGGCAGAACAGGACCGTGTACCAGTCCAGGCGGTGCAGGCCCGGCCCTCCGGGGAGAAGGGTGCAGGCGGTGTCCTCCGCCAGGGAGGTAAGGTATATTTCCTGGACCGCCGCCGTTCCCTCCGAGGCATGGACAACCTGGGGCTGAACCGCCTGCGCGGCGGCGGGCCGGACCGCCAGGTCCGGAAGCCAGCGGCGGATGCTCAGCGGGGAGGGAATCTCCGCCGGAACCAGCAGGCGGAGAAGCGCCAGGTCCCACAGCAGGCAGAAGGCCCGCCGGGGCGTCCGGTCCTGGAAGCGCAGCCGCAGGACCAGGATCGCCAGAATCATCACGGCGGCGGAGAAGGACGCCCGTCCCAGGGCGGTCAGCGCGTCCATGCTCATTTCAGCTCCTCCACCATCCGCCGCAGCCGGGTGATCTCCTCGCCGGACAGGGTCTTGCCGTCCAGCAGGGAGGCCACCAGCAGGTCCGGGGACCCGCCGTACATCCGGTCGATCAGGTCCCGGGTTTCCCTGCGCCGGACCTCCGCCTGGGTGGGCAGGGCCCGGCACAGAAAGCCCGGCTCCGTCCGCTCCACCAGCCCTTTTTCCACGCATTTTTTCAGCATGGTGTAGGTGGTGGTCTTGCTCCATCCCACCTGTCCGGCGGCCGCGGCGGCCACCTCCTTGGCGGACAGGGGCCCGGATTCCCAGAGGATCTCCAGGATCTTCAGCTCGCTGTCAAAAATTTTGTATTCCATGTCTGTCGCTCCTTTACGGGTATTCTATCGCGGTAGAATAGCTGTATTCTACTCCGATAGAATGGATTTGTCAAGGGGGAGATTCTTAATTTTTTGGCCCTTGACAAATATATCGGAGAATGATATATTATATATACATCGAAGGGCGATATATGGATAAGGAAGGGAAAGCGCCGTGGAGAATAAGAATCCGCCTCTGACAGAGGCGCTGTTTTACATCCTCCTGGCGGTGCGGAAGCCGGTCCACGGCTACGGCATCATCCAGGAGGTGGAGGAGATGACCGGAGGCCGGGTGCGGCTGGGTCCGGGGACCCTGTACGGGGCCATCAGCTCTTTGCTGGAAAAGGGCTGGATCGTACTCTACAGCGCGGACCTGGGGTCCCGGAAGAAGAAGGAGTACGTCATCACAAACCAGGGCCGGGAGGTCTTTTCCGCCGAACTGCGGCGGCTGCGGGAGCTGGTGGAGAACGGGGAGAAAATGGAGGGCGGCGTATGATCCGCTGGAAGTTTACCTATGACAAGGATGAGGAGCAGGACTGGCTCAACGAATACGCCCGGGAGGGCTGGGCCATGTCCAAATTCTGGATGGGGGTGGTCACCTTCGTCCCATGCCGGCCGGGGGAGTACATCTACCAGATCGACCTCCTGCCGGGGAGGGGGCTCTGGGCCGACGACTATGAGGGCTATGTGATCTTCATGGACGAGATGGGCGTGGAGGTCCTCCAGCGGTGGGGGAGGTGGGTGTATCTCCGGAAGCGGGCGGAGGACGGTCCCTTCGAGGTCTATACCGACGCGGAATCCAGGATCGCCCTGTACCGCCGCATCCGGAGGATGTTCGTCTGGGCGTGGGCGGTGATGTTCCTGTGTTCGATCAGCGCATGGAACCTGCTGTTCCAGTTCCCGGGAAATATGTTTTCCAGAGGGCTCGTGGGGATCTATATTGTGATCCTGACGGTGATGCTGCGCGCCATCTGGCGGTGCTCCTGGCGGATCAGGGAGCTGGCGCGGCAGAGCGGCTAGGGAGGAGGCGTAAGGCAATGAAGGAAAAGCTTGTCTGGGCCGTCTGTCTCGTCATCCTGGGGCTGGCGGCGGCGGCGCTGGGACTGTGCCGATTGCTGTGGGCCGGCGCGCCGGACGCGGTGGTGCGGGTCCTGGGCGTCGTGATGCTGGTGACGCTGCCGGTATTCGCGTTTGTCACGGTGCGGCTGGCCAGGGGAAAAAAGGACTAGGAGGAGAGGAGTCGTTATGGAGCGGTTTGTCAAAACATACAGTCAGGGGACGTTCAACGTGTTTGAAATTTGGGTGGACATGGAAACCGGCATAAATTACGCATTCCACCGGAACGGCAACGCGGGGGGACTTACCCCGCTGCTGGACCGGGAGGGCAAGCCGGTCGTG
>OFHO01000860.1_pt1 | contig 25247 bp, 25 predicted proteins | sample 1521531 | NCBI WGS metagenome assembly OFHO01 (sample SAMEA3504124, study PRJEB24116) | mouse gut metagenome | biome: mouse gut; feature: mouse-associated habitat; material: faeces | place: Denmark | collected 2011
AAATGTGCTCCATAAAGTTGTTGGGATTATCTTATTGGCGCTGGTATTGAAAAAGGTAAATCTTACATGGGGTGATATCGGATTTCAAAAGAACGGCTTGGTAAGCGGTATTTTGAAAGGCTTGTTATTGGGAAGCGTGTGCTTTGCCGTTTCTTTTGGATTGGAATTGGCAATTTTAGCCCTGCAGGGCAATCCTGCGCATTTGGAAATCTATATCAGCAGTTTTTCTTTAACTGGCTCGCAGATCAAAAATACGGATTTTGGTTTCTTTCTATTATGCGTACTGTTCAATGTTATCAACGTATGGATGGAGGAAGGTATTTTTCGCGGTCTGTTTCTTAAAATGCTCTCTAAAACAAAGCCATTTATGCAGGCTAATTTTATTGCCGCGTTTCTATTTGGTATCTGGCACATTGTAATGCCGGTCAGAAGCTATGTGAATGGCGAAATGTCATTTGCGGCAATGGTCCTGATGGGTATCGGTTATATTATCCTTGCCGGAATTATGGGAATCAAATGGGGGCTTCTTTACCGCATTACGGGAAATCTGTGGGCAGGGCTTGGCGATCATTTATTTAACAATACCGTTGCGACTAATATGCTGCATGTAGTTTCGCAAAATGGTGCAGACGAATTACAGATTGTCCGGATCATGGCTGCACAGATCATTTCCTTTACGTTTGTGATAGCGGTTCATACTTATCGAACTACTAATGTTCGATAAGGTATTATTCATGACAATAGAAGACACGCAAAGCGTGGATTCTATTGTAGCAAGAAAAGAAACGCAAAACTCCCGTTGTGTGACAAAGGGAGGTAGTAAGGTGAAACTGGTTTATCGAATAAAACCGCCATGTTCCAGGTGTCCGTATAAGTTGGGGGTGGTGCGCACGGTTACAAGTCCATGTTCCCAGTGTAAAGCAAACGGCTACAGGTCCTTTGAACGATTCCGAAAGGAATGGTCAGGAAATGGCCTTTCCGTACAAAATAAGAAAAATAGCCGTCAGATAATTCTATAAGTATCAGACAGGAAACGGGGGTGATACAGATGTCAAAAAGAAAGATATTAAGGACAGTGCTTGCGGCTCTGTCCTTAATGCTTTCGGTGGCCAAGACCATTGAGAAGATGGGAAAACAGCCGGAACCGGATGGCAAAATCGGCCATTCCTATGATAGGACATATTGCCTAAAATAACAGATTGCATCTCCGGGAAATGCATATTATAATTAGGGAAGAACAGAAATCAGGAACAGCTTGAGGTATCAATGAGTACATTGGAATATACTGTCTCAATGCTTGAGACAATGCCGGAAGAGAAAATGAAGGAAGTTCAGAACTATATCCGGTATCTTGCATTTCGGGATGAGGGAGAAATATTGTTGTCGATTTATCTTTCTGATTATAGTATTGCCAATCTCCATGGTTTTATATAGAAGTGTCTGCTTTTTTGCATCAAAAATAAAGAATCCCGATTGCTCTTTTTCGTGGGCTCTGCCCACACCCGGCCTCTGGAATAAGATTGGCCTTTCCGGCAATACTACAGATGCCGATGGAATAAGGCCGGGGACAGCGGCACCTTCCATAGCGCCCTGCCCCAGTCTTTCCTTTTTACAGATATTGTGTCAGCCGATCCCGGCAGAGGACTGTCAGCTGGCTGAGCACCTGGTCCCAGTTGAGGTAACGCTGCGTCCATTTCTTCGCTACATTCTGGCTTGCCAGATAGAGCATCTTTTCCAGTGAGCTGTCACTGGGGAACACACTTTTTGTCTTTGTCACTTTCCGGTACTGGCGGTTCAGCCCTTCAATCACGTTGTGTACATTATACGCCTGACCTCGTCAGGGAACTGGACGAAGGCGCTTACGTCCTCCCGGTTGTTCTGCCAGTTGCTGACAGCATAAGGATATTTCCTTCCCCGTTTATCGCGGATATCGGCCAGCGCGTCCAGGCCTGCCTTCTCATTCGGGGCGTTGTACTCTGCCTTGAAGTCAGAAGAGAACTTCTTCAGGTCGCTGTGGACTGCAGTGGCTGTGAGCACAAAGCGAAGTGTCTTTACAAATACAATGCCGAAAAGAATCCGGACCGAAATAAAGTCATGAAGATCATCGAGCGGTGGGAAGAACTGAAAGAAGAATCTTCTTATTCAACTGCCAAACTCCCGAGTAATGCGCATATATAGATAAATGAGGTTTGTCCTGGTAAATGCAAGAACAAATCTTGTGTTTTGCAGTTGTATGGCTTATAATGTGTTTGAGATAAAAATAATCTCAATATATTGTAGTTGTTGAGAATTGAAAAATGACTGTAAGCTATAAGAAATTATGGAAAATGTTGATTGATAAAGATATGTTGAAGAAAGATTTACAGAAAGCGGCGGGGATTAGTTGGGCATCGGTAACAAAATGTCTAAAGGTGAAGCGGTAAGTATGGAGATACTTATGAAAGTATGTAAGACTCTTCATTGCGACATAGGTGAAATTGTTGAATTTATAGAAGATGTATGAGTTCCCTATGGATTGTTTGTATGAGTACGGATTATTGGACATTATAGTTTGTAAAATGGAAGAATAACCATATTTAAGAGGAGAAAATAAGATGAATGTAGATGAAATAAAAAATTTTATTAGGCAGGAAAATTGGGGGAAAAGGGATTTTAGAATATTAAAAAAGGAATTGTTACAGCTAACTCAGAATGCCATAATAAAATTTCATCCTAAAGAAGAACGTATTATTTATAAAGAAGGAATACAAGTGATTGATCTTTTTTGTGGAGCGGGTGGAATGTCATTAGGTTTTATGGCGCTGAATGATGTATTCCCTATATTCAATATGCTTGGGGGATGCGATATTAATGCAATATCAGCCACTACATATAGTCATAATTATAAGACGCCTTTATTAAATGAAGATATAGTGAAACTTGCATACGAAGATGGAAGATTGGATGAATTTTTAGAACGTATTGGCTATAACAAAAAATTACCTTGTATTCTTATAGGGTGCGCACCATGTCAGGGTTTTTCATCGCATAGAAAAAAGCATTGGAATGAAGAGGATGATGTTAGAAATAGTTTGATTATTGCATTTTCAAAAATAGTTGAACGTATATTACCGGAAGCCATTGTTATGGAAAATGTACCGGAATTTTTATCTGAAAGATATTGGAAATATTTTTCTTCTGCAAAAGAAAATTGTGAGAGAGTAGGCTACACTGTAAAGCAAAACATATATAATGCGGCGACATTTGGCGTTCCGCAAGAAAGATTCCGTTCCGTTATTATTGGAATGAAAAAAGATTTTTTGTTGCCAGAGGAGGTCTTGCAAAAAGAAAACTTTCGTACAGTTAGAGACGCTATTGGGAATCTGCCAAAGGTGGATGCAGGGATAGCCGATCCAAGTGATCCTATGCATAAAAGCGCTGCACACAAAGAGAGTACCATTAATGTAATAAAGAGCGTACCGCATAATGGCGGGAGTAGACCGGAAGGTGTGGGCCCCGCATGTTTAGATCGAATAAAAGGGTTTTCAGATGTATATGGAAGGTTGTATTGGGATAGACCTTCTATTACAATAACCCATTATGCCAGAAATCCTGCAAGTGGCAGATATTCACATCCAGAGCAAGATCGTGGATTAACGGCTAGGGAGGCAGCTTTGCTTCAAAGCTTTCCAAATGGTTTTGTGTTCATGGGGAAATCTGATGATATATACCGACAGATTGGAGAAGCGGTGCCCCCATTCTTGTCAGCAGCGATTGCAACAAACGTTTTGATTGAGCTAATTTCTAGAGAACCAATGATGGAAGAAAAAGCAACGTCATTGGAGTCTATTGCCGAACCGGTAAACAGTTCGTATTCTAGTGTTATTGCAGGAATAAAGATGAAAGAAAGGGCATAGTTTTATGAAATACACTTGTATAGATACTTTCTGCGGAGGCGGGGGACTCGGATTAGGGCTTTCAAGAGCGGGATATGATATTCTTCTTAGTTTTGACATAGACTCTAAGTGTATAGAAACGCTCAAGGCGAACATGGATTTTTATAATCATCCAGCAATGGTTTCTGATATTGCAGATATGCTTGGAGGAAATTTATTAAAGATATGCGGGTTGCAACGGGGAGAATTGTTTTTACTTGCCGGAGGACCTCCGTGCCAGGGTTTTTCTGTACAAAGACGCGGTGCTGATTCAGATGAAAGAAATCAATTGGTACTAAAATATGGAAAATTGATAGATGAGATTTTTCCGCATTATTTTGTAATGGAAAACGTGAGCGGAATTGCGGGTAAGCGGGGAAAAACAATCTTGCAGCAACTGGTTGAAGACATGGAAGAATTAGGATATTTTGTGCATGTTGATTTGATTGATGCCCAAGACTATGGGGTTCCACAGAGGAGAAAGAGATATATTATTGTTGGCGAAAGAAAAGATTTAGGAGATAACTATAAATTACCGGTAATTTGCATGAAGAAAAAAACGGTGAGACAGACGATAGGAAGCTTGCCAGAACCTCCTGCAGATGGAACTGATCACCCAGATATTCCATTACATAGGCGAGATAAATTATCTGATATAAATTTGAAACGTATTAACGCCTTGAAGGAAGGACAGGGAAGAGATGAACTTCCAAAAGAATTATTGGCAGACTGCCATAAAGTCAGCAGCGATGTTATTGGGTATAGAAACGTGTACGGAAGGATGAAATGGGATGATGTGGCGCCAACGATAACAGCGAGATTTGATAGTTTTACGAGAGGAAAATTTGGACATCCTGTTCAACCTAGAAGTATTTCTCTTAGAGAAGGAGCGCTGTTGCAAACCTTTCCTTTGAACTATAAGTTTGCAGGCAATAAGGTAGATATAGCCCGTCAAATCGGTAATGCTGTACCTCCATTGTTGGCTGAGATTATTGGAAAAAATATCATAGATATATATGAGAGGAGTCATGGCAGTGCCATATGAGTCTATAGTAAGAAAATATTTAGAAGCGTTGCAAAAAGAGTATCAGGCTGCAGAACGAGGAGGTCAGCATACGGCTGAACTATCATACAGGCCAGTGCTTGACATGTTTATTCGAAACCTTGCCGGAGAATTTAACAAAGAGGATAGTTGCGATATCATACTTGAACCAAAGAATCAGGGAACAGCGGGACGTCCAGACTGGCGTATTCATGATAAGAATACGCTTGGGATTTATGGGTATATAGAAGCAAAGGGATTATCAGAGGAGCCGTTTGATATAAAGCCTTATAAAGAACAAATAGAAAAGTATCGTGCGTTAGGGCATAAATTGGTAATAACGGATGGTATTGATTATTTGTACTGTCCGAATGATGGAACTGATTTGATAGTAATATCGCTGGTTGATAAAAACGATTTATCTAAAAAGCAATGGTCGCGCTTAAAAGTAAATCAAAAATTTATGATTCTTGCTCAAAGCCTTTTTACAAATCCGTCGCCGAGATATTGCAATGAAAATGAGTTGGTGGAACAGGTGGCTTTAAGAACAAGATGGTTAGCTGACGATATACTGCATTATGCAGAAATAAAAATAGACGAGGCTGTAAATGAAGACGAGGCGCAGGCAATAGAATTGTTATCGGGAATCCGCAATTTAGTATATTCGCATAATGATAGGGGGCTGAGAACGGAAAAAGTATTTGCTGATTTTACAGCGCAAGTAATTATGTTCAGTCTTTTGTATGCACATCGAGTTTTTTGCACAGATTGTGACTCGCCGGTAGAAAAGGAACAGAAAATCAGAAGTTATATATCGGATGATTTAATTGAAAACGAAACGCTTCGCCCGTTTAGAAATCTAATGATTTATTTGCGCGATAATGCAGGAACTAACGCTTTTATATCACAGAAAGTTGACGAGTGCATAAAATTTTTATCCTTTGTTCAGATGACAAGCGAACAGCTAGAAAATCCTGACTATCATCGACTGTTTGAATTATTTTTGACAAAGTATGACGCACAAGTAAGATTTGACTATGGAGCATATTATACGCCTAAGGTTTTAGCAAATTTTGTCGTGAGATTAACAAATGCTATTTCGGAAAATACATTTGCTGGAACAAGTATTTATGATGCAGGAAATACAATTATAGATCCCTGCTGTGGAACAGGATCGTTTTTGGAAGAATTGATTTTATATGATTCAAAAAATGAGATATATAATCTTTGTGGTTTTGAAATTTTACCGGCTCCATACATGCTTGCCAATTATCGTATGGCGTTAATAAATCGCCAGTTTCATGACCGTAAGCACAACGCTAATATCTTATTAGCTAATACGTTAAGTAATAGCGTTTTTGGGGAAGTGATTGAAGATAATACAATAGAGGGATATGAGCAAAAGAGAGCTAATGAATTGGCTTCCATGCCAATAAAACTGATAATAGGGAATCCACCATGCTCAGATTCTATTCGTGAAAATGTTACGCAGGATTTTTCAATCATTAACCAGTTGATGGAGGATTTCAGACCGCCTGTGAAAGAAAGGCATGGTCGTTCAAACGTGCAAAAACAGATTAATAATCCTTATATGCAATTTGTAAGATGGAGTTGCAAAAAGCTTTTGTCAACACAAAATCATGCAATACTGTCTTTTGTGGTACCGTTGTCATTTTTAGAAGCCGAATCATATAAATATGCGCGAAAGTATATTGTTGAGCATTTTTCTAATATCTGGGTGGTTGAAGTGGATGCTGATGCGCGTACTGGCGCAAGAAACAATGGATTGTTTAAAACAATGCAAGGGAGAGCGGTCATAATTTTGACGCATAGATTTGAAGATAACGATGGGGTAAGAACATATAGTCATGTGGATTTAACTCGGTTTGACAGAATTAAAAAGGATGAAATACTTAATAAAGATATAAGTTTGAAATTATTTAAAGAATATGAAATATCTCTGGATACATATAGTTTTATTCCTGCAAAACCGTTTAACAAAGACTTGTATAATAAGTTTTGGACGATCAGTGGAGAAGTTGGTCAAAAAGCAGTTTTTAAGCAACATTGTTCTGGAATAAAACTTGCGCCAACAGCAATTTTTACTCATAATAAGAAACCTATGCTGAAAAGACGTAGTAAAGAAATTGCTCAGAGAGGCATAGAGGCAGCGCATGAATGGCTTTCGAAACAAGATCGTCCACCTAAGGACGATAAAATAATTGCTTTCCAAAATGCACTAAAAAACTGTGGGGGAATTGACAATATAGACCAGCTTATGGATAAGCGCATAAAAACGTATGCGTTCAGGCCATTTATGACATCTAATGTTTTATTATGGAAAGAGTTGTTACAGTCATATAAGGCCGGAGGTGGAGGTACGAGATTACGACCAGAAATAGTAACTGCATTTGAGGATAAAGAAACGATAGGCTTTGCAATGGCACATGCTCCGAAAGATTTGAACCCTACGCTGAGCCAGTTTGTATCTTTTTGTTGGTACTATCCAGATAATGATATGTGTACACGTGGAAATTCTCATATTTATATGAACCAGTATATTTCCGGAAAGAATGGAGAGTTGCAGGGAAATATAGATGATGCTTTAAGTAAGAGAATTAGCGAGCTAATTGATACAGATGTAAAGAGGACAGAAAAAGAATTAGTGTTTTATGTATATGCAATATTATGTTCACAGGTATATTTGGATGAATTTGAGGGCGCACTATTTACAGTTAATCAGTCGGATAAAAGAGCGAGAGTGCCTATTGTGGATAATGCAGAAATGTTTATGCGCCTTTGTGAATTGGGCAAAGAATTAGCTGAATTGGAAAAAGCAGATTATAAGCCGGAGAATTTATTAGAATATGACTATGAGCAAATAAAAGCAGAAATTCCAAAGGGGTTTCGCCTTGCTAATTCGGTTCATCCATTTGATGAAGAGAATGAAAAATTGATTTTGACAGATGGAAAGAATGAGATAAGAGTATCTTGTCCTATAGAACTTCAAAAGCTGAATATTTCTGGATATGATGTAGTGAAAAATGTTTGGTTGAAATTCAATTCCTATAATTTTACTCATTGTGATTTTATGGGAGAAGACCTGGTGCGACTTTTAGATTTTCTTAATATTTTGGTTGCGCATAGAATAATAGTTGATAAGATTGACGATATGGTAATTCAGATTTTGTCTGAAAAAGTACATTTGATTGAGCCTTGAGATGGATAATGGCAGATATATTTGATGTCGAAAAGAGGTCGAACATAATGTGAAAGGTTCGGTCAAAAGGGAATAAATCGACAGAACTTCGAGTGAACATATGGCGTTTGCCCTGCCGTCATGCGCGGAGAAAGTGTGATCAAGGAATTTGTTGGGAAACCGGTCTATGGTTTTTTATGTCGTTAAGGTGCTTTAGGCAAGATTCTGGAGAAACAGGGGCGTTATGGGCCAATAACATAAGGAGAGGACGAAATGACGAAACTTCAAAAAATGAAGCGAGATGACATATCCATCTGCGCAGATATTATGTGCAGTGTATATAACAATGAAATGTGGCAGTGCCGCTGGACGAATAAGACTGCGGCAGAATACCTCACGGATATTTTTGAAAGAAAAAAGTTCATAGGATATACTTTAGAAGAGGGGAAAGAAATGATAGGCGGCATATTTGCATACGAAAAAGTATGGTGGAATAATAGTGAAATTTTTGTAGAGGAAATGTTTATCAGGCCCAAACTGCAGCGTAAGGGATACGGAACAATGCTGATAAGGCAGATTGAGAAATATGTAAAGGAAAATGGATTTGCCGGAATAACTTTATCTACCAATAAATATGCACCAGCTCCTGATTTTTATCGAAAAAATGGGTTTGCAGATTGCGGACATGTTTTGTTTATGGCGAAAGAAGTTTTTTAAGAAAGGGGCAGTCAGGGTACATGCGAATTTAATTGGATCAAAAGTTGGCTCTGCATAGCATCCCCATGCCATTGGCGTGGGACTGTTTTTCTGTCCCCAAAATCAGCAAAGGAGTAAATGTGTGAAAATCGAAGCAGATACAGACCTTTACGAAACGGACAAGAAAGTAGAAAATCTGATAGACTGGGTATTGCCTGGCGGAACAGATAAAGGAAAACAATAATACAATCCGCAATCGGATAGGGGAATATCAGAAAATAGGGCCGGATTGCCATGAGGGAGTGAGGGCGCCGTTGGAGCGAAAAAAATGTGGGTCATGGCGGTTGCTGTGCTTTGCATTTCAGCTTCTGATTCCATGTGCGCTAAAGCGCACAAAATTATGGAATAATACCGAAACAAAAAGACATTGCATCGGCTTTTGATTCCATGTGCACTGAAGCGCACAAAATTATGGAATAATACCGAAACAAAAAGACATTGTTTCGGCTTCTGATTCCATGTGCGCTAAAGCGCACATAATTATAGAATAATCAAATAGATTAATTTATGGAGGTATTTATGTACGAAAGAATGCTCAATAAACAAACAATACCTACCATAGAAGAAATGACAAAATTCTGTGGTGAAAGTTCAGAAAGATTTTCTTTACTAAATGAATGGTTGACATCTACCTTCCATACAGAACAAAAGATTGTTTTCCCTTATGGTAAAAAATATGGCTGGGGAGTTGCTCATAAAAAGAAAAACAAGCTTATATGTAATGTGTTTGCTGAAAACAGTGCTTTTACGGTTATGGTGAGATTATCCGATAAGCAATATAATACTATTTATAATCGACTTCAAAAATATACACAGGAATATATAGACAAAAAGTATCCTTGCGGCGATGGCGGCTGGATTCATTATCGTGTTACAAGCAAGGAATATTTCAATGATATAAAAATATTGTTATCTGTTAAATGCTCATAAAAATCATATCATCAAATATTAGAAAAGAAGGCTCTTCTGTCTGTTTTCCTAAACTGAATTTCCGAATCCAGGTAAGAGAAGGAGAGATGATTATGAACGAAACTGCTATTGTAAAAATTGAGGAACATAGAAACGAAAAAGTTGTTTGCTTCACAGTCGATTGTGTTGACCCGGAAAATGAAGCATGGCGTCAGATGGCAGAATGGTGTAAAGAGAATGTGCCTGATCGTGCTGCCAGAAGGTATGTAGGGGTGGCATCATCTGGTCATCATCCTCAAGGCGTGGAACATCAAAATGCATCTGAACAGGTAAAGCATCCTTACAAAGCAATGATGTATCTCATAGGTGATGAGTGCAGCCGAGAAGAATTCTGTGGGTTGAAAGTTGAAGATGCTCCGTCGGGTTTGTTTCTGGTAAGTGATGTCACACTTAATCAGTTTGACGAAAATGAAGATATGGATATAGCACTTAGCCTAATGAAAGCTTCAGAGGCTTTTGTTGAATTTATGAAAAATACTGCAGGATATGAGTTTGATTGTCCGGCGGGCATCTTTTATGAAGAACATATTTTCTCGGAAAGATGGTTTCAAAATGGTGGAGTTCCAGATGAATTTCGTATGTGGGTGCCAATTATCAAAAAATAAGAAATGACAAAAGAAAGTCAGCAGGCCATAATAAATGATGTAATTGAAGTAAAAACAGGCGTGTATTTGCATAAAAAATCAAACAGATATAGTTAAAAATAACAAAGAATACGCCGCTGGGAGGAATATAGATGTCAAAACAAAAACTGATTATTATAGCAGGCTCTCCGTGTGTGGGGAAAACGACAGTGACGCAGAAACTTTTTACTTCTTATGAAAACAGCGCTTATTTTGATGGCGACTGGGCATGGTGTGTCAATCCGTTTTCGGTTGATGATCCGAGGCTGAGAAATGGTGATAAAACAATGTCATTCGCGTTATCTACATATTTAAATTCTGGTTTTGATTATGTCTTTTTTTCGTCGGTTGTTGTTGTGGATAAAACAATTCGTGAAGCGATACTAAAAGATATAACAGCAGAAGATTATTCCGTTATTGGCATTACGATGACTTGTTCAGAGGAAACTTTGCGTGAACGCCATAAAAAGCGTGGAGATGCTAATGAATGTTCTTTTTTCTGGCTGCATTTAAAACCGTATGAAGGCGATTATGTTATCAATACAGATCATAAAAGTGTTCAGCAAATAGTTGATGAAATGACAGCTATTATAGATAGTGAGGGAAATGAATAGTGGTTTTTAAAACAAATGATTTAATACTGCGAACTGTGACTGAAAAGGATATTAAGGAGATTGCAAGAATGTGGGAATACCCACATGAAACAACGATAGGTAAGGCATACGAAGCATTAAAATACATGGAAGATACTCATGGTAAGAATCAACAGAAATTGATTTGCCATTTATGTTTAGGCGTTTTTCAAAAGAAAGAACCAAATGTGATAATAGGCTGGTGCGGATTAGACGGAGAAGCCGAAATAGGAAAAACAGTTCTTTTTTATATGATTGATGAAAAATACCGAAATCAAGGTTATGCTACGCAATGTGCCATGGAATTGATAAGTTATGCGTTTGAGGAGATGGAATATGACATAATCTATGGAGGATGTGCAAAGAGCAATGTAGAATCATATAGAGTAATGCAAAAGGTAGGAATGGTTCAAAATTCCTTTTATGAAAATGGGGATTATATTTTTTCGATTGATAGAAAAACATTTGCAAATTCCAAAAGATAAACGGGGTGTGGGCACCTAAGCCTGCTGTGACTGCAAAGCCGCGTCAATAATCTTGTCATTCAAAATAGAATAAATTCCTTAAAATCGTTGCGTGAGAATCCCATGACTGTGTTATACTCAAATTGCTTCGAAGCAATACTGACAAGAGGTGAACGAACTATATGAACCACTATATTCTGATCTGGTCTGTGTGCACCTTTGTGGAAAGCCGTGTGCGGGAGGAAATCTTCATGGAAGAACTTGTGCGCCAGACCGGCTTTTCCTTGGCGCATATCCGGGATGTGTTCCGAAAATGCACCGGAAAGCCGTTGTCCCGATATGTGCAGGAGCGCAGGATTGCCAATGCCGCCCAAGAGCTTCTGGACACGGACAGAACAATCCTCGATATCGCCGTAAAATACGGATTCTCCGGAAGAACCGTATTCTCCCGGGCTTTCAAGCGGCATACAGGGTATACGCCTTACCAGTTTCGCGCTGAGGCGCCTGTGCTTGCCCGGGTGAGGCTCTGCGCAGGGGTATACGGCGCGGCGCTTCCGAAGAGATGGGATGATGACAATAACAGCGGAACTACAGAGATAGTCTGCTCAAGAAAAGAAAGTTGCGGAAACAAAATGGAAAAGCGGGATAATGCAATCTTATACGGTGTCCCCAAAGTAGCTTATGGTCAGGACGGATGTACCCCCTTTCCCATGTGCATCCATTCCTGCGCAAAGTATCTTGGGCTGTGTACTGACTATACCCGGGCCATGGCCGAAAGCGGGGCAGCTTTTCGGTTTGCATGGAACGCCGCCTGCTGGGACGGCGGCAATGTGGATGCCATCTTCACTTTTGACGATTCCGTAAAGGTGTTCCGCTGCGGCATGCGGGCCATGGAACGGGGGTTTAAGTTCATGGGCCGCACACAGAAGACGAAAAAGGAAGATTTCATGGACTTTATATGCAGGGAGATCGATGCAGGGAACCCGGTCATCGCTCTGGGCATCATCGGCCCGCCGGAGGCCTGCGTTATAACCGGTTATCAGGACGGCGGCAATGTGCTGATGGGCTGGAATGTATTTCAGGAATATCCGGAATACCAGACATGCGTCCGGTTCGGGAAAAACGGCTATTTTATGACCGGGGACTGGTGGGAGAATCCCGACACAACCGCCCTGATCGCCACCGGCACGGAAAGCCTTCCTCCTCTTACTCCCAGGGAAGTGCTCCAAAATGCAGCGGAGGCTCTGGAGGGGCGCATGTGCGGAACCTATGCCAAAGGCATCATGGCCTATGATGCATGGAAGAACGCTTTGCTGTGTGACCGGGACTTTCCGGACGATGCTGTCTTTTCTCTGCTGGTGGAGCGCATGATGTGCCACGGCGACGCCATGGACTGCCTTTCCGATGGGCGATGGCATGGGGCAAAGTATTTGCGCAGACTGGGAGAACAGTACCCTGCAATGGCTCCCGGCCTGAATGCCGCCGCAGGGGAAATGGAGGGGATAGCGGAAATCATCTGGAAAGAGATGATCCCCGTTCTGGGCAGCTGGGAGCGGGGAGAGGTCCAGATGCGCCGGATGGCCAGAGCAGAAAACCGCCGCTTGTTCGCCGGACAGATTGAGCGGATGAAGGCTCATGATGAGCGGGCGTATGGCTATATCTGTGAATTGCTGGATGATAACAGGTAGCCCTCTGCTGTGGCTGCACTGAACCTATGCAGCGTTATGCAGGGGTGGACCGGCATTGTGATGCACACCGTCTGTCCACAATAAGGGATTCGGATCTGATGGCCGCCATGGATCACGGCCGTTGGTTCCATTACTAGAGCGTGTTTGAAAATTCATTCTCGCCATCTGCCGCGGTAACCGCGTCCCCGCATTTGCGGTATCTTTGGCTCAAATTCAGGTTACATAGCCCGCTATGCGCCCTTCATTTGACCTGAATCTCCCACAAATTGTGACGCACATCTGGCAGAAAGCAATTTTCAAACACGCTCTGGCGCAAAAAGACAGGAGATGATGGCGGCTTAAACAGCTTGTGTTTTCCGTTCTGAAACTGCACATTTCCTCTTTAGGTAAACAAATGCGCTTCTGGCATTCTGCAAAGCTGCAGATAATCTGTTCTGTGGCATTTTAATCACCTTTCCTATTTTGGATATATTATAACAGAATTATGTGTAGAATACATACTGTGGATGCTAAAATTTGCCGGTTCCTTTCTTGACGGAAATGCGTTTTGGGATACGCTAACAATAAGTAAATAATAAGTTTATAAAACGAAAGGAAGGCGGGTTCCGTGCTATATAAATATCTGTCAGAAAATTATGAACAGGGTGAACCAATCTTTGCCGGGGATATTTCCATCCCCGGATTATCAGAAGAAAACCTCCGGTATCACTGAAAGCGGCTTACCGATGACGGTATCCTGTGCAGGTTTGAAGCAGGGATATATTACTTTCCCAAAACAGATATTCTTGGGGAGAAGATGGCTTTGACAGCGGATACAGTTGCACTCCATAAATATGTCAGGCGCAGGAGGAAAAGGGCAGGATATACCCTTGCAAACCGTATGTGGCTGTCCTGCAGTTATTGGACTGTCTGAAGGATTTGGAGAAATGCGCAGAGGAGGAGCCGGAGAACTGTGGGCGGACTCTTACGGGATACGTTCGGGAACATTCCCTTACAAAAGCAGCAGTTGACAGGTTCCTTGTAAATTATCTTTTAAAGATATATAAGGCGATTTATGAAACAGGGGTGGATTTTGGGAGAAAAACATTTTCTAATATTGATTATAGTATCTGCCGAAACGGACAAGGGGGTATAAGTCTGACGCCTGCAGAAATAGGCAGATGGTTTTTCTGAGGATATTGTTATTATGTTTATTGAAAAATAGCTTGACTGTAAACCTTGTTGATACCTTATATTTCAAAGAAAATAATAATTTTGTAATCGGAGGATACGACATGACGATAAAAGAGGTTGAGGAACAGACCGGTTTGACACGTTCCAATATACGTTTTTATGAAAAAGAAAAACTTATAGAACCGTCACGAAATGATAAAAACGGATATAGAGATTATTCTGAAAAAGATGTTGATAACATTAAAAAAATTGCTTATTTGCGGACACTGGAAATTTCCATTGAAGATATCCGTAATATCATATCTGGTAAAGTGCCATTGGCAGAAATTATAAAAAAACAAACTACAACAATCCAAGCACAAATAGAGGGTTTAAATCAGGCAAAAACCATGTGTGAAAGAATGCTTGAATCTGGAAATATCAGTTTTGACGAATTACAGGTTGAGAAATATGTAGCGGATTTAGAGACTTATTGGAGTAATAATAAACCTATTTTCAAACTGGATTCAGTTAGCTTCTTGTATATTTGGGGCAGCCTAATTACATGGGTAATTATTACATTATTGTGTTTTATGGTCGGAATATTATCATATGCGAAATTGCCATCTGAGATTCCTGTTCAATGGGACAACGGAATAGCAACTTCGGTTGTAGATAAGAAATTTATTTTTGTATATCCATTAGCTTGTATCTGTATCCGTATTTTGTTAAGACCCGTTATCTATGTGAAATTTTTAATGAACTATATCTATGGGGAACTTATAACAGAATATTTGTCAAACTATTTATGTTTTATTGCGCTGTCAGTAGAGGTGTTTTCTATAATGTTTGTATATGGATTGATAAAAAGTGTAGTTGCTGTATTACTTGTAGATACAGTTGCGCTTATTGGAATATTGATTGTCGGAATCACTAAAGTAAGTTTGGGTCATAGTCCGGCATTCAAATAATTATATTAAAAAATTTTGTCGCTTCCTGAATCATAAAGGAAAAAAAGAAATTTTAACCGCAATAATACAACTGACATCAAAACTTCCCTCCTTTTTTGTGCTATCCTGATTTTTACAGGGACACAAAAGGCAAAGCATCGGATTTTCTTTTCAATGGAAGAAGAGCGTTCCAATGGAAGGAAAGCATTCTCAGGAAAGGCAGGCTGCCATGTACGAGTGGAATGAGACGACCCAGAGAATAATCGACTGGATTGAAGCGCATATCTGTGACGCTCCCACTTTAATGCAGATATCGGAGCATATCGGATATTCCCCTTTCTACTGTTCGGCACAGTTCCATAGAGTCACGGGGAGAACGATCAAAAGCTATATTGCAGCCAGACAGCTGGCGCTGGCAGCCCTGGCCCTTCGGGACTCGGACGAGCGCATTCTGGACATTGCGGTCAGATACGGCTATTCTTCGCAGGAAGCCCTGACGAGGGCTTTCTCGGCGGCGTTCGGGTGTACACCGGCGTCCTATCGGAGAAAACCGATTCCCATTCCCCTGCCGATCCGTCAGGTTGTCTATCTCCCTGAACACTATCAGGCGATGAAAGGAGAACAAAGCATGAGCAGTATGATTTTAACAGAAGCAAATGTGAAGGTCGAATTTATTCCGGCCCACAAATACATGGGGATCTGGGATGAATCCGCAGCAAATTACGGAGAATTCTGGCAGAGGCATGACTGCGATTCTGTCTGTGGAATCGTAGACAGCATGAACCATGTCAGTGACATTATTGTCACTGGCCACACGGCAGGCTGGAAACGGGTAAACGGTGAGCTCAGATATTTTTACGGCGTCGGAATGCCTGCAGATTACGCAGGTCCTGTTCCGGAGGGGTTCGAGATACGGGATATTCCCGCCAGTTATTATCTGGTATTCTTCCATCCTGCATTCGACTATCTGAAGGACAACGGTGAAGTCATGGGAAAAGTGGAGAAGCTTGCCTGGAATTACGATATTGAAAAGGAGTTCCAGAGCGGGAGGTACATGTGGAATGAGGAGGCATGCCCCTGTTACCAGCGGCATTATCCGGAGGTGCTGGGGTATCAGGTACTTCGTCCCATAAGACGGAAGTCCTGATTCTGAGAAGCCGGTTCCGTTTTGTACGGGGCAGGAAAAAACAGACAGAATACCTTGTGAAGCAAGGCATCAGCAGTAACCTTAATATCAAGGACTCAGCGTAACGCAGACAGAATGAATTTTACGGCCGTCTTTGCCTGGAGAGACGGCCGTCTTCATATGCTCGCCTTTCAGGCATACCTCATTTCTTCGGCTGCCGCCAATGACTGAGCCCTGGCAGCTGGGCTTCGAAATAGGCTCGTGCCTGCTCCGGAGGCCAGTTATCATTTGACATATGCCCAACAAGGAAATCCGTTAATTCTTCAAGACTTGTGTAAACAAATTTTCCATCGACATAGCACCACTTACAGTACTCTTCGTTGAATGAGCCGTCAGTCTCTTTACTGACTGCAGAATCATCCATGGGCATGCCGCAGCACTGACAGATCAGCTTTCGGGGAGAACCTAAAAGGGTATTGATTGAAACGTCGAACAGCTTCGACAGCAGTTTCAGAGTTTCCGTGTTTGGAACGGTTTCGCCGTTTTCCCAACGGGATACTGCCTGACGGGTAACATACATTTTTTCTGCAAGTTCATCTTGAGATAATCCGTTTTTTGTCCGAAGCTCAAGTATGACATCCCTTGTTTCCATATTGTGAACCTCCTGTTAATAAATATGGCCAGGTAAAAAAAGCTTATAGAGATTATGTCATAAATATTATGAAAGTACAAGCAACCCGCTGTTGCTATAAAGTCATTTCATTCCCATAGGAATTCAGATCTTCATCCTCAGAAAGCAGTAAATTGAATCGTGTAAATTTAACGTTCCGCAGCATTTGACAGGAGCGGATAAATCTGTTCCCCGAAGAGAGAAAAAGGAAATAAACAGAGATGAATGAAATAGCATTAAATGAAATACTAAATGATATACTATTTTTATAAAAAACAGATTTCCCACAGAAATAAACTGTAGTATAATGGAGCCAGAAGTTACGTAAACTCCCCGCAAATACAGAACAGCACTGTTTTTCGTATAAAATGGAACGAAATACAGAATACAACAGAAAACAGAATGAAAAAACAGAAAGGATTTATCATTTATGGGCATTCTTGCAGGCTTTATGCTCCCCCACCCGCCGCTGATCATACCGGAAATCGGCAAGGGGGAAGAACAGAAAATTCACAATACCACCCAGGCCTGCCAGCAGGCAGCCAGGGAGATTGCCGCTCTCCGTCCGGACACCATCGTGCTGCTGTCGCCCCATCAGACCATGTATGCGGACTACTTTCACATTTCTCCCGGCAGAAACGCCAGGGGTGATTTCGGGCAGTTCGGCGCAAAGCAGGTATGCCTGGAAGTTTCCTATGATACGGAATTCGTCACATACCTGGGCGGTCTGGCCGGGTCACGCAATCTTCATGCCGGTACACTGGGGGAACGGGAGAAAAAACTGGACCATGGCACCATGGTTCCCTTGTATTTTGTGAATCAATATTATACGGAATATAGTCTGGTGCGTATCGGTTTGTCCGGATTTCCCCTTACCGCTCATTACCGCCTGGGTCAATGCATCCGTGAGGTTTCGGAAATCCTTGGCAGAAAAACCGTTATCATCGCCAGCGGGGACCTGTCCCATCGCCTGAAAGAAGACGGGCCTTACGGATACCGGAAGGAGGGACCGGAATACGATGCCAGAATCATGGACGTTATGGGACGGGGCGCTTTCGGGGAACTTTTGGAATTTCCGGAAGACTTCTGCGAAACCGCCGCGGAATGCGGCCACCGCTCCTTCACCATACTGGCAGGAGCCTTTGACGGAATCAGGCCGGAAGTGCAGCGGCTCTCCTATGAAGGGCCCTTCGGCGTGGGATACGGCGTATGCACCTATCATGCCCGGAAAACGGACGAGTTGCCTTCCAGGGAGGAAAACCGAAATTTCCTGGAGCAGTTTGAGGCCCGGGAGAAAGAGCGGCTCCGCATACAGCAGGAAAAAGAGGACGATTATGTGAAACTTGCCCGGCACACCATTGAGACCTATCTGTGCACCGGAAAGCGGCCTTCCGTGCCGGAGGGGCTGCCGGAAGAACTGTACAGCCGCAGGGCAGGCGCCTTTGTGTCCCTGAAGGAGGACGGAAAGCTCCGGGGCTGCATCGGCACCATCCGGGCCGTGCGGAATTCTCTTGCGGAAGAAATCATCTGCAACGCCGTCAGCGCCTGCTCCGAAGACCCCAGATTCCCTCCCGTGGAACAATGGGAGGCGCAGCGGCTCACCATCAGCGTGGACGTTCTGGGAGATACGGAGCGGATATCCTCCCCAAGGGAACTGGATGTGGAACGATACGGCGTTATCGTGACAAAAGGCAGCCGCCGGGGACTGTTGCTGCCCAACCTGGAAGGTGTGGACACCGTAGAACAGCAAATCGCCATCGCAAAACAGAAAGCAGGCATCAAAGAGCACGAAACCGTGGAGCTGGAGCGGTTTGAGGTAGTGCGGCATTATTAGAAAACCGGGAAACCCACAAGGAAAAAAGAGCTGCAAACGAGAGAAAATCATCAAAAGACAATATCAAAAGAAGAATTCCGCATAGGAAAAAACGACCCCTGAAACGGAAGGAAAGGGACGAAATCTATGAAAACCACTTGTCAGGTATGCATGCACCGCTGTACGCTGTCCCCCGGGCAGACCGGACTCTGCGGAGCCAGAAAAAATGAAAACGGAAAGATTGTATGCTCCAATTATGGCCGGATTACTTCCCTTGCTTTAGACCCCATTGAGAAAAAGCCCCTGAAACACTTCTGCCCGGGAAGCCTGATTTTGTCCGTGGGAAGCTACGGCTGCAACCTGCGCTGCCCTTTCTGCCAGAACCACGAAATTTCCATGGCCAGGGAGGGAGACAAAGAGGACACCCACAGCATGTATGTGCCGCCCGAACGCCTGGCGGATTTGGCGCTGGAGTGGAAGGAACGGGAGCACGCCGGAAACATCGGCATTGCCTACACCTACAACGAACCTCTTGTGGGTTGGGAATATGTCCGCGACACGGCCAGGCTTGTGAAAGAAAACGGTATGGCCAATGTCCTGGTGACCAACGGCACCGCCGCTCCGGAAATTCTGGGGGAACTGCTGCCTCTGATGGATGCCATGAACATTGACCTGAAGGGTTTTCGGGGGGACTATTACCGAATGCTGGGGGGTGATTTAAACACGGTGAAAACTTTCATTGCAAGGGCTGTGACAAGCTGTCATGTGGAACTTACCACCCTTATTGTACCCGGAGAAAACGACAGTCCGGAAGAAATGGAGGAGGAAGCCCGGTGGATTGCGGATCTCAGTCCGGAAATCCCGCTTCATATCACACGATTTTTCCCACAATATCATTTGCTTGACCGTAAACCGACAGAGATCAAAAAGCTGCGCCAACTGGCAGAGGCTGCAGGACGGTATCTGACAAAGGTTCATCTTGGGAATGTGTGATTAACACACAGACTTTGGGATAGTCCCTGGACTGATATTTCCGAAAATGGTCTGCGAGAAAGATTTATAATCAAAAACCTGCCGGATTTTCTTTGAGGTCTGATAACAATACTGGTAGTTCATCACATTTGTTATCGGCACAATGACACTGTTCACGCTATCCGGGTTTCAGTAGCTGTCCACGCCCTCTGCCAAACTGATAAACCGGACGCCCATTTGCACGAAAAGGTTATCAATCAGACTGCCAGCGTCACTGTAATTCCGGGCAAAACGGGAGAGGGCTTTCACCACAACGCAGTTGATTTTCCCACTCATCACATCGGCCAAAAGCCGCTGGAAACTTTCGTGCTCCGTATCGGTTCCCGTGTGACCGTCATCCACATACTCGGTGTAACTCTCAAATTCTTCCGCATGATTGAAATGAAAATCGTTGATAATGTCACGCTGATTTTTCACGCTGTTGCTGTCGTCAAGTCCACGGTTGATTTTCTGTAAATCCTCGCGGGAGAGCCGGATATAGCCACTCATTTTCCAGCGCCGGGCTATAGGTAGGGGGTAAAATCTGCTGATACCCTCTGTTTTTACATCATGATTCAGTGGGAAGATTGTAGTAAAAACGGCTGTTCAAGACATCCCTGTCCTTGTAGTAGTTATAGATATTCTCCACGCGCTCCCAAACCTGTTCATCAAAGTAGATGTCGCTCCGCTGGCTGACCATGCTCTCCGTATGCTGACGGAGGTTTGAGTAAAACAGGTCAGTCACCTCGTAGCAGACATACTGCTCATCTTCATATACTTTGTACTGCTCCAGTTCACCAAAAGTCATGAGCTGTCCGTGGATAAAGGCAATATCCTCTGAACTGTGAATGTCCTTTACATTGTAGGTAAAGAAGTAAAGCAGGGGGACATCTACGCCGCCATCGACCTCGCCTTTATGCTGGGGAACATACGCGCTCAAAACCAAGGCGCTTTCGCTTTCGGCAGAGCCAACCGGGATGCCATAGCCATCAAGGCTGCGCCAGTGCAGACCGGTCAGCCAGTGTTGTGTCTCCAGGGGAGCAGTCTCATCAAAGATAACCTCCGGGTTTAGCCCGTCAATCGCCAGGGGAGCCTTTGCTGCGGGGACTACATCCCGATCCAGTGTGGTCAACAGTTCCTGGCATTTCTGAAGGTAACTGCCCGCAGCCTCTCTCCGCTCGTCGATATTGGCGGGATAGGTTTCAAAATAAGGCCGCAGTTCCTCCATAATTTGTGCAGCCAGTTCTCTGTCGGCCTCGGCAGCAGGAATGGGGAGCGGCGTCTCTACCACTGTTTTGATTGGCTCCGCAAAAGAAACAGAACACATCCAGTCCTGTCCAAACACAAAATTGTTGTTCGTCAGCACGAGATAGTAATGGTCATCGGTGAGCGGCTGTTCCAGCACATCCATGTTGTACGCTTGGGAGAGATCCACCGTCATCACGCCGCTGGTATGCGCTCCGAACTCGGTGCCGCTGAATACAGTTTCGCCAGAAGTTGGAACGATTTCTTCGGCGGTAGACCATTGCATCAGTCTCAACTGCGGCTGGAAACTCAGATTTTTATTTGATCGGTTTTCTACTTGAATTGATACGAGGCCATTTCCCTCATAGGTGGCAGAAAGGCTCAAATCATCTCCGTCCAAAGAAGAAAACAGGCTGACCGCAAAGGCAGTCATTGTGAGGCAACACACCATCGCAGCCGCCATAAGCACAGAGACTCCGATAGGACGGCGACGGGATACCAATTCAACGCCGGTTTTTTCCTCGAAAATATCTTTTATGTTCTGCAAATTTGTTTTACTGAAAGAACTCATATTGTCCTCCTTCTGAGCGCGTAAGCATCTCACGCAATCTCCGTTTTGTTTGGTACAGCCGGTTGTCGATTTGTTTCACACTCATATCCAGCGCCAGCGCGATTTCTTTGGGCTTTTGACCATAGTAATACCGGCGAATCAAAATTTCACAATCCGGTTCACCAAGAGCGTTGACTGCTGCGAGCAAGACTTTGCGCGTCTCCGCCTCCAGAACGGCATCCACAACACTGAGCTGGTCGATAAAGTCTGTATCTTCCAGAGGGAGTGTATTGCGCTTTGTTATTTCCCGATATCGGTTCACAGCCTGTGTGCGGGCAACGATAGACAGCCAGGTTTTCAGTTTTCCCCGCTGGTGATCGAATTTTTCCGGATGTTCCCATAAGTAGATGAATGTATCAGCAACACATTCCTCCACATCTTGAACTGACCCGATATGGCTTAAAACTGCCTCTGCCACCGACCATAACAGCTTAGAATACTTTGTGATTGTCTCGTTAATCGCTGCTTCGTTTCGATTTTTGATGGCTGTTACTATTTTTTCATCATTCAAAAACTTCACCTCCTGTGTTGATTGACCGGTCATATATAGTACGTTAAAAAATGAAAAAACACTGATAATTTTTAGAAATTTCTTGGGAGCTTCTGTCCCGATTTATTTTACGCCTATTTCGCTTGCTGTCAAAATATCATGCGCTTGTTCTCATTTTTCTTTACGACTGAAATTGTAACAGCATTAAAAAATCGGACAAGGTCACTCCTCCATTTGATTGATTTTGTTACATTGGTGTGCTATAGTTTTTTCAAACATAACTTGATAAGTTAAAATATGTAGGAACTTTAGGTGAAAATTTACGTCTATTATAGATAAGCACACACAATAATAGAAAGGGGCAGTTTGCATGAAAAGGTTGACAATGTTCGTTTTAGCATCGGTTTTTGTGCTGATGCTATCTGGATGTAATAAGCACTCACAAATGCCCTATAATATCAGAACCTGTATTCACAACCAGTAGACACCATCTGGCCGGGCTTTTTCCCGGCATACTGTGTTATTTTTCCTTGCCATACGTCAGTGTGGCAAGGAAAAAAGCCGCCCTGTTTTCAAAGCCGACTTTCTGCGTAATGTGATAGTTTCAATCTGTTTTATCGTATTTTCGTCAAAATATTTCGTTTTCATGTTCCTGATAAGAGCTAATCATATGAAGTGCGGTTGCCATGCCCTATAGTTTATAATGGTAAATAGAGAATGGAAGTAGTATAATCAACTGGAGAAAGCAGAAGTGAGGAAATAATGTGAGTAAGAAAACAGAAGAATCAAGAATTGCATACAATAAAATAGCATCTGAATATGATGCGTCAGTGGAAGGACAATATACACGATTTCACATTATGGAACTATCTAACACGATAGAGTTACATGAGGGTAATGTTGTTCTTGACGTTGCATGTGGAAATGGAACTCTGTTGCGGGAATTATCGAAAAAAGCAAAAATCCAGGCAAATGGAATAGATATCTCTGAGAACATGATTTGTGCTGCAAGGATGCGATACCCGAATATGAGTTTTGACGCAAAACCATGCTATCCGCTTGAATGGAGTAATGAAAGTATTGATATTATAACTGTATGTTGTGCGTTTCATCATTTTGACAATCCGGAAGGTTTCGTAAATGAATGTAAAAGAGTTTTAAAGAAAAACGGTACAGTGTATATAGCTGATCCTAATTTTGGAGCAGTGGTCAGATTTATGGCAAATAAATTTTGGTTTCCCTTTTCAAAAAGTGGAGATGTAAGAATATACAGTAAAAAAGAGTTAGGTGAAATCTTTTACAATTGTGGATTTAAAACAGTGCAGGTTTATAGAAAAGGAAAAGGGGTGTTTCTTAAAGCTGAAAAATGAGCATCAAATTTTCGTCTGTAAGAAAGGCAGAATATTTTTCCTTAGTAATGATTTGAACATGGTGCTAGCACCATGTAAGTTAATTCGGATAAGGAAAATGTGATAATGTGGCAGTTCACACTATTAAGCGAATTGCCACATTTTTATAGCAAAATAAGCGGTTATGTGGTAATATATAGGGGCAAAGATAAAAACACAACGCAAGGTAATCTTGCAGTACTGGTAGGTAGTCCAGTCGCACCGATTTGGTGTAAGTAGCCCTCCCTCCTTAGGGTCGTCCGTTCTTTGTTCATTACAATCATTTTAAGGAGGAATTGTCATGGACAAAGTTTCGGGAAAGTTGACAGTATTTTTTGAGGAACCTTTTTGGGTGGGAGTGTTTGAATGTGTATCAGACGGAAAGTTATCTGTATGTAAGGTTACGTTTGGTGCAGAACCAAAAGACTATGAGATATATGATTTCGTTTTGAAAAATTACTATCGATTGCGATTTAGTCCGGCTGTGGAAACTGATGTAGAAGAAGCTGGTCGCAATCCTAAACGGGTACAACGTGAAGTACGGAAACAAATACAGAATACTGGAATAGGAACAAAATCGCAACAAGCTTTAAAATTACAGCAGGAGCAGTTGAAAACTGAACGAAAGATTGTGAGCCGGGAACAGCGGGAAGCAGAGAAACAGCGACAGTTTGAACTGAAACAGCAGAAAAGGAAGGAGAAGCATAGAGGGAGATAATGCCATTTAGTGAAGATATAAAAATTAAAGCATTGGTATCGTGTGGGAGAAAATGTTGTATTTGTCACAAATTCTGTGGAAATAATATGGAAATACATCATATAAAAGCAAAAGCAGATGGGGGAGATGATTCTTTTGGAAATGCTATACCATTATGCTTTGATTGCCATGCAGAGGTAAGACAATATGATCCTAGACATCCTAAAGGAATTAAATTTTCGGAAAAAGAACTCATTTTGCATAGAGATAACTGGTATAAAAAAATAAAACAAGAAAATCAGCAAGACAATGATAAAGTAAGTAAAGAACCAGTGAAAATGCATCATGAACAAAATTATCAACATATAATGCTTCATAAAGCAAATACTGGAAATGATATATTATTTTATTTAGAGGGTGCTTTGGGAATAGTTCACGATGAACAAGCAGAGACATTAGAAGAAGCAAAATTGCTCGGTGAATTTGTTCAGTATTTATTTGATACGATTGATATGGATTTCTTGATTGAACCTTATGATCGAGTAATGACGGCTTATAATTTATCTGAGAATTTAAAAGAATTAGACGATGCAGGCTTTTGGGTTTTTGTAGGGAAAGAGAATCGTAAAGTAACAGGGGGAGTAGGTAGTATCGAAATGTTTCCTGTATTGATAGTTCGTATTGTTAGAAAGAATAGTAATGAAATTATAAAGCATGAGTTGTAAATTTTGCGTGTAGTAATACATGGTGCTAGCACCATGTAGATATGGTAATCAAGGAGAAAATCTGTGATACCCGTATGATACCT
>OFHO01000874.1_pt1 | contig 25007 bp, 25 predicted proteins | sample 1521531 | NCBI WGS metagenome assembly OFHO01 (sample SAMEA3504124, study PRJEB24116) | mouse gut metagenome | biome: mouse gut; feature: mouse-associated habitat; material: faeces | place: Denmark | collected 2011
CAGTTCGCAGCTGTAAATTTCTTCCGGGCATCTCCGTTCCGAAACTGTTTTTTATTCCTGTTCTTATTCCAGTTCCGTTTCTTCACTTCTATGCCCTTTCGAGGAAGGAATTTCCATCTGCACAGTTCGCAGCTGTAAATTTCTTCCGGGCATCTCCGTTCCGAAACTGTTTTTTATAATCTTAGTTGACGGCCGTCACTGCGATGGAGATCAGGAAGAGCAGCATGGCCGTGCCGGCGGTTCGCAGAAGCAGAAAGCCTGCATCCCCGGCCCTGTTCACGCAAGTAGAAATTCTGCTGTCACTGACAATTCCCATAAAAGCCGCCGCGCATTTCAGCACTCCCGCAATCAGCGCAATCTTCAGCAGCGGAACCGCACACAGCAGCAGAAGAAGCAGAAGCAGCACCACACCAATACTGTTGCGGATCACAACGGCGCTCCCCAGCACAAGCTCCGCCACACCGTTGGCGGCAGCCCCTACTCCGGGTATGACTGAGATCAGTTTCTGCAGTGCAGAAGTTCTGGCCGAGTCCACCACCGGAGCAATGAGGGCCTGGAAAATGCCGATCCCTGTCACCGCCCCCAGAGCCCCTTTCAGTACCCATCCAATGGCTTTCCCCAGCAGATCCATCAGTGCAGCCAGTTTCTCCTCTATCCAAATGCCGTTCACCACCGCCATCATACAGTAACTGGAGATCAGGGGCAGCAGTCCCGTCAAGAAGATATATTCCACTCCATATATCACCACCAGCATCAGCTGCCGGGAAGCTCCTGCGGTAATAACCCCAGAAGAAACCCCCACAGAGAGCAGATATGCGGGCACAAGAAGCTTTACAAACATAATAATATTTTCCACCGCATATGCCGCCGTATCCGCCGCCTGAGAAAAACATTTCAGCAGTACTGCCGTGGCCAGAAGATACATAAAATAGAACCCCATTTCCGCCACCTGCCGTCTGTCAAAGAATTCCATGAAATGCGTCATCAGGGAAGAGACAAGTCCAAGTACCAGAAGCCATATAAATACATTCTTCATGCCGGCAATCTGCCCCATAAAATCCGAAATACTCCCATGGAACAACATTTCCAGCGCCCCCAGAATATCCCCCGACATCACCTGCGAAAACAACTGATCCAGTTGAAACTGTCTTTCCGGAAATATCCTTGATATCCCTTCCTCCAGCTTATCCAGGCCATAGTCCTGCCAGACAAGGTTTAAGTCCACCAGCCCATCCATCACCCATGCCCTCCATCACATAAAACTGCGGATCTGTTCAATAACGGCAAACAGGATGGGCAGCCCTGCAAACATCACCGTCAGCTTCCCCAGTATCTCAATCTGGCCTGCCACCGCCTGATATCCCGCATCCCTGCAGATATCCGAGCTGAATTCACAGATATAGGTGATGCCAATGACTTTGAACAAAATGGACAGATACCCTTCCGTTCCCTCCAGATACCCCTTTATCCTGGCAAACTGCGCCGCCACATTCTCCACCTGCCTTAAGCAGAACCAGAAAAGAATGATACTGACAGCCAGTCCAATATAAGTTGCGTATTCCGGTTTCTCCCCTCGAAACTGCATCGCCAGCAGAACCCCTGCGATCCCCAGGAAAGCCACCCTGATCAGCTCCGACATAACACCTCCCGCCGTTTTCGCCGCACCTTTGTCCCGCCTTTTCCTACAGGGCAAACAGGGTCTGAATGGTCTGGAACAGTTCATATATGTAGGGCACAATCCATGTAAGCACCAGGATCAGTCCCGCCAGACTCAGCAAAAACGCATGTTCTTCCCTGCCGCTGTGCCTCAGGATCTGGCTCAATATAGTTACCAGTATTCCCACTGCTGCAATCCTAAATATCAGACTTACTCCCATAATCCCTCGCAATCCCCATCCGCTCAAGGTAATTCCTTCCCCGGCGGGCAGTCAGGCCAGGACAGACCAACACCCCTTCCTCACCACAATACCAGGATCAACAGCAGCCCGCCCAGGGCCCCAAGCCCCACAGCCATTTTGCATTTCTCTGTGTTCTCCTGTTCCAGTTTCTCCCAGGTTCCCCGCAGCAGCTCCAGACTCTGCTCCATGGCCCGCAGCTGCATCTGACCGTCCATAAACCCTGTCTGTGAAGTAAACCGCAGGAAATTCTCCCTGTCCTCCGTCTCCAAGGGCAGCTCTTTCAAAACCCCTTCCATCTCTTCCCGGAACGTTTCTCCAAAGGACACCCCGGTATTTTCCTCCATTCTGTTCCCAATCCTTTGGAACGCCTCCCCGAAAGGCGCCGTAAGATGTCTGGCCGTGCGGCTGCAGCACTCCGGCAGAGTGGCCCTGCCATACCTGACTTCACCTGCCAGCAGTTCCAGTATGCTTCCCAGACTGCGCAGGGCCCTGGCTCTTCCCAGAAGCCAGGACCGGTACCACAGCCCCAGACCCAGGCACCCGCTAAAGATCATGCAGCCTCCCAGAATCCTGACCACGCGCCTCACTCCTTTCACAGATCTGTCTCTTTCTCCCCAGCACAAAAAACAAGTCAAACATCCTCTCCCAGTAATCCCGCTCCAGACCGAACCTCCGCTCCACATCCTGGCGGCTCTCCCCGTGAACCGTGGCCAGTATCCGGCACCCGCAGGCAGCGGCCTGTCTCAAAGCCTTCAGTTCCTCTCCGCTCCCCAGCTCGTCAATGGCAACCACCCGTGGAGACATGGAGCGCAGCAGAAGCAGCATCCCCTTGTCCTTGGGGCAACTGTCCAGCACATCCGTGCGCATACCCACATCGTTCTGGGGCCTTCCCAGAAAAGATCCTGCAATCTCCGATCTCTCGTCCACCACGCCCACGGTCATTCCCCTTCCATAGGCATTCCCATCTGAAATCTGACGGATCAGGTCCCGCAGCAGTGTAGTCTTACCGCAGCCGGGCGGAGAGATAATCAGGGCACTCCTGAGCATACCGTTCCGATACATTTCCGGCATCACTCTGTCCGCCGCACCCTTTACCTGGTGGGCTACCCTGATATTGAGAAACGAAATATTCTTCAGGGTTCTGATCCCCCCATCCGTCTCCAGGATGGCTTGTCCTGCAACTCCCACACGGTGTCCTCCTGCCACAGTGACAAATCCCCGGCGCAGCTCTTCCTCAAAGGCATAGGGAGAGTAATGGCAGATATGCTCCAGGATCTCTTCCAGTTCCTTCATTGACATACACCGAACTCCTGGGCCAAATTCTGAAAATTCCCCCTGTTCTGTGAGAAAAATCTCCCGGCCATCCATATACAGCACCACCGGGCGTCCGGCTCTCAGCCGGATCTCCTGGATGCGCTCCTGGGCCCCGGCCGTCCTGCTCCAGAAAGCCCGGTGCCCAGCCGGAAATAACTGCAAAATCGTCTCTCCCATAAACCTGTCCCCCTTTCTCAAATATATGAGGAAAGAGCCAGGATATTCCTGAAGCGGACAATTTAATATCTGCCCTCTGACGGCTGACAAACTGTTATGAAGCAGACCCTGCGGATACTGAAATTACAACGCATGACAAAACATATGGTGTCTCTTTGATGAATATATGAGATATTATCCGTGATATTACATGATAATTGCCTGAGATATATTTGAAATATTATTCGATAACTTTCCCAGATACTTTGAGATATTATATTGGGTCCTGGAGTCCGCAGAAGCATGGTAGTGAAAAGCCGCTTGTTCCCGTCTTTGCCTCTGCGGACTCATATAGACCAATTACAGATATGATATGTTTTAAACCGTTTTTATACAAACCATTTGACCTTCATGACAAAGTTTTTTGCATTTTTATAACCAGCATTTCCGTAATATCGTTCGTGCATATCATCATTTACTGCCTGAAGCTCAACACAAGACGCCCCTTTCTCTTTTACCCGTTGCTCAAGTTCTCTCAGAAGCATACTTCCAATCCCTTTGTTTTGGTGCTTATAGGCAATAATTGCAACCCTCCTCCTGTTCGTTGTAATAAGAAATATACAGATGTAAGACAGAGACAATATCTTCAGATTCCATCTCTCTAATAAGCATAGATTTCTACCTTCCTCGCAAATACCGACTTATAAACCTGATTAAAAATATACATTTATCACCTACAACAAATATATAAGCTCGTTTTAAATGGGTATACAATTTCAAAAGAGGAGTAAAATTCTAAAACAAATTTCTGATAAAAAATTCCCAATCAACAACCTTCTAATAAGTAAGCACATTATGATACAGACGGTAATAGCCGCCTCCCAGCCTCTGCGCCTGGAGCTGAATCAGGAAATTCTCCACTCCCATTTCCTGCAGGGTTCCTTCCACATATCCATTCCAATATTCTCCGCTGCTGTAGGCGCGCTCAAGGCTGCTCCACAAGGACTCAGGAATCACATTGGAAAACTGTTTCTGGCCAGTTCCAGCCTCCTTCAACAGCTTCTTGCAATCCTCATAATACTCCTCCAGGGTCTCCCGAACCTCTTCCTCGGTAATTCCCGCCTGATCCAGGTTCTCCTGCTTCTTCTCCTCGGCAGACATATCCTCGTCCAGATCCGCATCACCCGTCCAATACTTACTCTGCCAGGTAAGGGGTTCGGAAGGATTAGGATTGATCAGTCCCGCCACACTGGAAGTCTGATCCGTTTCTTCTCCTGTCCCGGTCTGATTTCCTGTTGCATTGTCTGTCTGCGCGCCTCCTGAATTTCCTGTGCCCGTCTGAACACCTGAAACAGCATTTCCTCCCTGTGCGGTTCCCTCCCCTGCATCCACACAGGCGGGCAGATACACCGACAGCCCCGTCCTCACATGAGTGCGCGAAAACTCTCTGTCTGACTTGTTAAAATAATCGGATGTGGGCGGATCCGTATCATCCCATGTAACATCCACATTAACGTAACGTCCATCCAGCTTCACAATATTCCAGGCGTGATCCTCCCCTGCATAACCTGTACAGTAGTAGCATGGAATACCCAGCTGCTGCATCAGGTACTGGAAAGCCCTGGCATAACCTGCACAGACACTTCTGCCCTGCACCAATGCACTGTAGGCACTCTGGCTCATGTCAGCACTCAGATCATATTCCGCCGCCTCCATCAGAACATCATGAACATATTTTTCCTTTTCCAGATCACTGCCCTTAGTTCTTGCCTCCGCCAAAATCTTTTCCGCAGCCGCGTCAAACTCCTGTCTGGCCGCCTGCAGATTATCCGCAGTCTTATTATACTTAAGCGTAATCTCCAGACAGTTTCCGCTGTGAACATACTTACAGGAATACCCTGTCTGCAGCCAGAACAACTCCGGATGATCATTGTACACCGCCTCGAACACACTTTTAAGCTGCTTTACAGACACCTGGACGGCAGGGGCAAAAGCCTCCCTGCGCTGTTCCATGGCATTGGCATAAATCTGGCAGTACAGCTTCTGCATATCTGCTTCCAGCATGGCATAATAGGGATACTGCTCCCCGTTAAAACTGAGCCCGCTGCCTGTTTCTCCACTTTCTCCGCTTCCCGGCAGAACATCCGCTTCTTCCGGAGCTATCTCCTCCGCATCCTCCTGAACGGCCTCATAGCCGTTTCTTCCGGCCACAGAGTCCGGAACCACCTCTGGCCGGGCGGCAGGAACCTCATAGCTTGCCGTGTCCCTGCCCTCAAGCCAGGATGCATTGACGCCAGGCCGGGTATCCGCCGCCAGCCCGGTTCCAGTGCTGTCTGGCTGGCTTCCGCCTGTTCCCGTACTGCCCTCTCCTCCCGGCACTCCAATACTGGGGAGGAAACCTCCACCTCCTATGCCGCCTGGCAGACCACTCCCCGTACCTCCTGTCTGAATCGTTCCCGGTGTTCCGCCGCCCAAAAACCCGCTCAAAAGATCATTTGCAGGTTTCTTCCCGTTCAGCATCTCCGCAAGTCTGCCTGTCAGAGAAGGGTTCATGGCACAGACTATAATTCCAAGACAACCTGCCATGATCAGAGCCATGACAGTAAAAAAGATTCCTCGCACTATTTTCAAACTTCTACATCCTACCTTTCATTTCCCATTTCCACTGGACAAAACACACCCGACACTACCTCTCTTAGTTCAAAGACAGCAACACCACATTTCCCACAATACTTTTCTGAAATCATTATAGCAAAAAGCACAGGGAATGTAAAGATTACCCTGACGGGATTGCACTGCTGAAACTGTTCTGACGAAATAAATGGCGACAGCCAGAATAGCCCTGACGGGCAAAAATAAGCTGAAAGGCAGTCCACGGCGTGCGATACATCTGCTCCAAACCGTGGACAGAAGCCTGAATACGATATAATCCTTTATCTATCTTCAAGAGGAATATATTTCTGTTCCTCTGCGACGCTCTTGTATGCAGGACGGATGATCTTATCCATATTGATCAACTCCTCAATCCTGTGAGCGCTCCAGCCAACAATCCTGGCTATGGCAAAAATAGGTGTAAACAACTCCAGGGGAATCTCCAGCATACTGTACACAAAGCCGCTGTAAAAGTCCACATTTGCACTCACGCCCTTATAGATATGCGCCTTCTCCGCAATCACTTCCGGCGCCATGCGCTCTATCATGGAATACAGCGTGAAATCCTTCTCCCTGCCCTTGGCAGCCGCCAGACGATGCACAAATCCTTTGAACACCTGAGCCCTGGGATCGGAAAGGGAATACACAGCGTGGCCCATGCCGTAGATCAGTCCTTTTCGGTCAAAGGCTTCCTTGTTCATAATCTTCTTCAGGTAAGCCCTCACCGCATCCTCGTCCTCCCAGTCGGACACATGGGTCTGAATATCATTCATCATCTCCGCCACTTTGATATTGGCGCCGCCATGTTTGGGTCCCTTCAGGGATGACAGTGCGGCGGCGATAACAGAGTATGTATCCGAACCGGATGAGGACACAACACGCGTGGTAAAGGTGGAGTTATTTCCTCCTCCATGCTCCATGTGCAGCACCAGTGCCGTATCCAGAACGCTGGCCTCCAGCTCCGTATAATTCTTATCCGGCCGCAGCATCATCAAAAGGTTCTCTGCAGTGGACAGATCCGCAGACGGACGATGTATATACATGCTCTCGTCGTTCTGGTAATGATTATATGCATGGTATCCGTACACCGCCAGCATGGGGAACACCCCTATCAGACGCATACACTGCCGCAGCACATTTTCCACCGAAGTATCGTTACAGTTCCTGTCATAGGAAGCCAGGGTCAGCACACTCCTGGTAAGGGAATTCATGATATCGCTGTTGGGCGCTTTCATAATGACATCCCTGGTAAAATTGGTGGGCAGAGTCCTGCTGTCCGCAAGAACATCCCGGAATTCCTCCAGCTGCTCCTGGTCAGGCAGCCTGCCAAAAAGCAGCAGATAAGAGATTTCTTCAAACCCAGGCCGTTTTCCATTAAAGCCCTTCACCAGTTCAATACAGTCATACCCCCGATACCACAGCCTGCCCTCACAGGGCGTCTTCACCCCGTCCACCATTTTAAAGGCCTCAATTCTGGACACGTTGGTAAGTCCTGTTACCACGCCGTTCCCGTTCTTGTCGCGAAGACCTCTCTGCACTTCATATTTGTCAAACATCTCCGGCGACAGACGATCCGCTTCCCTGCACAGTTCTGCATAATTTCCCATCAACAATTCGTTCTTCTTCAATAAGGCTACCTCCTTTTACCTTGTTTTCCCCTGTTATCGCCAACATTTTATTCTAGTATATTATCGTTCTTTCGGTCTCCCTGTCAATAAAAATCGTATTAAATTGTTTTATTTCGGCACAATTCCGCCACTGCCTCGTTCAAAGTTCTGCTGTCAACCTTTCCCTTCAGTGCCCCCATTGCAGCTTTCATGACCTGGCCCTTATTTCTGGAAGCCGCTAGTTCCCCAAAATGTTCTTCCAGGTACGCTCTCACTTCTTCCATCCCCATCTGCCCGCCAGACCCCTGCGTCAAGCCTGTGCACTGTCCCTGCTCCCTGTGCGGTTCCTGCGCTGACTCTGCATCCTCTCCCCGCTGCCCATGGGATTCCTGTGCCAAGTCTGCATCCTCTCCCCGCTCCCTGTGCGGTTCCTGCGCCGAATCTGCATCCTCTCCCCGCTGCCCATGGGGTTCCTGTGCCAAGTCTGCATCCTCTCCCTGCTGCCCATAGAATTCCTGCGCCTTTCCGTTTTCCCGGCATTTGGCTTCCTCCACCCTGTTTCCTGCCCCGCGGCAGCGCAGCTCTCCCAAAGGTGTGGAATCCACCACCAAATCCGGAAAAATGCCAGAACGGACGCTGTCTCCAAACCGGTAAACCGCAGGGACGTCCGGTGTCTCCAGATAATAGACAACAATGGTGCGGCGCTCCGGATCCAGAGCCCAGTACTCTCTGACGCCGGCCTGGATATATGCCGCCAGTTTTCCGCCGTAATCCTCCGTCCGACTGTCCGGCGAAACCACTTCCACCACCCAGTCCGGCGCCCCATGGCAGCCTTCCTCATCCATCATGCTCTCATCACAGAACACCGTGATATCCGGCAGCAGACACTCCCCGCCGTCCCCCTTGAGATATACCGCAAAAGGGGCCGGCATCACCTGACAGCCCTTCCTGCCCGTCCTGGCATACAGGGCAATCTCCGTAAAAAGCCATCCTGCGGCTCTCTGATGTGTGGCAGCAGGAACAGCCTGCTTCAACAGTCCTCCAGTTCTCTCCATATTCATGTCATACCTCCTGTGCGGCAGAGACATTCCACAAATACACGAGATCCCCCTGCCATTCCAACAACAATAAGTTTACCTTGAGTAAAATGGCAGAAACGCCCGAAGTGCAAACAGCACGATCCTTTGATTACTCCAGATGTCAATCATTTTACTCCATAACCATCCCTTTGTCAAGAGTTTATCAAAGATATCGCACTATTTCACATTCATATTGCCTTATCCCCCTATCCGTGCTATGATTTAGGAAATCAATGACATATAAACTCTTATGGAGGAATACAAGATGAAGGACATCAAGGTGGGGTTTATCGGACTGGGCAGCAGGGGAATCGGCCTGCTGCGGGATGTGGTGCTCCGTCAGGGAGAACAGGTGACGGCAGTCTGTGACACCTATGAGGATCGGGCAAACGAAGGAGCTGACGCCGTCAAAAATGCCGGACAGGCAGTACCTGCCGTGTACACAGATTATCGTCAGGTAATTCAAGACAAAAACGTAAATACCATTGTCATCGCCACTGCCTGGGAAAGCCATATGGACATAGCCCTGGCATCCATGCGCGCGGGAAAACCGGTGGCTATGGAAGTGGGCGGTGCCTATGATCTGCGGCAGTGTTTCCAGCTGGTGGAGACCTATGAAGAGACAGGCACTCCCTTTATGTTCCTGGAGAACTGCTGCTTCGGCAGACGGGAGCTGATGGTGCTGAACATGGTCCAGAAAGGACTGTTTGGAGAAGTGGTTCACTGCGCAGGAGGCTACCAGCATGACCTGCGGTATGAAATCTCCTATGGCAGGGAAAACAGACATTACAGACTCCGGAACTATCTGAGCAGAAACTGTGAAAACTACCCCACCCACGACCTGGGCCCCATCGCCAAAGTCCTGGGACTCAACCACGGCAACCGCATGCTGACCCTCTCCTCCACAGCCTCCAAGGCCGCCGGACTGCAGGCCTATATCCGGGAGCACAAGGGGGACGATGAATTTCTCAAAGACAAGACCTTCCTCCAGGGAGATGTGGTAACTACAGTGATCAAATGCGCCCGTGGGGAGACTATTGTCCTGACCCTGGACACCACCCTGCCCAGGTACTACTGCCGAAATTTTACGGTCAGAGGCACTAAGGGCATGTACGAGGAAGTCACAGATTCCGTGTTTCTTGACCGGAAAGAGGATGCCGCCCACGACTTTGACTGGCGCAAAACCAATGTCAATAATGCGGCGGGCTATGAGGAAGAATATGATCATCCCCTGTGGAAAAAATACATTGCAGAAGGGGTCCGGGGCGGCCATGACGGCATAGACTGGCTGGAGTTTGAAGTCTTTTTCCAGTGCCTCCGGGACGATGCCCCCATGCCGGTGGATGCCTATGACGCCGCCAGCTGGATGGCAGTGACAGCCCTCTCGGAGATGTCTATCGCCAGAGGCGGCGCCGTGGTGGATGTCCCTGATTTCACAGGCGGAAAATGGCATATGGACCAGTTTTAAGTCGGCTTCTCCAAAGCCGTCCATGCAGTTTACAACATATACCGCCAGTTCCCAAGCTTCAGAGACGCCCTAGCGATTCATCTCCTCCACAAACGCCCTGGGCTTTACCGTCATTTCCACCCAGGCAGGCCGGAAACCGCTCCTGATGGCATTGCGGGCAGATCTGATATTGGACCAGGCGCAGCAGTAAAAGGGAATTTTCCCCCTGGCCATGGTCTCCGCCGCCAGAGCTCCTGTAAGGGCGGAGGCAATGCCCCGGCGCCTGTATTCCGGCAGCACATCCACCCCAATCTGCCACATGGTTTCACAGTCCGCCGAGCACCCGGCCAGGCCCACCAGGCGGCCGTCCTCGTAAGCTCCCACCCCCAATACATCCAGTTCCCGGCGTTTTTCACAGAGGGCATTGGACCATTCCGGCAGATAGAGCGCGCCGAGATCTTCCTGGGTGAGCACCCTGAGCTCACAGCCGCAGTGCCTCGGCTGAAGCTCCTCCACACGGGGCAGAAAGTACTCCGCCATAAAACAGATCTGCATACCGTGTCCCATAAAAGCCTCGTTGAGCACATGCAGATTGGGGGTTTCAAAACAGTGCACTGCTGGATATTTTTCTATGTAAGCCCTCACAATCCCCTCGTATTTTTCTTCTATTGACGCCACGATATTGTTTCCGTAGGAGATCAGATTGCACACATGGGGCAGGGTCAGATAACGTCTGGCCCTGGAATCCTCCTTTGAGTACACGACCACATTCTCATTTTTCAGAAAATCCCTCCAGCTGCAGCCTGCATCTATGGCAGACTGCTCCATTGCCCCCTGCAATATCCTGTCATTGTCCATGCCCACGGCTGTTTTTTCCATAAGAAATCAACTCTCCTTCCCTTTCTATGATCTGCCCACATCATATCACAGGCACGGAGATTTTAACAGTCCTTACTTTTTCAGCCGCACAGGCAGCATCAAGTCGATCTGTGCCGGAAGCCCGTCCTCAACCCACTCCCTGTGAGCCGAATAAACCCAGTTCAGGTGCTCTTCCAGGCAGCCGCCCATAATTTCTTCCCCAAGAGCGCTGTAAGCCGGCTCAAATTCCTCGCTGTCCTCCACCCACTGGGTCAGGCTGCTCCAAAGCTGGAACTCCGGAAAAGGAATCGTGAGCACCGCATACAATCCGCCCTCAAATTTCTTCTTTTCAAATCCTTCCGGAACTTCCATGTCCTCTGGAATGGTGATCCAGTCCTCATACCCATGGACGCCGCCTTCCAGCACACCGGGGTTGGGATGATTGAAACCAAACATTCTGGCATCGGGCTTGCGCTCATAAAGCCTGCTCTCCTGCACAAAACGGGATGCTTTCTCTCCCACCACTTCCTCCGGGTTCTCGCCGATAAAATGGCAGGCGGCAACTGTGCAGGGAGGCAGGCACAGGATCCTCACGTTCAGATTTCTGCTCAGATTCTCTTCTGCTCGGTTTAAAACTTCCATGCTGTTACTCCTTTCTCCGCCGCAGGATTCTTCTGCGGCACTGCGCCGGCAGGAAGCAGAAAACTTCCCCTCCTCCACGCCGGAACTCTCCTTCAGTGTCGTTTTGGGAAGAGTCAGAAGACAAGCAGCGTCCACCAGTTCCTGGTCCGACAACAGGTCAAGCTCTTCTTCCTCGAAGCATTCGCTTAAGCGCTTCACCAACTGTTTCAGCACATCTCGAATCTGGCTCAGGGAGGCAATCTCCAGGTCCAGCCCGGCCAGGTTCTCCCGCAGAAGCTCCATGGATTCATCCCGTTTCCCCTCTGTCAGAATCACTGCAATCTGTTTCAGGGGAACACGAAGCTTTCGCAGCAAAATAATCTGCTTCAGACGACGTACTGCTTCCGCGTCATAGCATCGGTACGCATAGTCCTCCCTGTACCGGGGACAGATAAGCCCCATCTTCTCGTAATGTCGCAGCATCCTGGGCGTGACGCCGCAGAGCTTCGACACCTGGCTGATTGTAAGATTCTCCACTTTTATACCTCATTTCTATACCATTGACCATGCATGCATAATTTTCCGTCTTCATGCCATTGCTGTGAGAAATCCGACCCATGAATTTATAAGCCTGGATTACCTGCACAGCCTAAGGAAGACGGCACGATGAGACCGCCCTGTACATGCACGGTTCTGGATAGTCAGCTCTCCTGTCCACGCCCGGTCAACAGTCCTGTTTCATCCCTTCATGGCCCCTGGAGCCCCTTCCTCGCTGCTCTTCCAACCACAGAATAATCCATGACATCGTGTCAAAGTCAACAGCATTTTTTCACTTTTTTGCAAATTTGCTTCAAACTTCAGTCCCCTGTGTGAGCTGTCACCATTGATTCTCCCAGAACAAACAAAAACTGTTCATAGTCCTTGACATAGTACTTTATATTGGTTCTTCCCCTCTGAATAATCGTGTGTCCCTCTTTTTCCAGCATTTCCTTCTGTGCCTCTGCCCCGCCGGGATATTTAGAATTCAGCTCCCCGCCTGCTTTCAGAGTCCTCCAGTAAGGCGTCACATCATTTTCCCGCTGGCTGCTTGCCCAGGCCACTATGGACACAAATATTCCCGCTGTGATGGGATCCGTAAAATCAGCCTCGTTCTGTCCTGCAAAATATTTCCTTATCTCCCCCACTGTCAGCAGCTTCCCCAACGGCACAAGGCGCATCACTCTGTCATATGCAACAGGAGGAGCAAAATACATCCTGTTTCCACCGTATTTTTTGATGCTCTTTTCATCAGTGATAATCTGCATTTTGGGCATATCCTTGCTGTCATGAAGCATTGCGTTAAAATCTTTTTTATCCTCATTTGCCATAACTCTGCACCTCCTTCCCCACAGCATACGATAAAAAATCCTTTGCTGCAATGAGACAGTTACAAAAACTTGAAAAAGACCCTTGACAAATCCTGGAGAAAACCCTATAATGAACATTGTTCAGTTTGTGGAGGGACCCTATATGAACACTATAATTACTTCCAAAGAATCCATTTTAAATGTAAGCCGGGAACTGATCAAAAGCCAGGGATGGACAGCGGTGAATATCAGAGCTGTGGCTGCGGAATGTGGGATTTCCGTAGGCTCTGTATACAACTACTTTCATTCCAAGTCCGATTTGCTCAGCGCAGTGGTGGAAAGCGTCTGGTGCGATATATTCCACTTTCCTGAAAGCAGAAGCACATTTGACGATTTTGTCAGCTGCCTTGAATGGATTTTTGACTGTATGAAAGAGGGAAATGTGAAATACCCAGGATTCTTTACCTTACATTCCATGAGTTTCCTGGAAGAGGATAAGTCAAACGGAAAGCTGCTGATGGCCCAGTCCTGGAAACATATTCAGAACGGGCTTCACACCGTTTTAAAGAATGACAAAAATGTCCGTCAGGATGCGTTTGACCAGGTTTTTACCTGTGAAGAATTTATCCACATTATATTTTCTTTCATTCTTTCTGCTCTGCTGCAGCAAAATTACGACTGCAGTGCAATACTGGAAATGACCCGCAGGCTGCTCTATTGATTGAAAAATCCCGTAATTCAGCGGGAGTTTTTCATAGCTAAAAATGAACATTGTTCAGAAAGGAGGGAAAGAAAGACTTTCGGCAGCAGAACATAGGGAGAAAAGATTTTGCCAATATCATTTATCAGAAGACAATTATCACTATGAAATTAACACTAAGTAAAGAGAGGAATTTTTTATGCAGGCTATTGTAGAAACCTTATTTGATACAGTGTATCTGTTCTCTGTAATTACAATTGGTATTCGGATGATTGCGAAATCCAAAGGCAGCAGGCAGTACCGCCTATTTGGGATTATGGCCGTGGTACTTGGCATCGGAGATTCTTTCCATCTCATCCCCCGGGCCACTGCACTCTGTACCACAGGTCTTGAAAATTTCACCACAGCCCTGGGACTGGGTAAATTTATCACTTCTGTCACCATGACCGTTTTCTACATTCTGTTGTACTATGTTTGGAGAACACGCTATGAAATCAAGGGGAAAAAGGGCATAACCGCTCTTGTATATATCCTGTCAGCGCTGCGGATCGCCTTGTGCCTTTTCCCTCAGAACAACTGGTTAAGCGCGGAAGCGTCTCTTTCATGGGGAATCTACCGCAACATTCCCTTCGCACTGCTGGGACTGCTTATTATCATTTTATTTTATCACAGCGCCAAAAAACAGAATGACCACAGGTTTAAATATATGTGGCTGACCATCGTGCTCAGTTTCGGCTTCTATATTCCTGTGGTACTCTGGGCCGATATCCTCCCCATGATTGGCATGCTGATGATACCCAAAACATGTGCATATGTGTGGACTGTACTCATTGGATATTCTGCAATGATCCATGAGGAAAATGCTTCCAGGTGATTTATTGACTCCGCCAGGCAGAATCCTCAGCTGTCTGGCGGGCAAAGCGGCATTGACTTCCTTTTTTAACTGCCCCTGAGCTGTTTTTTATTGTTTCATCGCTACAATGGTAAATTCTCCCGGCAGCTTTTCATCTGTCCAGGCTGGATGTTCATCAAACCTTTTTAACGTAAATCCACTGTTTATGACAGAATTGATAATCTCACTAATGGTATACTTTCTATAAATACACTTCGGCATTTGCTCCTGAATGGCTTCTTCAAATAAACGGGCATGCGGCATTTTACCTTCAAAAATTTCCTTTGAAAAATAGCTCATGGTTGGCTGCTCAAACTTCAATATATCGGATATTTTTATAAATGGGTGAAAATCACTGCATATCATTTTTCCACTGTCTCTCAGCAATGAATACATAATATGCATAAATTCATCAATGTCATGAAAATAATGCAGCACTCCTCCTTCCATAAACACTACATCAAAATAATTTCCATACTGCTCCATATCAATTTCCAATATATCACATACTTCAAAATTCAAATCGACTTTTGCAGCCGCTGCCACTTCAAGGGCATACTTCTTATTATCTTCTGAGATATCAAAGACCGTGACTTCCGCCCCTAAAATAGCCAGAGGAACAGCCTTCTTTCCGCAAGAGCCACATATATTAGCTATCTTCACAGCATTGTAGGTATCAAAGTAACCAGAATATTTTTTTAACATTCCTATAGGATTTTCCAAGTCCCTTTTTGCCCTTTCAGCCGGTGTCCCTGACTGTTTCACCCAAAAATCATACGCATTATATTCCCACGCCTGCTTATTTTGCACACTGTAATCTCTCATCGTTTGGTATCCTCCATCACATACTTGGGAAAATCTGTTTCTTCTCCATTGTCACTGGGAAATATGTCTTGGGATTGATCTTAAATTTGTAACCATCAAGAATTTCTCCACTTCCTAATAACGCTTAAACAATACGGAAACATCATCCTTATTCAATCCACTTTTCCTATAGAATAATTCATTATTTTCTATGGAAATTAGTTGAACAACAAAAATATTTCTCTCATGTAAAACATTCTCAAGTTCTTTTAGCAAAGTTCTACCAATTCCATTTTTCTTTCTCTCAGGAATCACAAATAACTCTGACACATAGTAAAAATCTTCATTCGCATATGGGTCTACATATCCTAATAGACCACCAATTATTTTGCCGTTTTCTATTGCCGTCAAGCCAACCGATTGAAAATTACCCATGATCGCTTTCACTCGCCTGACAGCACGTTCACTACTCCACTGCTCATTCCACGGTTCTTCAGAATAAGCCAACCTCATTGCATCAGCTAATCCCTCAAAGTCCGTTTCATTGGCAACTCTATATTCCATACGCAATAGAATCGTCTGCTGTCTCAGGCTCCATGCCGGTCCGCCCTCTGCTCCGTAATAAAGGCCTCCAGCTCCCGGATCTGCCGCTCCGTCTCCTCCGGCGCGGGGCCGCCGTGGCTCCTGCGCTGGCCCATGCAGGTCTCCAGACTTAGAGCCTCGTACACGTCCTCGCCGAAGAGGGGGGAGATGTTCTTCAGCTCCTCCAGGGTGAGCTCCTCCAGCAGCTTGCCCTGCTGGGTGCAGTAGTAGACCAGATTGCCCACGGTGGTGTAGGCGTCCCGGAAGGCCATGCCCTTGCGGGTGAGGTAGTCGGCGCAGTCGGTGGCGTTGATGAACCCGCCCCCGGCGGCCCGGCGCATGTTCTCCGGCAGCACCCGCATGGTGCCGATCATCCCCGCGAACACGGGCAGGCACATCTTCACAGTGTCCACCGCGTCGAACACCGGCTCCTTGTCCTCCTGCATGTCCTTGTTGTAGGCCAGGGGCAGTCCCTTCATGGTGGTCAGCAGCCCCATCAGGTCCCCGTACACCCGGCCGGTCTTGCCCCGGACCAGCTCCGCCACGTCCGGGTTCTTCTTCTGGGGCATGATGGAGGAGCCGGTGGAGTAGGCGTCGTCCAGCTCCACAAACTTGAACTCCCAGCTGCACCAGAGGATAACCTCTTCGGCAAAGCGGCTCAGGTGCATCATGAGGATGGACAGCGCACTCAGCAGCTCCAGGGCGTAGTCCCTGTCGCTGACCCCGTCCAGACTGTTGGAGCAGGGCCCGTCAAAGCCCAGCAGCCGGGCGGTCTCGAAGCGGTCAATGGGGTAGGTGGTGCCCGCCAGGGCCCCGCTGCCCAGGGGGCAGACATTCATCCGCTTCTTGCAGTCCGCAAGGCGGGTCACGTCCCGCCTGAGCTGCTCGCCGTAGGCCAGCAGATGCTGGGCAAAGGAGATGGGCTGGGCCCGCTGGAGGTGGGTATACCCGGGCATGACGGTGTTGGTGTGGGCCCGGGCCTGCTCAAGAATGGCCTGCTGGAGATCCAGGATCTGGTCCGTGATCTCACAGATCTCCCGGCGCAGGTGCAGCCGCAGGTCCACGGCCACCTGATCGTTGCGGCTGCGGGCGGTGTGCAGGCGCTTGCCGGCCGCGCCGATGCGCGCCGTGAGCAGGGCCTCCACGTTCATGTGGATGTCCTCGTTGTCCGCGGTGAACGCCACCCGGCCCGCCTCGACGTCCGCCAGGATGGCCGCCAGGCCCTCCTGAATCTGCCGGTTGTCCTCCGGGGAGATGATGCCGCAGTCCGAGAGCATCCTGGCGTGGGCCATGCTGCCCTGGATGTCCTCTTGGCAGAGCCGCGCGTCAAAGTGGATGGACGCGTTGAAGTCGTTGACTAAGCTGTCGGTCTCCTTGCGAAACCGCCCGCCCCATAGTTTCATGGCAGTACCTCTTGTCTATAGATTATTGAAAAGGGGGAGGGGCGGAGTCGCCAGCGGCCTCCGCCTTTTCCCTATGGTCATTTTGAGATCCAAATAGAGGACAGGCGCCCCGCACTGCTCAGAAGGACGGGTGATGGCCGCCGCGCAGACTGCCAGTGCCACTTGCTACTTCTCCGGACCGCAGCAGCTATTCCAGTCATAAGATCGCAGCTCCAGCCGGGAGCGCCAGTCCCGCCATTGGCAGGGGCTCCAGCATCCGGAATACGCGGCGAACCGCGCCATCTCCTCGTTCAGCGGGTACCAGAAGCACTCCCCCTCGTGGGAGATGCTCCCCAAAAACAGCGTCCCCTTGGAGAACAGGCAAAGATCCTCCAGCGCACCCCGGAAGAGGCGGGTCCGGTTGGCTCTTCTTCCCGGCGGGGCTTTGCGGAAGAGAATGTCGTAACAGCAGGACAGCAGAGCCTCCATTGCCTCCGGCGCGGCGCGGTAGCGGTACACCCGGAGCTCGCTGCTGCCGGGGCCGTAGCCGAACCACACATCTGTGGTGACGGTACTTACAAGCCACGGTTGCAGCGCCTTTTTGAGCGCACAGCTGTCGTTATAAAGCACGGCGTGGCTGGAGAGGGTAAACGCGTCCGTATCCGGCCAGCAGACCTCCAGAAACCGCCGGAAAGCATCCCCGCAGATGGGGGTGCCCCCCTTGAAGCCCAGGCCCTGGTGCTGGAGCCAGACGGGCATTACAGCTTCCCCTGCTCCCGCAGCGCCTGGACCGTGTCGGGCAGGCCCCAGAGGTTGATGAAGCCCGTGGCGTCGTTCTGGTTGTAGTCGCTCTCCTCGAAGGTGACCAGCTTCTCGGAGTACAGGCTCTCCGGGCTGGTGACAGAGGCGGTGATGATATTGCCCTTGTAGAGCTTGAGCTTCACCTGGCCGGTGACGTGCTCCTGGGTCTTGACCGCGAAGGCCTGGAGGCACTCCCGCAGGGGGGTGAACCACTTGCCGTTGTAGAGCAGATCGGCAAAGTCCACGGCCAGCTTGGTCTTCATGTGCTTGGTGTCCTTGTCCAGGGTAATCATCTCCAGCACCTCGTGGGCCCGGTACAGGATGGTGCCGCCGGGGGTCTCGTACACGCCCCGGTCCTTCATGCCCACCAGCCGGTTCTCCACGATGTCCAGCAGGCCGATGCCGTTGGCCCCGCCCAGGGCGTTGAGCTTGCGGACAATGTCGCTGGCCTTCATCTTCTCCCCGTCCACAGCCGTGGGCACGCCCTTCACAAAGTCCAGGGTCACGTAGGTGGGCTCGTCGGGGGCCATGGCCGGGGACACGCCCATCTCCAGGAAGCCGGGCTTGTCGTACTTGGGCTCGTTGGCCGGGTCCTCCAGATCCAAGCCCTCGTGGCTCAGGTGCCACAGGTTCTTGTCCTTGGAGTAGTTGGTCTCACGGCTGATCTTCAGGGGCACGTTGTGGGCCTCGGCGTAGTCGATCTCCTCGTCCCGGCCCTTGATGGACCACTCCCGCCAGGGGGCGATGATGGTCATCTCCGGCGCGAAGCGCTTGATGGCCAGCTCAAAGCGGACCTGATCGTTTCCCTTGCCGGTGCAGCCGTGGGCAATGGCGTCCGCGCCCTCCTTCTTGGCGATCTCCACCAGCCGCTTGCCGATGATGGGCCGGGCGAAGGCGGTGCCCAGAAGGTAGTCCTCGTACTTGGCGCCCATCATCATGGAGGGGATCACCACGTCGTCCACCATCTCGTCCACCAGGTCCTCGACGTACAGCTTGGACGCGCCGGTCTTGATGGCCTTCTCCTCCAGGCCCTCCAGTTCGTCGCCCTGGCCCACGTCGGCGGCCACGGCGATGATCTCCGGGTCATTGTAGTTCTCCTTCAGCCAGGGGATGATAATGGATGTATCCAGGCCGCCGGAATAGGCCAGCACGATCTTCTTGATATCTTTCTTGCTCATGTTGATGTATCCTCCTGAAATTTTGTTTATGGGGCATCATATCTTGTGCATATATATTATATCGCCGCGATTTTTTATGCAATACAAAGTTTTTATGAAATCCAGGGGGAGATCGGGTGGTTCCTTGTGCAATTTACCGGAAAAATTTTCAAGGGCCGGTACGGAAGGGGAGGCGGCCGGTATTTTGCGCCCGGGGGCGGATGGCGGGGAAATGGAAAAACATGCCGTGTATCCTGCATAAAGAGGAAAAGGGGCGTCCGGAGGCTCAGGGCAAAAGCCCCAAAATACGGGGAAAAGATTAGAGGAAACGTGCATGGTTTCCCCCGCCGTTCTTTGGTATAATGGCATCGTTGCGTGCCCCCCGGCGCCTGCCGCAGCCAGCGGCGGCGCACAATACTAGGAGGTAAGAGGAAATGAAAAAAGAAAGCAACACCAAAACCGCGAAGACCCAGGAGTACACCAGCCCCTACGACTTTCACGGAAAGATCCCGCTGGCGCAGGCGATCCCCCTGGGGATGCAGCACGTGCTGGCCATGTTCGTGGGGAACCTGACGCCGCTGATGATCATCTGCGGCATCTGCAACATCACCACCAACGACCCCGCCCTCTACATCACCCTGCTCCAGAACGCCATGCTGGCGGCGGGGATCATCACCCTGATCCAGCTGTGGTCCATCGGGCCCGTCGGCGGACAGGTGCCCGTCATCATGGGCACCAGCTCCGGCTTCCTGGGCGTGATGCGGGGCGTGGCCGGGTCCATGGGCGGCATCGCCGGGTACAGCGCCATCCTGGGCGCCAGTATGATCGGCGGCCTCTGCGAGGCGTGCCTGGGCTTCTTTATCAAGCCCCTGCGCAGGTTCTTCCCGCCGGTGGTCACCGGGACCGTGGTGCTGTCCATCGGACTGAGTCTCATCAGCGTGGGCGTCAACTCCTTCGCCGGCGGCAACGCCAACAAGGACTTCGGCTCCCTGGAGAACCTGTTCGTGGGCCTGGTGGTGCTGATCGTCATCGTGATCCTCAAGCACTTCACCAAGGGGCTCACCAGCACCTCCTGCATCCTGTTCGGCATCATCGCGGGATACATCCTGTGTACCATCATGGGCTTCATCCTGCCCAACACCGCCGTCAAGGAGGTGGACGGGGCCATGGTGGAGTACACCAAGTCCTGGGTGGTCAACTGGAGCCGCATCGGGGAGTCCAGCTGGATCGCCGTGCCCAAGATCCTGCCGGTGAAGCCCACCTTCGAGATCAACGCCATCCTGTCCATCATCATCATGTTCCTGGTCACCGCCGTTGAGACCATCGGCGACATCTCCGGGTGCATCGAGGGCGGCATGGGCCGCGAGGCCACCGCCAAGGAGCTCTCCGGCGGCGTCGTCTGCGACGGCTGCGGCTCCATCATCTCCGCGCTGTTCGGCTCCCTGCCCACCACTTCCTTCTCCCAGAACGTGGGCCTGGTCACCATGACCAAGGTGGTCAACCGGATGGCCCTCACCTGCGGCGCCATCTTCCTGGTGCTGGCGGGACTGAGCCCCAAGCTGGCGGCGGTCATCTCCATCATGCCCCAGAGCGTCCTGGGCGGCGCGGCCGTGATGATGTTCGCCTCCATCGCGGTGTCCGGCATCAAGCTGGTGACCAAGTTCGGCATCACCAACCGCGTTGTCACCATCGTTTCCATCGCCATGGGCCTGGGCTTCGGCCTGGGCGCTACCAGCGGCGCCCTGGCGGGTATGCCTGAGCGGCTGCAGCTGATCTTCGGCGGCTCCGGCATCGTTCCGGCGGCTGTGCTGGCGATCATCCTCAATATCGCTATTCCCAAGGAGCAGGAGGACCTCGACAACGAGGCCCGGGTGAATAGCACGGCGGCCTGAGTTTGGCGGGTTTTTCGCAATACCTCATTAAATGAATAGGAAGCGCCCCCGGAGGATGGAGTCCTTCGGGGGCGCTTGCCTCGGGTATGGGTCTATTTGGTAAGGGCACGGGCGAAGGGGAGGACTACGGCGTTCAGCTTGGCCATGGCCTCGCCGTAGTTGAAGTACTCCTCCGCGTTGTTCTCCTGGCACAGCCGGTCGGAGACGGATTTCAGGGCGGTGAACTTTACCCCGTTGCGCAGGCAGACTTGGGCGATGGCGCCGCCCTCCATCTCGCAGAGGGCGGGGGAGAAGGTCTCCGCCACCCAGTCCGCCCGGGCGCCCTTGGTCATGAAGACCTCGCCGGTGGCCACGCGGCCCACCTGGTGCTCCACGCCCTGGGCGGTGAGAAGGGCGCTCAGGCGCTCCGGCTCGGTGGTGGGGAAGTCCACCCGGTCTACGGTGGAGACCATACCGATGGGGTCGCCCATGGCGGTGGTGTCCACGTCGTGCTGGACGAAGTCCTTGGCCAGGACGATGGTCCCGATGGGCAGGTCCAGGAAGCTCCCGGCACATCCGGCGTTGACGATCCAGTCCGGATGGAAGCGGTCGATGAACAGCTGGGTGCTCATGGCGGCGTTCACCTTCCCAACGCCGCCCAGATAGGCCAGGATGCCCGGCTCGATCTCGTACACGGCCACGCCGGCTGCCGTATCCAGCGGCTTGGCGTCCGCGCTGCGCAGCATACTTCTGATCTCCCCCTTCAGGGCATAGGCTAGTCCGATCATGTAGAGTTGTCCTCCTTGGTGTTGATGCTCCTATTATAGCATAGAGACGGCGGCGGGTAAAGATTCGGTTTTTATTGAAAATCAATAAATTTATATTGACAAACAGAAATAGCGGTGGTAAGATATGGGCACAACTTGTTAGGAGGACGGAAACATGAAACGACTTGGACTGGTGCGGACGCTGAAGGGCACGATCCTTTTTCTTGCCGTGATGGCGGCGGTGTGCTACATCGGGATCTTTCCCGGCACCATTCGGGAAATGGGCGCGCAGAACGCCGGGACCGCCTGGCTGGTGACACCCGGGATCATTGCCGTCAGCATCAGCGCCGCGCCCATCGCCATTGCCCTGGTGCTGTTCTGGCAGATATGCACGGAGATCGGGCGGGATAATTCCTTCTGCCACAAGAACGCCAGCCGTCTGACGGGGATCGGCTTCTGCGCGCTGGTGGATACCGGGTACTGCGCCGTTGGGACGGTGACCCTGGAGATCATGGTGGGGTCGCCCATCTGGGTCACCGGAATGATGGTGTGTACGGTAGGACTGGCCATCGCCCTGGCGGCATTCCTGCTCAGCCATCTGGTTTTGAAGGCCGCCGATATGAAGGCGGAGAACGATCTGACCATTTAGGGGAGGGGAGAGATATGCCGATCATCGTGAATCTGGACGTCATGCTGGCAAAACGGAAAATGTCCCTCAGCCAGCTCTCCGAGCAAGTGGACGTGACCATCGCCAACCTGTCCATCCTGAAGACCAACAAGGCTAAGGCGGTGCGGTTCTCTACGCTGGAGGCTATTTGCAGGACTCTGGACTGCCAGCCGGGGGATCTGCTGGAGTATGTGGGGGAGGGGGACGGATGAAGAGGATGCCGGTGTGGCTGAAATGGGGCATCCTGGCGCTTCTGGCGATATCCGCGGCGGTCCCTGTACTGGAACGGACAGTACTGGAACCCAGGGGGCTGACGTGGCGGGCCGGTATAGGTCGTTGCTGCATTCTCTTTCTGACGCTGGACGCTATTGCGCTGGTGGTCTGGACGGGCGTCCTTCTGTGGCGGAAGCCTACGAATGCCTTGCACCGGTGGGCGGTGGTTGTGTCGATAGGTCTTTTGTGCCTGATGGCTGGCGGCATAGGGCGTTTTATGGTTCGCATCAGTATCCCATACGAGCGTGTTATAGAGAGGGACGGTCGATGGGTGGTTGAGGAAAGCCCGCCGCTGGACAGCGGCAGCAACTACTATGACTACTACGGCCCCTTCGTGCGGGGGATAGAGCCGCTTGCGGGGAGCTTTTACCTGGAGCTGTTTCGAAGTGGAGAGGGAGGGTAAGGAAATGCCTCTTTTTAACTGCATACTTTTCGCGCCGCTTCTTATCGCCCTGTTCGCAGCCCTCAAATCCTCCGGGCGGAAGAAGGTTCTGGCGTGGTGCGTCTTCGCGCTGCTGGCCCTGCCGCTGTTGGTGGGCGGCGCGGGGGGATGGATCCTGTCCCTGCGGGGGCTGGCGTGGCGGAGCGGCGTGAAGCTGCCGGTGGGGTTCGCTTACGTGGCGGGGGTGCTGGCGCTGCTGGTCTGGGCGGGGGCGGCCCTGTGGCGTGACACCGGGTGGTGGAGGCCGGCGGCCAGGAGCATTGGACGGTGCGCCATCCTGCTGGTGGGCGGGTTCCTGATCCTCGTGGCGGGATGGTATTGTCTGCTGTTTGCCGCCATCTGGGCGGGCGGAGATATGGTGACGGAGTATAACGGGCAGACGGCGGTGGCGGAGCAGACCTGGATGGACTGGGACTACTACGCCTACCACGGCCCGCTGGTCCGGGGGGAGGATGCCCTGGGGCACAGCAGCCGGGTCCCGGCGCCCAAGGAGCCGGAGCGGACAGAACAGGAACTGGACGCCAAGGCCCGGAAGAAGGCCGGCAGAGCGCTGGGGCTGGACATCCCGGACAGCGGGGAGGTGCAGCGCCGCGACGACACCCATGGGGGCTTCCACAACGACGGGGAGACGTACATTCAGATTCGATTCAATGAGGACTCCGGAGCGGTGCTGGAGCAGATCGAGGCCAGTGCGGAGTGGACCGCACTGCCTTTACCGAAGGAACTGCGGACTCTGGGGGAGCTTATGAATGAGGTATGGCTTCCCACAGATGAGGAGCTGGGGGAGGGGTACTACTGGTTCCAGGACCGCCACAGCGAGGCGAAGGACCGGAGGGTTACAATGATACGCTGGAGCGGCGTTCTTCCTATAACTTTACGATGGCGTTTTACTCCATCGGTGAAAAGACGCTTTGCTTTTGTATGCTGGATACTTGAGGGGGATAGAATGAAACGTCTGCGGTTTGCGCTGGAGTGGCTGGCGCTTGCGGCGCTGGTACTGTTAGCGGAAAGCGGGATCTATGACATCGCTGCAGGGGTCAGGGCGTCGGAATGGTATATCGGATGGCACGGGGAACAGTATGGGGCGCTGCCGGTTTCGTCGGTTGTTTTTACCTATGTTCTGGGTGTGTTCCGGGGAACGGTCACGCTGGGCTGCGCTGCCGCCGGACTGGTGGGAGTCGCCGGAGGAAGGCTGCGGCTGCGGTATTTTCTGCTGCTGGGTGTGTGTGTATACTGGTATGTGGGGGCGCTAGTCCACAACGCTTACAAGGGAAGCCCTGTGGAGGACTGGGTGCAGATGTGGATTGCGGTATCCTGCCTGTGCATACTGGGGACTTACAGGCTGATGCTCTGGATGGACGCGAAGAATGAATGTGCGCCGTGAAAACGGCGCATGTTTTTTCTTCCCGGCCATTTTTCTGTTGCACTTTCCACAGAAATCAGATACACTGGTACTATTGAATAAGAAGGGAAGGGAAGCGCTATGGATCGTCTGGACAAGCTGCTGGCCGCTACGGGCCGGTGGTCCCGGCGGGAGGTGAAGGGCCTCGTCAAGGCGGGGCGGGTACTGGTGGACGGCGTCCCCGCCGCCGCGCCGGAGCAGAAGCTGGACCCGGACAGGTCCCGGGTGCTGGTGGACGGGGAAGAGGCGGTCTTCCGGGAATTTACCTACGTCATGCTGAACAAGCCCG
>OFHO01000877.1_pt1 | contig 24975 bp, 23 predicted proteins | sample 1521531 | NCBI WGS metagenome assembly OFHO01 (sample SAMEA3504124, study PRJEB24116) | mouse gut metagenome | biome: mouse gut; feature: mouse-associated habitat; material: faeces | place: Denmark | collected 2011
AAGTGGCTTTCATGACTCTGTCATCGAATACCAGGCTTCCAAAATAATCTTTTACCGTTTCCATCCTATTCCTCTCCTTTGCCGTTCCGGATTTTTGATTGTGAAAAAGAATCGCTTGCGGGATTCTGCGCCGCAAATGCGCCGCTACAGCAACAAAAAAACGGTGTCTTCGAGCACTTACCCTCAAAGACGCCGTTGCCTTTACGCTCTATGTTATACACCTGCCGGTTTTCTTTGTCAACCCCTTTTTTGTAATTTGCACCTGGTAATTTGCACCGGTAATTTGCAGCATGAAAACTTTCAGGTTTCACCTTGACAAAGTACCTGTTTCGGCGTATGATACTCGTAAATGAGCAAAGGCGTTCGTTTTGGTGCAGACAAGTATCTGTGGTATCTGTGCCGAAAGGAACGCCTTTGCTCTATTCTATTTTCCCGAAAGGCAGGGTACTGATATGAAACTGGAAGGCCAGGTACGAATCCCCTCCGGATGCGCCATCGCTGCCGTCATTTCCCGTGAGGGCAACCGAATGTCCGGCGGGACGATTGCCAATGCCATGAAGCCCATGCACGATCGTTCCAACGGACTGGGCGGCGGTTTTGCCGGTTACGGCATTTATCCCGAGTATAAGGAACTGTATGCGTTCCATCTGTTTTTCGACCAGCGCGCCACGCGGAAAAGCTGTGAGGCATTCCTGAAAGAACAGTTTGAAATCGTAAAATCGGAAAGGATACCCATGCGGAAGATTCCGGCCATCACCGACGAACCTGTCATATGGAGATACTTTGCCGCGCCTCTAAAGTCCGTGCTTGCGGATCTGCAGCTTGACGAAAAAGAGTTTGTCGCCCGTACCGTCATGAAAATAAATACCGGGATAAAAGGAGCCTATGTCTTCTCCAGCGGCAAAAACATGGGGACTTTCAAGGCTGTGGGATATCCGGAAGATGTGGGTGCCTTCTATCGCTTGGAAGAATATGAGGGGTATTCCTGGACAGCCCATGGACGCTATCCTACCAACACCCCCGGATGGTGGGGCGGCGCCCATCCCTTTACGCTGCTGGATTGGTCTGTTGTCCACAACGGCGAAATCTCTTCCTATGACGCCAACCGCCGTTTTATAGAAATGTTCGGATATCAATGTACGCTCCAGACAGACACGGAGGTCATCACCTATGTGATGGACTATCTGATCCGTGTCCAGGGGCTTACCCTGGAGGAAGCGGCCGGCGTCATTGCCGCCCCCTTCTGGCGTACCATTGAAGGGAAAACGGATCCGGAAGACAGGCATAAGTATACGTATCTTCGTACTATGTTTCCCAGTCTGCTGATTACGGGGCCTTTTTCCATTGTCCTGGGATTTGACGGCGGCCTCATGGCCCTCAATGACCGCCTGAAGCTGCGTTCCATGGTAGTGGGCGAAAAGGGCGACAAGGTGTTCATTGCCAGCGAAGAAGCCGCTGTCCGGGCCATGGAACCAGCGGCGGAAAATATCTGGGCTCCCGCAGGCGGCGAACCTGTCATCATCAAAGTAAAGGACGGTGGGTTTTGATGAGTGTGGAATTTATCTACCCCGAATTTGAAGTAGTCAGAAATATGGAGCGCTGTACTGTCTGCCGTATATGCGAACGCCAGTGCGCAAACGAAGTCCACTCCTTTCGGAAAGACAGGGGCGTGATGGAGGCAGATGAGACCAGGTGCGTCAATTGCCAGCGCTGTGTCTCGTTCTGTCCCACAAGGGCCTTGAAAATCGTCAAGAGCGATTGTGCCTTTCGGGAAAATGCAAACTGGCAGAACGATACCGTCAAAGAAATCTATAAGCAGGCCAACAGCGGCGGCGTGCTGCTGTCCTCCATGGGCAATCCCAAACCGCTGCCTGTATATTGGGATAAGATTTTGATCAATGCCTCCCAGGTGACCAATCCACCCATCGATCCCCTGAGAGAGCCCATGGAGACCCGTGTGTTTTTGGGTAAAAAGCCCGAGAAAGTCCAACGCGGCGAAAACGGCAAGTTAAAATGCGAAATGCCCCCTCAATTGGAGCTTTCCATGCCGATTATGTTTTCGGCAATGAGTTACGGCTCTGTCAGCTACAACGCACATGCCTCCCTTGCCCGTGCGGCAAAGGAACTGGGCATTTTCTATAACACAGGGGAGGGCGGCCTGCATGAAGACTTTTACTGCTATGGGGAGAACACCGTCGTCCAGGTGGCCTCAGGCCGTTTCGGCGTCCATGAAGGGTATCTGAAAGCCGGCGCCGCCATTGAGATCAAAATGGGACAGGGCGCAAAGCCCGGAATCGGAGGGCACCTGCCCGGCGCCAAGATTGTGGGCGACATTTCGCGCACCCGTATGATTCCCCAGGGCTCGGACGCCATATCTCCGGCGCCCCACCACGATATTTATTCCATTGAAGACCTGTGCCAGCTTGTGTTCTCGTTAAAAGAGGCCACCGAGTATAAGAAGCCCGTCATCGTAAAGGTCGCCGCCGTACATAATATTGCGGCAATCGCCAGCGGTATCGCCAGAAGCGGCGCGGACATCATTGCCATCGACGGTTTCCGCGGCGGCACCGGCGCAGCGCCTACCCGCATCAGAGACAATGTGGGCATTCCGGTGGAGCTTGCCCTGGCGGCCGTGGACACCCGGCTCCGCCAGGAAGGAATCCGCAATCACGTATCCCTTGTCGCGGGGGGATCTGTCCGCAGCGCCGCCGATGTGGTAAAAGCGATCGCCCTGGGCGCCGATGCCTGTTACATTGCAACGGCAGCCCTGCTTGCATTGGGCTGCCATCTCTGCCGCACCTGCCAAAGCGGTAAATGCAACTGGGGCATCGCCACCCAGCGCCCCGAACTTGTAGCGCGCCTGGATTCCCATACCGGCAGCAAGCGTCTGATCAACCTGATGAATGCCTGGCGGCATGAGATCAAGGAACTGATGGGCGGTATGGGAATCAACTCCATCGAATCCCTCCGGGGCAATCGCCTGATGCTCCGGGGAATCGGCATGACAGACAAAGAACTTGAGATCCTGGGCATCTCCCATGCGGGAGAGTGACCGCACATAAAAATCCCATAGAAAAAACGGTAAAGGTGTGGTATCATATGATGTTAGTAAACGCAAAAAATCTCCATTACAGAGCTTTAAACGAAGCCCTCCGCAAAGCCGCTGATGACTGCACTGTCACCGAATGCTGCGGGCAGCGCTATATTGCAGCCGGGATGTCCCATAAAAGCATTACGATCAGCGGCACCCCGGGCAATGCCCTGGGCGCTTATCTGAACGGCGCCGCCATCACCGTCCATGCGAATGCCCAGGAGGCCGTAGGCGATACCATGAACGCGGGCAAAATCGTGGTTCACGGCAATATCGGCGATGCCGCCGGTTACGCCATGAGAGGAGGCAAAATCTTTGTCAGAGGAAATGCAGGCTACCGGGCGGGCATCCATATGAAAGCCTATGAAGAGAAGAAACCCCTTATGGTAATCGGCGGCAGGGCAGGGAGCTTTCTCGGGGAATATCAGGCAGGCGGCGTCATCGTCGTCCTCGGCCTTGGGGCAAAGGATCAGGAAATCGTAGGCAACTTTCCCTGCACGGGGATGCACGGCGGGAAAATGTTCCTGCGCTCTGACTGCAGGAATATAAAGTTCCCCAGTCAGGTCACTGCCCGTGCCGCAGACGGAACCGACAGGGAAGAGGTAAAAGCCTATGTGTCCGAATACTGCGATTTATTCGGTTACGACATCCGCCAGGTGCTGTCCTCGCCCTTTACTGTCATTACTCCCGACAGCAAAAGTCCCTACAGGCAGATGTATGTGGCAAACTAAACCGCAGACCGCCGGAACGGATAGCGGGGAAATGCTCAAAGGTATCCTGCGGCACCTTGCGGCGGGATTCGCGGCAAGTTTTACCGGCGTGCGGTATCAATCATGGAAAGGAAGAGGGTAGATAGTATGAAGTATTCAAAGGAAGAGGTCATGCAGTACGTCAGGGAGGAAGATGTGAAATTTATCCGCCTTGCCTTCTGCGATGTGTTCGGCAGACAGAAGAATATATCGATTGTGGCAGAGGAGCTTCCCCGTGCCTTCGAATACGGAATCGCCTTTGACGCCTCCGCCATCGCAGGCTTCGGCGATGAAACAAGGTGCGACCTGCTGCTCCATCCCGATGCGGAGACCTTAATGCCCCTTCCCTGGCGTCCGGAACACGGCCGGGTGGTGCGGATGTTCTGCGGTATCTCCTATCCGGACGGCACGCCCTTTGAATGCGACACACGCGGTTTACTGAAAAAAGCAGTGGACGATGCCGGGAAAGCAGGCTTTTCGTTCCTGTTCGGCGCCGAACAGGAGTTCTATCTCTTTCGATTAGATGAATGGGGACGGCCAACCAAAATCCCCTATGACGAAGCAGGATATATGGACATAGCGCCAGAAGACCGGGGGGAGAACATCCGCCGTGAAATATGCCTCACCCTGGAGCAGATGGGCATTCGCCCCGAAAGCTCCCACCACGAGGAGGGGCCTGGACAGAATGAAATCGACTTTCGCTATTCCGATGCCATTACCGCGGCGGACAACGCCATGACATTTCAAACCGTGGTAAAAACCGTTGCCCACCGGAACGGCCTGTACGCGGATTTTTCCGCCAAGCCCCTTGATCACGAGCCGGGAAACGGATTTCATATCAATATCTCCGTAAAGCCCAATGAAAATGCCAGAAATCTTTATCATGTGATTGCCGGTATCCTTGAGAAAACGGAAGAAATGACCACCTTCTTCAACCCGAACGAAGATTCCTACAAGCGCTTCGGACAGAATAAGGCCCCCCGCTTTATTTCCTGGTCAAAGGAAAACCGCTCTCAACTGATCCGCATTCCGGCGGCCATAGGAGAATACCATAGGGCCGAACTTCGTTCCCCCGATCCCGCGGCCAATCCCTATCTGGCATTTGCTCTCATGATTTATGCCGGCCTCTACGGGCTCCAAAACAAACCGGACATGCCGGAGGCTGCGGACATCAATCTATATAAAGCCGATGCCGAGACCCTGGCAAAGTTCAGGAAACTGCCCGAAGATCTGCCTTCGGCGCGCAGAATCGCGGCAGCAAGCCAGTTCATCAAGACCCATGTGCCCGGGGCCATCCTGGACATCTACTGCAATCAGTCAAATCCCCCGCAGCAGACCGACGAGCCATCCAGTATGTAGCGCCGCAAGCTGCAGGGAATCCGCCCCTCGCGGCACCTGTCGTATTGCCCGCTGGATAATGAACCGGCCGAAAAAGGAGGCGCACAAAATGAGTCTTAAGGAACGGATATACAGTGTTCTGATCGTTTCTGCGGCAGGGAATCTAAATACCGCCCTCACCGCGCTGCTCCCTGAATCCAAGTACGCGCCTGTCCATAGCGTGTCAAGCGTCAGCGCTGCGGAGAGGGCTTTTGCCCAGCGGACATATGACCATGTCATCATCAACGCCCCCTTACCGGATGAGGTCGGGACAAGATTCGCCATAGACGCATGCCATGCAGAAGGAACCGTCGTGCTGCTGATGGCCCGCGGGGAACTTCACGCAGATCTATACGATAAAGTGGCGGAGCACGGCGTTTTCACACTTCCGAAGCCAACCTCCCGGCAGACGATTATTACAGCGCTCAGTTGGATGGCGAGCGCAAGGGAACGGCTCCGCAACGCAGAGAAGAAAACCCTTTCTATCCAGGAAAAAATGGAGGAGATCCGCATTGTAAACCGTGCAAAGTGGCTTCTTATAAGCGAGATAAAGATGGACGAGCCGAATGCCCATCGCTACATAGAAAAACAGGCGATGGATCGCTGTGTCTCCAAACGCGAGATTGCCGAGGAGATCATTCAGACCTATTCCTGATCCATTCCGCTTTACCGCTGGATGTTTTCCGCCGCGTCATTCCCGGAATCCAGCCGCACAAGGAGCGGCTCGCCTGTGGTCTCCCGGCACAGGCGGATTGTCCCCCGCAGGAGTTCTGGCGTATGTTTCCGGCAGTGCTGTTTCCCCTCACGGAGTTCACAGTTGATTGCCATCATCGAGCTCATGGACGGATCCGTAGGCCGGCTTCCCCATGGCCGTCAGCCCTTTGCCGCCTTTCCGCAAATTCGGTGAAATCCCTGTAACGGCCTATTTCCCGCAAAGGAGCGCCCATATGCCGAAAAGGGCAAGAGACTACAGCCGCTTGTGCGGGCAAGCTCTTATGGGCATTTCTGGCAATAAACAAGGGTTGGTCGACCAGCTGTAAGACCTATGCCTCTCCACCTGCTTACCACCTTATGAAAAGATTTTATCTGATTTTAAACAGTCTGAAACGATGTTTATAAAAATGAATATTTTGGTGAAAAACTTTACGAAAGGACGGAAACTTAAGGAAACATAGGCATTGCAGGGATAAAGTACAGCAAAAAACCCCGCATGAAACGAGGTTCTTCAGAGGCGCAGACCGGATTTGAACCGGTGCATCAGGGTGTTGCAGACGTATGCCGCCAGACCCGCAACGCAGCATCCACACTGGCTTTGTTGCCCCTCTGATCCTCATGACCACCTTAAGTCCACCTTATTGTATGGAGGCAGTCAGTTTCTAAACCAAACAGATTATAGCATTACATGGGGCTGAAAGCAATGTTTTTCAGCCTCTTTTGCTGTGCTATTTTATTTTTGCTTTATTTTTTGCTGTTTTGAAACATTGTACATTAGCGAAAGGAGACTACCATGGATTATCAATTAGAAATCAAACAAATCGTGGACTACCCACGGTGCCGCATCTACCGTGAGTTCCTCCGCAGCCTTATGGAAGATAGGGACATCCGTACCAACGGAAGCTCCTATCTTTTTTATTACATGACGCTCTGCTCCTACGCCAACTTCCGCTCCTCCTACCGCCGGATAGAGGGCATCTCCTATCTGGTGGGGCCAGGCGAGTGGATCTGCAGGACTTCGGAGCTGGCGGAATGGTTCCGCACACGCTTCCAGCACCAGGCGCTCTCCATCCTGGACTACCTGCAGAAGCAGAACTACATCACCTACACAAGGCTGGACAGGAACGGCCTTGTCAAATTCACCATCAACGGCTGGAAACAGCACAATACGGCGCTCGACTACAACTACCCATGTCTGAAGGATGTGGGCTTTTTCTTTTTCCCGGTTTCGGCTGTCCATGAGCTGATCAGCATGGGGAAATGCTCGGAGATGGACATCGTGCTGGATTTATGGGTGCATGCCATCTACAACGACGGCCAGGTGCAGGGCTCGGAACTGGGGCCAGTGGTCTACTTCCGCAACGCCACCGGCAACCCGCTGACGAACTTCAGTGACCTGGCACTGCGCTGGGGCATCTCGAAAGCCACGGTCAGCCGCATCCTGAACAAGCTGCAGGACAAAGGATACCTCTCGCTAGTATCCTTCACCGGCAGGCATGGCAGCGTCATCTATCTGTGCAGCTACTTATCTACTATGTTCAACGTCAGTGACGTAATGATTGACAAAGAGGAGGTTTCTATGACATTCAAGGTTCCCGTACACATTCCGGAGGAATCGTCCCTTCCGGAGACAGAGGCAGTAAAGGACGAACAGATCACCATCCTGGATGGGGAGGGCTGCGTTTCAGGGCAGTCCCGTAGCGTTTCAAAACCGCACATGAAGGAAGTGGTGCAGAAAGTGGCGCAAATCCTTGCGGCACAAGGGGTTCCATGCTGCGAGTGCCCCAAAACTCTATATAAGTTATATCCCTTATCCGACTGCAAGGAAACTAATTATAGGTACTCCCTAGAGGTTGTCTGCCCGGACGGAAAGATGCCTTACCGGTTCGAGCTGAAGCTCTCCCCCATCCCGTCACCCGTGGACACCCCTGCCCACATGCAGGATACCTATGGCCGAAAGGCTGTAGAGAATGAAGAAAGAAGGTAAAGCGCATGGCAAATACAAGGCCGAACAAGAACATCCCCACCGAGCAGGAGAACCCCCTGTTCCACGACACATGGAAGCTGCTGAAGAACTACCGGGATGCCGTCTGGAACCTGGAACTGGCTGTCCAGCAGGTACGGAGCACCTTTGAGATTGAGTACGGGAGCAGCATTGAGGAATTTCTGGATTCCATGTATATCGCAGGTGCGGATGTAGGAGGAACCAAACTGGAGAACTATGCAAAGAGCATTGAGCGGAGCAATAAGATGCTCACACTCTTAAACTCTGCTGTGGATATCCTGCGGAGTAAGCATAAGCACGGAGAACAGTATTACTGGATCCTCTACTACAGCTATCTGTCTCCCCAACAGCTTCAGAATACGGATGAAATCATTGAAAACCTGCGCCCACATATAGCGAATATATCCCCCAGAACCTATTACCGAAAACGCCCGGAGGCAGTGCAGGCACTCAGTTCCATTCTGTGGGGGTATACCTCTAAAGGCTGTCTGGAGATGCTGGATAAGTTCTTTCCGGAAGGGAAATAGCTGTTTATAGATATTAAAAGAATTATTTTAAAAAATAGCTTGACTTGCCCATAGTGGGCAGGTATATCCTATAACCAGGAGGTGAGTAAAGTGAAAAGTTTACGAGAAGTATGTAATTTAGTCGGTGTAGATAGACATGTTTTACAAAGAATTGGCACACCAAAAAACTCCCAAAAACCTTTATTACCACCAACGCATATCAATGAATCATCAAAATACTGGTATTATGATGATGCTTCAATAGAACGGCTGTGGTTAATAATGTTATTTCGTGAACTTGGCTGTACATACAAGCAAATTCAGGAAATATTAGATAGTCCTAATTTTAATCAGCGGGAATGGTTTGGGAGACAAATCAAATTACTAGAAAAGAAAAAGGCACATATTGATAAACTTATTCATGTGGCTGAAGTTATCCATACCAGCGGAATATTGCCCACTGATATGGTAAACTTCAAAGATTATTCTATTGAACAGTACCTTGAACATACTCATAACAGCTTTAATTCAGTAAGTAAAGAAACTATGCAAAGAGTAGACAAAATATTTGGAGACTCCAACTTCAATAATGCACTAAACGAAATATACGCTACATGGCAAGCAGGCGCACACCCACAAGACACAGAAGTTCAAAATCTTGTCAAAAATGTATATCAAATATTTAACACTGTTGCAAAAACAACCGGTTCTAATGGGTTTGATATATTTGGAAAAATGATGATCTCAAATGGCGTATTTTCATTTAAAATGGATGAAGCCAAGGGCAAGGGTTCTTCCAAATTTATCGGAGAAGCAATAAGAATTTTCTTAAAAAAGGAGAATGATATCAATGAATGACATATCTGGATCAAATTACAGCATCTCTAAAAATTATAGAGCTAATGAACTAATGGTAAAATTTATGGATATATTTCAACAATTACCGCAGGGATTCCAAATAACTTTCTTATGTGGGTGTTTAGCTGCCTTTACATATATCATCCATGAAGGGTATTGTATCACTATATCAGAATCCGGTTTACAAATCACTAAATATACTACAGTGATTTAATTTTAATCTAGCCCTAGTTACAAAAAATCTTCAAAAACAGCAGCTATTCATTGATTGTGCTGTTTTTGAAGATATAATAAACTTTGAATACCTAATACCAGCTTTCACGCTCCTTGTCTAACTCATCAAAATAATCATCATAATATCGTTGTGTCTTTGGAGGATATTTTAGGTCAATATAGGCCTTGAATTGCATTAACACAATATCATCATACTCATTAGTATGTTCAAAGCCATATTCGTTCAAGTAATCCATTTTCTTTTTTGCTGCTTCCCCACTCAAGCCAAAACAATCCATCAAGAAACTTCTGTCTATGTTATATCCTCGTTTTGCAATAGTCTTAATAAGTATATTAGGTGCATTGGCTTGTGCTGCAAAAAAGTGCGCTTCTATTTCTTCCTTATTTCCATGCTTCTTATGATTACACTTAACATGACCAATCTCATGCCAAAGAGTATGTTTCATCCTCGGACCATATTTCTCTTTATCATATAAAATTAAAGTCAGTCCCGGACGTAATCCTTTTAGCAAAAATGCATCCTCTAATTCATGTCCCAGTGTTATTTCGTCAATAGAACATCCTGTCTTTTTTGCATATTTTTGATAACTGCTTATCATTACATCCTTACACTTAATCTTTTTTGCCGGAATCGGAAACTCTTGGATATTCAATTCCAATAAAGTTAGATATGCCAGCGAAGTAATCTTTGACCATTCATACATCTTATTCATTCCTCCTCATCATCGTCATCTTCAAGGAGAAATTTATCTATTGTTGCATTAAAAATCCTAAATGCCTCCAGTCTTTTTTCTTCTGATAATTCGCCAGTCTTTCGGGCTATGATGACAAACTCTTCTGGTATTTCGCTATACCCACATTTGGTAAGTAACAATGATTTGTCAACATCCAATGCCAATGCCAATTTCTCAAGTGTTGCAGGATCAGGCTTAACCATATCGGCTTCTATGCGGCTAATTGTAGAATTTGTTACACCCGCAAGTTCGGCTAATTTTCTCTGGCTTATTGATTTTTTATCTCTTAACTGAATAATATATTGCCCAAATGACCTATTTTCCATTGTAGCAACTCCTTTCAAAAAAATTATAACATAATTGTTCCTTCGATGCAACAAAAAGGTGTTGCATTTAAGGAACACGCGTGTTATAATGGTGTTGCATCAAAGGAACGATGTACAAATACAGGACAAAAAACAGCGGTATTGTGACTTGCACTCACAATCCACTGCTTTTCTGTAGCGGCAATCCATATCAACATATGCAAAGCCTACTCCCTATGGCTATTTTAGCATTTTGATGGTCTGAATACAACCTTTATATTCAAAAAATACAAGGTTTTATTTGATAAAGCACAGAAGTATGTCCTGTAAAATCAATAATTTACAAGGAGGTACATGAATATGATGTACGCAAAAAAAATCAGAATGCAGAATGGATGCAGAAACTCAAACAACACGCAGGAAATCGCGGAAATCTATGTAGATGGCTGCAACAATCCGGGATTTTTCCCTAAAGCTACACTACACGATTATCTCAAGACTAACCCAAACAGTATTCGAGTCAATATTTCGCCCTATCCTTACGTTGTTCCAGCAACCAGTTCCCTTGGGGAGAAATATGTCCGTTCTGAACCAAATGATACTGTACACGATAATTTACTGAAATTACCCAGAATATAGGAGGAATGTATTATGGCTGTTCATCATGGTGGAAAAGTTGGTGCTGCTGGTAGAAAATTAGCTTCTAAATCTTCCAGTAAAAGTACAAAGACTAAGGCAGCAAAAACATTAGTTAATCACAAAATTGCAAAACATTAGAGAATATCGAACTAAGGGAGGTTCGATTTGAAATGCACATAGACTGTCAAGGAAAATTGTATTATTAACCTTGACAGTCTTTTTGTCTGTTACAAATGTCTGTCTGGAGATGCTGGATAAGTTCTTTCCGGAAGGGAAATGACATGATGGCACCAGATTGGCATGTGAAAAGTACAAACTGGCACAGCATTGCGATTTACAGGGAAATTTCCCCATGCTATAATGGTCATGCTTAAAGCTGTACCCAGAAGCGGGTATCCATTTCACCCAGGGAAACATCTGCCAACTGCAGGTGTTCTTTTTTACCCAAAACCTTTTCACCTATGCAGCACTGCATGGCAGGAGCCGGGAGCCTTTCAAAGGGGCTACCGGCTTTTTCAATCCAACTTACAGGAGGTAAATCATTGAAAAACAAAGAAAATCGTAAGCCCACCGCAAAACCGGGGTCCGGAAAGAAATTCCGCTTCCCCCGCCAGAAGCTCCTGACGGGAGCCGCCGCTTTCCTCTATTTCTTCGCCCTGTGCACAAACCATGCCTATGCCACGGATATGTGGACCAAAGCGGATACCATTATGAAAGATGTCTACGGGAAAATCGTGGGTATCTCCACCATTGCCGCCATCGTGACCGCATCCGTCGCCCTGCTCCTGATGAATTTTTCCAAATCCGGGAAGACCGTGGATGAATCCCGCGCATGGCTCAAGCGCATCGCCATCTCCTGGGTTATCTTAAACGGGCTTGGCTTCATCCTCGCCTATGTCAGCCCGTTCTTTGCAGACGGCAAGTGGAACGGATGACCGGAAGGAGGGATGAACCATGGGAATTCTTGACGGCATTGTGGAATGGATCGCTGAGCAGGTGATGAACGGGCTTGACCTGATCTCTGTCTCCGTGCTGGGCGCCCTGGGATGTGACATGGGCACCTTCCTGCGGTATTTCCCCACAGCAGAGACCATGTACCATATCTTTGTGGCCACCGCCATCGGGCTTGTCCTCCTAAACTGGGTATGGCAGCTCTTCAAAAATTTCGGTGTCATCGCCGGTGTGGAAGCAGAAGATCCCATCAAGCTGAGCATCCGTTCCGTGCTTTTCATCGGCCTGATCTATTACTGTGACCAGATCACGGATATGGTGCTCGCCATCGGAGGCACGCCCTACTCCTGGATCCTGTCCTCGGACCTGCCGCCCTTAAACTTTGCGGACTTCAATTCCGTCCTGCTGACGATCCTCGGCGTCTGCGCCAATGGCTCTGTGGCACTGATCGCACTCATCCTGATACTGATCCTTGCCTGGAATTACATCAAGCTGCTGTTTGAAGCAGCGGAAAGGTACATCCTGCTGGGCGTGATCATCTACACAGCGCCTATGGCCTTTGCCACCGGCTCCTCCCAGTCCACATCCAACATTTTCAAATCCTGGTGCCGGATGTTCGGGGGCCAGCTCTTTTTACTGGTCATGAATGCGTGGTGCCTGCGGCTGTTCACATCCATGGTGGGCACTTTCCTTTCCAACCCGCTGTCACTTTAGGAGGTATCAATGAAAAACTGGAAAAATAAATTTTTTGTCTGTACTGCAGCATCCATGCTGCTCCTCTCCCGCTCCATGACCGTCCTCGCCGTTTCTGAGGCAGACGTGGAGGCTGTAGGGAAGGAAACCGCTTCCGGGAACCTGCTCATCTGGTTTTTATGCGCCATCGCCTTTCTGAAGGTAAGCCAGAAGATCGACAGCTTCATGGGAAGCCTCGGCATCAACGTAGGGCATACGGGCGGTTCCATGCTCGCAGAAATGATGGTTGCAGCCAGAGGGATTACCACTGTTAAAAACATTTCCGGGGGCGGAAGTTTCCATGGAGGTTCCTTCCACGGGGGCGGAAGCACCAGCAGCATAAGCAATGCTTCCTTTTTATCCGGAGGCCTGGCTGGTGTTGTGGGGCGCCAGTTTGCCCAGAGCGCCATGCAGACCATGACCGGGCAGTCCAGCAATCCCATCAGCCGGCGGGCATTTGAATCCTCTGTCAAAAAGGGCGGCGATTTTGCCAACAGCGTGACCGGGGCCGTTGCCCAGGGTAATATCAACTATACAGGCTCCATGACCGGGCGGCAGGCGGCCCAGGCACTGACCTCCTATATGGGGCAGACCGGTATCCCGGACGCCCCCAGCTATTCCGGGGTAGAGATCGGGGGAGGGCGCATCCTGGGCACGGAAACGTCCGTTGAGCATCCCAACGGGACTGCCTTCGGCATGTACCATGCTGACCAGTATATGGCCCCGGAAGGCAGTTATGAGACCGTCACCATGGCGGATAATTCCACCTGGTACAGGCAGTATGCCACGGATACCGTGGAGCGCACGCCCTACATGACCGGGGAAGGGAAGATCGCCTACCATGAAAACCTTGTGCAGAAACTTCCAAACATGCCCAAAAGAAAGGACCGTGTATAAATGGCAGAAAATACCGGAAATAACAACAGCACCGCTGCAGATACCGTCTCTTCCATGGTAAAAAGCGCAGGTGCTTCAAAGGCTGGGAAGGCGCTTCTTGGCAAGGCTGCCGGGCCATATGGGACACTGGCGGTCAGTGCGTGGGAAAACCGCAAGACCGTCTTTGCCATCCTCTGCGCCCTGCTGTTCCTTCTGATGCTCCCTGTCCTGTTCATCCTGATGCTGCCCTCCCTGATCTTCGGGAACGGCGGCCTTGATGATGTCCCGGAGAACGTCCTGAACGACAATGAGGTCATCATGGAGAACATCGCGGAAGCGGAAACCAGCATAGAAGCCATCCTGCGGGAAAAGCATGATGCGGTGCTGGACAGGATACAGGCCGAAGCAGATGCCCTTGGCTCTGACTGTGAATACAGCATCACGGATGAATTTGCAGACCAGATCATCTACGAAAGCGCCCTGATCATTTCCCAGTTCTGCGCATCCCAGGATGATTTCCGGGAAGTGAAGCTTGCTGCCCTGGAAGGGATACTGCGGCGCAATACGGACGGCATCTTTTCCTATACAACAGAGGTGACCAGCCGGGAAGAGGAGGACGAGGAGACCGGGGAAACCCATACCATCTACCACTATGAATATATCGTCTCCTATGCCGGGGATGCCTATTTTGCCGGGAATGTATTCTTCCTGTCTGAAGAACAGGCAGAGACAGCCGCACAGTACGCATCCAACCTGCACCTGTTCCTCTTTGACACGGTTTACCATGTGGAAGTCAACCCGGACCTGGTTCCCGGCGAGACCGGCAATACTGCCGTGGACCTTGCCCTCACAAAACTGGGGACACCATACAGCCAGGCCAACCGGGACAAGGAGGGCTATTTTGACTGCAGTTCCTTCACCTGGTGGGTTTACCGCCAGCTGGGAGTGGCCCTTGCCTTTGACGGTTCCAATACGGCAGCCGCCCAGGGCAGGTACATTGCGGAAAACAATCTGGCAGTCGCCTATGAATCCCTTGCCCCCGGAGACTTAATCTTTTACTCTTTCGGGGTAAACAAGCGTTACCTGAACATCGGGCATGTGGCGATCTACGCCGGGGACGGCTATGTGGTGGATGCTTCCTCCAGTAAAAAGAAAGTCGTCTACCGTCCGATTTACAGCACCGGCAATATCGTCCTCTGCGGAAGGCCCTATGGCGGCTGATCCTGCCGGGGAAACCGCCCATATATGCAGCCAGAAAAGCTGCCAAAATCTTAGGAGGTATATCAGAAATGTCCACAAAACAAGAAGAAAACGACATCTACATCATCCCGCCAAATTTTATTGAAACAGGGACCATTTTCGGCGGGACCATAAAACTGCGGAATGCGGCAGAGGCACTGTTCCTTTCCCTTCTGATTGGATTTCCGGTGTTCCATCTTCCGGCCACCCTGACCACAAAGATCATCATCTGCTGTCTGACCGTCCTGCCGCTCTCCCTGTTCGCCATCATCGGCATTGATGGGGAAAGCCTGTCCTCTTTTGCAGTCAACTTTTTTATCTACCGGAGAAACCGCCGTATTGTAGGCCTGCAGACGGATACGGAGGAGGCGGACACCCCAAAGGCTCCCGGAAAGCAAAAGAAAAAGAAAACATCTGAGAAAAAGGTAAAGCCCAGAAAAGAAGATTTTGCGGAAGAATTCGGGCAGCGGAAAGAACGTAGGCAGGCAAAACAGACGGAAGGGGTTTCTTCCCATAAGGGCAGACGGGCAGCAAAAGGGCGGAACCATGCCACAGAAGAACAGGAGCCATCCTTACTGAACCCCGCAGCATCCTACCTCCCTATCCGGAAGATTGAAAACGGCATCATCTACACGAAAGACCACCGTTATGTAAAGGTCATTGAAGTCGTCCCCATCAACTTCCTGCTCCGCAGCGCAAGGGAACAGCGGAACATCATCTATTCCTTTGTCAGTTATCTAAAGATCAGTCCGGTAAAACTGCAGTTCAAAGTCCTTACCAAGCGGGCGGACATCAACCGCCATCTGGAGACCATACGGGAAGAGATGAAGGCAGAGACAGATGAGAGGTGTCTGGCACTCCAGAAGGATTATGAGATGCTGATCCGCCGCATTGGTTCCAGGGAAGCCATCACCAGGCGCTTTTTCATCATCTTTGAGTATGAGCCTTTCAGCACAAACCGGGGCGGGAATGAGGAGAATGACGCCATCTCCGCCCTCACCACTGCCGTGCGCACCGCAAAAACCTATCTCCAGCAGTGCGGGAATGAGCTGATGGTCCCGGACAATGAGGATGAGATGGCAACGGAAGTCCTGTACAATCTCCTGAACCGGAAGACCAGCGTGGCAAAGCCTTTAAGTGTCCGCGTCAACGAAGTGATCGGACAGTACATCAATGCCGGCAGGCGGGATGACATCGGGCATATCCCGGCCATGGAGTTCCTGGCGCCGGAGTCCATCGACTATACCCACAGCAATTACGTGGTCATGGACGGTATCTACCATACCTACCTGCTCATCCCCTCCAGGGGCTACCGCTCCCAGGTATGCGCCGGATGGATCTCGCTCCTTGTCAATGCGGGGGAAGGGATTGACGTGGATATCTTCTTTGACCGCCAGCCAAAGGACCGCATTCAGCAGAAACTGGGCCAGCAGCTTCGGATCAACCGCTCCAAGATCAAAGATGCCTCTGACACCAACTCGGATTTTGACGACCTGGACAGCGCTATCCGCTCCGGGTATTTCCTGAAGGAAGGGCTTGCCGCCAATGAGGACTTCTATTACATGAACATCCTGATCACCATCACGGCAGACAGCCTGGAGGAGCTGGAATGGCGCACGAATGAGATGAAAAAGCTCCTGCTCTCCCAGGATATGGAGGCCGTCTCCTGCCACTTCCGGGAAGAGCAGGCCCTGTTGTCCGCCCTGCCCCTGGTATCCCTGGAAAAGAAGCTGTCTGAGCGTTCCAGGCGGAATATCCTGACCACCAGCGTCGCCAGCTGCTACCCCTTCACATCCTTTGAGATGTGTGATGACAACGGCATCCTTTTAGGCGTGAACAAACACAATAACTCGCTGATCATTGTGGATATCTTTAATTCCCGTGTCTACAAGAACGCAAACATGGCGATCCTGGGAACCTCCGGCGCAGGCAAGACTTTTACGATGCAGCTCATGGCGCTCCGGATGAGGCGCAGGAATGTACAGGTATTTATCATCGCCCCCTTAAAAGGGCATGAATTCCACCGGGCCTGCAGCAATATCGGCGGGGAGTTTATCCAGATATCCCCTGCCTCCAGGAACTGCATCAACATCATGGACATCCGCAAGGTGGATTCCTCCGCCAACGACCTGCTGGACGGCCCGCAGACGGAAAAATCGGAGCTGGCGGCAAAGATCCAAAGGCTCCATATCTTCTTCTCCCTGCTGGTGCCGGACATGAACCATGAAGAGCGGCAGCTCCTGGATGAGGCGCTGATACAGACCTATAAGCAGAAAGGCATTACCCACAACAACGAGAGCCTGGCAGATCCGGAAAACCCGGAGCGCTACCGGGAGATGCCGGTGCTGGAGGATGTCTTTAATATCCTGAAGAAAAACCCGGACACCAGGCGCCTTGCCAATATTATGAACCGCCTGGTGCACGGCTCCGCTTCCACTTTCAACCAGCAGACCAACGTGAACCTGGACAATAAATATACGGTGCTGGATATTTCGGAGCTGACCGGCGACCTGCTGACCGTGGGCATGTTCGTGGCGCTGGATTATGTATGGGATAAGGCAAAGGAAGACCGCACTGTGGAAAAGGCCATCTTTATCGATGAGACCTGGCAGCTGATCGGCGCGGCATCCAACCGCCTTGCGGCAGAGTTTGTGCTGGAGATCTTCAAGATCATCCGCGGGTACGGCGGTTCTGCCATCTGCGCTACCCAGGACTTAAATGACTTCTTTGCGCTGGAGGACGGGAAATACGGGAAAGGCATCATCAACAACTCAAAGACCAAGATCGTCCTGAACCTGGAGGATGAGGAGGCTATGCGCGTGCAGTCCATCCTGCACCTTTCCGAAGCGGAGACCATGGCTATCACCCATTTTGAGCGGGGCAACGGCCTGATCTCCACCAACAACAATAACGTCACCGTGGAGTTCAAGGCTTCCGAACTGGAAAAAGAACTGATCACCACGGACCGCCAGGAGCTCAAGAAGCTTTTGGAAAAAGAGAAGCAGCGCCAGCAGATGGCACAGGCGGGATAATACGGAAACTTTACATACAGTTTAAGTATGGGAGAAAAAAAGATGCTGACAGCAGGCAGGTATAAGTACGCTTTAAGTACAGTTTACGCAAAAAGTTCCTGTTCCCTGCCCCATCTCCCATCCTGTAAGTACGGTTTATGTAATCCCTGCGTACAGTTTCTACCTATTACTATACAGCAATCACCTGCGGCCGCAGGAGCAAAGGAGGCTGCCACATGCAGCACAGAAACCCACAGGAAAGCCACCTGCCGGAGATCATCCGGCTGCTTTCCACATACCACGCCCTCACCCTCCTGCAGCTGGAGGCGTTTTACCCGGAACTCACGCATCAGAAGCTGCTCCTGCTCTTAAAAAAGCTGGAAAAGGGCGGGCGGCTTACCCTGGCGCCGGAAAGGGGCCTGGTCCTGTATACAGGGAACTGTGTCCCAAACCCGTCCATCCTCTCCGCTTTCTGGGTGCTTCTGGATTTCCGGGAGGACATTACCTATCATACGGCCAGTGATTTTCCGGTGGCACTGACCTTCTGCACCCAGTCGGATGCCTATGATGTCATCCACATACCGGAAGAAAAAGAGATACTTATGAACCATGCGCTTTCCGCCTGGCAGGAGGATTCCCCCCGCCGCATAGCCCTTGTGGACAACGCGGGGCAGATACCGCTCCTTCACTTTCCCGGCATTGCCGCTTTCTGTACGGTCACGCCTGGCGGAAAGGTGCAGTATTACAGAAAACAAGGAGTGACAGATACTTAATGGACCGACACACTTTATCATCCCGCCTTGCGCGGATAGGGGATGAACTTCCCCGGCTGTCAAATACCATCCATGCCATGGCAGCCAACACCGGCACTTATGGAAAAAACTATGAGGAGCTGAGCCTGGATGCCGCCAGACGCGCAGAGCGGATCGCATGTTCCCTGCGCAACCTGATCTATGCGGCAGACCTTGTGCCGAAACCCGTCCTCATGGAAACAGCGGCCCAGATACACGGCATCTCCATAAAGCATACGCAGGGCTGCGTGGAGATCACCCTGCCGGGCCTGATGCCAAAACGGAACAAGCGGATCAACACCACTTTCCTGACCGATCCGCTGTATGCAAGCCTTGAATCATATACACGGGAACACCAGCTGCCCCATTTTACGCAATGCGTGGTCTGCTTTTCCCATGTGTTCGACAAAAGCCTCTCCGACAGGCGGGTGAGGGACTATGACAACCTGGAGTGCAAACAGCTTCTGGATACCGTGGCAGGCTTTCTGATGACCGACGACAGCGGGCTGTTCTGTGATGCCTACCACACCACGGAATTTGGGGAACAGGACTGCACCATCCTCGCTGTCATGGAAAAAAGCTGCTTCCCCGGATGGCTGAAAGAGCGGGAAGACAGGGAAAAAACCATATCGGATTTTTAGGCGGTTTTTCGTAAATAAATCCGACTACGGTAAAAATCTCGCCAGACCGCCTGCAGACAGGCAAAACCCTCGTCGGCTGCCTGCCTGATTTTACCGGAGATGCAGGCGGGTACGGTAAAAAATCCGGAAAGGAGGTTCACCAATGGATACTTCAACCAGCGCATACCGTCTGATGGAGCTTATTGCCATTTCCGGGGAGTGCAGCCCCCGTGTGCTGGCGCATCTGCACCTGAGTACCAGCTATGGGGAAAAACTCATCACCCGGCTCAAGAAGGAAGGCTGTATCAGAACCCACTATAAGGACGGGCTGCGGGGATACAGGCTGACAGGCAGGGGGAAAAAACTCCTCCTGGGAGAGAACCCTGCCCGTTTCTCCTTCTATCTCTCCGGCAGCTCCGACACCAACCAGCCGCGAAGCGAGTACCCGCGAAGGCTCAGGCTCCAGCAGGCATCCATTGCCTATGCCATGCTCCAGTGTGCCGGTGTGGAAATATTCCGTGACAAAAAAGCTCCATTGTTCCAGCCGGGAACCGGCCAGGGGGCGTCTTACCATATGGAACTGCCGGCCTTTTACCATTCCCGCGAGGTCAAGGAGCTTGGAGCGGAAGCAATAAAGATCAACAATTCCAGGACCATCGGTATCCTGCTTGCCCCAGAGTATATTTACGCCGTATTCTGCACAGGCGGCGCACTGATGAAATGGGAATACCGGACGGAACTAAAGGTAAAGGCGCTGCTCTCCTACCATGCCAGCCAGGGAATCCTCTCCGGCTCCCGCGGCGGCCCCCGTTACCATCCGGATACGCCGGTCAGGGCGCTCATCATCGGGGAAGACATGGACACAGCGCTGAAGCTTATGGAAAGCACAGGCGGGTTCCGGAAAAGCTATTTCTATCTGGATTCCAGCTTTGATTTTTTCCACTATATACCGGATGACTCCACAGGAGAGGCCATGATCCGCCTGCTCTGCTCCCCGGCTCTGCAAAAAGCGCTGAATGGCCTGCTCCTTTCTGACCTGCAGCCGCCATGCAGCGATTACGGTCTGGAGCATGACGCCCTGCGGGACGGATACCCTGTCCTGCTGTCCTACGATTTTGACATACTGCGCCTCTCCCGGTTCCGGACTGCCCTTTCCCTCAGAGGGATGACGGGGCACCTGATCTGCTTTGATTTCCAGAAAACAGTGCTGGGGCAGTATTTCCGGGAAACAGCATCCATCGAGACGATTGACCTGAAAAAATTTGAAAGGAGGTTTTTACATTGAAACTGTCTGACAATGCCGGAAAACGGATCGGGATATTCCTGGTCCTGCCCATCCTGCTCACTACCCTTGCCTATGCAGGCGGTTACATTTCCCAGTTCATCATCAACTATAAAGTATGGACTGCCGCGGGCGGGACTCCGGGAAACGGCACCGCACCCCGGTTCCCTTCCGGCTCGCCTTCCGCATGCTTCCGGGCACTGGACGTGTTCCCCTACAGCCTGTACGGGATCTTCCTGTGTGTGGGCATCTTCGCCCTGTTAATCTTCCTTGTGATGCGGATGGGATACGGGAACCGGGGCACCTATGACCGTGACCGGAACTTTACCTACTCGGACAAAGGGACCTACGGGACTTCCGGATTTATGACGGACGCTGAAATGCGCCAGGTGCTGGAACTGGTTCCCGACATTTCAAAAAGCCGCGGTGTCATCCTGGGGAAACTCCATGGGAAGGCAGTCTGCCTCCCGGAAAAGACACGGATGAACCGGAACGTGGCAGTCTTCGGTGCCAGTGGCAGCATGAAGAGCCGCGCCTATGCCAGGAATGTGGTATTCCAGTGCGTGAAGCGCGGGGAAAGCCTCATCATCACCGATCCCAAATCCGAGCTTTACGCGGATCTGTGCCTCTACCTTAAGGATAACGGATATACCGTAAAGGTATTCAACCTGATCAGCCCGGAAAACTCTGACAGCTGGAACTGCCTGGCCGAGATTGAAGGGCAGGAGCTGATGGCACAGCTCTTCTGTGATGTCATTATCAAAAATACAGGCTCCCTGAAGGCAGACCACTTCTGGGATAATTCGGAGATGAACCTGTTAAAGGCGCTGGTGCTGTACGTGAACCAGGGCTTCCCACCGGAAGGGCGCAATATTGGTCAGGTCTACCGGCTTCTGACCATGAGTTCCGAAAAGGAGCTTAATAATCTTTTCGACCTGCTCCCTGTCACCCACCCGGCAAAGGCGCCCTATAACATTTTCAAACAGGCATCCGATACCGTGCGCAGCGGCGTCATCATCGGGCTGGGGACCAGGCTGCAGGTGTTCCAGAACCGGATGATCCGCCAGATCACCAGCCACAATGAGATCAGCCTTACCCAGCCAGGACGGGAGAAATGCGCCTACTTCTGTATTACCTCAGACCAGGATTCGGCTTTCGATTTCCTCTCCTCCCTGTTCATGTCCTTCGTCTTTATCAAGCTGGTACGCTATGCGGACAAATACGGGGAGGACGGGATGCTCCCTGTCCCGGTACATATCCTGGCAGACGAACTTGCCAACGGCGGCTGCACAATTGCAGACCTGACAAAGAAGATCAGCACCATACGTTCCCGGAGGCTGTCCATCAGCTGTATCTTCCAGAACCTGCCCCAGATGCAGAACCGCTATCCGCTAAACCAATGGCAGGAGATCATCGGCAACTGCGACACCCAGCTTTTCCTGGGATGCACAGATGAAATGACTGCCGAATTTATCAGTAGCCGTACCGGGGAAGTGAGTGTGGCAGTCTCCAGCCAGGCAAAACAGTTAAATACCTGGCGGGTTTCCGACTATACGCCGGAATACCGCGAAACCCACTCTGTCGGGAAGCGTAAACTCCTGACTCCGGACGAAGTGCTGCGCCTCCCTTTGGACCAGGCACTCATCATCCTGCGGGGACAGAAGGTGCTGAAGGTGGAAAAATACGATTATACCCTCCATCCAGAAAGCAGCAGGCTGAAGCCATGCCGGGCCATTGAGCATACACCGGCGTGGCGGCAGAAACCGGAAAAGGAGGAACCGGATTTCTCCGGACTCACCAGGCCGGAAGCCTCTCCCAGAAAACCTAAAGTCGGAAAGAGGCCTGCTCCTGCAGCAACGCCTCTGAAGCCAGCTGCACCGGCATCTGCAGAGACCACCCCGGAAGCAGTATCAGAACCGGCTCCCGATCAGGAAAGCTGCAGAATCGTTCTGACAGACAAAAAATCAATCATGTCATACCCTCCGGGTACCCCATTATGACACGCCTTCGGCGGTCCCTTAAGGTATGAAAACATGGACACAAAAAGAAAAGGAGAACAACTATGCCCAGAAAAGCAAAAACTGAAACAATCGTAACAGAAAACATGGAACCGAAGGAAGAACAGAGCCAGATGCCGGATACACCGGAACCTGCGGATGGTGCGCCAAAGAAAGCAGCTTTGGAAATAGAAGAAAGTGCTGAAAAACCAGAGAACACGGATGATATGGATGATGTTCCTGCTATGGAAATCCCAGATGCAGGCGCTGCGGAAGAAAATAATCCGGATTCTGGCATGACTCCCACCGCTAGTCAGGACTTTATCTCCGAAGAAGAGAAACCTACACCTCCTCCCAAAGCAGCTGCCCCTGAGCAGACAGAAGAAAACGTCCAGCGGCAGGCACCTCCCCGGAACCGCCCGGCATCCCCTGCGCCTCCCAGAAGGCAGGCACCCTCTTCCATCCTCACCCTGAGCACGGACTCTGAAGTGGAGACACAGGAAAGCCGTGAGGATATCATTTGGCATGAGCTGCAGAATGCCTACCGGACCAGGAAGATCCTGACCGGGAACCTGGGCGGCATCGAGCGGATGGAAGGCGGCGGTACCATCGCTGTCATCTATTATAAGGAAATGCGTGTGGTGATTCCCCTGGCGGAGATGATGATCAACCTGGTGGAAGACGAATCCCATGATTACGGAGAGCTGGTACTGCGCCAGAACAAGATCCTCGGAAATATGCTGGGCTGTGAGATTGACTTTATTGTCAAGGGACTGGATAACAGCAGCCGCAGCGTAGTGGCAAGCCGGAAAGATGCCATGTACAAAAAACGGCAGATCTTCTATCTTCCGGATGCATCCGGGAACTCCCGCGTTTGTGAAGACCGTATCGTGCAGGCCAGGGTGATTGCCGTTGCGGAAAAGGTCGTCCGGGTAGAGATTTTTGGAACGGAATGCTCCATCCTCGCCCGCGATTTATCCTGGGACTGGCTGGGGGACGCCACGGAAAGCTTCCATGTGGGCGACCAGATCCTGGTACGCATCTTAAGCGTCAAGATTCGCTCCCTGGAGGACATCTCTGTCCGCGCCGATGTAAAGAGCGTGAATGGCAATACCAGCAAGGCCAACCTCGGCAAGTGCAAGATCCAGGGCAAATATGCCGGAACAGTCACGGACATTCATAAGGGCACTGTATTCGTCCGGCTCCAGATCGGCGTCAATGCTATCGCTCATAGCTGCTACGACAACCGGATGCCTGGCAAGAAGGATGATGTCAGTTTCGTGGTCACGCGGATCGATGAAGAGCGGAATGTAGCGGTGGGGTTAATTTCGCGGATTATAAGGCAGAATATTTAAAAAGTAGATGTAAATCGTTATCCCAATCGAAAATAGCATATATAAATTTTTACCGCCTGTCAAAATCATAAATTTTGGCAGGCGGTTACTCAAAATATTCTAATATCTAAAACATTTATTCCCTTCCATTATAAATTAATGATACACTACTCAATATTATTGATATCATCAAAAACAATTGGAATTAACTTTTTAAACTCCTCTAAAATCATTTGCGCAATCTCTCGCATTTGTGGATGTGCAGCTTCTGATGTTCTAAGTTTAAAGAAGTGCCTCCATTCTCTCAAATTCATTGTCACAACAATTTCAGTTTTTAAACTATTTGGAAGAATACTGCGAGCCTCTTGCGGTTTTGCTCCCATATTAATCAATTGCATATAATTTTCTTCTATTTTTTGTGTTATATCGTACCAAATATTGTACTGAGGAGAATTTTCTTCCCAAAACACAGGTTTTATAACTGTTAATTCGTTACCAAATTTATTTTTTTGGTAGTTACAATATCTGGTACTCTCTTGACTATAACTGGCAATTCTATGTCTAACAATTTCATGGGATACTCCTCTATCGCATACAATTTTTACGGTTACCTTTTCATGCTCAATCACAGACTCATGTCCTCGCGTTAATATGTTTTTTACAAAGTTCGCAGCTGAAACATCTGTAATTAAATTTTCGCTTTTATAGCATGTTCTTCCACATATTTCAATGTTTTTTAAAATCTCGTTTCCATCTACCTCACTAAGAATTTCAAAATAAGGCTTAATCACTTTCATACTTATTACATCCTTTCTTATATTTTAAATTTTTATAACTTCCGCTAAATGATTAGTACAAACTGGACATTTTGTCATATCCATTTCACATTTTGGAATTGATAATCTACATGCCGCATAGTATTTTGCCAAA
>OFHO01000885.1_pt1 | contig 24762 bp, 23 predicted proteins | sample 1521531 | NCBI WGS metagenome assembly OFHO01 (sample SAMEA3504124, study PRJEB24116) | mouse gut metagenome | biome: mouse gut; feature: mouse-associated habitat; material: faeces | place: Denmark | collected 2011
CTTGCCTTAAGAAATATAGTATAAATAGAGTGTCCAACTTTATGGGTTCACTTCAAGGCTGCTTGACTCTGATCATGCTTTTTTACCCGGTTCAGAAGCGATCAACATCATCTTCCCAGCCAACGTCCAAGATTTAACGGCATAAGGTAAGATAAAATGCATCCCCTTCTTGAGTTCATAGGTGCGACCCTCTACTTCCAACTGCCCGTTTCCATCTAAGACTGAGACCAGCGTATATGGTGCTTGTTGACGTTCAAAAGTCGCACTGCCAGCGATCTCCCATTTATAGACCGCAAAGAAATCAGTATCGACAAACCGGGTAACTTTCTTATCACCTGTTACAGTCGTTTGAATATCCAATTTAGGATCGACATGCGGAACGTTGGTCACATCGATCGATCGTTTCAAGTGCAACTCACGCTTTTTACCGGTCGCTTTATCGATCCGATCAAAATCATACAAGCGATAAGTCGTATCTGAACTTTGTTGCGTCTCAAGGACCATGATCCCTTTACCGATCGCATGGATCGTACCAGCTGGAACATAGAGGAAGTCACCGGCTTTGACGGAGATCTTGCGTAACAATTTATCCCACTGTTTATTTTCGATCATCTCAGCTAACTCTTCCCGCGTCTTTGCATGATGCCCGTAATACATCTGAGCCCCTTTATCGGCAGCTAATACATACCAACATTCAGTCTTGCCCAACTCGCCTTCATGCTCCTTAGCGTAAGCATCATCTGGGTGCACTTGCACAGAAAGATCAGCTTTAGCGTCCAAGATCTTCGTCAATAGCGGGAAAACATCGCCTTTAGCGTTACCAAAAACTTCACGGTGCTTATCCCAGACCTCAGTCAACGTCAGACCCTTGTATGGTCCATTTTCAACGATCGCCGGTCCATGTGTGTGGGCCGAGATCGCCCAACATTCACCTGTATGATCACTTGGGATCTGATAACCGTATTCAGTATGTAAACGGTCGCCACCCCAAATTTTTTCTTGAAAATATGGTTCTAAAAATAATGGTTCATTACTCATCTTCATCATCGCCTCGCCTAAAAGTCTATACATTTATTCTATCACACTCAAATGAATTGTAAACCTTTTCCATCTAGTCTTTTTCTGCAAGATACGTAGCGACGATCTTATCACGCCATTCTAAAAATGCTTCATTATCTACCCTTGGATGCACGCGGTTTGTTAAAACGATCAAGGCATTTTTCCCTTTTTGATCAAGTAGCATAAAAGTTCCGGTAAAACCAGTATGATATAGACAAGGGGTATTACTTTGATCATAACGCAGATTCCAACCTAGCGAGCGTCCAAGATCATGGGTCGGAGTATGGTCAGCATAGAGCATCACGACCGTTTCTGGTGCTAATATTCCTGGGATCGTTTGGGGAGCAAGCATCCATTTAGCAAATTTGATCAGATCAGCTAAATTAGAAAATAACCCCGCCGATCCACAATGCTCACCTAAAATAAAAGCTTTAGGATCATGAACTTCTCCTTGGATCAAGCCTCTAGTCGCCGTTAGCTCAGTTGGTACACACTGCTTTTTTGGAGGAGCAAAGGTCGAATTTTTCATACCTAATGGCCGTAAAACCTCGGTCATGATCACCGCTTGCACAGGTCGATGGTAAAAAACTTCAATGATCTGTCCCAGTAAGATCAAGCCGATATCGGCATAAACGACCTTTTTCCCCAACCAAGCAGCTGGTTTCAAGGTATACAAAGCCGCCATCAATTCAGTTGGTGGCAGTTGATCACGATTTTTTATGTAACCACTAAGAGCAGATGTGTGGGTCAATAAGTGGCGCAAAGTCACCCTTTGATCGCTGAAGCGCGGTAAATATTTAGCAACTCGATCATCCAATCGTAACTTTTTAGCCTCCAACAGCTGTAAGATCACCGTCGTCGTCCCAATGACCTTAGTCAACGAAGCCAGATCATATAATGCCCCATCTTCTAGTGGCTTTAGCGCTGGAACTAGTTGCTTATTGCCAAAGACTTCAGTTTGGACATCATCTTGATAGATCATGGCATAGGAGACCCCAGGCACGATCTTTTGGTCTACCAGCTGGTGTAATAAGGCAACTGTTTTTTCGTTCATGCTCAACTTTCCTCTTGTTTCAATTGATTGATATAGATGATCTTAAATTTACCATCAGCATAGTCTACCCGACTTGCCCGAGAGTTGTCGACTAAAAATAGCGGTACATCACCGTTCAACGACTCTAAGAAATTCGACAAGATCAAACCATGCGTTACGATCAAAATATTACAATCCTTACCTTCATATTCACAGGCGATCGTCTTTAAAGCACGGGTAAAGCGCTGTTCGAGGTGAACTGACGTCTCGATCTCTTCTTCACCATCCATCGTGCGAAAAAGCTCGGTCAACTCAGAGACATGCTCTTCATTGGCAAAAGCCTGCAAGATCTTTCGCAAACCCAAAGTCCGCAAAGCTGTGGGGACCATCGTAAAATTATTAGCTTCTTCAAATTTACCAAAACTCAATTCACGCAGATCGGGATCACTATAAATTGGCGGATAACCCTGTTTATTTTCCGCAAGAATATAGCGCGCTGTTTCCTTGGTCCGCTGAAGATCACTCGTGTAAACAGCTTCAAAACGGATATTTTTCAATTCTTGGCCTAGTCGTTTTGCCATACGGATCCCTTTTTTGGTCACCGGAGAATTCGTTGTCCCTTGCAAGCGACGCGATCGATTCAAACGTGTCTGTCCGTGGCGGACTAAATAAAAATGTATCACTAGTTTCACCAACTCTCTTTTTCTAAAAACACCTATCTCTATTATAGATTTACCACGCCAACATGCAAAACATTTTACCTAAAACTTTGCGCAACCATAATTCAAATGATTGTGCTAAAATGTTGATAGATAATGGGGGTAGTATTTTTGGCAAGTAATTCTGATTCGATTTTCAACATTTTATCATATTTGAAGCGCCATCCTGAAAAGATCTTTGCCTTAAGATCACGTTACGACAATGTGATCCAGATTTTTTTCAAAGACGTGATCAAAGTTGCTGATGCAAACATTTATTTTCCGGACAATAAATTAATGGTCAATTGTTTGACTGATGACTTTTTAGCTCAAAACGGTGATCTTTTAGACAGTTTTTGGCAACTAGCTGGTCACGACTACATTGATCATCACGAAGTTTGGGCCACAACATCGCATTTGACCCAAAAAAACATGTACTTATTAGAGCTCTCATTTGAATAGTAACTGTACTATAGTGAGACAAGATAACAAGGATCTCGAGCTGATGCAATGTATCAGCTTGAGGTCCTTGTTACGTATACGGCGCTGACCGCATTTATTTACACTTTTTGATCATTTTTCGTTTTCAAGTGGACGGTGGACTTTCCAGATCAAAAGTAAGTTTAACGCCATCAAAGCTGCTGTTACCAAAAAGACCGCTTGATAGTTGAATAATCCCGAGATGAGCGAGCCCATCATCGAGCCAAGCATCGCCCCCGCTGCTTGAAATGATTGATTATAACTAAAGATCCGTCCAAAAGCTTCCCGTGGGACACTGACCGTCAAAACAGTTTGAACTGCAGGTAATAGTGCTGCATTAGCGATCCCCAATAAAAACCGCCAAAAACCTAAACTCCATGGTGAAGTCACAAAGTACATCGGCAAAAAAACTACCATAGCAGCAACTAAACCAAAGACTAATACTTTTAAAGGTCCGATCTTATCCATCTTGACACCTAAGCGTGAAGCAACTAACAACGTCCCAAAACCAGGCATTGCCGCCACGACCCCACTGACAAAGGAAACATTTCCCGTACCGTGCATCAATGATTTGACTAACAAACTAACGATCGGCGCGATCGACATCAAGGCTGATTGGATAAATAACGTTGTGATAAACATTGCAATGATCAACTGTTTGTTTTCTAATTGTGCAAAGATCTCTTTCATTGGCTTCATCTTTTTAGCTGGGATCGGCGTAAAATGTTCTTTCGTATTAAATAAGGTCAGCAAAAAGACGATCCCCATCATCGCCCCACATACAAAAAACGTTACCCGATAACCGGCAAAACCAGCTAATAGCCCCCCAACTAGTGGACCGAGCAAATTTCCCGTCACATTGGCTGTCATCATGTTTGCCATAACAGCACCGGAACGATTATGTGGGGTCTCACCTGCCATAAAAGCAGTCGCATTATTGATATAACCAGAAAAAGCTCCTTGAACGAAGCGCAGTAATACGATCGTCCAAGCATGGTGGACTAAGCCAACGGCAAAGATCGTAAAAGTCATCACCCCAGAGGCCCGTAAACACATGAGTTTGCGCCCTTTTTGATCGGCAAGATTGCCCCATAGTGGTGAAACGATCGCTTGGGCTAGATATGTAACAGCAAAGGCTAGACCCGCATATAAGTTCAATTCAAATTTTCCATAAGGATGCAATGTTTCAATATAAAGCGCCATAAATGGCATCGTCATCGAAAAATTCAGTCCCGTCATAAAACACCCTAGCCAAAGGGTCATAAAAGTTTTACGCCATGAGGCAGGCAGCTCAGGGTCTGCTACCATATTCATCACTCCTGTCATCATAATATTTACACTCTAGCAAAAATAACTTCAAATTACAAACCTAAATAAAAAAGTGAACTACCTGAGTAGTTCACCTTTTAATTACATTTCAAAGTCTTTTTCAGGATCCAAGCCGTAGAGTTCACTGACTGGATCAGTCTTAGCAGTCGGTTTAACTACAAGGATCGCCGTAACTGCTTTGGCCGACTCATATCCTGCTAAAGATACCACGTCTTCGATCAGATAAGTCAGACCGTCATTATTATAAATATGCTCACCGATCACCGGCAACTTTTCAAAAGAAGTTTTGTTCATCCGGTAATAATCCCCGTTTTTTTCGTGCATGACTAGAATCGCTTGCGTCACTTCGATCCCCCCTAAAATTTTTTTACTTTATCAAAGCTCTTTCATTATAGTATATATCAATATTTTTTTACATAGGTATTTGTCAAAAAATATAAAAAGTTCTGCCAGTCTCCTAGCAGAACCCTTTACATTAGATATTGATAACTTTTTCTAAGAACGCTTTAGTCCGTTCATTTTGGGGATCTTCAAAGATCGCTTCGGGACGTCCTTCTTCGACAACATAGCCATCAGCCATGAAGACGACTCGATCAGAAACTTCCTTAGCAAAGCCCATTTCGTGGGTCACAACGACCATCGTCATCCCCTCTTTAGCTAGATCTTTCATAACTTCCAAAACATCACCGACCATTTCTGGGTCAAGCGCCGAGGTCGGTTCGTCAAACAACATGATATCTGGATTCATCGCTAAAGCACGTGCGATCGCTACCCGTTGTTTTTGCCCACCTGAAAGTGAAGCTGGCATCGCATCGAATTTATCAGCTAAACCGACCGTTTCTAGTAATTTTTTAGCAGTCGTCATCGCTTCATCTTTATTGGCTTTACCCAACTCAACTGGTGCTAGCATGATATTTTCACCCACACTCAAATTGTTGAATAAGTTAAAATGTTGGAATACCATCCCGATATTTTCACGAGCCTTATCGATATTTGTCTTAGGATCACTGATATCATGTCCGTCGATCACGATCGATCCAGAAGTTGGTTCTTCGAGCTTATTCAAGCAACGCAATAAAGTACTTTTCCCTGAACCAGAAGGCCCGATCAAAACGACTACTTCATTATTTGCAACTTTAAAATCAATGCCCTTTAGCACTTGATTTGAGCCGTAGTTTTTCTTTAAATTCGTAACATCTACTTTTAAATCTGTCATTAATTATTGATCCTCCGTTCGATCCACTTTGAAAGAAGTGTTAAAACTGTAATGATGACTAAATAGATCACCGCAACGATCGCCCAGACTCTAAAGCCTTCTAGGTTGCGAGCGATAATGATCTTACCAGTCTGAGTAAGTTCAAGCAACCCGATAACAGATAAAATCGAGGTATCCTTTAAAGTAATGATGAACTGGTTGATAAACGATGGGACCATGATCTTGATCCCTTGAGGTAAGATGACCCGACGCATTGCTTTACCAAACGGTAGCCCTAAACTACGTGCTGCTTCCATCTGCCCTTTATCGACCGATTCGATCCCACCTTTAACAAAGGCAGCCGTATAGGCACCTTCATTTAACATCAACGTGATCACACCAGCTAAGAAAGCTGGGACTTTACTACCGATCAAACTTGGGACCCCATTATAAATGAACAGCGCTAACACGATCAATGGTAGCCCCCGGAAGATATAGATGATCGTTGTCGAAAGGCCACGGCAGAATTTGTTTGGTACGACACCTAACAAGCCGACAAAGATCCCAAAAATCGTGGCACAAAAGATACCCACAACCGTCAACTTCAGCGTCTCAATGATCCCTGAGATAAAAGCATCTTTATTTTCTTTTAAGATACCTAAAACTGTTCGATCTTCAGCAGTTGCTGTTTGTGACTTGACCTTAGTTTCAGAGGTTGCTTTGCCTTCTGTATATTTTTTGATGATCTTGTCATACTCACCGTTAGCTTTCAACTTAGCTAGACCTTCATTGAACATCTTAAGTAGTTCTTGGTTTTGCCCTTTTTTAACAGCAAAACCGGTTTCTGTCGTATTAGCTGGTTTAGTTACAACTTTTAGATCTAAGCCATTTTTGATCGCATAATACATTACAGCACTATCTTCAAAACAGGCATCCGAGTTACCATTGAGGACATCATTGTACACACCATCTGAATCATCGAACGTTACGATCTCAAAACCGTATTTATCTTTGATCGAATTAGCATAATCAGCCCCGGCTGTTCCAGTCTTAACAGCAACTTTTTTACCCTTTAACTCAGATAAACTTTTGATCCCACTACCATCTTTGACTGCCATTACGATCCCAGCAGAATAGTATGGGTCTGAGAAATCAAACTTTTGCTTTCTTTCTTCTGTGATCGACATCCCAGAGATCATCCCATCGGCTTGGCCAGCACTCACAGATTGAACAGCAGCATTGAAGCCAACGGGGCGGATCTTAACTTTAAAGCCCTCTTCTTTAGCAATTGCACGTAAAAGATCTAAATCGATCCCCACATACTTATTCTCTGTGTTGGCATACACAAACGGTGGGAAAGTCACATCCGTGTCGATCGTATATGTCTTTTCTGATGCAGCTTGGATCTGTGGCTGGGAGAAAACACCCAACATAAACAATCCAAGCACTGCACTTAACATTGCAATAAACTTCTTCATGGGAACTCCCCTTTACTAGAATTTAATATAAAATTATTATAGCACAACTTTTGTCAGAAGATAGTACATGAAAGCTCGATCCATAATATAAAACTTAGATTTTGTATCATAATACTATTAAAAAAGCCTATAAAAACAAGCTTTTATCCTGAGTCCAAAAAATAAAATTAATTTTTGATTAACTTTTGTGACATGTAATTAATCAAAAGGAGCCGATACTTGCTAATAAACCTAAGATAACAGCATTTATAATTAAATCGGCACTACCGAAATCATAACCTATGAATGTGATAAAATATAACATATTATTTGCATGATCTTTCAAATTCACTTGTTTTCCCCTGTAAAATTTTTTCGATCGCTTGGGCTAGTATTTTCGCTTGACCGGTCGATACTTTTTTAATCCCGGCAAAAAGGCAATTACGTGTAAGATCTTTCCTAAATAATACGTGCTCTTTTTAGTACGATCATAGATCAAGCCGGGATACACCACATAGGCACGCTTCCCTAAAACTTGGTGTGCGTATTTTTCAACAGTCCGTTTAGCCCTTAAATAAGCCGGAAGTCCCACATTAGCGGAGATGAACAAAAATTTAGTTTCGCTTGTTTTGATAGTCGTAATGATCTTTTTAGCAGGCTTAATGCTGGCATTTTGATAATTCAACTGCTTTTTACGATCAGGCCATAAGATCCCTACACAATCAATGACCCAATCCGCCTCTTTGAGCAAGGTTTGCCAAGCATTTGGGCGCTCTAGATCTACTCGTTGATAAATAACACCAGCTACACTGTCTGGGCGTTTGCCACCACGCGATAAACTATATAATTCAAGTGTCTTATCCTTAACTAGGACCTGCAAGATACCTTGTCCAACAAAACCAGTCCCACCAACAATGACAACTTTCATCAGATCACCTTCAGAGCTTGATTTTTTCTGATTATAGCACTAAAAAAGTACGAATACGTTAACTCTTGCCTACATATTCGTACTTTGACGACTATTTATCGAGTTTCCCCTTAGCTACTGCTTGATGATAAAAGAGCCAAGCGATCACCCCAAAAAAGACTGGCCCAATAATCGTCCAAAAGGCAGTATCATACTCGTGTCGTAAAATAGGTTCAACACAAGTAAAGATTATCCCACCTACAAGAACCAGCAACACCACGGCTGTTACGGTCCATGTCCATTTACGGCTCTTGAAAAATTCAAAGGACCGCTCGATATCAGTTCTTTGTTTAAAGAACGGAAACGCTCCAACTAAAAAGAGATACGGACAACTCGTTGAGACATTAGCCATATCCGTCAAGATCGTATAGAACTTTTGGGTAGCCGAGCCCCCAAAAGCCACTAAGAAGATGAAGATACAAACGATCGTTGCTTGAAGCCACATTGAAAAGGCTGGCATTCCTGCTTTGTTTAAGCTTGTCATTTTTTTAGGCCAAAGCTTAGGATCAGAACCTAAAATAAATGATTTGATCGGTGAATAGACTAAGATAAAAAAGGCCCCAACATAACCGATAAACATCCCCAAGCCAGCAAAGCGCGTCATCAAGACTCCGAGAAATTGGCTCGTTTGCGCTGCTAAGCCCAGCGTTTGACCTAAAACGACACCTAGATTATTCATCAAAACATATGTAATATTTCCCAGGTTAGCTTCATTATTTCCAATGATCTCTTGCCAATTAGTACTGATCCCCCACATAAAGATCATCAACGAATAACTAAGCGCGATCACTAAAGTTGAGATCAAAACCGCCCGTGGAAAAGTTTTTTCTGGTTTTTCAATATCATCCATGACGCCACCAAGCGATTCCATACCAGCATATGCAAAGATCGCATAAACTACAAAGGATAACAAAGCGACTAGCGTACTAAAATCTGGATTAGGTGAAGTCGTAAAGCTACTCCAGCTTGTGATCGGTTGTTTTAAAGCACCATGATCAGCGATCCAGATCACAACACTAGCCACACAAAAGATCACATTCAAAACGATCGTGAAGATCCCACCGATCGAACCGACCTTAGCAACAAAATCCATCCCACGAGTACTAAAAAATGTGACTCCCAAGATCCAAATGATCGCTAATAACCCGATCGTCTGCGTTGCACCTAGACCCAAAAAATTCCAACTCTGAGTGGTGTCTTTGCCAAAAAGCAAAGCCGATAACGGGATCCAGACTTTATTTGACGTCGAGACTAACCAAATGACCCACGAAGCTAACCAAATAAACGTCCCGATAAAAGCGATCTTTTCTCCGACTGAACCTGCTAGCCAAGAATAGATCCCTCCCTTTGCTTCTTTGAAAGCAGCACCATACTCGGCTAACATCAAAGCACTGGGAAGAAAGAAAAAGAGCGCCGCTAAGATATACCACATGATACTACCATATCCCATCTGTTCATAAGCGACGGTCGAATTCGCAAATCCAAAGATCGTTGAAAAGATCATCATTACCAAACCAAAAAGTTTGATTTTCTTTTTATTCACATTAAGTCCTTCCTTTTATACATAATTATTAATATTTATTCATTATACACTTTTTGTTAACAACATAAAAATGTATATCAAAATATTTTTAACGATTATCTATACAAAAAGAGTTATGATCTGATATATTAGTGCAACAAAATAATTCTATTTATAAGTATTGACAAAGCTACGCGACAGGCATAAACTGTAATAGTTGAGTTTTTATTGGGCATTCGCCAAATCGGTAAGGCAGTGGACTCTGAATCCATAATTTACAGGTTCGAACCCTGTATGCCCAACTACTAAAAAAGATCACTCAATGAAGTGAACCCCCTAAGTTGGACAAAAGAATCTAACTTAGGGGGTTTTACTATGACTAAATTTAGTTTTGAAGTTAAACTTAAAGCTATTCGAATGTATTTAGCTGGTATTGGTTCATCTACTATTGCCCGAAAATTAGGCATTAGAGAGGCAAAATCTGTTCAGATATGGGTTGCTCGTTATCGAAAATATGGTGTTCAAGGACTAGAGATTCGTTCACCAAAATTTGATTATGATGGTAATTTTAAGCTGAAAGTTTTAAACTGGAGAAAACAACACGAAGCCTCGTATCTACAAACAGCACTCCAATTTGATATTAGTAATCCCGGGACGATCGCTAATTGGCAGAGAAAGCTTAAAGAACGTGGTATTGAGGCCTTGTTTACTAGAAGAGGACGGGCGACTACCAATCATAATCAACAAGCTAGGAAACAGTTATCAGAATTAGAGCGCCTAAAGGCTGAGAATCGGGCTTTGAAAGTGGAGAACGAATATCTAAAAAAACTCGAAGCCTTAATTCAACGTCACGGACAGTCAAAGAAGAATATCAAATCATCCAAGAACTAAGGCACGAATTCGGGTTTAGCTTAACGGAGATCTTACCATACACCACCATTAAGCGGAGTACGTTCTATTACCAAGCACACCGTCATGAAAATAAAGATGATCAAGAATTACTTCAAGTCATTAAAGACATCAAACAACAGAATCCTGGCTATGGATATCGACCAGTAATCGATGAGCTACACCGCGTGGGATCAAAGCTAATCACAAACGGGTTAGCCGTCTGATGCGTGAAAATGGGCTATTGTCACTAATGTATAACCATCAAACCCGTAAATATGATTCATCGATCGGCCCTCAAGGTAAGAAGGCCATGAATCGGTTAAATCGACGTTTTAACACTGATCGTCCTTATCAGAAAATGGTGACTGATGTGAGTGAGTATCGCTATGGTGATATGAGCCAGAATGAAAGGGTTTATCTTTCGCCAATTAAAGACCTCTGTACGGGTGAAATCGTTAGTTATAATATTAGCGATCACCCGACTACTGATTTTGTAATGAAACCATTGATCGAGCTAATTAATAAGCGGCCCACGCTTAATTACCGCATGACTGTCCATAGTGACCAAGGCATCCAATATCAAACAAATACATGGCGCCCGACACTAAAGAAGCTCTATATTTTCCAAAGCATGTCACGCCGGGCAACCTGTTTAGACAATGCATCAATGGAGAGCTTCTTTCATACCATGAAAGCTGAATTGTATTATGATCATCATTATCAAACCAAACAAGAATTGATCAAATCAATGAAGGAGTGGATCGTATATTACAATCAATATCGAATAAGGCATAAATTAAAAGGCAAGACGCCGATTGAATATCGGAATCTTGCCTTAGGAAAAATTGCCTAAATTAAAGTGTCCAACTTACAGGGTTCACTTCATAAAAAGGCGCTTTTTTACTATCTAAATATCATCTAAAACATAGCCTGATGCACTTAGATGTCCCTTTTCATCTCGCTCAAGATAGATACCTTGGATCTCTGGTTCAAAACCTGGGAATTTTTCCATGGCACCAAGCAGTACCTTGAAGTATTCAACATCTAAGGCTTGCCATCTTTCACCCGGTGCCACGATAAAGACACCAGGCGGGTACGGTAAGGCGCCTTCAAGCGCGACTTTACCTTCGATCTTATCTAGTGGGACCAACTTGCCTTGCCCACGCATAAAGGCAAGATCAGCTGTGCGTGGTAAACAACTATAGGCTTGAAGCTTGGGCTTGACAAATAATGCTTGTTGTAGATGATAGATCTGTTGTTCCTTAAAATACTCATGCATTTCCTGACATAACTGCTTTAAAGTATAGCCAGCATACCGCTCTTTATTTTGCCGATAAAAACGGGGGAGGGCTTTTTTTAACGGGGCATCTGTCAAATAGAGCTGCTCAAATTCTAATAGAGCTGTCAGCAATGTCTGTAAACTAAGCTCATCTTCACCAGGGGTCAAGAAAAAAAGTGTTGAATAGAGATCAGCTTTGCCTGGGATGATCCTTTTTTCTATTAAAAATTCGCCGACTAAGGGGCTCACGATCCCAGTTTCAGTGTATTTTCCTGTCTTTAGATCGACTCCAGGAGAAGTGATCGTTAATTTCAAAGGACTGATGATTGCTTCACCTAAAGCAACCTTGTTAAACCCATGCCACGTATCTTTAGGATCAAGTTGCCATAAGCTTAGGTCAGTCGCTAGCTTTTCAGTCGGGATATTTTCCCAGGAAATACCGTTTATTTTGGTGGGAACAAGCGGTTTAAACAGCTTACTTTGACGCAATAGCTTCTTTCTAAATTCGATCCCTTTGACCAGTGTTTCTTCCCACCACGCACGGTTAGCTTGACTAGCTGCCATCGCTGCATTGACCGCTAAAGACGCATAGATCGGATAAGAGTAACTCGTGGTAACATATTTGAGATAGGCATTATTGAAGTGCTTATGATCGATATAACGTTTTTGCCCCTTCAGATGTGCATCTTTTTTCAAGATCTGAGAAGTTTGGGCTACTCCAGCTTGCTGTTTATGCACCGATTGGGTCACTAAGATCCCAGGATCATCTGGGCCATATTCTAGACTCAATGGCGATAATTGGCGCATCAGATCGACAAATCGTTCATAGCCTCCCCAAGCACAATCAAATAAAATATAATCACACAATGGCCCGATTTTTTTAATGAGATAGTGGGCATCATAAAAAACTCCATCATATGTTTCTAGCTGTAAGACCGCTAGTCTAAAAGGTCGTTTAGCTTTAGCTTTTTTTGGATCGACCATTGCGATCTGTTGGCGGATATTTTTTTCATCTAGATCCTTTCCTACTAAAGGTCCGATCAAGCCTAAAGGATCTCGATCAGTCTTTAAATAGACCGGTTTAGCACCTGTCATCACAAGGGCACTGTTGTAGAGTGATTTATGGTTATTACGATCAAAGAGTACTAGATCGCCCTCGGTCAAAGCTGCGGTCGCACAGATCGTATTTGAGCTGGTAGTCCCATTTGTACAAAAATATACTTTATCGGCGTTAAAAGCTTTAGCAGCTTGCTTTTCAGCTGTCAACGGGGTTCCCCCATGGGTCAAGGTATCGCCCAGCTCAGGGATCGTATCACTAACGTCGGCGTATAAGAAATTATCGCCAAAAAAGTTTTTAAAGACTTCCCCTGCTGGATGACGTGTGTAAAAATTTCCATTATGGTGTCCTGGCGTTGTAAAGCTGACTGCCCTTTCATCGGCAAAATTGATCAGATCTAACAAAAATGCGGGTACATTTTCTTTTTCATAAGCCGTGGCTAACTCAAGTATCCGTTTCATATCAGTGGCAATATTTTCTGCCGTGACCTCAATTAGCGGGAGTTTTAAGCTAGAACGCTGACAGATCGATTCCGCGAGCGCACGTTGTTTGCGATCACCAGCCTCGATTACTATCGCTGCTAATTTAGCTCCTGAAAGCTCAGGAGTCAGTTCTACCGTTGGCCACTTCTTAGCTATGTCTGCCTGCAGTTTAGCCGGGGTAGCTATTTTTAGATATTTCTTCATTTTTTCACCTACTCACTTTTTCAAAATAATTCTATATTTTTTCATAAGAAAAAACAAATTTATGGTAGTAATTTCATAACGAATTCTTTAAAATGGAAAAAGTAATTATTTTCATAAAGGAGGAATTCGTGTGCATTCAAACAAGCATCCTGGTGTTAATGCAAAATAAACTCAAATTTTGCATTAATAAAGGAGATAAAATTGAATACTTTAAACCAAAACTCACTCGACCAAAAGAAATATACCCCTTGGCTCGTACTAACTTTACTTGATTTTGTTACGATTATCAGTTTTGAAAATATCTTTTATCCTTTTCAAAATCAAGGGCTATCGGTAGTTGTCTCTTGGATCTTCATGTTATTTGTCTATGTCATTCCCTACGAATTGATCGTCAGCCAATTAGGTTTGACCTTCGACCAACAAGCAGGTGGACTTGCTTCGTGGATCAGACGTGGGACTGGCAATGACCTCTTTGGCTACGCTACTTCTTGGATGTATTGGGTCCAAACTATCCCATACTTAGTTGATGTCTCTAACTCGATCATCGTATCCTTTAGTTGGATCATCTTGGGCGATGCTACTTTGAGCAGTCACATGTCCACATTTACTTTTGGCTTACTGACATTTGTTATCATTTTAGCTTTCATTCTTTTGGAAAATATTTTCAAAAACGCCTTAGAGATCCTATCCTTGATCGGTGGGGGCGCAATGTTTATCATGTCGATGCTCTTTGTTTTAATGACAGGTTATGCTTTAACACATGGAGCACATATTGCAACACAACCTTTTGATTGGTCAGCCTTCAAACCTAATTTCAGTCTACATTATTTTTCAACGACTGGTTTATTGATCTTTGCTATGTCAGGGGCTGAACTTGCAGCACCTTACATCAGTCGTATGAAAGATCCTAAACGTGATTTTCCACGTTCCATGTGGCTGCTTGCCTTGATGACTGGAGCATTAACGATCTTTGGGACGCTAGCTTTGGCCGTTTTCTTTGATGCCAATAACATTCCTAACGACTTCAAGATGAACGGACCTTATTACGCTTTTAAACTTTTAAGTCAACAACTTGGCTGGGGCAATAGTTTGATGTATGTCTTTGCCGTTGTCCAATCATTTTTCATGTTGGCTCAACTCGCTGTCTTGATCGATGCTGCTAGCCGCGTCTTTGCTGGCGATGTCAACCAAAAATATATGCCAACTTGGCTCACAAAGACCAACAAAAACGGGCGTCCCGTCCATAGTTATACTCTAACAGCTGGGATCGCCTTAGTACTTTTACTTTTGAGTGGGACTTTACCTGATATCAACTCCATTTATAACTGGTTGCTTAACTTAAATGGGATCGTCTCCCCGTATAAGACCTGTTTAGTCTTTGTTGCGTTCATCGCAGTTAGATGGCAACAGGACAAATTTAGTTCAGACTATATCTTCATCAAAAACCGTACCGGTGCTTTGCTCGTTGGTTTCTGGTGTTTCTTATTCACATTTGTCTGTGCGACAATGGGATTCATTCCACAAAATGCACATTTTGGAACAAAACAATTCACTCATGAATTGATGATGAATTTCTTCTTTGTCTTTTTGATCTTTGGAATGGGCGTTATCTTACCATTCTTACGTAAATTAGAGATCAAACGTAAACAAAAATAAACATAGCGGGCTAAAGATCTACAGCTGATCTCTAGCCCGCTATGTTTATTTTTCATATAGTTCTTTTTTAGCTTCAACGATCCAACGTGCATTTGTATCAAATACATGAGCTTCTAAGATCAGATCAGCTTGTTTTGTTTCTAAAATATACTCACACAGCTTTGAATCAAGTAACATCCCCGTAACTGCGATCGGTAAAGCGACGGCTTTTTTCATTGCTGTTGCATAAGGAACTTGCCAACCTTCATAAATATGGTCTGGCTTTTTATCAAATAGGCCACCAGTCGTGATACTCAAACAATCGATCCCATCACGTTCTAGCCACCGGCCGATAGTTTGCCATTCAGTCAGCTTGTTTTGCTCATCTTCTTTAGCGTAATCATCTAACGACAAGCGGACCCACAATGGCCCTGCGTAAAAGTCTCTGATCTGAGTGATGATCTCTTGTACGAAGCGATAACGCCCTGCAAGCTCAACACCATACTCATCATCACGCCGATTGAGAAGTGGCGAAAAGAATTCATCGATCAAAAAGCCCTCAGCACCCTGAAGCTCGATCAGATCGACTCCAGCTTGCTTAGCCCGCTTAGCTGCAGTTACAAAAGCGCTTTGGATGCGTTTGATCTCAGGCTTACTCAAAGCACTTGGCTCATTGTACTCATCACTGTAGGCCTCGACCAGACTCGGTGCGACTGGTACTGGTTCGGCTTTAGCTTTACGCCCCGCATGTCCAAGTTCGATCCCAACTTTTGTACCTAGACTATGTAAAAAATCGACCAGACGCTTTAGTTCTTTTCCCTGTTCATCGTTCCACAAACCTAAATCATGCTCAGTCGTGCGCCCTCTAGGTTCAACAGCGGTCATCTCAAGGATAACTAACCCAACTTGCTCGACCGCACGTGCTCCATAATGAGCAAAATGCAACGGATTTATGACTCCATCCCCTTTTTGGACACTATACGTCCGCATGGGCGACATCACTATGCGATTCTTTAGATCTAATGACGCTACTTTAGCTGCTGAAAACAGCATCGACATAAGCTTTACACCCTCTTTTGTGAATTATTATCCACCTAAGTTTAACGATAAAAGCTAAATTTGTAAAGATTCTACTCAGCTAAAATTTCTACCATAGAGATAGTAGGTCTCAACCGTCTCTTCGTTGCCTTCATCCCAGTAAAAACGCTTCTCAACTAATTTTTCCAATCCATTATGTTCATAGAATCCATAATCTGAGGAATCATCGGTATATAAATAAAATGATCTGACACCATTTTTTTGTAAATACTCACAAAAATTGTTATATAACTTTTTCCCTAAACCTAGACCACGATATTTTCCATTGACCAATAACAAATTAAGACCCCCCTCAAATTCACGGTTACTTTGAAGGAGTAGTTCTTGATCTAATGCCATCGTTTGAATATATTTTTCAAAGATCGAATCAGGTTCGATCTGCTTTAAGATCGCCCCTAAAGCCGCTGTCTTTTTTCGCAAACAAAAACGCTGGATCTTCGTATAGTCTAAAACATCGCCGGCACAGATCCCTGCAGTTTTCCCATCGACTGTTACCACAACGATATGATCTGATTTTTGCAAAAGATCACTCAAAAAATATTCTGCCATCGGCCAAACTAGGTCTTTAGGGACCCAAGAGCGATAGTCCCAAGTTGTGATCACCATTTTCAAGATCTCATCATAATCACTTGCTTGCATCAGTCTTAAATCAATTTCCATTTTTCACACTCACTTTACTGAAATACACCTAAATTTTAGCGTATTTGAGCCAAAAACAAAAGAGAGACGCAAATAACGCCTCTCTTTTCTAGCTTCTTTTGATCAGATATCTGATATAGTTAGTTGAATTGAGTGCTGTGACCCCAAATGCGATCAAGGCGATCAGCAATAGATCAGGATTTAGACTGCTCAAGCAAAAGCTCCACGTTCATAGCTCAAATTCCCCTGACTGACTAAAGTATCAGCTGTTAGATCTAATAGCTCTTTTTTGGCAACTAGCTCGGTAGTTTTTTTGATATATTCTTTAAAATGTGGGGTCTTACGATGTTTGGCATAAGCTTGTTTATCTTGATAGAATTCTAAAAATAGCCATTCATCTGGCTTATTTTGGATCGTGGCCGCATACATCGCTAAAACTCCTGGTTCAAGCACGATCGCTTGGTGCATCTCACTAAAGACCGCCGCTTTAAAGGCTGCGACACTTGCTTTTTCTAATTGTAACTTTGCCAATTTTACCGTTATCTTATCCGGAGTACCTTTACCTAAAAAATCAAATTTTTCTAACAATAATTCCGGTATCAGATCGACCACTTTACGATTGACGATCGCATTTTTAGCGAAAGTCGCGTACTTTTGAAATTGCGGTGAAGCTTGATGCCGTTTTTGTGCCGCAGTGTCTTGGTAGAGCTCAAAAATCAGATTCTCTAGCCCCTTTTCATCGCTATGAGTCGCATGCATCGCTAGGGTCTGTGGCTCAGTTTTGATCGATAAACTTAAATTTCTCTGGCCTAAAGCCACAAACTCCGCTTTTTTTTCTGGTTTGATCTCAAGTTCATATAATCTAAATAAAGGCGGATATTCCAATTTGGTCACTTCGCATCACCTGCCATTAATTTTTCAAAGTTTAAATACATGATCTGCTCGCGCTCTTTAGACGTCAAATTTGCCTGTTGTAAAGCAGCTGTGATCTCGTTTGTTGGCCCCACTGGCGCGATCCCTAATGGAGCATCCGTTCCAAATAAAACATGGTCACTTCCATAGTATGCCACTGCCAATTCTAAAGCCTTATGATTCCCTAACAATGCAGTGTCTACATAAAACTTCTTAAAGTCTTTTGCCTGCTCAGCTGGTAAAATATGCTCGATCCGCTCTGCAAAATACGGGACCATTCCCCCAGCATGGTGCACAATGATCTTTAATTGAGGATACTTGATAAGAATACCGCTTTGGACTAATTGTAACATGGCTTGCGTCAACTCATATTCCCAACTAAACACGATATTATTATCTGGCTTACGCTCGTCAAAGACTGGATGTAGCCAGATCGGGATCGCTAAAGCAGCCGCTTTTTCAAACACCGGATAAAACGCTGGATCTGCGATGCTTTTTCCTAATGCCCGGGTAAATAATTGGATCCCTAATAATTTGGGCTCTTTTTTTACCTGCTCTAAGATCTCAGCTGTGGCCTCTAAATTGTTCAAAGGGACCATCGCAACAGCCCCAACAAACATTGCTGGATAGCGTTTAACTAGCTCGATCAATTCTTCATTTCCACTTTGGCACAACTTTGCCGCCAAAGTGGGATCCGTATAGTCTTCAGTATTCAAATTCACATTTGAAATAACTTGCTTTACGCGCCCATCAAAATGCGCTTGGCGGATAGTAGGATCACTTAAGGCTGGCATTTTGATAAAAGGATATTTTTGGGGCAATTCTGGCGCTAACTGTAATAATTGCTGATAAAATTTAGGAGGCAAGACATGGGCAAAAACATCAATTGCCGACTTTGACACTCCGATCACTCCTTTTGATTAATATTCTAAATTTTTTCTGTAAAAATCACGGCTAATTCTTAATTTTACTATTCGAGCCTTTCTGCTTTATTATAACAAAATCTTTAACAAAACGGCACTTATATATCACACAAGTTATTTTCAATTTTAAGTTCTAGCAACCTTAATTTCCCTAAATCACTTAAAAAATATACTTTAAATCTTGAGTTAATAGGTTTATAATACATATAATCTTTTTTTAAGAAAAAACAGAAATGAGGTGCTATTATGGCAAAAAATGATGAATTACTTCACCAAGAAGCTCGCAGTTTAGCTTCACCATCACGGATCAAATACTTTGATCTCGTGATCGCACAAGGAAACGGCGCCCTCCTGACTGACGCTGATGGCAAAGAATATATCGATCTCTTAGCCTCTGCCTCATCGACCAATACTGGGCACTGTCATCCGACCGTGGTCCAAGCGATCACCCAACAGGCCCAAAAGTTGATCCAATACACACCAGCCTATTTTGCTAATCCGATCGCTGCTAAATTGAGTACACGCTTGACCAAGCTCGCACCGATGACGGGTCCTGTCAAGCTAGCCTGGGGAAATTCAGGCTCAGATGCCAATGATGCGATCATTAAATTTGCGCGCGCCTATACTGGGCGGCAATACATTGTGACTTTTACTGGTGCTTACCACGGTTCGACCTATGGCTCACTTACTGCTTCAGGTGTCAGCTTGAATATGACCCGAAAACTCGGGCCCCTGCTTCCAGGGATCATCAAAGTTCCCTATCCTGATCCTTGGCAAAAAGCTCCATATGAAACAAAAGAACAATTTGTAAACCGGATGTTTGAAGCCTTTAAGCTCCCCTTTGAGACCTATCTTCCTCCCGATGAAGTAGCTTGCATCTTGATCGAACCGATCCAAGGTGATGGTGGGATCATCAAAGCCCCCACAAAATATCTCCAAAAAGTCTATGAATTTGCCCATGAACACAAGATCTTATTTGCCGTCGATGAAGTCAATCAGGGAATGGGCCGAACTGGCAAATGGTGGTCGATCCAACAATTTGGGCTTGAACCCGATCTTATGAGTGTCGGTAAATCACTAGCATCTGGTCTTCCACTAAGTGCAGTGATCGGCCGAGCTGAGATCATGGAATCATTAAAAGCCCCAGCTCATGTCTTTACTACCGCAGGAAATCCACTCACTGCTGCAGCTGCTCTAGCCACTATTGAAGTCATCGAAAAAGAAGACCTTTTACATCGCTCGACAAAATTAGGGCGAGTAGCACAGACCTTTTTCCAACAAGCTCAAGCCAAATACGATTTTATCGGTGATGTCAGAATGTATGGTCTCAATGGTGGGATCGATATCGTTGATCCCAAGACTAAAAAGCCGTCCACTGAAATTGCGACCAAGATCATCCATCGCGCCTTTGAACTGGGTGTGATCATGATCAGTTTACGAGGCAATATCTTACGCTTCCAACCCCCACTTGTGATCACCACAGCACAATTAGACCGCGCTTTTACGATCTTAGACCAAGTCTTTAGCGAAGAAGCAGCGCAAAAATTACGCCTTCCTAAAAATGCCTCAGAACTAGGATGGTAAAATTAATATCCAAAAGTTGCCTTAGTGGTTTAAAATGATAAATGTAATTTTAATCGAAAGGACCACAATTATCATGAAATATCGCTTACAGGCATGTTTATTTGTTTTTATCGCTTTTATGCTCGGATGTAATGAGTATATCATCGTCGGGGTCTTGCCAGACATTTCGAGTGAATTTGGTACGGGACTGTCTCAACTTGGGCTATTAGTTACCATTTTTGCACTTGTCTATGCGTTGAGCACCCCGCTTGTAACATCATTTGGCAATCGTTTTTTACGACATCGTGTTTTACTAGCACTGATCTTGATCTTCTTTATCGGTAATACTTGGACTGCTTTAGCCACTAATTTTACTTCGCTTTTATTATCGCGGATCTTGACAGCTAGTGTAGCTGGAGCGATCATTTCGATCGTTTTGGTCATGGCAAACTACATTGCTCCCCGCCATAAACGTGCCAGCCTAGTTTCTTGGGTCTTTGCTGGCTTTAGCTTAGCCTCGATCATCGGGATCCCCCTTGGAACTTTGATCAGTACGACCTTTTCTTGGCACGATAGTTTTTGGCTGATCAGTGCGATCACATTTATCGTCTTATGTCTATTGTTTGGGCTAATTCCTAAAGATACACCACAGTTCAAAGGAACACTCAAACATCAATTTGCGCTCCTCAAAGAAAAGCAAGTACTCCTAGGTGTCACCTTTGTCGTAGCTGTATGTGCTGCTGACTATACGATCTATACCTATATCCGCCCGCTTTTCACTAATGAGATGCACTTCAATAATACTTGGCTCAACTGGTTATTGTTTGGCATGGGGATCTTCTTTATCATTGGAAATAAGTTTGGGGGCTATTTAGCCGATAATGGTGGATTAAAGCCACTGCGTTACGTCTATATCACGATGACACTGTTGATGTTACTTTTAGGCTCTGCCATTAAGCTTCCTTGGCTAGGAGCAGCGACTATCGCTTTACTTTGTGTTTGCTTTGCCAGCTATGGTGCTTCAACTCAGCTCATGTTTTTAGAAATTGCTGAGAAAAAATATCCGCAATCTCTTGATCTAGCATCATCACTTAATTCGATCTTTGCTAATCTAGGGATCTCACTAGGTTCACTTACAGCAGCGCAAACAGTTGAATTTACTTCATTAGCAAATGTAGGTTATATCGGAGCTTTGTATGGGTTCTTAGCTACTGGTTTGACTTTTATCCTTTATCGCGACCTGCTAAGGGAAAATTAAAGCAGTAGGCCAAAAAGCAACTGCGATATAAGTAAAAAGGCATCTTCAAATTCCAAATATTGGAATTATGAAGATGCCTTTATTAATATCTCTGACACACAAAGCTCTTATGGCACACTTTTTAGGTGATCTTTTCTACTTATTTTTTTACTCGTCCTTGAAATAAGCTGCGATCTGTTCGATCTGCTCAGTTGCCGTCGTACAACATCCTCCGATAATATCGGCACCAGCTGTATGCCACTTAGCGACTAACTGGGTAAAAGGTAAGGCGTTATCTGATTTTTGCCAGGTCTTAGTTGTTGGATCATAGATCGATCCTAGGTTAGGATAAACAATGATCTTTTTAGTTGTCACCTGTCTGATCGTCTTGATCGCCTTTTCGACTAAGTCAGGAGCGACACAATTGACTCCGACTGCAAAAACTTGTGGGTAACTAGCAACTTTTTTGACTGCTTCTTGCAACTTTGTCCCATCACTTAAGGTCTTTTCATCTTGTAAAGTAAAGGAAACATAGACTGGCAATGTACTTTGCTTTTGTTTCAACCACTCCAAAATAGCTAACGGTTCAGAAAGTTTGGGCTGCGTTTCTAATGCAAGACAATCGGGATCTTGTTTTAAGATCGTTTGTAAACGCGAAACATGAAAATCCAGATACTGCGCTGTATTCAGCAAATAATCTCCCTTATATTCGCTTCCATCAGCCAAATAGGCTCCGTACGGTCCGATCGTAGCAGCAACCACCGCATGTTTCCCCGTTTCAAGCTCGTAATCATCGCGAGCTTTTTTAGCTACTAAAATGCCGATCGCTATCAAGGTCTCTGCTTGTCTACGTGAATAACCCAAGCGTTCAAAAGCATAGACATTAGCTTGATAAGTATTAGTCAAGATCATTTGAGCACCAGCCTTTAAATAGGCACTGTGAACTTCATAGATCGCCTCGATATCATCGATCAAAGCTTTAGCCGTCCAAAGTTTATTATTAGTAGCGACTCCCCGTTTTTCTAACTCGGTCGACATCGCCCCATCTAAAACATGTAAGTTATTAAAAATTTTTTCTGTCATTAAAAAGCCCCCTTCTAAAATTAAATTCTGTTATAATTGCACTCAATATTTTATCACTTTTATCTTCAAATGTAAGCCTATTATTTAGCAGGTCGATCTTTATGGAATATAAAACACACTTGAACCGTAAAATGCAAGCACGACATATCCAAATGATCTCACTAGGCGGTGTTATTGGGGCTGGTCTTTTTTTGAGCTCAGGTTACACCATCCATGAAGCAGGTCCGATCGGGACGATCATTGCTTATCTGATCGGAGCACTTTTAGTCTTTTCAGTTATGCTTTGCTTGAAGAAATTAAGTGTTGCGATGCTTTTCATGTCTATGCCAAACGCTACTTAGAGCCTGCAACTGGCTTTTTAGTCGCGATCTTATACTGGTTGACTTGGACGATCGCTTTGGGCTCTGAATTTACAGCTGCTGGTCTTATCATGCAAAACTGGCTTCCTAATATCCCGATCTGGTCATGGGGCTTACTTTTTATGATTTTGATTTTTTTAACTAACTTTTTTTTCCGTCAAAATATTTGCCGAGACTGAGTTTTTCTTCTCGTTGGTCAAAGTTCTAGCGCTCATCTTATTTATCATATTGGGTAGCGCTGCGATCATTGGAATATTACCTTATGCTGACTTTAAACATGCACCTGGTCTAAGCAATCTGACTAAAAATGGTTGGTTTCCTAATGGTTTTGGGGCGTATTCACCACGATGCTAACGGTCAATTTTGCTTTTTCTGGTACTGAACTTATCGGGATCACTGCAAGCGAGGCTAAAGACCCACAAAAAACGGTCCCACAAGCCATCCACACTACCCTTTGGCGTCTAGTTATCTTCTTTATTGATAGTATCGTCGTCATGTCATCCTTGATCCCCTACGAAGTGGCAGGTCGTTTGTCTATGTCTTAAAACAACTACACCTGCCTTTTATCTCTGATCTGATGAACTTTGTTGTCTTGATAGCGATCATCTCAGCTGCTAATTCAGGCCTATATGCTTCGACTAGAATGCTTTGGTCATTAGGAAATGAGCAAACGCTCCCCGCCACTTTTACTAAGACTTCTAAAAATGGTGTTCCGATGATCGCCCTTTGCACTAGCATGTTAGGTGCGATCTTAGCTTTGATCTCAAGCGTTGTAGTTGCAAATACTGTTTATCTGGTCTTAGTCTCGCTCTCTGGTTTAGCCGTCGTTATCGTCTGGATGACGATCGCTTTATCACAGCTCAAATTTCGAAAGGCTTTTTTAGCCAGTGGTCATCAACTCTCGGAATTAAAATATAAAACACCACTTTTCCCCTTTGTTCCGTGGTTTGCCTTTAGCTTAAGCGGGGCCTCTTGTCTTTTGATCTGGTTTGATCCAATCCAAAGGATCGCTTTATCCTGGACTATTCCCTTTGTCATTGGTTGTTATCTTGCGCACTATCTTTTTGAAAAAAGAAAATAACTAAAATATAGCTCACCTTATTGCAAAGTGAGCTATTTTATATTGCCTAGCTATTTTTTTATAAGATCTGCTCAAGTTCTAGTAGCGCCTGTTTGCGATCAAGGCCACCAGCATAGCCATGCAAACTGCCATCACTTGCCAAGACGCGGTGACACGGGATAAAAATACTTAAGGGATTATGTGCTACAGCCCCACCAACAGCTCTTGGGTGTGAAGCTAATTTGTTTGCTAACTCTTGGTAGGTCACCGTAGTTCCATAAGGGATCGCTCGTAGTTGGTTTAATACCCGTTGCCTAAACGGCGTAACTTTGGGGGCTAAGGTAAGCTCTGTAGTCGGGAGCTGACCATTAAAATACTCTGTTAGCCATGCGCTAGCTTGTTTTAATGCTGGTGTCTCGATAGTTGCGATTTTTTCGAGTGAAAGCTCAGGCGCAAAATATTTTTGATCAGTAAACCAAGATCCCACAAGCTCAGTTTCGGTCCCAACTAACAGTAATTCTCCTAGTGGCGTAGAAAAGCTCTGCGTCAACCACCACTGACTAAAGTCAGTGGCTTGTGAGCCGAAAATCCTTACAGATT